>RCUT01000177.1_pt1 | contig 35196 bp, 30 predicted proteins | sample 2166171 | NCBI WGS metagenome assembly RCUT01 (sample SAMN09932757, study PRJNA488358) | compost metagenome | isolation source: compost soil in 4-hydroxybenzoic | place: Germany: Experimental Botanical Garden | reverse complement strand
CTTGAATCCACGTCGCGTATGCTCGATCCGATGATCGTTGGTGAAGAACACTACGCCGTTGCCCGTCAGGTTCAGTCGATCCTTCAGCGCTACAAGTCGCTTCAGGACATCATCGCCATCCTCGGCATGGACGAACTGTCGGAAGAAGATAAGCTGACTGTAGCGCGCGCTCGTAAGATCGAACGCTTCCTGTCGCAGCCATTCTTCGTTGCTGAAGTGTTCACCGGTTCGCCAGGCAAACTGGTTGATCTCGCTGACACCATCAAGGGCTTCAAGGGCCTTTGCGCAGGTGAATACGATCATCTTCCAGAACCAGCCTTCTACATGGTTGGCTCGATTGAAGAAGCGATCGAAAAGGCAAAGAAGCTGGCTGCTGAAGCCGCTTAATGAATTGAGTTTTCGGCGGGTTTTCAAGCCCGCCGAAAATGCCTGTTCATTTGTTTGAGTATGATCTTTTCCGGATGCCGTTTTGCATTCGGGGTCAAGCTCTAGAAATTTAAGTGAGAACCATGGCTCAAGCTTTCCAATTCGAACTCGTGTCGCCAGAACGCCTCCTGCTTTCGGCTGAGGTGACGGAAGTCGTCATTCCGGGCAGTGAAGGCTACCTGACGGCTCTCGCAGGTCATTCGCCGCTGATGACGACGATCATGCCGGGTGTCGTTTCGGTTAAGCTGAGCGACGGCAAGTCTGACGCTTATGTGGTGTTTGGTGGTTTCGCCGATATCACGCCGCAGGGCTGCACCATTTTGGCTGAATCCGCCACGCATGTTGATGACGTCGATCCAGCCGATATTCAGAAGCGTATTGAAATTGCTCGCAAGCATCTTGAAGATGCTTCGACGAACGAACATCGCACAAAAGCAGAGATTTTTCTGCATCAGCTGATGACGCTGCAGGGGAGTGTTCTGCCGGCCTGAAAAGGTTAGGCTTCGGCTTCCTATTAAGACAGAATTTGAGAAAGCGGGCTTCGGTCCGCTTTTTTATTATCTTACGTATAGGTGATTGATGGGCCGGTTTATACCATCACGCTTGCGTGAGTTTAGTATGATCGCTTGAAAACCGTGTGCTGGCCATTTATCTCAATAGTTAATTGTTAGGTTACTAATATAAGGCTTTCACGATGAGCAGAGCAGATCTGAGTGCAGAGATGATCGACGCGATGGCGAAGGTCAATCGCCGGCTTCGCACGTTGTTTGATGCTCGCGTCAAGGAACGGGGTCTTACACTGGCACGTGCGCGTACTTTGCTGACGCTGATCGAACAGGAAGGGCTTTACCAGAAAGAACTGGCAGAAGTGCTTGAGATCGAAAACGCCACTATGGTTCGTTTGATCGATGGGTTGGAGCGTCAGGCTTTCGTAGAACGGCAGGCGGTAGAAGGTGATCGCCGCGCAAAGCGCATTATGATGACCGAAGAGGGCAAGCAGCTCGCTGAGGAAGTCGTTAAGCTTGCTGGTGATGTTCGTGCTGATTTGCTCGAAGGCATCAGTGATGAAGATCTGAGCACGGCGCTTCATGTTATGCGCAAAATGTCGGATTCTATGAACAAGACGCTTTAGAGCGCGTTTCGATCTGGTTGGATCAGATCGGCGCTCTAAATATTTGTTTTAACGCACATCTTTGTCCGAAAACCGTTTCACCCTTTTTGGGATGCGCTCTAAGCTCGATCCGAACTATTCCTACCCGTTCGGGCTGAACGGATCGCGGTTTTGTGAATTACCGCCCAGACTTTGATCGATCCCTGCCATTTTTCGAACATGAGCGACCGCTTAATTTAACTTATTAAAGTTCATGGCGGAGCGTTGGAGATGCGTTACTCGTCGCAAGCTGTATTGGGTCTTTTGGCCGTTCTTTCGATCGCCTCAGTTCAGACGATGGATATGGGGCATGGTACCCGGCATCTGTATGCAAGTGCGGTCAATGACATCAATACAGACGATGGTCTCATTTTCGATACAAGAGCAACGACGGCGGCTGGCGTTAACGCCTTGGCGCATGCTCGCAATTCGTTGAGCGCGGTCTGATTTACCAGTGCTCTGCTGGTCTGCTTTAACGCACGTTCGGAAGTCGTTTCGCATTCTTCAGGATGCATATTAAACCTTATGGTGCGAGCGTGCGAAGATAGGCCATCAATTCGCTGGCCGTGTCGCTGGCGCGCTCCGGTTCACGGGATACGATGGCCTCTATCAATGTCGCATGAGCATTGGCGGAGCCGGTTATGCCGGTTGATGGCCGCAGTCTGAACCAGAATCTGCGACTATGCGTTTGCAGGGGAGCCGCGAGGCGCGCGGCGTAAGGATTGCTTGCTGCTGTGCCAAGCACGATATCGAATGCTTTATCCGCATCCAGAAAAAGGGACACATCTTCTGACGGTATGGCCTGACGCATGGCGTCTGCTGCAGCCTTCAGTCGCTCGTAGTCGCGTGCGCTGCCAAAACGCGCAGCATCGCGTGCCAGTACGCGCTCAACACCTTCGCGCGCATCCAGAACCTTGGTGAAATCCGTGGGATCAATTTGTGCGATTGCAATGCCAGAACGTGGGCGAACCTCTACCAGTCCTTCCCAGGCCAGGCGTTGGATCGCTTCGCGAATGGGGGTTCGGCCCATTCCGGTCAGTTCGATCAGGGAACGTTCGTTGACGATTGCACCCGGTTCCAGTTCAAGCGTCACAATCGAGCGCTCCAGAACGCGATAGGCCTGTTCGGCGAGGCTTTCACTGCCCCAGCTATCAATAAGAGTTGCGCTATTTTTTGCTGTCTTGTCGTGGACGCTCGCATGTTCCATGCAGATCTAAGCCTTTTAATGATAGCAATTGACAGGTTTGAACCCTACAGATATATCTCTGATATATCAATGAAGAGCGCTATGCCGTCGCAAAATAACAAGAATACGGGTACTGCGCGATTATCATCGATAGCGAGCTTTTAGCATGGTGTCATTCCAAAAAATGGATCGACAGAATCAGTGCAACTGGCGCGAAAATAGATCAGAGTAGCCAATTGAGACGAATATCAGCAGACCGGTCGGGAGCCGTGCATTTATGAATTCTGATACAAAGGGGCAGCACGACATTGTCATCATTGGTGGCGGGATCGTCGGTGTAGCCACTGCTGCGTTGCTTGCCGAAAAGGGTCGCGATGTTCTTGTGATCGACCGCAGCGGCATTTGCGAGGAAACAAGTTCCGGCAATGCTGCAGCCCTTGCATTTTCCGATATTCTGCCGATGGCTTCAAAGGGCGTGATGCGCAAGGTTCCCGGGTGGTTGATGGACCCGCTCGGGCCTTTCACAATCCGCCCTTCCTATTTCCCCAAAATGATCCCGTGGCTTTACCGCTTCTGGCGCGCAAGTAGTTCGCAGGCGCTCGAAAAGACGACCGTCGCTCAGGGCAACATGATGCGTCTTGCCGAGAGTGAGATGCTCGGCCTGATTGACCGTGCGGGTTTGCGTGACAGGCTGCGTGAAGATGGAAATCTCGAACTTTATGAAAGTGAAGCAGAACTTGCTGCATCGCAACCCGGCTGGGATGCACGCGAAAAGGCGGGCATTGCCTATGAACATGTGCGTGGGAGCCGGTTGAAGGAACTGCAACCAGGTCTCGATCCACGCTTTGTAGCCGGCACTTTCGTTCCCGGCTGGAAGAATGTCAGCGATCCGAAATTGTTCGGTCAGGCCATATGGGCCTATGCCGAAACCAAGGGTGCGCGCTTCCTGCAGGCGAAGGTGGTCAATGCACAAAAGCACAATGGTGGCGCGGTTGTTCGGCTTGACGATGGCACGGAAGTCGACGCCTCGCATCTTGTGCTTATGGCGGGTGCCTGGTCGCGGAACTTAGCTCAGGGATTTGGCGATACCGTTCCGCTTGATACGGAGCGCGGCTATAATACGACGCTTCCGGTTGGCAGTTTCGATGTGATGCGCCAACTGACCTTCCCCGGGCATGGTTTTGTCATCACGCCAATGGCGACCGGTCTGCGCGTGGGTGGAGCGGTGGAATTTGGAGGCCTTCAATTGCCGCCAAATTTTGCGCGCTCAAGCGCTATGCTGAAAAAAGCCTCTATGTTTTTGCCGGGACTGAAGACTGAGGGCGGGCGGCAATGGATGGGCTATCGTCCTTCACTGCCCGATTCCATGCCAGTTATCGGCCGTGCATCTTCAGGGGGCAATATTTACTATGGTTTCGGCCATGGCCATCTCGGCCTCACACAATCAGCAGCGACAGGGCGGATTATCTGTGATCTCATCACAGGTTCTGCACCGGCTGTCGATATCGAACCTTTCAAGCCACAACGTTTTCGGAACTGACCATCATGGCAAGACATTCTTTCTTCTGCGTCGACGGACATACATGCGGTAACCCAGTGCGTCTGGTGGCTGGTGGCGGGCCGAACCTTGAAGGTTCGAACATGATGGAAAAGCGCGCACATTTCTTGCGCGAGTATGACTGGGTCCGCACCGGCCTCATGTTCGAGCCGCGTGGACATGACATGATGTCGGGCTCCATCCTCTATCCGCCGACACGACCGGATTGCGATGTCGCAGTGTTGTTTATTGAAACGTCGGGTTGCTTGCCGATGTGTGGACACGGCACCATCGGCACCGTGACTATGGCGATTGAACAAGGTCTTGTAACGCCCAAGACGCCGGGAAAGCTCAATCTCGATACGCCTGCTGGTCTTGTGTCGATTGAATATGAGCAGAACGGCCAATATGTGGATCGCGTGCGCCTCACCAATGTTCCGGCCTTCCTTTATGCGGAAGGATTGGAAGTGGAGTGCCCTGATTTAGGGATGCTCAAGGTCGATGTTGCCTATGGCGGAAACTTCTATGCAATTGTCGATCCGCAAGAAAATTACAAGGACATGCAAGATTATTCCGCGCTGCAACTCATTGCATGGAGTCCGGTGCTGCGCGAGCGTTTGAACGAGAAATATAATTTCCAGCATCCTGATCTGCCGGACATCAATCGTCTGACGCATATTCTCTGGACGGGAAAGCCGACGCATCCTGAAGCGCATGCGCGCAATGCTGTTTTTTATGGCGACAAAGCGATAGATCGTTCGCCTTGTGGCACGGGCACTTCGGCCCGAATGGCGCAGCTTGCGGCCAAAGGCAAGCTAAAACCAGGCGATGATTTCGTGCATGAATCCATTATTGGGTCGCTGTTTCACGGTCGGGTGGAACGTGCTGTGGAGGTCGCTGGAGGCAAGGGAATCATCCCTTCTATTGCGGGTTGGGCACGCATGACAGGCTACAATACGATCTTCATTGATGATCGCGATCCGTTTGCGCACGGGTTTACTGTTGCGTAAAACGGGTACGGTAGGCAAAAATAGGGGGAAACCCCCTATTTTTTGTCTGTGACGCGTTGGGGAAACTATGGAATAAGCGGCCCTGGGTAGGAGAAAAAAATATATACAGGGCCCTTTTTAGGGGACATAACTAGTTTGTGGAGGAGGGAAGTCATTAGTCTTTTGTCTGAGACAAAAGGGGCTTGCATTCCTTTATACAGCCGTTAGGTGTAATTATCCGGGAAAAAATGAAGTCGCACGAAATAATGATGCGGCAATAAAACCGGGTAGAGTAAAATGGGTGGCTTCTAGATGGAATATTTCTTCCAGCAGGTGATCAACGGGCTCGCGCTCGGGTCGATCTATGGCCTGATCGCCATCGGCTATACGATGGTCTACGGCATTATCGGCATGATCAACTTTGCGCATGGCGATGTCTTTATGCTCGGCGCCTTTATGGCGCTGATTGTTTTTCTAATCATCACAACATTCATAGGAGCTTTGCCAATCGCGCTCATGCTGCTCCTTATGATGGTTGTTGCAATGCTTCTGACGGGGCTTTGGAGCTGGACGATTGAGCGAGCGGCTTACCGGCCTCTGCGTGGATCGTTTCGTTTGGCGCCGCTGATTACAGCAATCGGTATGTCCATTGCATTGTCCAACTTCGTCCAGGTGACGCAGGGGCCGCGCAACAAGCCGGTGCCACAATTGCTCAATGGCTCTTACAGTCTCTTCGGAACCGATGTGACGATCTCGCTTAAGCAGATCGTGGTCATTGTGGTGACGGCGGTGCTGCTGACGATCTTCTGGTATATCGTCAATCGTACGTCCCTAGGTCGTGCGCAGCGTGCCTGTGAGCAGGATCGCAAGATGGCGTCACTGCTCGGTATCAATGTCGACCGTGTGATCTCGCTGACTTTCGTTATGGGTGCGATGCTCGCAGCTGTTGCCGGTACGCTTTATCTCTCCTTCTACGGCGTGATTTCGTTTGCTGACGGGTTTATCCCCGGCGTCAAGGCGTTCACGGCCGCGGTTCTTGGCGGGATTGGCTCGCTGCCGGGTGCTGTTGTTGGCGGTTTGCTGATCGGTCTCATCGAGGCTTTGTGGTCGGCTTATTTCTCGATCGATTACAAGGATGTTGCCGCGTTCTCGATCCTTGCCATCGTACTCATCTTCATGCCGTCCGGCATTCTTGGCCGTCCTGAAGTCGAAAAGGTGTAATCATGGCCGTACAAACAGGTTCACGTCCGGATTCCCTTTTTGCCCGGGCCATTCGTGAAGGGTTCATTGCCGGTCTTGTGGCATTGGGGCTTTTCATTCTGATCGTTGGTTTCAAGACCGACCAGAACATTAACAATGAGCTGGTGCTGCAACAGCGCTGGGGAGCACTTGCGATCCTCGTTGCAATGGCTGCTTTCGGGCGTTTTGGCTTTATAGCCTTCTTGCAGCCCTGGCTTGAGGCACGCAAGTTTGCGAAGGCGAGCCGACCGACGGTCGCTGCCGAAAGCCCGTCTTTCTTTCGCAAGCATTTTTCGCAAATTGGCGTTGTTTTTCTTTTCGTCTACCCGATCCTGATCGTCAGTATGCTTGGCTGGCAGGGTTCGCTTAAATGGGTCGACAATTTCGGCGTTCAGATCCTAATCTATGTGATGCTCGCATGGGGTCTTAATATCGTGGTCGGCCTCGCTGGCCTACTCGATCTGGGGTATGTCGCCTTCTATGCCGTGGGCGCTTATTCCTACGCGATTCTTTCTTCGTATTTTGGCCTGTCCTTCTGGATGCTGTTGCCGATTGCAGGCATTCTGGCGGCAACATGGGGCGTGATCCTCGGTTTTCCGGTCTTACGTCTGCGCGGAGATTATCTCGCTATCGTGACGCTTGCATTCGGCGAAATCATCCGCCTTGTGCTGATAAACTGGACGGACCTCACCAGAGGAACGTTCGGTATTTCCGGTATTGCCAAGGCAACCTTCTTCGGTCTGCCATTCAATGCCAGCAAGGATGGCTTCGCCGCCTATTTCGGTCTCGCCTTCTCTGCTGCTCACTATAAATTCTTCCTCTATTACGTGATCCTCATCCTTGCGCTGATCACGGCTCTGGTCACGATCCGTCTTCGTCGCATGCCGGTCGGTCGTGCATGGGAAGCACTACGTGAAGATGAAATTGCCTGCCGTTCGCTCGGTATCAACACCACCACGACCAAGCTCACCGCCTTTGCGACGGGTGCTATGTTTGGTGGTTTTGCCGGTTCCTTCTTTGCTGCTCGTCAGGGGTTCGTAAGCCCTGAATCCTTCGTCTTCCTTGAATCCGCTGTTATTCTCGCCATCGTCGTTCTGGGTGGTATGGGATCGCTCGTCGGTATCGCCATTGCTGCAATTGCGATGATCGGCGGCACGGAAATCTTGCGCGAGATGGGCTTCCTGAAGGCCATCTTCGGTCCAAACTTCACGCCTGAACTCTACCGCATGCTGATCTTCGGTCTGGCTATGGTGGTGGTCATGGTCTGGAAGCCACGCGGATTTGTCGGAAGCCGGGAACCAAGTGCGTTTCTCAATGAGAAGAAGATGGTGTCGGGTGCCTTTACCAAGGAAGGGCACGGCTGATGGCGGAGACAAAAATTATGGCTGGCAATGGTTCGAAAGAGACCATTCTTACAGTTGAGCATCTGTCGATGCGCTTTGGTGGTCTCATCGCGATCAACGATCTGAGCTTCGATGTGAAGCGCGGGGACATTACTGCGATCATCGGTCCGAACGGTGCGGGCAAGACAACAGTCTTCAACTGCATCACCGGCTTCTACAAGCCGACTGGCGGTATGCTGACGATGCACCGGGCTACCGGCGAAAAATTCCTTCTGGAGCGCCTGCCGGATTTCAAGATCACGCAGGATGCGCGGGTTGCGCGTACGTTCCAGAATATTCGCCTGTTCTCAGGTTTGACTGTTCTCGAAAACCTGCTTGTTGCACAGCACAACACGCTGATGCGCTCGTCGGGCTACACGATCCTTGGTCTTCTCGGCTTTCCAACCTACCGGAAGGCCGCAAAGGATGCGATTCAAAAAGCCCGCGACTGGCTTGAGAAGATCAACCTTATCGACCGTGCGGATGATCCGGCTGGCGATCTGCCTTATGGTGATCAGCGCCGTCTGGAAATTGCGCGTGCCATGTGCACCGAGCCGGAAATTCTCTGCCTTGATGAACCGGCTGCTGGTCTTAATCCGCGTGAATCAGCAGAACTCAACAAGCTTCTGTTAGATATTCGCAAGGAAACGGGCACGTCGATCCTGCTGATCGAACACGACATGTCGGTGGTTATGGAAATTTCCGACCACGTGATCGTGCTCGAATACGGCACGAAGATTTCCGACGGCTCGCCCGAGGACGTCAGGAACGATCCGCGCGTCATTGCCGCTTATCTCGGCGTGGATGATGACGAGATTGCTGAACTGATTGAAGAAGCGGATAAGCCAGGTATTGCTGATCCGGCTGATTTTATCGCAGCCCAGCTTGCGGAAGAGGCAATCGAGGAAGAAAAAGCCGAGGAGCCCCGGCTTTTTGCTGGCGGACTTGCGGCTGCGCGTGATGGAAAGCCTGATAATCTGACGCTCATCAAGGGCATTGGTGCGATCAACGAGAAGAAGCTTAACGAGCACGGCATCTACCATTTCGATCAGATTGCCGCCTGGGCTGAAGCTGACATCGTTCAGGCCGAAACCTATCTCGAATTTGACGGTCGTATTGCTCGTGAGGATTGGGTGGGACAGGCAAGCAAGCTTGCGTCGGGTCAGACAACCGCGTTTTCATCGCGTGTTGAAGCTGGCGATGTTCCTACAAGCCATAAAACTTCTCCCGCAAAGGCAGCCCGAGCGCCGAAAGGCACAAAAGCTCCGGCAAAGCCTAAGAAGGGAAGCGAATGATGACGGCTGAAACCATGCAGACAAAACAACCGCTTCTGGCCGTCGAAAAGGTCGAGACCTATTACGGCAATATCCGCGCTCTGAAGGGTATTGACCTGACGGTCAACGAAGGTGAAATCGTAGCGCTTATTGGTGCTAACGGCGCTGGCAAGTCCACGCTGATGATGACCATTTTCGGTTCGCCGCGCGCTCGCACTGGTCGCATTCTCTTTGGAGGCAAGGACATCACGTCGATGCCGCCGCACGAGATCGCGAAGCTCCGTATTGCGCAGTCGCCGGAAGGCCGGCGCATTTTCCCGCGCATGACGGTTCTCGAAAATCTTCAGATGGGCGCTAGCCTCGATAATCAGCAATATTTCGAAGAAGACGTTGCGCTGATGTTCGAGCTGTTTCCGCGTCTGAAGGAACGTATCACACAGCGTGGCGGTACACTTTCGGGTGGCGAGCAACAGATGCTGGCAATTGCACGCGCCCTGATGGCGCGTCCGAAGCTCCTGCTTCTTGATGAACCGTCGCTTGGTCTTGCTCCGCTGATCGTCAAGCAGATCTTTGAGGCAATCAAGGAGCTTAACCGTACACAGGGTTTGACCGTGTTCCTCGTCGAGCAGAACGCGTTTGGTGCGCTGAAGCTCGCTGATCGCGGCTATGTTATGGTCAATGGATCAATCACGATGAGCGGCGCTGGCCGTGAACTGCTGGCTGACCCGGAAGTGCGTGCCGCCTATCTCGAAGGCGGAAGGCATTAAGGAGAAAAATCATGCAGGGAATTCTCTACGAAGAACCGTCATTCTGGCTGTTTTTTCTCATCACCTGTCTTCTGGGCGGTTGGGCCGCCTGGATGACTGGTCGTGCCTGTGCGCAGACCTGGCGAACCTATCCGCAGCTGCTGCTCTATCTCATTCCGTTGGGGGCAGCCGTACGGTTCATCCACTATGCTTTGTTTGAAGGCACGCTGCTTTCACTGCACTATTATCTGGTTGATGTGATTGTGCTGATGATCATCGGCACGGTCGGGTTTCGTTATACCCGCACCAAGCAAATGGTGCGCCAGTATAACTGGCTTTATGAAAAAGCCTCGCCTCTCAGCTGGAAGGCAAAATAATTTAAAGCTTCGCCGTTACGCGGCGGAGCTTTTTTAAAAAGATCACGCTGAAAAACAGGTTCAGCGTAGATATTGCTGGCTAATCAGCAAGATAATAAGGCGATGCAAAAACATCGTTTCGGGGTAACTATAATCGGGAGTTCAAGTAATGAAGAAATCGCTTTTCTCAGGCGTTGCTCTTGCAGCAGTGATGGCTTTCAGTGGCTCGGCTTGGGCAGATGTACTGTTGGGCATCGGCGCACCGCTGACCGGTCCAAATGCTGTTTATGGTGCTCAGATTCAAAAGGGTGCTGAAGCTGCAATCAAGGAAATCAATGATGCCGGCGGTATCAATGGCGAAAAGATCGCGATCTCGCTCGGTGACGACGTTTCCGATCCGAAGCAGGGTATTTCGGTTGCCAACAAGTTCGCTGCTGACGGCGTAAAATACGTCATCGGCCACTTCAACTCCGGTGTTTCGATCCCGGCTTCTGAAGTCTATGCCGAAAACGGTATTCTCGAAATCTCGCCGGCGGCAACCAACCCGGTCTATACAGAACGCGGTCTTTGGAACACGTTCCGTACCTGTGGCCGTGACGATCAGCAGGGCATCGTTGCCGGTCAGTATATCTTCGACAACTTCAAAGATGCCAAGATTGCTGTGATCCACGACAAGACGCCTTATGGTCAGGGTCTTGCCGACGAAACCAAGAAGAAGCTCAACGAACTTGGCGCAAAAGAAGCACTTTATGAAGGCGTAAATGTCGGCGAAAAGGACTTCTCCGCTCTTATCGCCAAGATGAAGCAAGCCGGTGTGACGGTTGTTTACTGGGGTGGTCTCCACCCGGAAGCCGGTCTCATCATCCGCCAGCTCGCCGATCAGGGTCTGAAGGCTCAGTTCATCTCGGGTGACGGTATTGTGTCGAACGAACTGGCTTCGATCGCAGGTCCTGCTGTTGAAGGCACGCTGAACACATTTGGTCCAGACCCACGCAACGCCCCGGCAAATGCTGAACTCGTCAAGAAGTTCCGCGATGCGGGCTTTGAACCAGAAGCCTATACGCTTTATTCCTATGCGGCAGTGCAGTCGCTGGCAGGTGCCGCAAAGGCTGCTGGCAGCAATGACCCACAGGAAATTGCCAAGGCTCTGAGAGAAAAAGGTCCATTCCCAACTGTGCTTGGCGATCTTTCTTATGACGAGAAGGGCGACCCGAAGCTCCCAGGTTACGTAATGTATAAGTGGGAAAAGGGTGCTGACGGGAAATATAATTACATTCAGCAGTAAGCACCTGTCTGTATTGTTACGCATGATCGAGAAGTGCCCGGCTATATGCCGGGCATTTTTATTTTAAGAGGTCAGCATATTCATAACATCATGCGTAAAAAGCATTAAATTTAGATATTAACGAGGGTAGACAATACTGAGTAAAGCCATTTTACCTATTGTAACGACATTGTTTGGCGTAAAGCACGGTCGGCAATTCGTTCCCTGGAGGAGGGCGAGAGCGTCGGGAAATATTGGCTAAGTGGATTTCGTGGTCCATAGCATTAAGCCTGTTTCTCGCACGGATATAAAAATTCTCTTCCAGTGGAATTGGCGGCTCCGGAATTCAGTCCGGAGATCGTGGTTTAATGGGAGTAACTGAAATGAAGAAATCCTTATTCTGTGGTGTGTGCCTTTCCGCTTTGGTTGCGATGGGTGGAGCGTCTTTTGCTGATGTGCAGCTGGGTGTTGGTGCACCATTGACGGGCGGTCAGGCGGCTTATGGCGACCAGATCAAGCGCGGCGTTGAAGCAGCCGTCGCAGAAGCCAATGCCAAGGGCGGCATGAATGGTGAGCAGATTACGATCGTTTATGGCGACGATGCTGCTGATCCGCGTCAGGGGATTTCGGTTGCAAACAAGTTCGTCGGCGATGGCGTTCAGTTCGTAATCGGTCATTTCAATTCGGGCGTCAGCATTCCGACATCGGATATTTATGCAGAAAACGGCGTGCTGATGATTGCGCCGGGCACCACCAACCCGACTTATACTGAACGCGAATTGTGGAACACCTTCCGTACCTGCCGTCGAGATGACCAGCAGGGTATCGTGGCAGGTAAGTACATTGCTGACAATTACAAGGATGGCAAAGTCGCGATCCTGCATGACAAGACGCCTTATGGTCAGGGCCTTGCCGATGAAACGAAGAAGTCTCTCAATGCCAATGGCAAGGAAGAGACACTCTACGAAGGCATCAATCAGGGCGACAAGGATTTCTCGGCGCTGATTTCCAAGATGAAGGCCTCAGGCATCACAGCTGTTTATTGGGGTGGTATGCACCCGGAAGCGGGTCTGATCATCCGTCAGATGGCTGATCAGGGGCTGAAGGCTCAGTTCATTTCTGGTGACGGCATCGTATCGAACGAGCTGGCTTCCATTGCTGGCGACGCTGTTTCGGGCGTTCTGAATACGTTTGGCCCGGACCCACGCGATGACGCAGCCAATGCTGATCTGATCAAGGCATTCCGCGACAAGGGATTTGAGCCAGAAGCTTACACCTTCTATGCTTACGCAGGCGTCCAGTCGCTGGTGGATGCAGCCAATGCTGCCGGAAACAATGATCCGCAGTCGGTTGCCGAAGCCATGAAGAGCAAGGGTCCGTTCAAGACCGTGCTTGGCGATGTATCTTATGACGCTAAGGGCGATCCGAGCCTTTCGCCTTACGTTATGTTCGAATGGCGCAAGGGTGATGACGGCAAGTATAACTACTTCCAGAAGAAGTAAGGCTGCTCGAGGCAGACTCACTGGCCCGATGTGGGGTCTGAACAATGTTCAACGAGCTGAATGTACTATTTCTTCAGTAACATTGTGCAGAATGCCTCATATATTAGCATAATTTGCTTCAAATTTCGGCAAAATGCCCGACTTTTGGTCGGGCATTTTGTTTTTATCTCCAGATTGCACAGTTTGTTTGCGCTTGCCCATTTTGCGGGTTAAGCAAAGGCACATTCTTCATTGCAGCCTGGGAGACCTGCCTTGTCCATACGTAAAATACTGGTCGCCAATCGTTCAGAGATTGCCATCCGCGTGTTCCGTGCAGCCAATGAGCTTGGCATAAAAACGGTTGCGATATGGGCTGAGGAAGACAAACTTTCACTGCATCGTTTTAAAGCGGATGAGAGCTATCAGGTTGGCAGAGGTCCACATCTCGCTCGTGATTTAGGCCCGATTGAAAGCTATCTTTCCATTGACGAAGTGATCCGCGTTGCCAAGCTTTCGGGCGCGGATGCCATTCATCCGGGTTATGGCCTGTTATCGGAAAGCCCTGAGTTTGCGGATGCTTGCGCCGAGAACGGCATTATCTTCATTGGCCCGAAGCCGGAAACCATGCGCCGCCTTGGTAACAAGGTTGCTGCGCGTAATCTCGCCATTGAGATTGGTGTACCGGTGGTGCCTGCAACCGATCCGCTTCCGGACGATATTGAGGAAGTGAAGAAGCTCGCCGCCAAAATCGGCTATCCGCTGATGCTGAAAGCCAGTTGGGGTGGCGGCGGTCGCGGTATGCGTGCGATCCGTGCCGAGGAAGATCTTGATCGCGAAGTCGGTGAAGCTAAGCGCGAGGCAAAGGCGGCTTTCGGCAAGGATGAAGTCTATCTCGAAAAGCTCGTCGAACGTGCGCGTCACGTCGAAGTGCAGATTCTGGGCGATACGCATGGCAATGCAGTTCATCTTTATGAGCGCGATTGCTCGATCCAGCGCCGCAATCAGAAAGTTGTTGAGCGCGCGCCTGCACCTTACCTCAATGATGCGCAGCGTCAGGAACTGGCCAGCTATGGTCTGAAGATCGCTCATGCAACTGATTATATCGGTGCGGGTACGGTTGAATTCCTGATGGATGCCGATACGGGTGCCTTCTACTTTATCGAAGTGAACCCGCGCATTCAGGTCGAGCATACTGTCACCGAAGAAGTGACGGGCATCGATATTGTCAAAGCGCAGATACATATTCTGGAAGGCTACGCCATTGGCACACCAGAATCGGGCGTGCCGGAGCAGAAAGATATTCGCCTCAACGGTCATGCGCTGCAGTGCCGTATCACAACGGAAGACCCTGAGCAGAACTTCGTTCCCGATTATGGGCGTATTCAGGCCTATCGCTCGGCATCGGGCTTTGGCATTCGTCTCGATGGTGGCACTGCCTATTCGGGCGCGGTCATCACGCGCTATTACGATCCGCTGCTGGTGAAGGTTACGGCATCCGGTTCGACGCCGATTGAAGCCATCCGTCGTATGGACCGCGCTTTGCGCGAATTCCGTATTCGCGGTGTCGCGACAAACCTCACCTTCGTTGAAGCGATCATCAATCATCCGCGTTTTCAGTCGAATGACTATACGACGCGCTTTATCGACACGACGCCTGAGCTTTTCACGCATATGAGGCGTCAGGATCGCGCGACCAAGCTTCTGACCTATGTGGCTGATGTCACGGTCAATGGTCATCCGGAAACCAAGGGCCGCGCCGAGCCATCGCGGGATGCTGCCAAGCCGGTGGTGCCGTGGTTTGGCGATCGTCCGGTAGTGGACGGCACCAAGCAGTTGCTCGACAAGCTTGGGCCGCAGAAGTTTGCCGAATGGATGCGGAATGAAAAGCGCGTTCTTATGACTGACACGACCATGCGTGATGGCCATCAGTCGTTGCTGGCAACCCGCGTGCGCACCTATGACATTGCGCGTGTCGCCAATGCCTATGCGCAGGCGCTGCCGAACCTGTTCTCGCTGGAATGCTGGGGCGGTGCGACCTTTGACGTGTCGATGCGCTTCCTCACCGAAGATCCGTGGGAGCGTCTGGCAATGGTGCGCGAAGGCGCGCCGAACATCCTGCTGCAAATGTTGCTGCGCGGTGCGAATGGTGTTGGCTACAAGTCCTACCCGGACAATGTAGTGAAGTATTTCGTGCGTGAAGCAGCGCGTGGTGGCATGGACCTGTTCCGCGTGTTCGACAGCCTCAACTGGGTTGAGAACATGCGCGTATCGATGGATGCGGTTCTGGAAGAGAACAAGCTCTGTGAAGCGGCCATCTGCTACACGGGTGATATTCTCAATCCTGAACGCGCCAAATATGACCTTCAATATTATGTCGATCTGGCCAAGCAGGTTGAAAAGGCTGGCGCGCATATCATCGCTGTCAAGGACATGGCGGGCCTGTTGAAGCCAGCGGCTGCACGTGTGTTGTTCAAGACGCTGCGTGAGGAAACCGATCTGCCGATCCATTTCCACACGCATGATACGTCGGGTATTTCGGCCGCAACCGTGCTTGCAGCGGTTGATGCTGGCGTGGATGCGGTTGATGCGGCAATGGATGCCTTCTCCGGCAATACATCGCAACCTTGCCTTGGTTCGATTGTCGAGGCGCTGCATGGTTCGGAACGTGATCCGGGTCTTGATACGGAAACGATCCGCCGCATTTCCTTCTATTGGGAAGCGGTGCGCAATCAGTATGCGGCCTTTGAAAGCGATCTTAAGGGACCGGCTTCGGAAGTGTACTTGCATGAAATGCCGGGCGGCCAGTTCACGAACCTGAAAGAACAGGCGCGTTCGCTGGGTCTTGAAACCCGCTGGCATGAAGTGGCGCAGGCCTATGCCGATGTGAACCGCATGTTTGGCGATATCGTCAAGGTGACGCCATCCTCCAAGGTGGTGGGCGACATGGCGCTTATGATGGTCTCTCAGGACCTGACCGTTGCCGATGTTGAAAACCCGGATAAGGACATTGCATTCCCGGATTCGGTTGTGTCGATGATGCGTGGCGATCTTGGTCAGCCGCCATCGGGCTGGCCTTCATCGCTGCAGAAGAAAGTGCTCAAAGACGAAAAGCCTTTCACGGTACGTCCCGGTTCGCTGCTTCCAGCCGCAGACCTTGAAGCCGAGCGCAAGTCGATTGAGGAAACGCTTGGTCGCGAGATCACAGACCAGGAATTTGCTTCCTACCTCATGTATCCGAAAGTCTTCACAGACTATGCGGCTGCACAGGAAAATTATGGCCCGACCAGTGTTCTGCCAACGCCGGTTTATTTCTATGGTTTGAAGCCGGAAGAAGAAGTCTTCGTTGATCTTGAACGCGGCAAGACACTTGTGATTGTCAATCAGGCGATGAGTGAAACGGACGAGAAGGGCATGGTCACGGTGTTCTTCGAACTCAACGGTCAGCCACGCCGCGTCAAGGTGCCAAACCGCGCCAAGGGTGCGTCGGGTGGTGTGAAGCGCAAGGCGGAACTCGGCAATGACAAACATGTCGGTGCGCCAATGCCGGGTGTCGTTTCAACGGTTGCTGTCTCGCAGGGCCAGAACGTGAAGGCCGGCGATGTGCTGCTTTCCATTGAAGCCATGAAGATGGAAACTGCTCTGCGTGCTGAACGCGACGGCTCGATTGCCGAAGTGCTGGTGCGCCCTGGCGAACAGATCGATGCAAAGGATTTGCTGGTGGTTTTCGGGGATTAATTTCTCTTCTTTTACGGAATTTTGAAAACGCCGCGCCCTGTGAATGGGTGCGGCGTTTTCTTTTGCTTGCGCGGTCATAAAAATCTGCTATGCACGTTTATACCTATTCATGCATGTTTGTGCATGATGATAGAAAGGCAATGATGACAGAGCTTTTGCTGCACGAACGACAAACGCGGATACAGGTGCTGCTGGATCAGTCCGGCCGCGTGCTGGCCAGTGAACTTGCCGATACTTTTGGAGTTTCGGAAGATACGATCCGTCGTGATTTGCGCGAGATGGCGGCAGCGGGGCTTTGCAAGCGTGTTTATGGCGGTGCACTGAAGGCCGCGCCCTCTTATGCGCCACTTGCGGAGCGCGATACGGAAAGACCAGAGGCCAAGACGGCCCTTGCCGCCACGCTGGCCGCTCTGATCGAGCCGAATATGACGGTGTTTCTTGACTCTTCCTCGACCAATCTCGCGCTTGCGCGTCTTTTGGCTGATCGGGGAGATGGGATCACGGTCGTCACCAACACGCCGTCCATTGCTGCTATCGTTTTGCAATCGGACAAAATCGACGTGGTCATGATTGGCGGTCCTATTGATCGCCGTGTCAGCGCTGCTGTCGGCGCGCGTGCTTTGCGCGATGCGGAACTGGTGCGCCCTGATCTTTGTATGCTCGGTGTCTGCGGCTTTTCTGCCGAAACAGGTATAACCGCGCTTCATCTGGAAGATGCGGAATTCAAGCGGGTTATTGCCAGGCGCAGCCGCAAGGTTGTGCTGGCGATCACCAGCGACAAGCTTGGTACTGTTGCTGCGCACGATGTCATACCCATTGAGGCGGTCAATGTTATGGCTGTCGAACATGATGCGAAGGAAGACGTGCTTGCGCCCTATCGGGCATCAGGCATGAGTATTGTAAGGGCGGTTTAAGGCCGTGACCGAGGAAACCATGGAACAGACTGCCGGACGAAACGATGCGCTGAATGACCGTGCGCCAATCGTAACCAGGGAGCGCATTGCGGTGGCACTGCTCTTTCTGATGAATGGGTATATTTTTGGTGGATGGGCGCCGAAAATTCCGGAATTTGCGGGGCGTCTCGGGCTCGATACCAGTGGCATGGGTTTGATGATCCTCGTCTTCGGTATTGGATCTCTTTCGATGATGCCGGTCGCTGGTGCATTGTCGGCCCATCGCGGCTCCGGTGCTGTCGTCAAGCTGTTTGCAATCGGTCTTATCCCTGCGTTGCTCATTATTGCGCTCGTGCCGAATATCGTAACAGCGGTGATCGTCATGTTCTATTTTGGTGGCATGATCGGCGCGATGGATGTCGCGATGAACGCCAATGCGGTCGGTGTTGAAAAGCATATGCGCCGTGCAATCATGTCGTCCTGTCACGCATTCTGGAGCCTTGGCGGCCTGATTGGTGCTGCAACCGGTGGCTTTCTGATTGCGCATGTTGGCTCAACTGTTCATGCACTGATCGCAACGATTGTGGCCGCAGGATTACTCGCCTGCGCCTGGCCGTCGATCATTGCCGACAAGTTCCATCATCCGAGCGGTGAAAAACAGAAGCTGGTTTTGCCACGCAATGCTCTGCCATGGCTGGTGGGTATCATTGCTCTTTTCTCGATGATCCCGGAAGGCGCGATACTCGATTGGGGTGCCTATTATCTGCGCGATGAAATGGGTGCATCGGTAACGGTTGCCGGTTTTGGCTTCGCGGCCTTCTCCATGACCATGGCGATCATGCGCTTTGCAGGCGACATTGTGCGCGACCGTTTCGGTGCCATCAACACGCTGCGTTTCTGCACGTCGATTGCCATTGTCGGTATGGTCATTGTCGGCCTGTCGAGCCACCCTTATGCAGTGATCTTTGGCTTTGCCATCTGCGGCATCGGCATCTCAAACATGGTGCCGATTGCCTTTTCCATCGGTGGCAACATACCGGGTATCAACCCAAGTGTTGGCCTGTCGATTGCCACGACTATGGGCTATTCCGGTATGCTGGTCGCCCCTTCGCTGATCGGATTTGTCGCCAAGCATAGCGGTTTCAGCGTAGTGTTTCTGACACTGCCCGTCCTGCTGCTGGTTGTTCTGGCGTTCTCAGGACTGGCGAAATATGCGGATAGCTCGCACTAACAAGCATTTGAGCCAAAAGTGCGAAGCGGTTTTGCGTAGGATAATGCGATGGAAAAAATGCATCGAGCGGTTATCGCTCGATGTTATTCAGCGGTCCAGCCGCCCTCGACAGGCAGGGCGGTGCCGTTAATCTGCGCTGCGGCATCCGTTGCAAGGAAGGCCGCAAGCGCGCCGATCTGCTCGGTGGTTACAAATTCCTTCGTCGGCTGCTTATCGAGCATGACTTCGCGGATCACTGTTTCGCGGTCCATGTTATGGGCTTTCATCTGATCGGGGATCTGGGCTTCGACAAGCGGGGTCAGCACATAGCCGGGGCAGATGGCGTTGGCCGTAATCTTGGCAAGGGCAAGTTCGAGTGCCAGTGTTTTTGTGAAGCCGACAATACCGTGCTTGGCTGCGACATAGGCCGACTTGAACGGCGAGGCGACAAGTCCATGGGCCGATGCGATGTTGATGATCCGGCCCCAGCCGGCCTTTTTCATATGGGGGATTGCTGCCGCTGACGTGTGGAACGCTGAGGTCAGATTGATAGCGATGATCCGGTCCCATTGCTCGGTCGGAAATTCCTCGACAGGTGCTACATGCTGGATACCGGCATTGTTGACGACGATGTCCGCGCTGCCAAAGGCGTCCACACTTTTTGTGATTAAGGTGCGACACTCGTCGGCTTTCGACATATCCGCCGCAATGTAAATCGCGCTGACGCCATGTTTTTCGGCGATCTTCGTTGCAAGATTGTGATCTTCGTCGCGGTCTGTGAAGGAATTGATCACAAGATCGTGCCCGGAAGCTGCCAGGGCACGGGCGATGCCAAGTCCTATACCTGAATTGGAACCGGTGATGATAGCGGTTTTGCGGGCTTTGGCATCTGGCATGTCTGATTTCCTCCTCTTTTAATGCGCATCTTATCTGAAAACCGCTTCACACTTTTCAGGATGCGCTTTGAATTCTTCGTATAATGAGGAGGCGACAAGGCGTCGGCAAGTGATTATATAACAAGAAAGCAACGCGGGCAGGCGTTGACAATTGCGCCCTGCTACGCCACCTGAAAACAGGCCCGTACTAAGAGCAGTTCCCGAGAAGCGGAAAGCAGCTTCTATCGGCAATTGCGGCAGGACAAAAGAACAGAGCACAATGTCTTCCGAGACCGTCAGCTATTTTTCGCATCCATTTCCCCGTCGCCAATCCGTTGGCGTGAGCGTTGGCGGTGTTATCGTTGGCGGCAGTGAACCTGTTGTCGTCCAGTCGATGACCAATACCGATACGGCGGATATCGATGGCACCGTTGCGCAAGTTGCAGCTTTGCATCGCGCCGGTTCCGAGATTGTGCGCATTACGGTTGACCGTGACGAATCCGCTGCTGCCGTTCCAAAAATTCGTGAGCGTCTTGAACGTCTCGGGATGAATGTGCCGCTGGTCGGCGATTTTCATTATATCGGACACAAGCTTCTGGCCGATCATCCGGCATGCGCGGAAGCGCTTGCGAAATATCGCATCAATCCGGGTAATGTCGGATTCAAGGACAAGAAGGACAAGCAGTTCGCCGATATCGTGGAAATGGCGATCCGCTACGATAAACCAGTGCGTATTGGCGTGAACTGGGGGTCGCTCGATCAGGATTTGCTGACCACGCTGATGGATCGCAATCAGGCGGAAGGCGCACCTTTGAGCGCGCAGGAAGTCATGCGCGAAGCCATTGTGCAGTCAGCACTGATTTCAGCCCATTTGGCTGAAGAGATCGGGTTGAGCCGCGACAAGATCATCCTGTCGGCCAAAGTCAGTCAGGTGCAGGATCTGATTGCTGTTTACACGATGCTGGCACAACGCTCCGATCATGCGCTGCATCTGGGCCTTACTGAGGCGGGTATGGGCACCAAGGGTGTCGTCGCATCCTCTGCAGCCATGGGTATTCTGCTTCAGCAGGGCATTGGCGACACGATCCGTATTTCGCTGACACCGGAACCCGGCGGTGACCGCACGCGCGAAGTGCAGGTGGCGCAGGAACTCTTGCAGACCATGGGCTTCCGTCAGTTCATTCCGATTGTTGCGGCGTGCCCCGGTTGCGGGCGCACCACCTCAACCGTGTTTCAGGAGCTGGCGCAGAATATTCAGGACGATATTCGCCGCAACATGCCTGTCTGGCGTGAGAAATATCCGGGCGTCGAAGCACTTTCGGTCGCGGTCATGGGCTGCATCGTTAATGGTCCGGGCGAATCAAAGCATGCCGATATTGGCATTTCGCTTCCCGGTACGGGCGAAACGCCGTCCGCACCGGTCTTTGTCGATGGCAAGAAGGTTACGACGCTGCGCGGACCTGAGATTGCTGCAGATTTCCAGAAGATGGTTGCCGAATATATCGAGAACCGCTTCGGACTTGATCAGAAGATCGCAGCTGGCCAGAACTAAAGCATGTCTCCCAAAAGTGGGAACCGGTTTTGGGATAAAGACATGCTAAAAAACAAAAGCTTAAAGCGTGCCACGCTTTAAGTTCAGTTTAAGACAGGGTTTGTGGCAGCTTCGGGCATTGATTTGCGGGTTGCCGCCCAGAATATGAGCGTGACGAGGCTGATGCCTGCACCAAGCAGACATACGCCGTTCCAGCCTGCATGAGCATAGACCCAGGTTGAAATTGCTGAACCGCTGGCGCTGCCGATGGAATAAAAAACCATATAGGCAGCGGTCAGCCGGTTCTGTGCATCTGGACGCACGCGATAAATCATCGCCTGATTGGTGACGTGCACGGCCTGAAGTCCAAAATCGATTACCAGCACGCCGACAATCAGCCAGAGCAATGAATGATCGAGCAGAGCAATTGGTATCCACGATAGTAGCATCAGCGTAAGTGCGATGCCGGTCATGCGTTGAGCATGCCCGCGGTCGGCGGCTGCTCCCGCACGAGAAGCCGCAAGCGCACCTGCGGCTCCGGCAAGGCCGAACAGTCCGATTTGTGCATGGCTTAGTTCAAAAGGCGGCGCGCTGAGCGGCATGACGAGGGGGGCAAGCAGCGTGGTGATATCTGCAAAGATCAGCATGGCAATGATTGCACGGACACGAAGCACAGGCTCAGAGCGGAAGAGCGTTACGAGCGACAGAATAAGTGCTGGGTAGGAGACGCTTGTCGTCTGACGATTCTGTTGTGGCAGGTTGCGCCAGAGAAGAAGCGAAATCAGCAGCGTGAGTGCTGCGGAACTGAAGTAAACACTCCGCCATCCGCCAATATCGGTAAGTGCACCCGCTATGGCGCGTGCCAGCAATATGCCAAGCACGATGCCGCTTGTGACTATTCCCACCACATGACCACGCTGCATCGGATCGGCGAGACTGGCTGCATAGGCGACAAGTGCCTGTGTGACGACGGCCAGAAGGCCTGTCGCAGCCATTGCCAGCAGCAGTATGGTCGCACTTCCTGCAAAGCCAATGGCTAGTAGCGATAAGACCGAAAGCAGGAAATGCGCGAGAATCAGTTTTCGCCGGTCGAAAAGATCACCTAGCGGCACCAGAAAAATGAGGCCGATCGCATAGCCAATCTGGCTCGCAGCGATAATGAGGCCTGCAGTTGAGCGTTTCAGCCCCATATCATCTGCCATCACATCAAGAAGCGGATGCGCGAAATAGACATTGGCTACAGCAAGGCCGCTTGCGATGGCAAACAGCAACAATGTCGCTCGGGAAAGCGAAGGGCGCACAAGGTCATTCGCGGCAGACGGTGCTGCCACGGTGGAGGAGGACTGCATGATTGACTCCCATAAGTGGTTTTAAAATGAAACCATTTTGCTTTTATCGCGATTGGTTTTATATTGCAACCGAGTTGCAGCGCATGGAGTAAACATGGTTCGCAAGAAAAGCCTGAAAGGCGATTATTGCCCGAGCGCACGAGCGCTGGATGTCATCGGCGACTGGTGGTCACTGCTGATCGTGCGTGAAGCGTTTGATGGCGTAACGCGCTTTAGTGCCTTCCAGAAGAATTTGGGTATTGCACGCAATATTCTCGCGGAACGGCTACGCAAGCTGACGGGCGAGGGCATTCTGGAGATGGTGTCCGATCCCAATGGCGGCGCGCATCAGGAATACAGGCTCACAGCCAAGGGGCGTGATCTGTTGCCGGTCGTCGTCGCGTTGCGCCAATGGGGCGAGAATTATCTTTTCGCGCCCGATGAGCCGCATTCAAAGCTGGTCGATACGGCAAATGGTGAAGGTGTCGCAAAACTGGAAGTGCGCGCGCTCGATGGTCGCCCGCTCTCGGTGGATGACGTTGCCATCATCAAGGTGCGTGAAACAGATGTGTAAGTTTTAGCTTTGGCGTTCTGCGATGAAGCGGGCAGCTTGCTTGAGAATGGTCGCATCATCGCCGAAGGGCTCGAGCAGGCTTTCGGCTTGGGCAACGAGGCCGGAGAGCTGCTTGCGCGTCCAGTCGATACCGTGAAGCGCCACGAGCGTGGCCTTGCCAGCGGCTGCATCTTTGCCGGTTGCTTTGCCCATAGCGGCTGCATCTGCGGTCACGTCGAGAAGATCGTCAGCAAGCTGGAAAGCAAGGCCGATGGCAGAGCCGAATTCGGCCATACGTTCGCGATCCTCGCGTGATGCACCTGCAATGATTGCGCCTGCTTCACAGGCAAAGCGGATCAGCGCACCGGTTTTCATCGCCTGCAGGGTTATAATGCCTGCTTCATCCGGTTTGTTGTCTTCTGCCATCAGATCAAGCGCCTGACCGCCAGCCATGCCGCCAACACCAGATGCCCGCGCGAGTGCTGATACAAGCTGGATACGGATATCGGCAGGCAGATCGGTTTCGTCTGACGCCACGATGTCAAACGCATAGGTCAGCAGACTGTCGCCTGCGAGAATAGCTGCGGCTTCATCGAAAGCCTTGTGCACGGTTGGTTGGCCGCGCCGCATATCATCATTGTCCATCGCTGGCAGATCATCGTGGACGAGCGAATAGCAGTGAATGCATTCGAGCGCCGATGCGACGCGCAGGACCGCATCGCCGTGTTGGCCGAACAAAGCTGCACTTTCAACGACGAGGAATGGACGCAGCCTTTTTCCACCGTTCAGCACGCCATGACGCATGGCGGCAAGCAGTCGCTCCGGACGAGCCACTTCTCCAGTGCGCAAACGAAGATCCAGAAGCCCGACCAGCATTGTCTCGACTTCGAGCGCACGAAGGTTCAGGGATTGAGCAAAATCGACAGACACGTTTTCCATGCAGAAGGGGATGGACGAAAGCGCTGAATTGGTCAACTGGGCATGACGGTCAGCACAGGCTTTTTCATCAAGCGGTCATCAAACAGAGGGTTTTGAGCTACGATTGGCTGAACTTACCGTTAGAAATCCCGCAAGTGGATTATGGAATCAGGTTCATTATTGTTAAGGAATAGTTTATGTCGCTTGAAAGGAATTAACGGGCGGTGGAAGTGGCAAAAATCATTCTCAAGAGCAAAGATGGGCGCAATTACTTGGCTGATCCCGTTTGGGGTGGCAGAATTGCTCTTATGCTCAAGATTTTGGTGGCGCTTGCAATTCTTCCGCTTTTTCTGATCCTGATCTATTCGGTTCCCTTTGTGCGCCCGATCTCGACTTTGATGGTCAAGGATTACGTCCTCTTGCGGGATGTCGATCGGCAATGGGTCAGCATCGAGGATGTAGCACCTGTTCTGGTGAACTCGGTTATGATGGCGGAGGATGGGCAGTTCTGCAGCCATGGGGGTGTAGACTGGCACCAGCTCAGTCTGGTGCTCGATAATTCGGGCGAAGGTGGTCCGAGCCGCGGCGCCTCTACCATAACCATGCAGACGGTGAAGAATCTGTTTCTCTGGAACGGCCGTTCATATGTACGCAAGGGACTCGAATTTCCTCTGGCGATTGCCGCCGATGCAGTGCTTTCCAAACGACGGATCATGGAGATTTATCTCAACATCGCCGAATGGGGGCCGGGCATCTATGGTATTGAGGCTGCAGCTCAGCATTATTTCAAACGCCCCGCATCCCGTCTGACTGCGCAGCAAGCGGCTCTGCTTGCCGTAACGCTTCCCAATCCGGCTTTGCGCAATCCGGCAAAGCCGACGCGCAACATGCAGCGTATCTCGCGTATTGTTGCCGGACGCGCTTCCCGGGCTGGTCCTTATGTGACGTGCGTGCAATAAATGCGCAGTCTGGAAAAAAGATAAGACTCCGACTGGTCAAATGCTGCGAGAGCGTGTATAGGCACGTGACTTTCCGGAATTTTGTCCGATGTGACAGGCTCCTCGGGGCCGTGCCGGACGTTTATTGATCGATCAGTGGAGTTGGATCCATGGCAGTACCAAAACGCAAAACGTCTCCGTCGAAGCGCGGCATGCGCCGTTCGGCAGACGCTCTCAAGGCCCCGACTTACGTCGAGGACAAGAACTCGGGCGAACTTCGTCGTCCGCATCATATCGATCTTAAGAGCGGTATGTATCGCGGCCGTCAGGTCCTCGAAGCTAAGGAATAGTCTTAGGCTGCATTGCAGCTGAAAGATGAATTTCAAAAACGCCGTTTCCGGTTTCCGGAAGCGGCGTTTTCTTTTGGGAATATTTGATTTGTCGGGTTTAGCCCACTTAGTGGACCGGTGAGGTCACGCGTTTACGTGACCTCAAGCAGATGAAGTCAGCCTGCATCTGCAGCAAAGCCAGCGCCCTCGATGCCTGCAATTGCTGCAGCTTCATCATTGTCAGATGTGTCACCTGAAATTCCGACGGCGCCGATGATTTCGTTTGAGGCATCTTTAATCAGCACGCCGCCCGGGACAGGGACGATCTTCCCACCCGAGACACCCGAAAGACCTTCCAGAAAATGCGGACGATCCTTGGCCTGATTGTGGAGCCAGCGTGAACCGGTGCCAACGGCCAAAGCGCCAAATGCCTTGCCAGAAGCAATCTCAAAGCGGAGAATCGAAGTTCCATCTTGTCGCTGAAAGGCCTTGAGATGACCACCGGCGTCAAAAACCGAAACGACAATCGGCTTCAGTTGCAGTTCTGTGGCCTTGGCAAAAGCACCGGCAATGATCGCGTTGGCTTTTTCTAGCGTCAGTTGGGGCATGGTTGTCTCCTTTGTTTGCATGGCGCTAATCTAACGGTTGTTGAGCAATGCGCATGGTCAAAAGTGCATGCCTATCGAAGAAACTGATTATCATTTTGAGCGAAGGTGTCTTCCCACCACCCTCACCTCTGAACTTGCAAAAGAACTGGTTTTGGGTTTTCTCTGTCGGTGATTTTTCAAGGAGGAAAGAATGACAGCCACAAATAGTCCGAAGGCCATTGTTATTGCCAGCGCTGCCCGTACTGCAGTGGGGGCCTTCAACGGCGCCTTTGCCAACGTGCCAGCGCATGAGCTTGGTGCTACCGCCATCAAGGCAGCTCTCGAACGTGCCGGCGTTGATGCGGTCGATGTGGACGAGGTCATTCTTGGTCAGGTGTTAACAGCAGGTGAGGGACAGAACCCCGCCCGTCAGGCTGCTATGGCTGCTGGTTGTCCGAAAGAAACGACAGCCTTCTCGATCAATCAGCTCTGTGGTTCCGGTTTGCGTTCCGTGGCACTCGGTATGCAGCAAATTCTGTCGGGCGACGCAAAAATCATCGTGGCTGGTGGACAGGAGTCCATGTCGATGGCGCCACATTGTGCCCATCTGCGCGGTGGCGTGAAAATGGGCGACTTCAAAATGATCGACACCATGATGAAAGACGGTTTGGTCGATGCGTTCCACGGCTATCCTATGGGGATCACTGCAGAAAACATTGCCAGCCAATGGCAGTTGAGCCGCGAGGAACAGGATGCTTTTGCGCTGGCCTCGCAACACAATGCCGAGGTCGCACAGAAAGCTGGCCGCTTCGACGATGAAATCGTTCCGTTTACGGTGAAAAGCCGTAAGGGCGAGACGATTGTTTCTGCAGATGAATATATCCGTGCAGGTACGACGATCGAAGCGCTTAGCAAGCTGAAACCGGCCTTCGACAAGGAAGGCACTGTTACGGCGGGCAATGCCTCCGGCATCAATGACGGTGCTGCAGCTGTGGTTCTGATGGATGCGGATGAAGCCGCAAAACGCGGTGTTGAGCCGCTTGCGCGCATCGTTTCCTGGGCAACGGCGGGTGTCGATCCATCGATCATGGGAACTGGTCCTATTCCGGCAACACGCAAAGCGCTTGAAAAGGCAGGCTGGACAGTTGCTGATCTGGAATTGGTCGAAGCCAATGAGGCCTTTGCAGCGCAATCCTGTGCAGTTGTGCGCGATCTTGGGCTCAATCCGGAGATCGTCAATGTGAATGGTGGAGCGATCGCCATCGGTCATCCGATTGGTGCCTCGGGTGCGCGGGTGCTGACAACGCTTCTGTATGAGATGAAACGGCGTAATGTGAAGCGCGGTCTGGCAACGCTATGCATTGGCGGTGGTATGGGTGTCGCCCTGTGTGTCGAGCGGTCGTAAGAGGCTCAAAAGTTAACAGCGAGCTTCAGTATCACTGTCACTGAGCGGCGAGGTCTTGCCGCTCTATGGTGTTTGGATCGGCTCGGCCACTATATCTTGTGAGAACAAAGCGGGAAAATAAGCGGATCAGCGATTCGTCTCCGATTCGTTCCGGCTTTGACCTGAAGGTTAATGAAAAGCGGCTCCTATGTGATGAGAGTTTTAACTAACTGTCAGGAAATATTGATATTCTATGAATAGGTTATCCGTCGCCTCATCTCGCAAAATGGCTTCCGAGATAAAAGTTAATGCGGTCGCCGGTTTGTTCTCCTTTCGGGCCGGATATTAATTGAGGTGATTCATTATATGGTGGGAACTTGGTGTTCAGCCACTATATGTTGCCGTGAACAAAAGGCGAAGAAAGCTCTGTGAGCGATTCGTCGCTGATTCGTTCCAGAGTCGTTCTATTTATTAAAAGGCACGTTTGTTAAGATGCAGGCCGATGTAAGACCAACCTTCAATCCTGTGTTTTAAAACGGATGGTCATTTGAAAGCCGTTTTGTTCTTTTCAGGGTGCGCGCGAGAAAAGTTCCGGTTAGAACAGTGAAGACTGGATCGTGCCGGAAACGTCCCGAAACATGGATTGAAACTTAACAGGAGCGCTTTCGGCTCAAGTCATATAGTGCTAACGCATAGCTTTACATATGGCATTTGTTCCGGGAATTCTATTATTGGCATGAACCAACTCCCTGCCCATGATCTGCCGCTAGGCTTGAGCGGTCGCGGTGTTACTGCGGTGCTGGGGCCGACAAATACCGGCAAGACGCATCTCGCTATCGAGCGGATGCTGTCGCATGGCAGTGGCATGATAGGCCTTCCACTGCGCCTTTTGGCGCGCGAGGTCTATAATCGTGTGGTTGAGCGGGTAGGGACTGCCAATGTTTCGCTGATTACCGGCGAAGAAAAGATCACGCCGCCTACCTCTCGTTATTCCGTCTGCACGGTCGAGGCCATGCCGCGTCGGACAGATATGCCTTTTGTGGCTATCGATGAAGTGCAGCTTGCGGGCGATCTGGAACGTGGTCATATCTTTACCGACCGTATTCTGCATCTGCGCGGACGACAGGAAACGCTGCTGCTTGGTGCAGGTACCATGCGCGGCATTCTGGAAAAGTTGCTGCGTGGCATTACAGTCGTGACACGTCCACGGCTGTCGCATCTTTCCTATGCGGGTTCCAAGAAAATCATTCGCCTGCCGAATCGTTCGGCCATCGTGGCTTTCTCTGCTGATGAAGTTTATGCAATTGCAGAGCTGATCCGCCGCCAGCGTGGTGGTGCTGCCGTGGTGATGGGCGCATTGAGCCCGCGTACCCGCAATGCCCAGGTCGAGCTTTATCAATCGGGCGATGTTGATTTTCTGGTCGCAACCGATGCGATCGGCATGGGGCTTAACCTCGACGTTGATCATGTAGCATTTGCGCAGAACCGTAAATTCGATGGCTACCAGTTTCGCGATCTGACACCAGCCGAGGTCGGGCAGGTCGCAGGACGCGCCGGGCGTCATTTGCGCGACGGCACGTTCGGTGTGACAGGGCAGGTACAGCCGCTGGACGACGAGCTTGTAGAACGGGTCGAAGCGCATGCTTTTGATCCGGTGAAAGTGCTGCAGTGGCGAACGGGGCGGTTCGACTTCTCGTCACTCAGTGCCTTACGCTATTCTCTGGAAACACCCACGCCCATAGAAGGGCTTACCAAAGCATTACCAGCGGTTGATCAACAAGCGCTTGAAAATTTGTCGAAAGACGACGACATTGTGCGGCTTGCAACGACGCCTGCGCGGATCGAACTTTTGTGGGATACCTGTGCGCTCCCCGATTATCGTAAGATCGCGCCGGCTCAACATGCCGATATCATTGCAACCATCTATCAGGATCTGGTCCGCCGAGGGAGCGTTGATGAAGATTATATGAGCGAACAGGTGCGCCGCGCCGACAGTACAGAGGGGGAAATCGACACTCTGTCGCATCGCGTGGCGCAAATCCGCACCTGGACTTTTGTGTCGCACAGGCCGGGATGGCTTGCCGATCCGACACACTGGCAGGAAAAGACGCGCGAAATTGAGGACAGATTGTCCGACGCGCTGCATGAAAGGTTGACGAAACGCTTTGTAGACCGCAGGACAAGCGTGCTTATGAGGCGCCTGAGAGAGAATGCCATGCTAGAAGCAGAAATCAGCCCGGCCGGTGACGTAATTGTCGAGGGCCACAATGTTGGGCAACTAGAAGGATTCCGGTTCACGGCCGACGTTCAGGCTGAAGGGCCGGACGCGAAGGCTGTGAAGACGGCTGCACAAAAGGCGCTAGCCGCCGAGTTCGAACGTCGTGCGGAGCGGTTTGCTGCGGCACCCAATGGCGATTTTGCGCTTGGGTCGGATGGCGTGATGCGCTGGGTCGGCGCAACCGTTGCAACGCTCGTCGCTGGCGACGATGTGTTGAAGCCGCGTGCGATCATTCTGGCTGACGAACAATTGACCGGACCAGCACGTGACAAGGTTGCTGCCCGTATTGAACGTTTTGTCGCGCACCATATCGAAACCGTATTGAAGCCGCTGACTGATCTCAGCGCTGCCGATGCTTTGACCGGTATGACCCGCGGTCTGGCTTTCCAGATCGTCGAAAATCTTGGTATTCTTCAGCGCCGCGAAGTGGCCGAAGAAGTACGTGGTCTTGATCAGGATTCACGAGCAGCACTTCGTCGTCTCGGCGTGCGCTTTGGTGCCTATCATGTTTTCATGCCGATGCTGCTGAAGCCCGCTCCTGCTGGCATGATCACGCTGCTCTGGGCATTGAAGAATGACGGCCGTGAACGCACCGGTTATGGCGATGTGGTCAATGTGCTGGCAGCTGGCCGTACATCGGTCGTTGTCGATCCGGCTTTTGATCCGATGTTCTATCGTCTGGCCGGTTATCGGGTGCTTGGTCGCCGTGCTGTGCGCATCGATATTCTGGAACGTCTTGCTGACCTCATTCGTCCGGCACTTGCCTGGCGTCCGGGTTCGGGCGCACGTCCGGAAGGTGCCTATGACGGTGGCCGCTTCATCGTGACCCCTGCCATGATGTCCATTCTGGGCGCGACTGGCGAGGACATGGAAGAAATCCTGAAAAGCCTCGGATATCGTCATGAAGCCATGGACGCAGCCGACGTAACGGCAAAGCTTGCCGAGCTTGATGCATTTGCTGCTGAAGCTCAAGTCAAGGATACGGTTTTCAAGGCTGCTGTACCTGCTGCAGTTGCAAGCGAAGGCGAAAAGCCTGCCGTTCCGGCAGCCGAGCCTGTGCCTGCGCCAGTGGAGGCCGTTGTTGCCGAGACTGTTGAAGAAGCCAAACCTGTTACGGAAGCCAAGCCTGTTACAGAAGTAAGCGAAGCGCCGGTTGAAGAGCCGAAGCCTATTCTTCTGTGGCGTCAGGGCCGCTTTGAAGGTCGCAATCGCAATCAGGATCAGAACCGTCAGCGCCACAATCGCCCACAGCAAGGCGTTCAGGGCAATGAGGCTCGCAAGTCCGAAGATGGTCCAGAAGGCGGCGAAGCGCAGAACACGCGTGACAATCGTGGCGGCAAGCGGTTCGACAAGAACCGCCGCAACCATGATGGTGCCCGCCAGAATCAAGGCCAGAATCAGGGGCAAAACCAAAGCCAGGGTAAGCGCGAAGGCTTCAAGGGCAAGCCGCGTGATGGTGACCGCAACCGTCAGCCAAAGCGCGACAATGCCGGCCAGCAGGGCAACAAGCGGTTCGAGCAGGAACGTCCCGTGCGTGTCGATCCCGATTCGCCTTTTGCCAAGCTTCTCGCTCTCAAGGAGCAGCTGAAGAAGTAAGATGGCGACCGAAGCGATTGCAAGACAGCGTATCGATAAGTGGCTGTTCTTTGCACGCGTGGTCAAATCAAGATCGCTGGCGGCGAAACTCGCCGTCGGCGGCAAAGTTCGTGTTAATCGCGACAAGATCGAGCAGGCCTCTCATCAGGTGAAGATCGGCGATGTTCTGACCATTACCCTTGAGCGACGCATCGTGATCTACAAGGTGCTGGCAGGCGGAGATCGGCGCGGACCAGCGCCTGAAGCGCAGCTTCTTTATGAAGATTTGACACCAAAACCTACCCAGCAATCCGAAAACATAGAAGCGGTGCAGCCTCGGCGCGAAAGCGGTGCGGGACGTCCCACCAAGAAAGAACGTCGCGAAACTGATCGCTTGCGCGGCAACTGATGCGGACGCGATGACGCAGTTTGAATGGTCAATACGATAGAATTTGCGTATTAAAGGCTTAAAATAAAAGCATTTTTCAGTTTTTCGCCTTCAAAAGAAACGTCATTTCAGATGTTCGTGACATATTGATATTGCGGCGTTTGGGCCCTTGTCATAGGCAGATAAAGTCGCTACCTCACCGTTGGCGATTGCAAGGGCATGAGCTGGCAAGCAAGCCACACGCCGTAGCACCATATGCGTGACACATATGTCGTGACGGGAGCGAACCATTCAGATGTTCGATCTGAATGTTCAAACAGCCAGTTCAGAATAGATAAGCCATTCCTTCAAATGGAAGGTTGGCAACAGGAGTTGGACAATGACTTATGTCGTGACCGATAATTGCATTCGTTGCAAATATACGGACTGCGTCGAGGTTTGTCCTGTCGACTGTTTCTATGAAGGCGAGAACATGCTCGTCATCAATCCGGACGAATGCATTGATTGCGGTGTCTGTGAGCCTGAGTGCCCGGCAGAAGCCATCAGTCCGGACACTGAGCCAGGTCTCGACAAGTGGCTTGAGCTGAACGCAGAATATGCGGCGAAGTGGCCAAACCTCACTGCCAAGAAGGACGAGCTTCCGGAAGCCAAGGAAATGGATGGCGTGACGGGTAAGCTTGAGCAGTTCTTCTCAGCAGAACCAGGTTCGGGTGATTAACACCCATCATGCGGGCAAACCTGTCTGCATGAATAAGTGATTACAGCCTGTTTTATGGGCGTCTAAAGTTGCCAAAACCAACGTGTTTGGCAATTTGTTGATTCTTGCGCAAAATTGTGTTAAGTTGCACAGATAATTTCGGTGGCTGGACGTCAACTCGTGGCGCAAATGCGTTAATCTCTGAAAGGGCTATATTTTTTTACTGGGCTGTATTGGCACCGGGATGGATTATTGCGATTTCAGCGCTCCGCCCTCACCAAACTCTCCCGGTAGATAAATCTGTGCCTGAGACGCGCTTTCAGTTCAAAACCGCAACGACTTCCATATCTCTCCCAGGAGGTATGGTCGAAATCATGTGTAAACCGGCGAGTTGCGCCGGGCACAACAGGGAGTATTGAAGCGTATGTCATCCCAGCAGAAGAAGACTCCGGCTCGTCAGGGTTTCAAGACCGGTGAATCGATTGTGTATCCAGCTCACGGCGTTGGCCAGATCGTCGCGATCGAAGAGCAGGAAGTAGCCGGTCATAAGCTTGAGCTTTTTGTTATTGACTTTGAAAAAGACAAAATGCGCCTCAAGGTGCCAGTCGCTAAGGCTGTAACCATCGGTATGCGCAAGCTTTCGGAAACCGATTATGTCGAGCGTGCATTGAAGGTCGTCCAGGGCCGTGCACGCGTGAAGCGCACCATGTGGTCGCGCCGTGCGCAGGAATATGATGCAAAGATCAATTCCGGCGATTTGATCATGATTTCTGAAGTTGTTCGTGATCTGCATCGCGCTGAAAACCAGCCTGAGCAGTCTTATTCCGAACGTCAGCTTTATGAAGCAGCGCTCGACCGTATGGCGCGCGAAATCGCTGCCGTGAACAAGCTTTCCGACACGGAAGCTGTTCGTCTTATCGAAGCAAATCTCGCCAAGAGCCCGAAACGCACCAAGGCTGATGCCGATGCGGAAGGCGATGTTGACGGCGATGAAGTCGAAGCAGCGTAATAAACGTTTGCATTGTTCTCTAAAAAGCCCGGCTCTGCCGGGCTTTTTATTTATCTGGTTTAGTACTCACCAAGCTGAGCGCTTCCGAGATGTCCATTTTTCAATGGGTGTCTCATCTAAAGTAATTCTGATTCAAGCAATATCGCGAGAGCTGCTCTATCTTTTTGTTTTGACGCATTATCCTACGCCAAACCGCTTCGCACTTTTGGCTTAAATGCTCTATTTTCCTGCAATGTCAAAGATTTATAGTGTCTAAATGGAACCGGAAGGTTCCTGCCGCGTTGTTAAGCAGCACCAGTTCGTAAACGGGTTTGTTTTGCGGCGTATCAGTCTGGCCTCAGAGCGGGTCTGTAAAAGGCATTTTGAACGAATAAAAGACGTTCATTCAATTGTTCTTCGCAGAGCTGGAATATCTTTTGTCTTGCGCTTCCAATTTTTTGAAAGCCTTGCAGTCAGAACAGGAGAACCAGATGAAGACGTCATCCGCAAGCAGTTCCTCCACCGTTCCAGCAGCGCGTTTGCCAATGGTGGCGCGCAACATGCCACCAGCTGCCGCCTCTTCTCCCCAGTCCATGATCCGCAATGCGATGTCTGCACCTTATCTGGAGCGGGAGGAAGAACGTGCGCTGGCCATTCGTTGGAAAGAGAACAAAGATCAGGATGCCCTTCATCGCATCACGGCGTCACATATGCGACTTGTGATTTCCATGGCCGGGCGCTTCCGCAAGTTCAAGCTGCCGATGAGCGATCTTATTCAGGAAGGCTATGTAGGCCTGCTTGAAGCGGCTGCGCGCTTTGATCCTGAACGAGATGTGCGCTTTTCGACCTATGCGTCGTGGTGGATACGCGCTTCGATGCAGGATTACATTCTGCGCAACTGGTCAATTGTTCGCGGCGGCACAAGTTCTGCGCAAAAGTCGCTGTTCTTCAATCTTCGCCGTTTGCGCTCCAAGCTTGCTCAGGAAGATGAGACGATGAGCAAGGCGGAAATCTATAGCCAGATCTCCACTCAGCTTGGCGTCTCTGCAAGCGATGTCGAGTTCATGGATAGCAGGCTCTCAGGCTCTGACAGTTCGCTCTCGGCTTCAATGAATAATGATGAATCCGGTGCATTGAGCCGCATGGATTTTCTCGTTGACGATCATCCATTGCAGGATGAAGTCGTGGAAAGCACCATCGACATGGAACGTCGAGTTAGCTGGCTTCATATAGCCCTTCATGCGCTTAACGAGCGTGAGTTGCACATTATTCGCGAACGTCGGCTTGATGATGACGGCGTGACACTGGAAGCGCTGGGCGAAAAACTTGGCATTTCAAAAGAGCGCGTCAGGCAAATCGAGAGCCGTGCGATGGAAAAGCTCAAGCTTGCCCTGTTGGATCAGCACGAAATGGCCGCCTATCAGGCCTGAACCTTATTCTTTATGCCCTGTAAGCCGGGGCGACCAGTCTTCCACCTTGCGATTTTCGAGACGGCGGACAGCATAACGCTTCCAGCCGTCTGCAAGGTGCGGGATCTGAGCCATTTCAGCAAGCTGATCATAATTGAGCATATCGACGTAAAGCAGATGCCAAACCCGGTGCAGCGTCCATTCCGGCGAAAGCCGCTCAACCAGCTTCATCGTATCGTTCTCGGCAACGACACCTTCTTCCAGAACACGATAGTACCAGCCGGTGCGGCCGGTTTTTTGCACGCGCATGGCCATATCCGGCACATCAAAACGTGCATTCAGCTTCCAGCAAGGCTGTCGGCCTTGCGAAACCTCCACGAGCGCTGTGCCAATGCGGAAGCGGTCGCCGATTGCAACATTATGCTCGGTCAGTCCGGTCGTTGAAATATTCTCGCCAAAAGCGCCAGATGCATCAAGACGAGGATTGTCACCTACGTCCTCACGCCAATCATCATAATGATCGTGGGGATAGTGATGGACGGCTTTTTCC
>RCUT01000175.1_pt1 | contig 35446 bp, 32 predicted proteins | sample 2166171 | NCBI WGS metagenome assembly RCUT01 (sample SAMN09932757, study PRJNA488358) | compost metagenome | isolation source: compost soil in 4-hydroxybenzoic | place: Germany: Experimental Botanical Garden | reverse complement strand
TCATGGCGGTGTTTATCGTCAGCCAGCCGCTGGGCGGCATGACCTTGCAGCGCAGTTTTGCCCAGGTGGTGGGCACCACGATAGGCGCCGCCGTAGCCGTGCTGATCATGGCGCTGTTCCCCCAGGCGCCTTTGCCATTCATGGTTACCCTGGCGCTGTGGCTAGCCCTGTGTACCGCCGGGGGTACCTTGTTGCGCTACACCAGTTCTCACGCCTTTGTGCTCAGTGGCTTCACCGCCGTGGTGGTGGCCATGCTGGCGATTCCGGAGCAGGACAATACCCTGATGCTGGCCATCACCCGGGTTACTGAAACCCTGCTGGCGGTGGCCTGTGTGAGCGTAGTGAGTTTGCTCAGTGCCAGGCCGCAGGCGGTGACTCGTGGTTACTTTGCCAAGGTCGACAATTTGATCAAACTGATGGCCAGCCATGCTGCGGCGGCCATCCGTGGCGAGGAAACGGCGGCCGCCTTCAGCCAGCGACAAATGCAGATCCTTGGCGAAATCAGCGCTTTGGAGAGCTTTCGCCGCCACCTGTATTTCGATGCGCCACACCTGCGCGGCGCCAACGGCCTGGTGCAGTTGCTGGGCAATCAGCTGGTGTTGCTCACCTCCAGGCTTACTGTGCTGCGCAACCAGAAGCTGATGATTGCCGAGCGTTGGCAGGGGGGCTATCCGGATTTCATCAACCGCCTGCTCACTGACGAACTGGCGTTCCTCGACCAGTTGGCGCAACAGGGCAGGGCCATGCCAGCCAGTGCTCGCGAGCACTTCAGTGCCTTGCAGCGGCGCTTCGACCAGGCAGCGCTGCAGGCCGAACAACTAAAGAATGACATGCCGGCCACCCTGCGTTCGCTGGCCTGGGCTCTGCGCTGGGAGCAGGCGCGGATGCTGGAACAACTGAGCGAAATGCTCGAACTCAGCGATGCGATCCAGGAAGGCCGGTCCGGGGATTGCTTGTACCGCCAGGCCCGGACCAATCCTTTGCACCTGGACTTTCGCCTGGCTGCGATGAACGCCAGCCGTGCCTTCATCGCCTTGCTCTGCGCGGGCTTGATCTGGATCGAGACCGCCTGGGACGGCGCCCGTGCCGGGGTCATCATTGTTGGCATCCTGTGTTCACTGATGGCCACCTTTCCGCGACCACTCATGGCTGCGCAAAACTACGTGCGCGGCCTGGGCCTGGCCCTGGTGGTGTCGGCGTTGTATCAGTTCTGGCTGATCCCTCAGGTGGTCGATGTTGAAATGCTGTTCCTGCTACTGCTGCCGTTGCTGTACGTGGTCGCGGTCGGGCTTTCGACGCCGATGACGGCGGGCATTGGTATGGGCCTGGGGTTGTCCAGTTTTCTGCTGTTTGGCCCGCAAAACATCGGCGCCTGGCAGAACACCGCCATCCAGTGGTTCGAGTTTGCCGGCGCTTATGTGTGCGGCGGGGTGCTGTCGCTGCTGGTGTATGCCTGGGTGTTCCCGTTCAACCCGCAACTGCGTATCGAGCGTCTGTTTCGCGAGACCCGTGAACAGGTCTATGCACTGCTCAAGGGGCCAACCTCCGATGAGCGCCAATTCGCCTTCGAGAGCCGCATGGTCGATCGCCTGACCTTGATCCTCGGCTTGCTCCCCGCCACTCAGGATGCCCGCTCAAAGGCGCTGTTCGAGGTCAACCTGGCCTGCATGGCGCTTGGAGTGGCCTTGCGCCAACTGCAGGAACAGAGCCGGGACAACCCGTTGATCGCAGCACCGACTCGCGTGCAGTTGGAGCAGGTGTTGCGCGATACCGGTCGTTATGTCGCAGGCCGCGCGCAGTTACCGCTGGCGGCCTTGCTCGACACCCTGCAAACCCTGGGGGAAGTGCTTGATGCGCTGCACAGCGAGCAGTTTGAGGCGCCGGCTGAACAACTACGCTCGCTGTTTCGTATCCGTGTCGCGCTGTTGGTGATTGCCGGTTTCCTGCGTCATTACAGCACCTACCTTGATCCCGCTGCTGAAGGAGCGCCGGCCCTTGCCCATTGATTTCGAGGTGGGCGGCGTCTACCTGCCGCCGATTGCCCAGGCCCTGGTGCTGGCCATGCCGTTGTTGTTTGCACTGTTGTGGCTGCTGCAGCGCCTTGGGGTGATGCAGCGGGTGTGGCACCCGGCGTTGTTTGAAGGGGCGCTGTACACCTGCATTTGTGCCTTGATCATCCTGTTCATGGGGAGCTGAAACCGTGAAGAAAGCTGTCGCCCAGGCTTCGACCCTGGCAATCGTGTTGCTGGCGTTGCTTCTTGGCTGGTTTGCCTGGGAGCATTACACCCGTGATCCCTGGACCCGCGATGCACGGGTGCGCGCCGATGTGGTGACACTGTCGGCGGATGTCTCCGGGCGCATCATCGCCTTGCACGTGGCGGATAACCAGCATGTGAACAAGGGCGACTTGCTGCTGGAAATTGACCCGGCGCGCTATGACCTGGCCGTGGAGTACGCACGTCGGGCTATAGAAGTGTCCAAGGCCAGCGAAGGCCAGGCACGTGCGCAAATCGTGTCCAGCCAGGCCCTGCTCAAACAACGGCAAAGTGAGGAACAACGGCGGCGTACCCTGAAGCAGGGCTTTGCGATTTCCGGTGAAGAATGGGAGAAATCCAACACCGATGTCGCCGTCGCCCAGGCTGAGCTGATGCGCGGGCAGTCGGACCTGAGCCTGGCCCTGGCCAACATCCACCTCGCTGAAGCCGCGTTGACCCAGGCCCAGCTGGACCTTGAACACACGCGCATTTATGCGCCGGTCAGCGGCTATGTGACCAACCTGCTGACCCGACAGGGCGACTATGCCAGCGCCGCGGGTCCGTTACTGGCCTTGGTGGACAGCAGTTCGTTCTATGTCAGTGGTTATTTCGAGGAAACCAAACTGCCGCGCATTCACGTGGGCAGTGCTGTGCATGTCGCACTGATGAGCGGAGAGCGCTTCGACGGTAAAGTGCAGAGCATCGCCTACGCCATCACCGATCGCGAAAACGCACCGGGCAGTCGCCTGCTGGCCAACGTCAACCCCAGCTACACCTGGGTCAAACTGGCCCAGCGTATCCCGGTGCGCATCGAGATCGATCCGAACTATGCCAATAAGGGCACTTTGCGCGCCGGTACTACGGCCACCGTCACGGTGCAAGATTGACGTGGGTGATAACCCCTTGATCGGCAGTTCGTCGGCTGAGGCTGGAAAGACAAGGCAGTGGCACAAAATGACACGACATCGCGCCGGCGATCAGTGAGAGTAGGTGACCAACAACAAAAAACTTCACCGTCCCGGCTACCGCCAGGATGCAGGAGCTTCGTTATGCGTCACTATCTGCTGTCCCTGCTTGTCATTGGTTTTGTCGGCGCCGCAACCGCCTTCCCACCAGCACCTCCCGCCCAGTCACACGCTTACAGCGTCAGCCACTACCTGCCCAAAGTCACCGAAAGCGCGACGTTCAATCGTTTTTAAGCGCAACCAGGGTGTGCCGAACGGCGCCGGGGTGGTAGGCTTTTCGCCCTTGATGCCACCTCTACACCGTGCACGCAGGTCAGCCGTTTTCGATGATCCTCAACCTAGCTGTATTTCTCTGCACCCTGACTGCCATGGAGGGCATCGGTTACCTGGCGCATCGTTACATCATGCATGGATGGGGCTGGTTCCTGCACCGTTCGCACCATGAACCGCATCTCGGCGCGCTGGAAACCAATGATGTTTACCTGGCGGCCTTGGCATTGATCGCCTTCGCCCTGGTGGCCCTTGGCCGTGCCGGGCATGCGCCATTGCAGTGGGTAGGAGCGGGGGTGGCGGCGTTTGGGGTGATTTACGTGATCATCCACGATGGTATCGTGCACCGGCACTGGCCGTTCAAACCGCAGCCGCGCAACCGTTACCTCAAGCGCTTGTACAAAGCGCATTTGCTCCACCATGCCTTGAAGGGCCGGGAAAACAGCGTGTCGTTTGGCTTTTTGTATGCGCCGCCGCTGCATCGGCTCAAGCGTCAGCTGCGTGCACGACGCACTGGGAGCGCCCCCAATAACGGCAACGTGTCGTAGCCGCTGCCGAGGCACGAGGCTGCGATCGACTGCAGAGCAGTCGCAACGGGGCGCCGTCTTGGGCCTGACGAGTCCGGTGGCAGGTTTTACGAGCGTTTCACGCCCGATCGCAGCCTCACGGCAGCGGCTACAAGGGGCCAATCAAGACAGTTGTCCGCAATTTCATACAAGATTGCCCGACGCGTTAGGCGTAGGCTGGAGTTGTTCCCTACATGGAGTAAGCGCATGAGCCTGCATATCGAAACCCCGCTGCTGGCATCCCGCCCGCTGAGCCTGGCCAGTGGCCTGGACATCTGGCTGAAACTCGACGCCTTGCAGCCTTCCGGCTCGTTCAAGTTGCGCGGTATTGGCGCGGCCTGTGAGGCCTATGCCAAACAGGGCAAGCGCCGTTTTGTCTCCTCCTCAGGCGGCAACGCGGGCATTGCCGTGGCCTACGCCGGGCGCTGCCTGGGCCTGGCCGTCACTGTGGTGGTGCCGGAAACCACCACCGAGCGCGCCAAACAGCTGATCCGCCAGGAGCAGGCCGATGTCATCGTTCACGGCAAGGCCTGGCATGAAGCCAACGCCCTGGCGCTGTCGCTGCTGGGCGATGACGATGCCTATATCCATCCCTTTGATGACCCGCTGCTCTGGCAAGGCCACGCGACCATGATCGATGAAGTGGCGGCCAGCAACTTCAGCCCTGATGCCGTGGTGGTCGCGGTGGGCGGTGGCGGCTTGCTTTCTGGTGTGTGCGAAGGCCTGGCGCGCAACGGTTGGGATCAGGTACCGGTGTTTGCCGTGGAAACCCAAGGTGCTGCCTCCCTGGCCGCGGCCATGGCGCAAAAACAATGGATCGCTCTGGACAGCGTCAACACCGTGGCCACTTCGCTGGCGGCCAAACAGGTCTGCCAGCGTGCCTTTGCGTGGAGCCAGGAGCGACCGGTGTACAGCCATGTTGTCAGTGACCAGGCGGCATTGGATGCTTGCGAGCGCTTCCTTTCTGATCAACGCATTCTGGTTGAACCGGCCTGTGGCGCAGCACTGGCCCTGGCGTACGCTCCCAGCGATGCGCTCAAACGCTACGAAAAGGTCTTGGTAATCGTCTGTGGTGGCGTCACCGCAACCATCGATCAGATCCGCCAGTGGCGGGCGGCCTGCTAGTTGGATAGCGTCGTTCATCAGGCGCCGGGGCATCCAGGCGTACGCCTGATCGATGCCCGTTACCAGCAATTTGCCTTTCCTCGGCATTTTCACCTGGAATATCACATTGGCCTGATCGTCACTGGTCAGCAGCGTTATGCCGCTGGCGGCGAACGCCAGTTGGCCGGGGCAGGGGACATCCTGCTGATGGCACCGGAGCATGTGCATGACGGTGCCAGCGCTGATGACCAAGGGTATGCCATCCGCATCCTGACCCTGGATCCCACCTGGCTTACCGACGTCAGCCGCGACCTCAGCGACGGTCGCCAGGGCTTGCCGACCCTCAGCGCCAAACAACTGCGCCATCCGCAGCTGCAGTATCTGCTTAATGGCTTGCACCATCAGCAGGATGCGCTGGCGTTTCAAAGTCAGCTATGGGAAACCCTGGCGCTGTTGCTCGGCATGGGCTCCAGCCTCAGCGTTCGCGACCCTGCCAACGGTTTCGATCCACAGCGTTGGCGCCAGTTACGCGACTGGCTGGAATCACGCCTCGACCAGCCGCCGAGCCTGGAAGAAATGGCGGCGTTCGTCGACTTGAGCCCTTGGCAACTGTTACGGCGTTTTCGCAACCATTGCGGCTTGCCACCGCAGCAATGGCTGACTCAACTGCGCTTGGAGCGCGCGCTGCCACGGGTATTGGCGGGGCAGCCGTTGAGTGCGATCGCCCTGGACCTGGGCTTTTACGACCAGGCGCATTTCAGCCGTTTGTTTCGCCGCACTTACGGCGCGCCGCCGCGTGGGCTCAAGGTGGTGAAACGGTAATCACAGTGGAGCCTGAGAACGGCCCTGGGGCAACTGTTCCGTTTGTGCTCAAGGTCGAGGTGATATCGAGTCTGGTGCTCAGGCCATCTGAAACCGCCACATTGATACCCGCCGTGGCGTCTTTACCGTTGACGGTTACTTTCGAGAACAGGCTGTCGTCGCTTCTGAGTCGCACGCCTGAAGCATTTGTTCTGGATGCCGAGACAGTAACGCTGGCCGGCCCTCGGCACTGCAAACTGAGCTGGGTCGAGGCCTTTACGCCGTCCAGCGCATTGTCAGGCAGATTTTTATGGTTGATCGTGGGATCGCCCTTGATCTCGCACTGCAGCACCGGCTTAACAACACGGGAGCATGGCCCGAACAGCCCTATGAATCCACCAAGGTCGGGCCCGATTCTCGAAGAGCTGAAACTGATGCAGAGTTCATCGTTGACGTCTTCAAGTGGGACCAGAATCGATGCACTCAGCGGTATCCGAAAACCTTTACTCTGCAGATCCAACAGCAGATGGTCCATCGACGAGCTGCCACGGCGAACGGGCAGATCGTACGAGTTGTACCACCCTACTGCATCGTAGTATCCCGGACGTTTGCTCGCGACAAGCCCAACTCTACAAACGGTTAGACGCGGATCGTCCGTTTGGCACGGGTTAGGCCGACCTGCCTCGCCCGACATCCAGTCGTTCACTACGAAGTAATAACGTACCCCACCTGGCTCATAACGACTTTCAGTTGTAGTAATGGTAATGGCTTGTACCTGCATCACCGCACCGCATAGCAGCACCGATGCCAGGGCGCTGCGCAGCGCAGTTGCGTAAGGCTTTTTCAAGGTGATCACTCGTAACTCAAGGCAAAAGTCAGGGACCCTTTAAAGTCGCCTAACCCAAGGGTTCGATTGGCCAGCACCTCGGGCTCCCCTTGCAGGTAAGCCTTGAAGCTGACCACGTTGTCGCCACTGGACAGTTCTCCCATGCGGTGGGTCTTGTTCAAGGGCATGGCAGTGCCGGCCGTGGTCTCCAGCCCCACCATCAGGCCTTGGACAGTGGCGCTCTCAAGTACCAGCAGGCCCGGTGGCTCGATGCTTTCGTTGCCATCGGCGCTGAGGGTGATGCTGACCATGCGCTTGCCAACGTCCAGATCGCAGTTTGTCAGGCGCAGGTCGATGGGGCGCCCCAGCGTTCTGCCGTTGAGGTAAAGGTCCTTGTTGATCACGGTCTTGAAGTTCAGGTTGAACAGTTCGTCTTCCGCTACCAGTACACAAGGTTCATTCACCAGGGTGCCGGAGAAGTACAGGTTGTCTTCTGCCTGCACCGCAGGCAACCAGAGGCTGGCGGTAACCCAGGCACTCAGGGTCATGGTCCACTTGCCCATAGATCCTCCTAATAGAGCTCGGCCATCAATAGCGCCGAAGCGGTAAAGTCGGTGCTGGGCAACTCCGCGCCGGTAAACTTGACCGGTACAGCTTCCAGCACGGGCGGTGTCGATGCGTAAACATCGACTTCCCGGGGTTCATTAGGAATCAGTGCGGTACCACCCAGCAGTACCCTGATACCCAGGTCGTTCACCGAGGTCTTGAGCGCGGCAGGGTCGAAGTGGACGTCATCCCCCTTGAGGGTCAGGCGCATGTGCCAGGTGATGCCGGCGCCGGCCGCCCCCGGGCATTCGATCTGATAGGGAATCGCCTGGCGGTAGCGTTCACCATCGATGCGGTTGACCGCGATATTGCGCTCGAAGCGCACCTCGATACGCCCGCCCTTGTCGCTGACGGTGCAGCCGGGCGGCGCCAGCAGGTTGCCGGTGAACTTCATGTTTTCCGCGCCAACGTACGGCAGGGGCAAGGTCGTAAGCGACAGCATGAGCAAAACGCGCCGTAGGGTGTTCATCGATAATCCACCACCAGGGTTGCACCGGCATTTAAGCTGCCGGCTTGGACCACACTGTTTTCTCGTTTGACCAGGACGGCTTGCAGCACTGGCTTTTTGCGGGTGTCGAAGTCAGCCCAGGTATTAAGCGCAAGCGGTACGCCGTCTTTTTTTAGGGCAATGCCGAGGTTGTCATAACCCCGCACCAACAGCAGCGCGGGATCGAAAGCGGGGTCACCGCGTACCTGCATGCGCAGTTCATTGGTCGCCGAGCGGCTGCAGTCGAGCGCGTACTCCAGGGTGATGGTCTTGTAATTGCCATCGATACCGGCGGTCTGCACATCGCCAAAGGGGCCAGTAATGGGCGCGTTTTTATTGATCACGCAAGGAATCGCCGCATAGACGACACCCTCGATCGTCACCACCTGCTGCTCGTCAGCGTGGGTAATGGATGCACAGCCAAGCAGCATGGCCAGCAGTGCGGGACGTGCGGTAGTCATTGCAGGGGCCTCAGTCATACGCCAGGTTCACATTCAGGCTGGCGCGGAAGGCGCCCGGGCGCAAAGGGGCCGCTGTGCGCTCAGGGCGAATGTAATAGGTCAGCTGGTTATCGCCTGGCGAGACGAACCACGCCGGGGCGGTTCGGCCCAGGCGCACGTCGCGGCCCTGGACATCGAGCAAGCGCAGGCCGAAGCCCTCGGCCCCGGCCACCTTGATCAGTTCGGGGCTGTCGGCATCGGCCACGGCATTGAAGGTCAGTGCCAGGACCGGTTCGATGGCGCTCCAGATCAGGGTTCCATGCTGACTGTCCCGTCGACCGCCGTCACTGCGCACACAACCGTGCAGCTTGAGGTGCAGGGCCACAGGGGTACCCTGATCGCCCACGCGCAACAGTCGGGCGGTGCTCAGGTCGCCCAGTGCCAGGGTCTGATAGGTGGAGCGCGGGTCCAGATAGCAGGCGCTTTCAAGCAAGGTCCCGGTCACTTGAACCTCGGCTGTCTGCGCAAGGGTGCCAGCGGCATGAGACAAGGTTGAAACACTTGCGCTGTAGAGCAAGGCTGCCAGGCAGCTACGGGTTCCAGGCATCATGATGTGCACTCACTTGAATACGACAGGGCTCGGGAGTCAGCGTTTGTTGTCGACGGGACTGGCGGTACAGGTGCTGGCCACACAGCTGAACTGCAATTGCGGGCGGCCGCCGTAGTCATTGACGTAGGTCAGTACTGGCTTTTCGCCCAGCGTCTTGCTGCTCAAACCCAGGTCCTGCTGGGCCTTGGGGGCGATCATCAAGGGTTTGAAACCGGTCACGGTGTCGGCCTTGGGGTCGCGCGTTGCATCGATTACGGTGATGTAGAAGGGTGTCGGGTTATTGACCAGATAGCGGTCGTTCTGGCGGGTCAGGGTCAGTTTTTCCTGCCAGGGGGCTTCATTCACCCCACGCTTTGGAGCAATTGCCGCTGGCCGATAGAACAGTTTGACCCGCGTTTGCAGGGCAATCTGCAAGGTGTTGGGTTTATCGCTACGTGGCGGAATTTCGCGCAGGTTGAAATAGAACAGCGACTCCCGATCCTGGGGGAGCTGGCTCAGTTCAGGTAGGCCTTGAATCTTCACCTGACTGTTGGCACCGGCTTCCAGGCGCTGGATCGGCGGCACCACCACCAGGGGGCCGGTGATTTTCTCGGCCTGCTCGTTCTCGACCCAGGCCTGGGCCAGGTAGGGCAGTTGGCCGTTCTGGTTGCTGATGCTGAGGCTGACCGATTTTTCGGTGCCGGTAAAAATCACCCGGGTGCGGTCCAGCGACACGGCAGCCAGGCTGGTTTGTGCGGTGCACGCACCGAAAACGGCGAGCAGCGACAGGGTGTTGCGTTTGAAGCGGGTTTTCATAGAGGTACCTGTTGCAAAAAAATTAAGCGGCGGCGTTGTCCGCCTCGCTGACGGGCTGACACAGCAGCTCCAGTTGTCGTGCAGGCGATTGGACCTGGTCGGGTAGGGTGAAATGGCAGCGCGCGGCGCCATCCCAATGCACCGACATGGTTTCGCCCGGCTTCATGCCGCTCAGATAAGTCGATCCTTCTTCGCCGACAATGCCGGTTTCCTGGCCGCGGCTGTTCTGTGCGGTCGCGCCAAAGGGCGGAGCGATGCGATTGGCCATGCGAATGATGACCATGGCCTTGTGGCCGGCGATCACATCGAAACGGCGGTAGCCAATCGCGCCCTCGGTCAAGGTGGCCTGGGTAATTGACTGGGTGGCTTCGACATCGTCGGCCAGGTCGTCCAGCACGATGTTGGCCTGGTTGCGGTAGTAGCTGTTAACGTCGGTAATCACCGCCTTGCCGAAGCGGTTGGTACGGCTGACCCCGCCGTTACCGCGCACTGGGACGCCCGCCACACCCTGGGTATCGACCAGCAACCGGGTGCCACCCATCACGCTGCTACGGTGCAGCGCCGCGCCCTGGCCGGTCAGCGTGGCGCCGCCTTGCAGGGACAGGCCGGCCGAGGTGTATTCACCGGCCTGATAGCTGGCGCTGGCCACTACCTGGGCCTGGTCACCGTCATGAGACAGGAAACCACTGGCGGTTGCCCCGCTTGAGGCCTTGCCGGCGCTGAGCATGTAACGGCTACGCTCATCGAGACTGTCGTAGTAACTCAGGCTGTGGGCGCTTTCACCGCGGTTGACCGATGAGCTGTAGCTGAACGAACCGGTGCTGTCCCAAGGAATACTGACCGACAGGTAGGCGCCGTCATCGGAGGTACCGTTGGACTTGTTCTGGTACGCAGTCAGCGACAGGCTAAGGTTCTTCAAGCCGCCCACATTGAAATAGCGCGACAGTGACAGGCTGTAGCGATCGCTCGCCTGGCTGTTCCAGTAGGTCTGGTGGTTGTAGTTGAGGTACACGCTGAGCGAGGAATCACGAAACTGTTTGCTTACCGTTGTCGTGTACAGCTCCTTGCTCTGGTTCAGCGGCTGGCCGCCACGCCGGGTTTCGATGAATTCGTTCATGCTCATGTAGTTCTCCTCGGAGAACCGGTAACCGGCGAAGGTAACTTGGCTGTCATACTCGTCAAAGCGCTTGGAATAGCTGGCACGGTAGGACTTGCCGCTGAGCGTATCGTGTTCCGGGAGCGTCGCCCGCGACTGGGTGACATCGAATGACAGTGCACCGAAGGCCATCAGGTCGCGGCCCACGCCCACGGCCAGCGAGCTGTAGTCCTTGGCGCCGAGGCTGCCGCCATACAGCGACCAGCCATTGCTTACACCCCAGGAAAACTCACCGGTGGCGAAGGCCGGGCCATCCATCTGATGTTCCCAGTCGGAGGGTTTGCCGGCGGCCAGCTTGTAGCGCACTGTGCCTGGGCGGGTGAGGTAGGGGATGCTAGCGGTGTCCATCTGGAACTCCTGGACGCTGCCGTCTTGTTCTTCGACGCGCACATCAAGCTGACCAGAGACCGCATCGTTGAGGTCCTGGATACGAAAAGCGCCCGGCGGCACCTGGGTGTCGTAGAGCACCCGGCCTTGCTGGCGAATCACCACGCGTGCGTTGGTGCGGGCCACACCGCTGACTTCAGGGGCGTATCCCCTGAGGTTGGGGGGCAGCATATTATCGTCGCTGCTCAGGTTGCCGCCGGTGTAGCGGAAACTGCCGAACAGGTTCGAGTCCAGGTAGTCTTCGCCAAGAATCAGGCTCGAACGCAGTGACGGCACAGCGCGCAGCGCATAAAAGCGGCTCCAGGAAAACTGGTCTTGAGACGGCTGGCCAGCACTGTGTTGCATCTGGCTTTGCCAGTCGCCGCGCAAACGCCAGGCGCCCAGGTTGACACCTGCAGTACCGTTACCACTGAGGCTGTCGCTGCGACCTTCGCCGCGCTTGCGATCGGTGGTCTGGGCGTTGAAGTTGTAATCGAACAGCACGCCGGAAATCCCTTCGTCCCAGCGCGAGGGTGGGTCCCAGTTGGCCGCGGTGTATTCCAGCTGATCCTGGGGGATGCTCAGGTACAGCCCCGAAGTGCCCAGGTCGCCGCGTGCCTGCATGCCAGGCACACTACTGAAGTCCAGGCAGGCGCCGTCGTGCCACCAGGTCAGGGCTTTGACAACCTGTTCCTTTAAACCCAATTCGCTGACCAGCGCCGGCGAAAGACAGGCAACACTGCTTTTCGGATCGTCCTGGGCAGGGAAATAAGCAATGGGGAACTCGCTCAACGTATCGCGGTTCACTTGTACCAGCAGGGTATATTGGCCGGGCATAATGAAGTTGGCCGAAGCAAACACCCCAAGATCAAGGTTCTCGCGATCCTTGACGTCGAGTACATCGGTGTTGAATTGGAATTCTTCGGCCGCATTTGCCCACGCCGCCACGCAGTACAATGCAGTGGTAGCCAGTACCTTACGATGATCCACGTGACTAAATCCTTGAGCGCTACTGCACAATCAGTATCGGCAGTTCAGAAGTGCTGAATACTCAGCTTGATCGTGGCGTGATAATCGCCCGCTTCCAGTGCATGCCCGCTACCGACGAGGGTCAGCGAGTAATTAAGCATCAGCATGTCCGCAGACGGTGTGCTGTGTTCCAGTAACATGCCAGGTGAAATCAACTTCCCTTGTTCATCTTTTATCTGTAATGCAATGCCTCGGGCGGCGCCCTGAACACCGAAGTGTTTGCCTTCACGTTCGCTTTCGAACGTCAGCCGGAAGCGTTGTGAAGGATCACCATCGGCGCTTGAATTCGAAGCAATGCAATCGCTGATGTAAATGTTCAAGGTTTGTTGATCAGAGGTGGCGCCGCGCACTAGTCCGCCAAGTGCAGTAGGTTTGAAAGCGACGGCCTGATTGGCATTGCCTACACGGATGCTGCACGCGCTGTCGACAATGCTCCCGACCAGTTGCACGCGCCCCTTTTGCGCACCGCCAGGTAATGGTTCAGTGGCGCGAGCGGGCTCGCCAAGCCCGAACAGCGCCAGCGGTATCAGCAGCACTGTGGTTGAGCGAATCATCTAAACCTCCACAAGCACCCCGGAGCACGCACTGGGTACGTGCTCCGGGTCACCTCAGTAACGATGCGTGTTACTGATAGTCGAGGGTGAAGTTGGCGAAGGTTTCGTAGGTGCCCGGAACGATAGCCGCTGGTATGGCTGTGCCACCACCTTGTGGCTCAACCATGTCGCCCTGCAGGTAAGCGTTGAACTGCAGGTAGGTGTCGCCATCGGAAAGCGGCTGTGCAGGCGATTCGGAGCCGAGCTTGATCAGTGCGCCGGTGTGGTCGGCAATCGCCAGGCTAGCGCCCTGGGCGGAGCCGCGGATGGCCAACAGGTCAGCGTTGCCCGCTGGCGAACCGGTGAACTTGGCGGTGGCGGATTTCATCGTGCCAAGCTCACAGCCGATCAGGTCGATCTTGAATGGAGTCAGGTGGGATTTGCCGCCGTTCTTCAGGGCAACGTTGGAGATCTGGTCCATCTCGACGGTCTGGTAGGCCGACTTTTGAGAAATAGAGCAAGGCGCGTCGATAATCGAACCTTCGAAGGTGATTCTTCCGTGACCTTTATCGGTTGCGAAACTTGCCGCAGACGTTGCCGCAAGGGTAACTGCCATGATTGCGCTGGCCAAGGTACTAACTTTCATTTCACACTCCTAAGTTTAAATTGATGTCCTTGAAGGGGACTCAATGGAACACTCTCGAAGCCCCGGTATCTGTGTACCGTTGAGCTGGAGTAAGTCTAGGAGTGAAGATGGTAGAAGTGAGTAGGACGTTGCCGACGCGGCCCTAGGAAATTTCCTACAGGCCTTCAGCGCTGCCTATTAAGGCGTCAGTGCATTGCGCTTGGCGAACTCGGCAAGTTCTACGAGCGAAGCAGCACCCAGTTTTTGCAACAGACGGGTTTTGTAGGTGCTGACCGTTTTGTTACTGAGAAAGAGCTTTTCACCGATCTCCTTATTGGAGTATCCCTGGGCCAGGTACTGCAGTACGGTAACTTCCCGATCGGTCAAGGACTGTATCTGTTCAAGTTCAGTGAGCTGATCTGTCGAATTGACACTGTCATAGGTCAATGAAGGGAAAAAGTTATAACCCGACTCCACCGCTTTGATCGCGGTAATCAGGCTGCCGAGGTCTTCTTCTTTATTAATGAAGCCGCGAGCACCGAGCTGGATGCAGCGCCGGCAAACGGCGTCGGCGGTTTGCGATGTCAGCACCAGTATTTCACTGCGCACATTAAGCGCCTTGATACGGCTGATAACCGTGAGGCCATCGAGTTTGGGAATGCCAATATCCAGAATGACCACTTGCGGGGTCAACTCCCGAACTAGTTGAACGGCATCCAGGCCATTGTCGGCTTCGCCCACTACACGCATATCGTGCTTTTCCAGCAGGACCCTGACGGCCAGTCGAATCACCGGATGATCGTCGACGATCAATACGCTATGCATAATTTCAATTAACCTTGTTTCTGGCTTGTCTTGGGCTGGGTTACATCAGCCGTGAAAGATTAACACCATTGGCGGGATTGGGCAGAATCCTGACCTCAGGTAACAAAGCTTAGGAAATTTCTGAGGACGCATGGGAAAAGTCGCATGGTGCCAATCGCCCCCCTGTCCACACACTGAGCACCCCTTTGTGTGTAGAACAAAAAATGCAAAACTTGACTGTGCTGGTGTTGGAGGATGAGCCCTTTCAGCGACTGGTTACCGTGACAGCGTTAGAAAAACTGCTGCCGGGCCCGATTTTGCAAGCAGCCAATGGTGACGAAGCCATCGCGATCCTGGACGGCTGCGCCCAGGTCGACATTGTCCTGTGTGATCTGAAAATGCCCGGCATGGATGGCTTGGCATTTCTGCGCCACGTCAGCAGCCTGGGCAAAGTGCGTGCAGTGGTACTGTGCAGCGAGCTGGACCCGATCTTGCGTCAGGCGACTATTGCGATGATCCATTGCCTTGGGCTGACATTCCTCGGTGACCTGGGCAAGCCCTTCAATCTGGAGGGTTTCAAACGCTTGGCCTCGCATTATCAAGCCCATAACCATTCTGCGCCACGCTTGCTCGAGTCTGCCGAGCTGCCCTCCCTGCAGGATGTAGAACGAGGCCTGGACAATGGCGAGTTCGAGGCCTACTTCCAGCCTAAAGTCACCCTTCAAGGGCAACGGCTGGTAGGCGCTGAAGTGTTGGCGCGCTGGACGCACCCACAGTGGGGCGTGTTGACGCCAGCGCATTTCTTGCCGGTCATGGAGCAGAACCACCTGATCGACCGGTTGTTCTACCAGATGTTGACCCAGGGCCTGACCCTGCACCAACGATTGGCGTCTCAAGGCCGAGCCATCAACCTGGCGTTCAACCTGCACCCCGCACAATTGGCCTGTAGCGTTTTGACTGAGCGTATCCCGGCCTTGCTCAAGCGTTTTCAGGTTCCAGCGACACAGATCATGTTCGAGATCACCGAGTCCGGGTTGATCAGTGCCCCGGCCAGCAGCCTGGAGAATCTGGTGCGCTTGCGCATCATGGGCTGCGGCTTGGCCATGGACGACTTCGGGGCAGGGTATTCGTCACTGGATCGGCTCAGCGAATTGCCGTTCAGTCAGATAAAGCTCGATCGCGCCTTCGTACACAAACTGCAGACTCAACCCAGAAGTGCCGCGATCATCAGTTGCGCGGTGGCCCTGGCCCAGGCGCTGGGCTTCTCACTGGTCATTGAAGGGGTGGAAAATGCTGAACAACAAGCACGCCTGATCGAACTCGGTGGCACCTATGCCCAGGGCTATCTGTTTGCGCGTCCTATGCCGCAGAACCATTTTGTCGATTACTGCACGGAGCAGGCGGGGCGCAGTTGATCGAATTAAATGGGCCGCTTTGAGCTATCATTCGCACAGCCATGACCGCTGTCCAACAGCGCATTCTATTCGCAAATGAATACCTCTCACATGGCTGACTCAGTCTTCAGGCACCTTCGGTTTCCCTCACACATGTATCTACGTCCTATTTGGCTTTCCATTTGCCTGATCGCGTTCAGTGCCTCATTGCACGCCGCGCCGTTGCCGCTTCCACTGCAAGTGCTGTCCAGTCAGTTGCATATCGACCGTCATGACATCGCGATTTCCACTGACGACTGGCACTGGTTGCGGCACAAGGGTGAAATCAGGCTCGGCATATCGCCCAGTGAGTCCGCGCCGTTCGCGGTCAATGCCGAAGACAACCAGTACGAAGGCATCAGTGCCGATGCAACCGCGCTGGTGTCGCAGTTGCTAGGCGTACAGGTCAAGATCATCCCTTTCGCCAGCGATGCGCAGGCGCTGCAGGCCTTGCAGGCGGGCAGTATCGATATGATCAATAGCCATGGCAGTCACCAGCCACGGGAAAACCTGATCCTCAGTACACCCTATGCCCGAGATCGGCTCGCGCTGTTCAAGCGCAGCGCCGAACCCCGGCATTCGCCCATCGACCTGGCGGGGCTGCGCGTGGCAACCACGGCCGCGCACAGCGAGGATTTACGCAAGCGCTTTCCCCGTGCCGACTTTCGGGTCTATGCCGATCACGACAAGGCCATCGCTGCGGCATCGTTCGGCCAGGCCGATGTGTACCTGGACGACCTGTACAGCGCCTACTACCGGATCAACCGCTCATTCTATGGTTTTGTCCGCTTCGAGCGTTTTACCGACCTGTCAGTGGGCGGCTACAGCTATGCCTTGCGCGCAGACAGCACCCGACTGCAGCACTTACTCAATGTGGCCATCGGCGCCATCGGTGAAGTGCAGTTGCGTAACCTGGCCAAACGCTGGGTCGGCAACAGTTTCATCCCCAGCGAAGAGCCTCTTAACCTGACCAATGAGCAATTGCGCTGGATCGAACGCCACCCGGTGGCACGCCTGGTGATCAATGATGACCTGGCACCCGGTGCCTATTTTGACTCCAGCGGGGTATTTTCCGGTGGCATAGCAGATCTTCTCGAAGTGGTGACCCTGAGCACCGGGCTGCACTTTCAAGTGACGTCGCGCAGTGGCGGTTTTCCGCAAATGATTGATGCCGTGCAAAAAGGTGATGCGGACCTGGCAATCATGACGGCCAGCCCTGAACGTGAAACCAAGCTGCGCTTTAGCCGACCTATAATTTCCGGGCCTTTTGTGTTGCTCAGCACTGTCGAGCAACAAGGCAAACTGGACAGTTTGGCCAACAAACGCGTCTCTATTGCGACCGGGCACGTGGCCATTCGACAGCTACGCAAACGCTACCCTGATGCGCAACTGGTCGAGGCGGGCGGATCGCTCGATAGCATGAACCTGCTGTATGAAGGCAAGGCCGATGCCGCCGTCGTCGCGCTACCCGCAGCGCGTTACTACATCGAGCGCCTGTTCCGTGACAAACTGGCGATCAATTACGTGCTCGACGTAGGGCCCGCTAAGGTCAACTTTGCCATGCGCCGCAGCGATGCCGAACTGCAGTCAATTATCGACAAAGTCCTGCAGAGCATTGCTCCGGATGAACTCAACGCGATTTCCAACCGCTGGCGTTCACCGCCCGGGATGAGCGGCCAGACCTGGCGTAATTACGAGCGCGTCATCAGTGAAGTCATTGCCGCCGCTGGCGTATTGCTGTTGCTCTCGCTGGTGTGGGTAGTCTATTTGCGCCGCCAGATAAAAGCCCGCCTCAAGGCTGAGCAGATGCTCAATGACCAGTTGCAGTTCGTTCAAACCCTGACCGATTGCATGCCGCCGCCCCTGTATGTGCGGGATTTCAACGGCCGGATGCTGTCGTGCAACCGCAGCTACCTCAAAGCGGTTGGCCTGAGCGCCGAGCAGGTATTGAACAAGACGGTGCGTGAACTGCCGATGGAGCATTTCGAAAGCATCCCAGACTTTCACCAGCATTACCTGCAAGCCATACGCGACGGCCAGACAATCGAGTCGGTACATCAAATTCAGGCCAACGGCAGGGACCTGTGGATCGAACACTGGGTACAACCCTTTCAAGACTCACGTGGGGTGACCAAGGGCGTGATCTGCGGCTGGCTGGATATCACCGAGCATCGCCATTTGGTGCAGCAGTTGAAGGAAGCCAAGAACCAGGCGGTGGACGCCAGCCGGGCGAAAACCAGCTTTCTGGCGACCATGAGCCACGAGATTCGCACACCGATGAATGCGGTCATTGGCATTCTGGAACTGGCTCTTAAACGTGCTGACAGTGTTCCCATTGACCGGGCCAGTATCGAGATCGCCTACACCTCGGCAAAAAGCCTGCTGGAGCTGATTGGCGACATCCTCGACATCGCGCGCATTGAGTCCGGACGCCTGAGCTTGTCACCCAACCGCGCCAACTTGCGTGAACTGGTCGAATCGGTGGCGCGTGTATTCGAAGGGCTGGCCCGACAGAAGCGTCTGAAGCTGATCTTGGAAATCGATTCAAGCATCAATTGTGATGTATTGGTCGATGCCCTGCGCTTCAAGCAGATCCTCTCCAACCTGGTGAGCAATGCGATCAAATTTACCGAGGAGGGTGCGGTCAAGATCAGCATTGCTGGCGTGTTGATCGACGCCAACCTGATCAACGTTCGGCTTAGCGTTGAGGACAGTGGCGTTGGCATCAGCCCGGCTGACCAGCAGCGCCTGTTCCGTCCCTTTGTTCAGGTTCAGCGTAATGTGCAGCCCAACGAAGGCACCGGTCTGGGCTTGGTGATCTGTCGCTCGCTGTGCGAAATGATGGGGGGCCAGGTGAGCATGACCAGTGCGCTGGGCCGTGGCACGCGGGTGGATGTCGAACTGCGTCTTCAGGTGCTCGAATGCATCAGCGTCGGCTTCACACCGGCACTGATAAAAACGGGGCAGCGTTATCGCTTACAGGTGCTGGTGGTCGATGATCACCGGGTCAATCGCCAGGTGCTTCATCAACAGCTGAGTTTCCTCGGTCATGATGTCAGGGAGGCAGAGGATGGCAAGGAAGCCTTTGCACGCTGGCAAGAGCAGGCATTTGATGTCGTCATCACAGACTGCCATATGCCCATCATGAACGGTGTCGACCTGACCCGTGCCATTCGCCAGGCTGAGCTTCAAGGGGCTATGCCGGCCACAGTGATCATTGGCCTGACTGCCGATGCGCAGCCCGAAGAGATTGGGCTGTGTATTGAAGCGGGGATGAATGAATGCCTGATCAAACCCATAGGGCTTGATGAGCTGGACGCTCGTCTGATGGCTTACCAGCACGGTGAAGCGGAGCAAAGCTTAACCGGGGAATTGTTGGTCGCCGGACCAGCCACTTTGCAATTGGTCGACCTTGGCCCGCTGGAGCTGCTGATCAGCAGCGAGCCGGTGAAGTTTCGGCAGATACTCAACGAGCTGATCAACAACAATCGCAACGACTGCCAGCGCTTGTCGGCCTTGTTGCAAGAGGGCGATACCGACAAGGTGGCCGAGCTGGCGCATCGGATCAAAGGTGCTGCACGGGTAGTCAAAGGTGAACTGTTGGTTGAGTGTTGCCGCCAATTGGAGGCAGTGTGCCTGGACCCGCAGGCCACGTTTGGGCAGCTCCAGCAGGCGGTGGCGCAGGTTGAAGCGGCGATCAATGCGCTGGAGCAGGCGTTGTTGAGTCTTCAGGGTGACTAGCCAGCTCCGCTTCCTAGGACATATCCTACGTAATCTGTCGGCTTCAGTAGCTTGCCCGGGGAAGGTCTTCACACTAGGCTCGCTCGGTCACTGACTATTCGGTGATCGGGTTTGGCGACTCGGACAAGTTAAGAAAAAACACCATCACGTTATATGGTGGCTGTGCGCGGGAGGGCTTCGGCCCTGCCGGGTTCCTAACTTACCGGTTCGCCAACCCGCGTACAGCTGCCACCCATTTTGTTTGGCGACGAAAGCGTGGCGGCTCCACAAGTTAGGAGTTGACCATGAAAAAGCCCGTCCCCGATCCTCCCAGCCTGCACCTTATTAAAACGGTCGAGACCGACGTCCCCAGTTGCCCGGAACATCCGCCCTTGTTCAGCGTGCGTGCGGGTATCAGCGCAGAAGACACGCTGGTGCATGCCTTGCTTTACCTCAGGTGCGCCCGCACCACTGTCCTTGAAGCCGTGCAATACGCCAGCAAAGAAGGGCGCGGTTTTGTCTGGTCAACCCAACATTCGGTGGAGATGGCCATGGCGCTGCTCGATGCGTTGCTCGATGGCATCGAAGCGGTATCAGCTATTGCCGGGTGTCTGCATCGCTGGCAAGGCCAGCGCCCACAGGTGAGGACTGTTCATGCCCTCGGCTCACCCACCAGCCAAATCCCGCCGCCGTAAAGAACATGATCAAGCTGTAAATCGCCGCCGGTATCGCCATGGTCGAGTTGTTCAGCAGGGTAGGGGCCAGGGCCAAGGCGATGGCCAAGGTGCCGTTGTGAATGCCGATCTCCATGCCGATGGCGATCGCCTGGCGCTTGGGGATCTTCAGCAGGCGTGGCAGCCAATAACCGATCCCTAAGCTCAACAGGTTGAACAACAGGGCCGCGCCGCCTACCACGGGCGCGTAGTCGAGTACGGTCTGCCAGTCCTTGACCATCGCCAACACGATGGTGAACAGCAGAAACAGCGCGGCAATAATCTTCATTGGCCGCTCCATGCGCGCCGAAAACCCCGGTGCCAGGCGACGGATCAGCATGCCCAAAGCTACCGGCACCAAGACAATCGCGAACACCTGCAGCACCTTGCTAAATTGCAGGGGGATCGCTTGATCAGCGGTCATGAAATACGCCAGCGACAGGTTCACCAGCAGTGGCATGGTCAGGATGGCGATCAGTGAGTTGACTGCGGTCAGGGTCACGTTCAGGGCCACGTCGCCATGCGCCAGGTGGCTGAACAGGTTGGCCGTGGTGCCGCCTGGGGAGGCGGCCAGCAACATCAGGCCCACCGCCAGGGCTGGGGCCAGGCCGAAACCTTTTGCAATAAGAAAGCAGATAAAAGGCAGCAGGAGAATCTGACAGGCCAGGCCGATCAGCACCGGTTTGGGGAATTTCACCACTCGGGCGAAGTCGGCCAGGGTCAGGGTCAGTCCCAACCCGAGCATGATGAACCCCAAGGCCAGGGGCAGAAACGCGCTTAGCAGCGGAGATGCAGTCATGTCACAGGCTCGCAAATAAGGGATGAACGGCAGTGTAGGCGAGGATTTTAGTCCTCGTAGTACGAGTGCTTCTCATCACGCGCCTGCGTCAAGCCGACGCGCTTGTAGACCCTGTCCTCAGGCAGTAGCATTCGCGCTTTACTCAAGGATCCGATTCCCGATGCAGTTCCAGCCAGGCATTCTCGCCGCCCCCGTTCCCGCGCAAGCCCGTCATCTGTTCTTCACCCTGCAATCGCCGGCCGCGCTGCCGGGCGTGCTCGATGCGCTGCTGCAACAGGTCGATGGCAGCCGTGTGGTAGCCGGTTTCGGTGCGCCGCTGGTGCACGCGCTGGGTCGCAGCATTGACGGCCTGCGCGCGTTCCCGCAGCTCACTGCCGCAGTTGATAACCCGTGCACCCAACATGACCTGTGGCTGTGGCTGCGTGGCGAAGACCGTGGTGAGCTGTGGCTGCTCAGTCAGGACCTGGAGAAACTGTTGGCACCGGCCTTCAACCTGGCCGAAGCGACAGACGCCTTCCGCCACAAAAGCGGTTTTGATCTGACCGGTTATGAAGACGGCACCGAGAACCCGATTGAAGATGCCGCCGTCGACGCCGCCATCGTTGCCAGCGATGTGCCGGGCCTGAGCGGTTCGAGCTTCGCCGCATTCCAGTTGTGGCGCCACGACCTGGACAGCTTCAAGGCGCTGCCGCAAGCCGAACAGGACGACATCATCGGCCGTCGCAAGGCAGACAATGAAGAGCTCGACGAGGCGCCGGAATCCGCCCACGTCAAACGCACCGCTCAGGAAAGCTTTGACCCTGAGGCGTTTATCGTCCGCCGCTCGATGCCGTGGGCCGACCAGCGCGGTGCGGGCCTGGCCTTCCTGGCCTTTGGCAATAGCTTCGATGCCTTCGAGGTTCAATTGCGCCGCATGAGCGGCCTGGAAGACGGCGTGGTCGATGCCCTGTACCGCTTCAGCCGTCCGCTCACCGGCGGCTACTACTGGTGCCCGCCGATCATTGCGCAACGCTTGGATCTGAGCGCATTGCTCGGCTGAAGCGTCACCTGTCGCCGGCCTGCGCAACAATGGCGCGGGCGCGGGCGATCACCGGGGCGTCGACCATCTGACCGTCCAGGGCGAATGCGCCGGCACTGCTCGCTGCGGCGTGCAGCACGCGCTTCGCCCAGCCAAGCTCATCCTCGCTGGGTTGCAAGGCCGCATGAATCACCGCCACTTGCTCTGGGTGAATGCACAAGACCCCACCAAAGCCCATGTCGCGGGCGTTTGCTACTGTCTGTCGGAGGCCGTCGTGGTCTTTGATGGCGGGAAATACCCCATCTAACGCCGGTGCCAGGCTGGCGACACGGGTGTTGAGCAGCACGGCATAGCGGGCCTGATCAAGCATCTGCTCAGCAGCGCGAGTACCACTGCGTAAATTCAGGTCCAAGGCCAGGTCAAGACTGCCGAAACACAGGCGCTCTACGGCGCGTGTGGTTGCAATATCAGACAGCGCCGCCAGACCGCGAGCGGTTTCGATGATCGGCAACACCGCTTTGCCGGTGGCACTGGCCTGGCGAATCTGAGCCGGTGTCTCTGCTTTGGGCAGCAGTAGGCCAATGATCTGGGGAAAGCGCTGACACAGTGCCAGATCGGCGCTGTGTGCTCGATGCTCAGGCCCATTCACGCGCACCAGCAACTGAACCTCGGGGTGCTCGTGGAGAAACTGCTCAAGGTTGTTGCGTGCCTGATCCTTGAGCGGTTCCTCCACGGCGTCTTCGAGGTCAACGATGACCCGGTCGGCGCCGCTGGCCAAGGCTTTGGCAATGCGTTCCGCACGGCTGGCGGGGACGAACAGGGCACTTCGGATCACGGCGTCAGTCATGACGGCCTCCCTCAATGAAGGTCACTTCTGCGATTTGCGCGGTGCCGTCCTGGTTTCCCGCCTGAAGCAGGGCCTTGCCCGGTGCCGTCAGCTGACCAGACACTTCGAACGGCTGCGGTGAAATCAACGGACGCAGGCCGCGAAAGCTGAACGTCTTGATGCGTGCCTGTGGATGGGCGCGCAGGAATGCGCGCAGGTTCAGCGTCGCAATCAGCGGCCCGTGCACCACCAGGCCGGGATAGCCTTCCGTTTCGGTGACATAGGGCCAGTCGTAATGAATGCGATGACCGTTAAAGGTCACTGCCGAATAGCGGAACAGCAAGGTGGCGTTGGGTTCAACGACTTCTCGCCATTGTCCGGCCAGCAGGGGTTCGGTACCGCCGAGCTTGGGTGGGGAGGGCTCGCGGTAGACGATGTCCTGTTCGTCGACCAAGGCACATTCACCGTTCTGAACGATCTCGTGGCGTACGGTGACAAACAGCAGCGAGCCGGTGCGGCCGTGTTTTTCCTCGACCTTGAGCAGGGTGGAAATCCGCTTCACCTGGGCATCGACCTTCAGCGGGCGGTTAAACGTCAGACGGCTACCCGCCCACATACGGTTGCGGTTGTCGGCCGGTGGCAGGAAGCCGCCACGTGCCGGGTGGCCGTCGGTGCCTAAGCCGATTTGCGCTACAGGCTCTTGAAAGAATGCCCAATGCCAGAGCGGTGGCAGTGCTTCGCCGGGCTGGGGGGCGGGTTCGCCGAGGGTGGCGGCAATGCGTTTTACCAGGTTATGGCTGAGCTGATCACGGCTTTCTTCAATGCGACCGATCCATTCGGAGTAATCAATGTTGCTCATGTTGTGCTCCTTTAAATGCTGCCAGTCGTATGGAGTTCGGCAATGTGCTCGGCTGACAAGCCAAGGCCTCGCAGTATCTGCTCGGTATGCTCACCAAGAGCCGGCACCGGATCCATGCGCGGCATGTAGGCATTGCTAGTAGCCGGTGGCAGCAGACTGGGAACAACGCCAGCGCTGGTGCGCACCTGCTTCCAGCGCTCACGCGCCTGCAACTGCGGGTGCTCCCACACGCCTTGCATGTCGTTGACCCGGGCATTGGCGATCTGCGCCTGGTCCAGGCGTTCGGTCACTGCTGCCAGGCTCAGGCTGGCAAATGCCTGAATAATCAGTGCACGCAGGACCTCACGGTTGTCCACGCGTCTGACGTTGGCATTGAAGCGCTCATCGTCAGCCAACTGCGGCTGCAGCAACACCGTGGCGCAAAACAGCTGCCATTCCCGCTCGTTCTGCAAGCCAAGCATGACGGTGTTGCCATCACCGGTTGGGAACGGGCCGTACGGGTAGATGGTGGCGTGCGCCGCGCCACTGCGTGTCGGTGCAGGGGCGCCGGCGTAGGCGTAGTACAGCGGGAAGTTCATCCATTCGACCAGGCTTTCGAGCATGGACACCTCAACATGGCTGCCTTCACCGGTTTTGTCGCGCAGTAGCAAGGCGCTGAGAATCCCGGTGTAGGCGTACATGCCGGCCGCGATGTCGGCAATCGAGCAACCCGCTTTGGCCATCTGGCTTTCGTGCGGGCCACCGGTGACCGAGAGAAAACCGCCCTCGCTCTGGATCAGCAGGTCGTAGGCCTTTTTCTGCTCGTAAGGCCCACCTTTGCCATACCCGGAAATGTCACACAGGATCAGCCGCGGAAAACGCTGATGCAGCGTCTCGAACGATAGGCCCATCCGCTCAGCAGCACCCGGGGCGAGGTTCTGTACCAAGACATCCGCTTGTGAAAGCAAGGTGTCGAGCACCTCGATGGCCAGCGGTTGCTTGAGGTCCAGGGTCAGGCTCTCTTTTGAACGGTTGGTCCAGACGAAGTGCGAGGCCAGGCCATTGACGCGCTCATCGTAACCGCGGGCAAAGTCACCGACACCTGGGCGTTCTACCTTGATTACGCGGGCGCCAAGGTCGGCCAGCTGACGGGTGCAAAAGGGCGCGGCAATCGCATGTTCGAGGCTGACGACGGTGATGCCGTCGAGGGGGCGGCATCCTGAGGGCTGAGTCATATTGTTATCTCTGTTGTTATCAGGCCGGTGCAGGGAACAATGGCAACCTAGAACGAACGTGGCAGCTCCAGCAGGTGCTCGGCCACGTATGACAGGATCAAGTTGGTGGAAATCGGTGCGACCTGGTACAGGCGGGTCTCACGGAACTTGCGCTCGACATCGTATTCATTGGCAAAACCGAAGCCACCATGGGTTTGCAGGCAGGCGTTGGCCGCTTCCCAACTGGCCTTGGCCGCCAGGTACTTGGCCATGTTGGCGGCGGCACCGGCGTTCTTGCCGCTGTCGTATTCGGCACAGGCACGCCAGCGCATCAGGTCAGCGGCCTCGATTTCGATATGCGCTTGGGCAATTGGAAACTGCACGCCCTGGTTCTGGCCGATTGGCCGCCCGAACACCATGCGGTCCCTGGCGTACTGGCTGGACTTCTCGATGAACCATCGGCCGTCACCGATGCACTCGGCGGCAATCAGGGTGCGTTCGGCATTCAGGCCGTCGAGGATGTACTTGAAGCCTTTGCCTTCTTCACCGATCAGGCTGCTGGCTGGGATGCGCAGGTTGTCAAAGAACAGCTCGTTGGTTTCGTGGTTGACCATGTTGGCGATCGGTTGCACGGTCAGGCCGTTGCCAATGGCTTCGCGCAGGTCAACGAGGAAGATCGACATGCCTTCGGATTTTTTCTGTACCTCGGCCAAGGGGGTGGTGCGGGCCAGGAGGATCATCAGGTCGGAATGCTGGACCCGTGAGATCCAGACTTTCTGGCCGTTGATCACATAGTGGTCACCCTCGCGCACGGCGGTGGTCTTGATTTTGGTGGTGTCGGTCCCGGTGGTCGGCTCGGTGACCCCCATCGACTGCAGGCGCAGTTCACCACTGGCAAGCTTGGGCAGGTAGTAACGCTTCTGCGCGTCGCTGCCGTGGCGCAGCAGGGTGAACATGTTGTACATCTGGCCGTGGATGGTCCCGGAGTTGCCGCCGCAATGGTTGACCTCTTCGAGGATCACCGACGCTTCAGCCAGGCCCAGCCCCGAGCCGCCGTAGGCTTCGGGGATCATCGCCGACAACCAGCCCGCAGCGGTCATGGCGCTGACAAAGGCTTCCGGGAAGCCTTTGTGCTCATCGATCTTGCGCCAGTATTGGGCAGGGAAGTCGGCACACAGGGCGCGCACACCCTCTCGTATGGCGATGAGTGCTTCGTCGTTGCGATCAGTCATTGTTGGAGTCCCGGCCGTTGTGTTTTCGTCCATTCTGGCGTGATGGAGGAGGGAGGAGGACTACCGTTTTTCTCTTTGAGATATGCCGGTTGGGCATAGCTGCTGGCGCAGGTTACACTCGCCCGTTAATGCAGCTACTCATCAGACGGGGCAGCCCATGGATGTTGTTCAACTCAAAACCCTGATTCACGTTGCTGAGCTGGGCAGCTTGAGCAAGGCCTCCGACCGCCTGCACATTGCCCAACCTGCCCTCAGTCGGCAGATCCGGCAATTGGAAAAGGAGCTGGGCGTGTACCTGTTTGAACGCCATGGCCGCGGCATGCAAATCACCGAGATGGGCCGCGAGGTACTGGCCCATGCCACGCGGATCATGGATGAGATGGAGTCGATACGCAGTGCTGCGGTAGGGGGGCGTACGCTGTTTCGCGGCACCGTGGTGATCGGTACCACGCCCACCGTTGCCGAAATCGCCACCGTACCGCTGGTACGCCGGTTGCGCGAAGCACAACCGAACCTGGGGATCCGTTTTTCCTCGGCCTACAGCGGCTACCTGCTTGACTGGGTGCAGCGCGGTGAACTTGAGCTGGCAATCTCCTATGACCCTCAGCCACTGCACACCCTGCGAATCGTCCCGGTGATGATGGAAAACCTGGTACTGGTCGGCCCGCCGCAAGCCGGGCTGCGCCTGGACACGCCAGTGGCATTCAGCAGCCTGGCGGAACAGGCACTGGTGCTGCCCAGCGCTCGCCACGGTTTACGCACGATCCTTGATGGCTGTGCGCGAGAAGTTGGCATCAGTTTGCGCACCAGCGTTGAAGCGGACGCATTTGGCGCAATGGTTGACCTGGTGCGTCATGGGTTCGGCCTCACTGCACTGCCGCTGGCCTCGATCTACAGCCAACTGGAAAGCGGCACGCTGTGCGCCGCACCGTTGGTTGACCCGACGCCGATGCGCAAGTTGGTGCAGGTGTTTGCGGCCGACCGCAGGATCAGCCCGGCGGCCAAATTTGTCGGTGAAACCTTCACTGAGATCGCTGCCGACCTGGTCGAACGACGCATCTGGGCGGGTTACATGCTCTAGCGTTTTTTTACGCACTTTTTACGCCGTCGTGGCGGACGAGCAAGGATACTGGCGGCGTAACTTCCTGACTGTCCCAGCAGCGAATATGCGCTGCTCGGCAGCTGTTTTCAGGCCTTGCGTATTCGAGAAGTCATATTGTGAGCTCATCCGCCTCCCACGCCGCTAGCCATGCCCCCGCAAAAACCTCGTCAATCAGCTTGCTTATCGCCGCCGTCGGTGTGGTCTATGGCGATATCGGCACCAGCCCGCTGTACACCCTGAAGGAAGTCTTCGCCGGCCACTATGGCGTGCAGGCCAACCATGACGGTGTGCTCGGCATTTTGTCGCTGGTGTTCTGGTCACTGATTTGGGTAGTGACCATCAAGTACGTGCTGTTTGTGTTGCGCGCCGACAACCAGGGCGAAGGCGGCATCATGGCCCTGACCGCGCTGGCACGGCGTGCAGCGGCGCCGTATCCGCGCTTGAGTCGGGTACTGGTGCTGCTTGGTTTGTTCGGCGCGGCGCTGTTCTATGGCGACAGCATGATTACCCCGGCGATCTCAGTACTTTCGGCGGTGGAGGGCCTGCAGCTGGCCTTCGATGGCATTGACCATTGGGTTGTACCCATTGCGCTGGTGGTGCTGGTGGCGCTGTTTTTGATTCAGAAGCACGGCACCGCCCGCATCGGCACCCTGTTTGGGCCGGTGATGGTGCTGTGGTTCACCGTGCTGGGCGCACTGGGTGTCTATGGCATCGCCCAGCGTCCCGAGGTGCTGCTGGCGCTCAATCCTGCCTGGGCGGTGCAGTTCTTTGTGGTGCATCCTGGCATCGGTGTGGCCATTCTGGGCGCGGTGGTGTTGGCCCTGACCGGTGCCGAAGCGCTGTATGCCGACATGGGCCACTTTGGCCGCAAGCCCATTGCCCGCGCCTGGATTGTGCTGGTGTTGCCCGGCCTGGTGCTGAACTACTTCGGCCAGGGCGCGCTGATTCTTGGCAACCCCGAGGCGGTGCGCAATCCGTTCTACCTACTGGCACCGACCTGGGCCTTGCTGCCGATGGTCGGGCTCGCCACCCTGGCCACCATCATTGCCTCGCAGGCGGTGATCTCCGGCGCATTCTCGCTGACCCGCCAGGCCATCCAGCTGGGCTATGTGCCACGGATGTTCATTCAGCACACCTCCAGCCAGGAGCAGGGGCAGATCTATATCGGCACGGTGAATTGGGCGCTGATGGTGGGCGTGGTCCTGCTGGTGCTCGGTTTCGAGTCGTCTGGTGCGCTGGCCGCGGCCTATGGTGTGGCGGTGACCGGCACCATGTTGATTACCACCTTGCTCTCGGCGGCGGTGGTCCTGCTGCTGTGGAAGACCCCGCGCTGGCTGGCGGTGCCGCTGTTGCTTGGTTTCTTGCTGGTCGACAGCCTGTACTTTGCCGCCAATGCGCCGAAGATCTTCCAGGGTGGTGCGTTCCCGGTGATTGCCGGTATCGCCTTGTTTATCCTCATGACCACCTGGAAGCGCGGACGCAAGATCATCGTCGAGCGCCTGGACGAGTCGGCCTTGCCGCTGCCGCTGTTTATCGCCAGCATCGCCTCGCAGCCGCCATATCGCGTGCAGGGTACGGCGGTGTTCCTGACCGCGCGCTCCGACGCCGTGCCTCATGCGTTGTTGCACAACTTGCTGCACAACCAGGTGCTGCATGAGCGGGTAGTGCTGTTGACCGTGGTGTCCCAGGATCGACCACGGGTGCCGCTGTCTGAGCGTTTTGAGGTTGAGGACTTTGGCGATGGGTTTTACCGGGTCCACCTTAACTTCGGCTTTATCGAAGAGCCTGACGTGCCGACCGCGCTGCAGTTGTGCCATGTGCCGGCGCTGGATTTCAGCCCGATGGGCACTACCTATTTCCTTAGCCGCGAGACGGTCATCCCGACCAAGCGCATTGGCATGGCGCGTTGGCGAGAAGGGTTGTTCGCGTTCTTGCTCAAGAACGCCAACAGCAACCTTAAGTATTTCAACTTGCCGCTCAATCGGGTGATTGAGCTGGGTACGCAAGTGGAAATGTAGGTAGAGCTGCTGCCGAGGCACGAGGCTGGGATCGACTGCAGGGCAGTCGCAAATCGGACACCTTGTTGGGCTGGATGAATCGCGGTGGCCAGGTTTTGCGACCGTTTCACGCCCGATCGCAGCCTGGCGGCAGCGGCGATCGATAGTGCCGAGCGCGTCAGTTCACCGCTGGCTGTGCCGTCGCCGCAAGTTGCGCATTGTTACGCACCAGCCTGTGCATCAGGCTGGCGACCACAAAACCAATCACGGCCAGCACCATCATGGCGATGAACACATAGTTGTAGCCCTGCTGGCCCGGGAAGTGGTCAAGCAGCGCACCATAGCCGACATAGGCGAACATCCCCGGCGCATAGCCAATCAAACAACCGATACCGAAGGCCGACCCGGTGATGTGCGGGGCAATCCCCACTTCACCCATTGGCGCCCAGAACACCCCGCGCATGGAAAACACGATAAAGGCAAAGGACAGTGTGGCTGCCATGCCGGCGTAGATGTATCCCGGGCTCTTGGGCACCATCAGGATGATCACCATCAGCGGCAGCAGTGCCAGAAATGCCCATTTCATATAGCGGCTGGGGCTCTTGAACTGTTTGTCGGCAAGGAAGCCTCCGGCAGGGCCGCCAAGGATCTTCAGCATGTATTGGTTGATGATGCCGTACGCGCCGACCAGGGCCACCGGCAAGCCATAGACTTCCTTGAGGTAGGGGATGAAGTAGGTCAGCCCGCAGTAGACGATGTAAACCATGAACACGTTGCAGCTGACCACCCAGATGGCCGGTACCTTGATGGCTTCCATCAGGTTCGACAGTGGGTTTTTCCTCGGGATGACGGGTTGGCTGGCCTGTGTGCCCTTGAGCAGGAACCAGGTCAGGACCCCGGCAGCGATGTCGATGACCGAGTAGAACACAATCGCGGCCTTCAGGCCCGCTTCGGCGGCGCCCATGGCAATGAACACGCCCAGGGCCGAGAAGGCTACCAGCGTGTCGATCACCCCACGCCCACCTTCGAGCAGGCCGAACAGGCGGCCTTGCTCTTTGTCATCGCCCAGACCACGAATGGCCTTGAGCAGCGCCGGCCAGTAGATGCAGTCGGCGCAGACTGCCAGCAAGCAGAACACGATCATCAGGCTGTTGAACGGCGGGAAGGTCGCCAGGTACAGGCCCAGCGCACCGGTGCCGAGCAGGCCCAGGGGGATCAGTTTGCGGGTGTCAAAGCGGTCGGCAAGTACGCCGCCCACCACGAACAGCCCGGTGGCGATGATGGCATTGGCACTGAGCAACAGGCCGATCTGGGTATGGGACAGCCCCATGAACTCCTGCATCGGCACATAGAAGGCGTCTTTGAGGTTGGCGAGCTTGTAGATGGTGCCGCCACCGAGGATGAGGATCAGGAATTTGAACCATTTGGCCTTGTCTTGCACGGTCATTGTTATTCTCCAGGCGTGATGGGTAGTAGCGTTCAGGCGGCCAGGGTCAGCTCGGCAAGGGTGCGCAGTTCGGCCAGCAGGGTCTTCACGTAGGTCACCTGGTTGTTGGCCCAACGCTGTTCACCTGCCAGCATTTGCTCCAGGGTGAAACCTGCAGGCAGTGGCGTTTCGCTCATTTCCCGGTAGGCGATGAAGGGGTCGGCAGCTTCGTTGCTCTGGCGGAAGGCCGGGGCAACGTAGTGGTTTTCCTGTTCGAGGATGAAGGCGATCACCTGCGGTTGCTGTTCGCCGAGCATCAGCAATTCAAACAGCATGCGTGCGCTGGGCAGATCGTCTTCGACGCTACCCTGAAGCACACCGTAGTGGCCAAACCCTTGTTCTTCGGCAACCACGCGAACACCTTTGAGGTGGGTCTGACGGATGTGCGGGGCAAGGTTGGCGAGGGCCTGCAGGGGTTGCTCACAAGCATTGATCATGTTGCCAAAGTCAAACAGGGCATGCAGGCGCGGGTGGTTGGCCTGGCGGAGCAGTTGCGCGATTTCGTCGCTTTTGAGCTCCTCGTGCTGCTCGAAATCGAAATGCAGGTCATGGGCATCGGCTTGTTGGCCCAGGTACAACAAGTCGCCGCTGATGCGGTCCATTACCTGAGACAGTTGGCCTTCGTAGCGCGAGTACACGCGGATGTTGCGGGTGCCAATGGCCTTGGCCACGGCGATGGCCGCATCGACATCAGCCTTGAGCGTGCTGCTGATCTCCAGGTGCACATCCAGCTGCAAGGCGCGGGCCTTGGCGGCAAAGGCATGCAGCTGTGCAGCATCCATTTGCGACAGGCTGTTGTGTTCGCCATCGAGCATGTGCAGGCTCAGCCCTGCCAATTCATGGCGATAGGCAAAGTCGAGCAGGTCGAAAGGCGTCAGGCCACCGTAGGTGAGGTTGGTCAGCAGCGGATAGGCGTGGGCGAACAGGCGTGCCTGGTCGAGGCGCTGGAGCAGGCGGGTGGCCAACTCGCGGGTCAGCAGCGGCGCGGGAGCGCCGTCCGCGTTGTGGTTCAGTAACGTAGCGAAGCGTTCTTGTAGTGCTTTCATTCGAGTCGTTCCTGGTGCGGGCACCGGTTCTACCGGCGTGTTCTTTATCGCGCCGGCGTGGAACTCCCGATAGATCCATTACGGATCAAATGATAAGGCCACTGACTTCACTTGGATAAAAGCCCCATCGCCCGCAACGCCTGGACCAGGGCGTCGACTTTCTGCTCGGCCTGTTCCTGCGCGGTACCGGCAAAGCCAATCAGCAACGCTGGCGGCAGGTAACGTTGCAGGCAGTAGTCGCTCAATGCGTAGGTGTGTACGCCGTGCACCGCCAGTTGCCGGGCCACTTCCTGATCATCGAGTTGTGGTGGCAGCCAGGCAATCAGGTGCATGCCAGCATCCACCGGGGTGATCCGTAAAAAATCGCCGAGGCGTCGTTGCAGCACGTCGACCAGGCATTGCTGACGTGCCTGGTAGAGTGCTCGCATACGGCGAATATGGCCGATGAAGTGGCCTTCACTCATAAACTCGGCAGTAACCGCCTGCAGCAGGGTCGGCGGGCTGCGGTCCATCACTGCGCGCATGGTGCAGAACGGCTCGACCAGGGCATTGGGCAGAATCACGTAGCCCAGGCGCAGGGACGGGAACAGGACCTTGCTGAAGGTACCGACATAGATCACCCGGTCGTGCTGGTCCATGGCGTACAACGCCGGCAATTGCCGACCGTTATAGCGCAGCTCACTGTCGCAATCGTCTTCGATGATCCAGCGCTGGTTGGCTGCTGCCCAGTCGATCAGTTCAAGGCGCCGGCCATGGCTGAGGGTCACCCCCAAGGGGTGCTGACGCGAGGGGGTGGTGAACACCAGGCGGGCATCCGGGCAGTCAGCAATGCCTTGCTGGACGTTGATGCCCTGGTCGTCGATCCGTACCGGTATCACCTGGCAACCGTGGGCCTGGAAGGCAATCCGCGCGGCAATGTGGCCGGGATCTTCCATCCACACCGGATCATCCGGATTGAGCAGCAGCATCGCCAGCAGGTTGAAGGCTTGTTGCGCTCCGGAGACGATCACCACCTGTTGTGCGGAGCAGTCGATGCCACGGGCGTCGAAGACATACTCGGCAATGGCCTGGCGCAGCTCGATCAACCCTTGCAGTTCGCCATAACCGAGCAGGGCCTTGCTCGGCTTTTGCGCGTGACGGTTGAGCAAGCGCCGCCATACCACTTGAGGAAAGGCTTCAAACGCGCCATGGCTAGGCAAGAACGACGTGGGCGTGTCGGCGCCGCAATGCGCATAGGACACCCCGCGAAAGTGATCGCTGCGCAGTGACAGCATGGTTTGACTGAGGTCCGACAGCGTTGGTGGTACCGCTGGCTGCGGTTCGACACTGGCCGAGCGCTCCCATTCATCGCCCACGAAGGTGCCAGCGCCTGTACGCGACACCAGAAAACCCTCGGCAATCAGCTGGTCGAAGGCATTGAGCAGGGTAATGCGCGAGAGGCTCAGTTCCTGGCTGAGGGTACGCGTTGAGGGTAGACGAATTCCCCCTTTGAGGCGCCCAGTGAGAATCTGCTTGCGAATCTGCAAGTACAGCTGGCGATAAAGCGGGGTGGTACTGTCGCGATCCAGCTCAATACCTGAAAACAGCAAACCGGCTGGGGACTTCATCTGAGGCTCGTTGGCAAGGTGAACTGGGGTCAACCATCGTACGAGAAAGCCTTGCAGGCGGCCAGTGGCGCGGGGTTTGTCATCAAATGAAAAACCCTTGTCGTCCGATGCGAAGCACCCCGCAAGCGTTGGGCATAGAGTCCAATCAACCTGAACTGACGCCATGCGTCCAGATCGATGATTGGAGTGACAAGAATGTCCAAAGTCGTACGTTTCTATGAAAGCGGTGGTCCTGAGGTCTTGCGTTATGAGGATGCCGAAGTCGGTGACCCAGGCCCGGGCCAGGTCCGCCTGCGCCAGGTTGCAGTTGGCCTGAACTACGCTGACACCTATTTCCGCAACGGCACTTACCCGATCCCGCTGCCCAACGGCATCGGTGTTGAGGCAGCCGGGGTGGTCCAGGCTGTGGGGGAGGGGGTGACCAACGTCGTGGTTGGCGACCGTGTGACCTACACCGGTTTTATCAACACGCTGGGGGCTTATTGCGACGAACGCCTGATCGGCGCCGCCGCACTGATCAAACTGCCGGAAACCATCGCCTTCGAAACCGCAGCGGCGATGACCATGCGCGGTCTGACCTCGGCCTACCTGATGCGCCGCCTGTATGACTTCAAGCCCGGTGACACGGTATTGCTGCACGCCGCTGCCGGTGGCGTTGGCCTGATCGTTTCGCAGTGGGCCAAGCTGCTCGGCGTCAACGTGATCGGTACGGTCTCCACTGACGCGAAGGCTGAAGTGGCTCGCGCCCATGGTTGCACCCACACCATCAACTACAGCCATGAAGATGTGGCCTCGCGGGTGCGTGAGTTGACCGACGGCGTCGGTGTCAATGTGGTGTTCGACAGCGTTGGCAAGACTACCTTCATGGCGTCGCTCGACTCGCTCAAGCGTCGTGGCCTGATGGTTTGCGTTGGTACCGCCTCCGGCACCATCCCGCCGTTCGATCCGCAGCTGCTGGCCATGAAAGGTTCGCTGTTCATGACCCGCCCGGCGCTGGCCGACTATATCGCCGACCCGGCGGAGAAGGCCGATCTTGCCGGTGAGCTGTTCGATCACGTCGGCAGTGGCCGAATCAAGATCGAGATCAACCAGCACTACGCCCTGCAGGATGCTGTTCAGGCCCACCGTGACCTGGAAGCGCGCAAAACCACCGGTTCGTCAATCTTCGTCATCTGAAGAGGGCTGTAGCATGCACATCGAACAACTGACCTGTGCCATCGGCGCCGAAGTGTCCGGGGTCAACCTGGCCGATGCGGTACACGATGATGATCTGTTCGAGCAGCTCCGTGCGCAATTGCTCAAGCACCGAGTGCTGTTCTTGCGTGACCAGAACATTAGCCGCGCCGACCATGTGGCATTTGCCCGGCGCTTTGGTGAGCTGGAAGACCATCCAGTAGCCGGCAGCGACCCGGAGCATCCGGGCCTGGTGCAGATCTACAAGCGCCCGGACCAGCCAGCTGATCGTTATGAGAACGCCTGGCACACCGACGCCACCTGGCGTGACGCACCGCCCATGGGCTGTGTGTTGCGCTGTGTGGAGTGCCCGCCCGTGGGTGGTGACACCATGTGGGCGAACATGGTCCTGGCATACCAGAACCTGCCGGATGAGGTGAAACAGAAGATTGAAGGCCTGCGCGCCCGGCACAGCATTGAAGCCAGCTTCGGTGCCAACATGCCGATCGAAAAGCGCCTGGCGCTCAAGGCCCAGTACCCCGATGCCGAGCACCCGGTGGTGCGTACTCATCCGGAGACCGGTGAACAGGTGCTGTTCGTCAACGCCTTCACCACCCATTTCAGCAACTACCACACCCCACAACGGGTGCGGTTCGGCCAGGATGCCAACCCCGGCGCCTCTGATCTGTTGCGCTACCTGATCAGCCAGGCGTACCTGCCTGAGTACCAGGTGCGTTGGCGCTGGAAGCCCAACAGCATTGCGATTTGGGACAACCGCAGCACTCAACACTACGCGGTCATGGATTACCCCGCATGCCACCGCAAGATGGAGCGCGCCGGGATCAAGGGCGACCGCACGTTTTAAGACCACGACCTGCATTACCCCTCCGCTGCCTGGCGGACAAAAGACAATAACAAGACTGAGGACCAAAGCATGCAATTCTTCGACGATTCGTTGCACCCGGAAAACATGGAAAAGGTGGTAATCACCGTCGCCCCTTATG
>RCUT01000172.1_pt1 | contig 35624 bp, 47 predicted proteins | sample 2166171 | NCBI WGS metagenome assembly RCUT01 (sample SAMN09932757, study PRJNA488358) | compost metagenome | isolation source: compost soil in 4-hydroxybenzoic | place: Germany: Experimental Botanical Garden | reverse complement strand
CCTCGAGCTACAACCCTCAGTCCATCAGTAAAACATAGAGGTTATCAAACAACAGGGGTCCCCCCTGCCTTCATTCATTGAATATCTTTCAGATAATCCTTGAGCGCAACGAGCGGCGCATCTAGCTGCCCCATCGCCTGAATCCCGGCAAACTCACCCGCCAACCTCCGCAACTCCCGCCCCAACGGCCTATCCACACCCCCAACAGCCTCCAACGCCAACCCTACACACTCACCTACCTTCACCTGAATCCCCTCAACATCCCCCCGCCGCACCAGCAACTCAAACACATCCCGCTGGTAATCCCCCATCACCAGATCATCCCGCAAAATCGGGCTTTGACCTTCCGATTCATAAGCCAGTTTGAGGGAGAAGAGGGCGACGGTTTCCAGGTGCAATTCCATGGGGGAATCCTTGTGAAATGTTCTTCCGGCGAGAAGGGCAGAAGAGAAGCAAGATCAAAAGATCGCAGCCTTCGGCAGCTCCTACAGGTCAGTGCGTTGTTCGCGGGGTGTCAGGGGTGGCTTTTCTTTGGGCGAAAAAAAAGGCCTTGCTAAGCAAGACCTTTCTTAATTTTGGTGCCCCGAGGGGGCAACGGTCGCTTTGCGGCAGTAACGTACCATATGCGGCAATCCCCTGCGATGCCCGGCTATGCTGGGGATAGGCAGTGTCGGGCTAAGACAGTAGACGGCAGAATCATGCATCTGCGTGTTAGCCTTTACGCCATTTTTACGCCAGGAGGGTGTGATGGCTTCGTATCGGAAACGAAGCGGTGGTTGGCGGGCCGAGGTAGCGAAACAGGGGGTGCGTGATTCTCAAACCTTCGATACCAAGGCCGCGGCGGTTGCGTGGGCAACTGCTCGTGAAGCTGAGATCATCGCGCAGAATGGGAAATCCCGTACAAGTGTGTCTATGACACTGTCGGAAGCCTTGCGCAGATACAAGCGAGATGTGTCACCCAGCAAGGCGGGTCAGCGCTGGGAAGAGTTGCGGTTGGATAGGTTCGACAGGGAGCTTGAGTGGGTAGGAGAACTGATGGACAGCATAACGTCTGAGCAGGTCGCTCAATGGCGTGATGCAAGACTGAAGAAGGTGAAGACCGCAACCGTGCGGCGTGAAATGACACTGCTCTCATCCGTGTTTGAACTCGCCAGGCGAGAATGGAAGGCGTGCCTGGTCAATCCCGTGCGTGATGCCAAGCGCCCGTGCAATGGGGCTCCCCGCGATCGTCGCGTTGCTCCAAGTGAAATCAACGCGCTGATGAATCGGCTGGGCTTTGTTGAGGGGCAGCCGCCGGTGACGCTGCTTCAAGAGTTGGCATATGCATTTCTCATAGCCATCGAAACCGCCATGAGGCAGGGTGAGATATTAGGTATGACCGCGAAGTGGGTGAATCTGCGTGAACGCTTCGTTCATCTGCCCATGACAAAGAATGGCTCCAGTCGGAATGTTCCACTCAGCAAGCGGGCGGGAGAGCTGTTGGAGCCGCTCTATAAAGGGAAGAACGCAGGTGATCGACTGTTCAAACTGGAGTCGGCGTCAGCGGACAGCATGTTCCGTAGGATTCGCGACGAGCTGGGGATTGATGGTCTGACTTTTCACGACACGCGGCATGAAGCCATTACTCGGCTTGCTCGCAAGGTCGATGTGCTGGATCTGGCACGTATTACCGGCCACAAGGATCTGAAGTCCTTGATGATTTACTACAACGCCACGGCATCGGAACTGGCGCAGCGGTTGGGATAAAAAAAGCCTGCGGAGTACGCAGGCTTTTTCAGTCACGCTATTTGTCTTGATCGCCTCGCTACGGGCAATCTGGCGCGATGTTGCCGCAACCAGGTGATCACCTCTCCCGCAAACCACCTTTTCGCGGCTTTCACTCCAGTGGAGCAAGGCTGTACGCTAGTTGGGAAACCAGGTTGAACAACGACCCGACGTTCAACGGTGTAGGCGGATAGCTTCAGGTAAGCCGCGATGTCCTGTGATGTCCATAGCTCGTGTTCCGCCGCTACTGCTGGACGTTGTAACTGCCGAATCAGTTCATGTATCGAACTGAGTAGATCCGGCGATGCCATTGGCATCTCAGCGGGCATAACGGCGCTCCTTTGCTAATCTCGCAGCCAGTTTTTCTGCCATGAAACTGTCCCATTCCTCTGTCTTCCGTTGCTGACGTAGCTTGCTGCAACCTTGGTGTCGGCGAGTTGAACGAGCAAAGCCACAGATATCGCAGACGCTGGGCAGATCAAGCCGCTTGCTGGCCAGCGCTGGACGTATACGAGTGATGTTCGTGTCGATGCTGCTCATAAAACCACCTCTGCCAACGCCAAGTCCTCAAAGTTGGGCACCTGAACGTCAGCGGTGACTACGCGTATTCCACACCATCCGAATTCGTCCCCTTCGATCTGACCGCCCCAGCCTTCTCTGCAGTGCAGAGTTCTGGTCGACATGCGAGCTGGATAGCTGTTGGAGTTGACAGAGAAGTCGGCCCCACCGTCTTCGAGCATTTCGCAAATTACCTCTTGGCCGGCCAGGCGAATGACGGTGCGAATGATGTCGCCGTCCTCCTCGTCTTGACGATCTTCAGCCCCTGTCCAGAAGCTATTGATGAGCCCAGCGCGCTCTGCTGTCAGGCGATCGAGGTTTACCTCGAGGGTTACCTCATAATCCTTCCAGGTGTCTTTGACTTTGTACCGCTTGAGGTTGGGTTGTTCAGACATGATTACGGCCCTGCAGCTGCTGGATGGAGTTGTTGTGATTAGCGAGTACTTGAGCGACGACAAGCGCTTCGACGTCGGTCAGGTCACCCTGTGCCTGGGCCAGGGTGGCCAGCGACTCAAGGCGGATACGGGCATCGGTGGTTTTGTGCACCTGGTATTCGAAAAGCGCGGTACCGACGATTCGGATCGTCACCAGATGGCGGACGGCCTGCGCGCTTTGTTCGGGCGATGTGGTAGCCTTCACTTCGCTGCTGACTTGGGTGTTTCCTCTCATGGAATTGCTCCTTCAGTGGTTGGTGTCGGGGAGGTGCAACTCCTCGACATCCCTTTCTCGACCGGCGTCTGCCGGCGCTCGTTTCGCTCTAAGCCTTTCGCACCAGGTGAATCACCAGGTCGTCAAACTCAACGCTTTCTTCCATCTCGGAACGCCACTCCAGCACTGCCTGGATTTGGTCCCGATCGCAATCCAGAGCCAGAATCTCGCGCTGGCCACCTTCAGCCCTGACCCACAAGATGGTCACCAAGCCGCGTGCGCCATATGCGCCAGCGCTGACTGCAGGACGGCCTGTCTCTTTTTCTATCCGGCGATAAATCTCGTTAACTACGGTGGTGTTTGCAGGGTTCGCTATGACTTGGATCTGCATGGTTGGGCTCCTGGTCAGGCCTTGAACACCCAGCAGCGAACTGACTGGGGAATCGGGTTGAGGGGCGTGCGCATCTGTAAGTTGGCCCGGACAGCACTTTCGGTTGGCCGGCTGGCGTCGATAAATTTGTGGGTGCGGCCTTCCTTGAGCATCCGACGCAGGACGCTCAAGTCTGGAATGCGCTGGCGGTGTTCCATCGCCACTTCAGCGAACTGGTTGAGGTTGATGGCGATCACGCCAGGGGTTTTGCTGTGGTTTACCAGCGGCTCGCTGGAGAGCGATTCCAGGTAGTCGTACACCTGCCAGAACTCGTTCAGTTCCTGCGGGTCGGTGGTGATTGCTGACTGGCGTTCGGCTGCCATGCCAAGGATGTATTTGCGTGTATCGCTGACCATGCGATCGGACAGGGGGAGCACCAGTTGCAGGCAGTCGACCAGCGCGAGCAGCATGCTGTGGTTGCGAATGACGCGGTCGGAGCCAAGCTTTTTGCTCGCCCACAATTCAGCGCGGTACTTGGGGTACACCTCGGCAAAGCGCGCCAGGACCTGCTGCTCTGCTTTCATGGCCTTGACCATGAAGTGGCTTACGTCTTCAACCTCTGTCTGCACCAGCGAGTCGGCTGCGGCGCGGCTTTCCTCGGTGATGTTGGGCTTGGGGAAGTACAGCTTGGCAATTCGGCTGAGAATCGCCTCGTGGCCGACCACCGGGGCGTTCTGAGCAATCACGATGGATGCACGAAAGGGGGGCTCGTAGGTGTCGTTGCTGTTGGTTTTGATGCCGCGCGTGCGCAGCAGACCGCCGCCGTAGAAGTCCTTGAACTCATCCCATTCGAACGATTTGGCGTTATCGGCGTTGGAGTTGCGGTCAGCTTCGAGCAGTACCAAGGGGAGGTTGGCCACCTGGCCCATCGCACGGCTACGGCCCGATGTGGAGCCTTTGGCAGGGTCGAAGCCCTCATACAGACGCCCGAACAGCTTCCAGATGAACTTGATCAGGGTGGTTTTCCCCGAGTCCGGTTCACCCGACATTTCCAGGAAAGGAAAGCTTTCGTATTCGGCCCGGATCTGTTCCGCGAACAGCGACCCGAACCAGTACGTTAGGGCTACCAGGCCTTTCTCGCCAAAGCACAGCCATAGTTTTGGCAGCCAGTCGTCGCGGTAGCCCTTCGCGTCGATCGACAAATTCATCCTCACCGTTTTCATCAGGCACTTGACCCGCTTTTTGCTGAGGTCGAAGTAGTCCTCAGCGTTAGCTTTGAAAACGTTCCCGCTCTGGACTGCGATGTCGTTAAAGATGTAGGCCTTATGGTCCTTGCTGTAACCAATGAAGTCGATGGTCTCGACGGATTTCAGGCCTTCGGTTTGCCGGATGATGATCTGGTCAAGGTGCTTCTGAGTGCCAAGCCAGGTGGCCCCGGAATACATCAGTCGCGCCTTGAACTCGCTGCTCGAGGAGATCTGCTTTGGGGTGAAGGTGAATTTCTCCGGGGCGTTGTCGCTGGGCGTTTCTACGCGGAAGTAGAACCAGGCCTCACTGGTCACCTCGTTTACCTGCTTGTACAGCGCTTCAAAATTGCAATTGGTGATCAGCTTCAACGCGCAAACCGACTCAAGCACCTTGCGTCGTGCGTCTCGCTCGCTCAGCAGCTGGTCGTCGTGGTCGTCGCTGTTCAGGATCTCGCGCTGCTCTTCTTCCAGCTTCGAAAGGTCGAACCTCGCCCAGTACATCCGGTTGCCGAACTCCAGACAGAACTCCGACGTGGCGTCCTCCCAGGTGTACATCAGCATGGCCTTTTCGCGGGGCGAGGCTGCCAGCAGCAGGTCACCTTCATGGCGAGCCACGTCGAGATCACGCTTGCGCCGCTGATCACGCTTCTCGCCTTCCTCAAACTGCCAGCGCTGGTGCAGATCATTCCAATCGACCTTGCGCCCGTCCCGTTGTGGGATTAGGGCTGCAACGCATTTGAAGCCCATCTCTCGCGATTGCTTGGCCCAACGCTGCAGGTACCTGCGTGCCGTGGGCTCGTTGTCCAAGGCCCATACCAACCTGGGGAGATTGCCCTTGCGCAGCTCAGCTAACTCCTCAAGAGCATGAGCGGGATAGACATTGCTGGACATGGCCGATACAGCCGCGATGTTGTTCTGACTCAGGCTGATGGCGTCGAAGATTCCCTCGACGATCCAGAGTTCTTCGACCGTGGCCAAGTCAACAGTGGGCGGGCACCACCAGTGTCCTTGGGCGCTGTATTTCGGCTTGAACCGAGCCTTCATCTTGCCGAAGCGTGACGGCCGATCGATCAGGCGTTCCCAGTATCCACCGTTGGGCAGTGCGAAACGCACGGTGGCACTGGCTTCGTTCAGGTCCTGGTTGAAGTAGTTTTCTTGGGTGTACCAGCCAGTCATCAGGCCCGTATTCAAGCCGCGGGAAAACTCCAGGTAAGCACGGGCGGTGGCCACAGGGTCGCTGTCCGTCGAAGGGGCTCGCTTGCTCCAGTCTTCGAACAGATCTTCATAGAGCTCTTTGACGTGCGCAATGTGGCCGCAGCGCTCCGGCCGGCCACAGCGGATTTGCCAAGGTTTATCGAAGCGGGCGTACAGCTCCTTTTTGCCACATGCAGGGCACTCACCGCCTCGCATATAGTCGGTCCCGACGCGATGTTTAAGATTGAAATCGTGTTCCAATCGTTGAAGGACGCTTGCGCGGAGATCTTCTTTCATCATGACTGCTACTTCGCTGCTTTAAGGCTGAGGGACAGCGCGGCCATCAGGCGTTTTTGGGCTGCCATCGCTGGTTTTTTCTTGAGAATTGAGCTGTGCCGTTCATCTTTCGGGACGTACCGGAATTCATCTGCGTACCAGTAGTCATTCAGGCTCACCAGGTACTGCGCACGGATAGCAGTCAGCAGCGCTTCGGCCTCGAACGAGAGCAGTTCTGTCTTGATAGTTACGGCGTTTCCCATAGTGAAACCTCGGTATTGGGCAAAGCTCACCCAAACCCACGGCAAGTAGGCTCAGGACATTGGTAATGAGGTGTTAGGTAGCGGGGGTGAGGCGTGTGCCGTGGCCGGCAGCAATCAGGTGTTCGTAGACCTGGTAGACGGGCACTGACCAGGTGCAACCGCGAATGGGGTCAGTGATCACGACAGTTGCTTCTGAGCTGGCCTGCAGGTCGATCCGTTGGCGTTTGTTGATCGTCCGCAGGTCGCTGTAGGCGTAGTGCACCAGGCGCGTAGCAAGAGACTCTTTGACTTCGAGGCTTTCGACCAGGTGATTGATTGTCCGGGAAAGAAACTGCCCCAGATCGCCTAGGTGCTCGCCCTGGTGACGTTCGAGGAACGCCAGCGCGGCAGCGCGAATGGTGTCTTGATAATCCATATCCCTGGAAACAGTGTTCATTTCGTTTTCCCCGACTTCGAAGCGTGCAGTTGGATAACAGCGAGAACCTCGGCATGTCTGGCCGCCAGATGCAGCGCGTCGGCATGAAGGATCGCTTCGGCCTCAGACTCGTTGATAGTCCCGTCTTTCAAGGCCTCGGCAATGAGGTGGTCAACGGTGCCCTTCTTTGCTGCGGCCTGAACACATCGGGCGTACATCTCGACGTTATCCAGTGACTCAGGCTCGGCTACTGGAACAAACATTCCGCCGTACATGGATGAGATGTATTCGGGGAGATGTGTTGTTCCTGTCCGGAGCTCGAGCAGATAGATCTGTGCGTCAGTCAGCGGGCGGCTGTTGTTGCTCTCATATGCGTGGTTTTCGAACTTCTTTTTTTTCAGACTGAGTACATCTGCCGCGTATTGGCAGCCGCCGGGCAAACTGCGGATAAGTTCGGAAACAACTTCCTTGCGTGTTTTTAGAACGGGGCTTCTCATCTTCTGTTTTTCCCTGTGGCCCGGTGCCATTACTGTTCAATTACGCCGTCTTTGATTCCGAGCAGTACAGCGGCGCGATGTGCCTCCCCACGGCGACAAAGGCTCTGTCCGCTCAGCACCGCGTATACGGTGCTGGGGTTCAGGTTGTGTAATTTTGCAAAGTCTTTCGCAGATTGACCGCGTTTCTCCAAGGCTTCACGCGCTTGCTTACGGGCTTGCTCGGTGATGCTTGTGTTGGGCATAGTGCAATTCCTTGCGTTTTCGTGTGATGACGAGCGCAGGATGTGGCAAAAAACTGCCATTGTAAATATGCGAGTGGAAATAATTTGACTCTCTCCGAAGAGATTGGCGCTCGGCTCCGACAGCTGCGCGCCCAAGCAGGGCTTACTCAAGATCAGCTCGCCGATAAACTTGGTGTCTCGAAACGAACCCAAGGCAATTATGAATCTGGTGCCAGTGATCCGCCGGCGTCGTACCTGAGCATGGCCGCGAGCCAGCTTGGTTTTGACGTGGGTTACATAGTGAATGGAGTTCCGGCAACGCTGCCTAACGAGGCGCTTTCCGAAGTGGAAGATCTGCTTGTTCGGCAATACCGGAGCATCACGGCGGGGGACCAAGAAGCCATCCGACGGTTCCTTAAAGCCATGGCCGACGATGCCGCTCGACATCGGAATTAACTTGTAACAAAGCGTGTACGACATTCGTCGCCCCCTTGTACTAAAGCCAGATCCAGCCCCGTCAACGTCGGTTCAGCAATGCACTTTAAGGAGTAGTACGCATGTTGGATCGCGAGAAAAACAAACTTGGTAATGTCGGAACCACTGAATTCGAATGGATCAACCTAACCAAAATTGAACGCCGCCTCATTCGGCTGTACCGCCTGCTGAATGAAAAGGAGCAAGTTCATCTCCGTCGTATGTCAGAGGTCCTGGCGACCCATCCGGAAGAACCGGTCGGAAGCTGAAGTCTTTTTCACGTAATCGATCGCCGACACTTTGGGTCGGCGATTTGCGCATCACGCCACTGCCTGCGATCCCAACTGGTCAAATAACTCTCGCTGTTTCGCCCTGGGCAGCCCCCTCAATCGATCGAGCAGCAGCCTGTCAAAGGTCTGCGCTGACGGGCTCAGCGTGTGTGAAAAGGTCAAATGGGCCACCCATGTGTGCCCGCAATGAACATCAAGGCACTGGCCGTAGATCGTCACGAAATCAGGCGACAGCTCTTTGCTGTCGCGGATCTTGCCCTTGTGCCCGCACTTACAAACGATACGCATATGTCCCTCCCCAGGGTCAGATGAATAGCCACCATAGTGCCACGTTTTGTAGTGTTAATACCTTACTTAGGCGCCAGATGTAGTGTTATCAACTGTTTCTGTCGCCTCTCTCCAGGCAATTCGCCTGTCTTCTCGTAGTGAGTCGTTCACCTGCTCGAAAAGTTGACAGATCGGTCGGATTTCGTTGCTGGTGTACACCCGATCGATCTTTTCGATATCGCCAAAACCGGCGCTGTTTTCCGGAATGATCCCGGCCAGTGCAGGGTTCATTCGCCAAGCGGCGATGACGTCGTTGCGGGTGATGTTCTTGACCTTCTCCAGCTCATCCTTCGCTTGGAAGTCTCCCACCGGGATGATTTGAATCGCCTTCTCGGCGCCACCGGGGATGTTGACAAACATCGATCTGAAGTTGCCCACGCCCTTGCTGGCCGTGATCTGGGCCTTCAGTTCAGCCTCGTCGTCGTCACTCAGGTTCGGGTCGTTGGTGTAGAAGATGTAGCCCGCGTGCGCGCCGTTGCTGTAATAGCGCCGGCGGAACAGGGTGGCGGCTTCGTTGAGCAACAGCGCCTGCAGGCCACCCAGGTAGTCCGGGATACCGTAGATGTTCTGTTCTACGTCGTAGTTGAAGACGTGTTCGATCTCGTCCTGGTCGAACTCCACCTCCTTGCCGTCCGGCAGCAGCTGCAGGAACCCGCCGCCGATCTTCACCCGCATGTTGATGGCTGGCAGGTGCTCCATCTCGATGATCTGGCCGAACGCATTGGGCTTGCGGTACAGGTACGTTTCCCCGAACACCATGAAATCGAGCGCAGCACGGCTCATGGTGGCGGTGGACAGGCCCAGCGACGGGATGAATTCACGCAGCAATAGGTTGCGTTTGAACCCCGGGATCGCGCCGTGGTGTGCGTTGGCCTTGAGCAGCTTGGCCAGGCCCTGGCGCGACACCGGAGGCGTGTAGATGCGCCCGTCGTGGCTGACGAACACGCCGAGGTACTGCGCGATGTTCTCCGACAGGACCGGCTCGGGTGCACCGAACGAAAACATGCGCGTGGGCCCTGGCGCCGGTGGTTTGGCCTGTTCTGTTTTGCGTCGTTCCATGGGTTCCGGATCCGGTTAGTGAGTAGCGGCTGCGCCGCGACTTGTTGGTGTTGAGGGGTTCATTGGCCAGTGCGTGCATGATCGACCAGGCGATATCCGCGTGACCGGTGGCGTCAGTGCGAGATGCGCTGTAGGTGACCTGGCCGCTGCCAGTGGTGCCGCGCTTGATGGTCAGGAAGGCCTGGGCGATATCGCTCCAGCCGGCGTCCCACTCGATGCGGCTTTGCTGGATGGTGTCCTGTGCCTTGAGCACCAGGGTGTTCTTCGTTTCGAGGCTGTAGTGGATCGCGGTCGTGCGCGGATAGAAGTCGCGCACCAGGTCGAACACGCCGTAGCCGATGCCAGTGGTGTCGATGCCGATGTGCTGCACGTTGAACCGCTCGGTGAGCCGCTTGACCTGTTCCGCTTGGTACTTGAACGACTGACCACGCCAGCTGTACTTCTCCAGGATCCGGAACTTGCCACCAGTCTCCAGCGGCGGGGCGATGACCACGCAGGTTGCGTCGTCGCGGGTGCGGCTGGGGTCGTAGCCGATCCAGACCGGGCTGTTGCCAAATGGCCGATCGTCTTCCGGGTCGTAATCGGTCCACAGCGACAGATCCGAGTAGCAGCGCTCCAGATCCGCTAGGGAAAACGCGCTCTGTGTGCTGTCGATGAATTTGCACATGAACAGCTGTTCAAACTTGTCCTCGTCGTACTCCAGCTGCAGCTGCTCGAGGTCGAACAGATCACAGCCACCGGCCATGGCGTCCAGGATGGTGATGATCTTGCGCCACTGGCCATCGGGGCAGAGTGCGCCGGCGGCAATGTGCTGATCGCTAGGCCAAGGCTCTTTCGCCTTCTTGCGCTTGCTGTTGCGGAATCCTTCGCCGGTCCAGAACGGATAGGCCTGGTGTGACACCGCGCTGGGCGTTGAAAAGTAAGTCTTGCGCCACTTTTTGTGCGTCGCCATGGCGCTGGCCACGGTGTTCAGCTTCTCGAAGTTCTGAATCCAGAAGTATTCGTCGACGTAGACGTGGCCGTGGTGGCCCTGCGCGGTGCTGCTGTTGGTACTGAGGAAGCGCAGTTCAGCCCATGGCTTGCCGTCTTTGCTCAGCACGATCGGGTTGCCGGTCAGCTCAAGGCCAAACCATTCCTGGGCAAACGAGATGATGTAGCTGCGGAAAATCTCGGACTGGGCGCGGCTGGCGGACAGGAAAACCTGGTTGTCACCGGTCAGCACCGCATCCATGAACGCTTCGCCGGCGAAGTAGTAGGTCAGGCCCACTTGGCGACTCTTCAGGATGTTGCGGATTCGCGCCGTCAGCGGGTTCTGTTTGGCGGCAAACAGCTCCTTCTGGTAGCCGTACATTTTGCTGATGAACTTGTCGAGGAAGTCTGTCTCAGTCAGGTCGCTGACGTCGTTCTTGACCTTCTTTTCCCGTTTCTTTCCACCTGTACCGCTCCGATCGCCACGCTCACGGCGATTGTTGCGTTGATCGTCACGACGTTGGCCATCGTCTTCCTGCGGTTCGCTGGGCGCAATTGGAGTCGGCTTCGCGCATTGCTTTGCCAGGCGCTCGCGGATGGTGGTCAGGCGATCCAGCTCGTCCAGTTCGCCCTTGGTCAGGGTGGCCTGTTTTTCCAGTAGCAGGGTGATCCGCCGGCTGACGGCCGTCAGCGGTTCCTCGTCCGACAGCATGTCCTCCCAACCGCCCTGACGGATCCAGTAATAGACGATCCGAATGTTGGGCAGGTTGAGTTGCGCCTGAATTTCCTTCGCTTTGCAGCGGCGCAGGAAAAGGCGTTTGGCAGCTTCTTTGACTTCGGTTGAGTAGTACATGGACCGCAGTCTATGCGGCGAAAACGCTGGAAACGCGGAGTTAAAATCGTCCTACTTCGTAGAATGGCAATCGACGATGAACGCCGCATCAAAGCGTTTGTTTGGACGTCTGCAGCTCCATATCGTGGCGGCTCAAACCACCGATTGAGCGCAGTTAACGCCCATGCCCCGTTCCCTTGTTTCGTATTGGAAACGTGTCGCCACCAGCGGCCCGACCGTTGATGGTCGCGAAATCCTTCCCCAGGAACTGCGCGATATCGCCGAGACCTATGCACCATCCAAGTACACCGCTGTGATCTGGTGCGAGCACGAACGCTGGAGCGGTTCCCACGGCACCGTCTTCGCCGTGCGACTCGTCGAAGAAGCTGACGATCTGGAGCCTGGCCAGATTGCGCTGGAGGCCCAGCTCAAGCCGAATCAGAAACTGCTTTGGCTCAATGACCAGGGCGAGAAGCTGTTCTCCAGCATCGAAATCTGGCCGAACTTCGCCAACTCCGGCAAAGCCTATCTGACCGGTCTGGCTGTGACTGACCAACCCGCAAGCCTCGGCACCCAGGAACTGTACTTCTCGCACCGCACCAATAAGGCCACTTATTACGCCGCCTCTGTCGAGCTGGGCGCTCTGAACGAAGAGAAGCCCCAGGGCGAACTGGCCAAGCTGGCAACGATGATCACCAGTCTGTTCAAGCGCTTCGCCGTTGAGCAGCCAGCAGCCACCGACACCACCGACACCCCAACCGAGAGCAAACCCCCAATGGATGAAGCTACAGCTACGGCTTTGAAGGCCTTGCTGGCTCAACTGCTTGTTGTCGCTGCCGGCATTCAGGCAGTGATTGAGCCTGCCGCCGAAGAAGCCCCAGAGCCTGATCAGGCGCCGATCGATGACGTGCAAAGCGCTGTTGACGACATCGTGACGACCGCCGAGCAGGAGCGTGAGTTCAGTCGTCAAGGCAACTCCAACAAAGCCGTTCTCAAAAGCCTGGCTGAGCTGCAAAAGCAGTTCAACACGCTGGTGAACACTCCGAAAGGCCGTGATCTGCCGCGCACCACTGGTGCCGCCGATCCAAAGAAAGTGCGGGTGCTCTGACATGTCTCAATCCCTGAGTATTTTGGGTGCCAAGATGTACGCCCAGATGCAGCTCGATATCGCTGAGTCTTATGGCGTTGAGCTGTCGAGCAAAATGTTCAACGTTGAGCCGACCATCGCTCAAGAGCTGAACGACGCGATCACTGCCAAGTCGGACTTCCTGCAGCGCATCAACGTCATCGGCGTGAGCGAGATCAAAGGTCAGAAGGTGTTCCTGGGCGTTTCCGGGCCTGTGAGCGGTCGTACCAACACCAAAACCACCGACCGCGAAGCCAAGGATGTGTCGGCGCTGGATGACAGCACCTACGAGCTCTTTTCGACCGAGTCCGACGTCAGCCTGCCATACGCCAAGATCGATGCCTGGGCGAAATTCCCGGACTTCCATCAGCGCTATTCCGCGGCCGTGCAGAAGCAAATTGCCCTGGACCGCATCATGGTCGGCTTCCACGGTACCAGCGCTGCTGCGCAGACCGATATCGTCGCCCACCCGATGCTGCAGGACGTCAACAAGGGCTGGCTGCAGATCGCTCGCGAACAGATCCCGCAGCAGGTCATGTCCCAAGGCTTGACTGTCGGCAAAGTCACGCTGGGTGAGGGCGGCGACTACGCGAACCTTGATGCCCTGGTGCACGACACCAAGCAGATGGTCGATGAGCGCCTGCGCGACGGTGGCGACCTGATCGCGATCATCGGCAGCGACCTGCTGGCCGCTGACAAAGCCAAGCTGTACGCCAAGCAGGGCGATGTCCCGACCGAAAAAGAACGCATCGAAGACGCCCAGGTCATCGCGACCTATGGCGGTCTGCCGAGCTTCAGCGTGCCGTTCTTCCCGGTCAACGGCGTGGTGGTCACCAGTTTCGACAACCTGTCGATCTACTTCCAGGACTCCAGCTGGCGCAAGCAGACCATCGACAACCCGAAACGCTCCCGCGTCGAGGATTACAACAGCCGCAACGAAGGCTATGTGATCGAGCAGCTGGAAAAGTTCGCGATGACTGAAAACGTGGAGCTGGTCTGATGAGCCTGGCACTGGCGCACAAGCGGCGCGTACTTGCACAAGGTCCAGCGATGGCTGTCGACAGTGCCGCAGCGGTCGGCTATTCGCCGGCTGCTGCTCTCTCCAGCCCTGCCAATGCGCAGAAGCATTTGAAGCTGATGGAAGACGCCATGGCGCAGGATCTGGAGCGCCTGAGCAAGATCGACAACCACGGCCTGCGTCAGCAGATCAAGCGCGACGAGCTGCTACCCAAGTACCTGGACTACGTGCAGCGCTACCGCGACTCCGGATTGAGTTTCCCGAACTCGGTAGTGATGCAGGTCCTGGTGTGGTTGTTCGACACCGAGCAATTCGAAGCAGGCCTGGACCTTGCGAACTTCGCCATGGAACAAGGCCAGCCAATGCCTGAGCGCTTCAAGCGCAACGTGCAGACCTTTGTCGCGGATGCAGTGATCGAGTGGGCTGAGGCTGAGCAGAAGGCTGGCCGCAGTCCTGAGCCATATCTGTCCGACCTGCTGCCGAGTGTGGATGACGAGTGGAAGCTCACCGAACAGATCCCGGCCAAGTACCACAAGTTGATCGGTATCCGCGCCCTGGACGCCAGGGAGTGGACGAAGGCCATCACTCATTTCGAGCGAGCCGAAGCCCTTCACGACGGTATTGGTGTTGGCACACGCCTGATAGGTGCCCGCAAGGCGCTGGCAAAAGAGCTGGCTAGCAAAGCCCCTGAATAACCGACTACCCCCCCCCCGGCGAGAAACTGTGGATGTGAGCCAACCATTTATGGCCTGACCCACTGAAACAGTTTTCCCGCCCCTATTCGAGTGTCCAGCAATGAGCTTTTCCGGGAAACCCACCACCTTTGTGGAACAGGCGATCGAGAACGACGGCTTCTGGCCGAACCTCTCCGTGACCGAATTCCAGAAGGGTTACCGCCTGCCGGCGGAGTACCTGGTAGACATGCTGGTCACTGATCTGACCACGGCGATGATCGAGGTCAATCGAGATCTGGCCAAGCTCAAAGGCCAATGGCAGAACGCAGGCGTCACCAGCGTGGAATCTGCTGACCCTATGGTGCTGCCGGAGCGCACATTTCACGCAGCGACGTACAAGCGCGCCGTGTATTGCCGCGCCAAGGCCAGCTTGCTGACCCAGTTCGCTACCGTGACCCGCCGTGAAAGTGCGGAGAACACCGGCAAAGAACTGCCCGAGCGTGGTGAAACCTTCCTGGAGTTCAGCCAGCAGTCCATTCGTTCGCTGCAAGGCCGTGGCCGCATTACGGTGGCACTCCTGTGATCAAACTTCGCGCCCTCACCGCGTACCTGATCGAGCGCCAGTTGGTACTGCCGGAGCAGCTCGACAGCTGGACCGATCAAGTGAACCTGGAGCTGATCTGGAAACCCGACATCGACGGCATGCGCATGGGTGACATGCGTTACAGCGCCACCATTGCCCTGGAGCGCTTCGCCGATCACCCCGGGCGCCTGATGGCGTTGCTGGGTAGTTGGCTTGAGGGCAATGACCAGGGGCGCGATCGCGACGGTCTGCCGGCACCGAAGTTCGACATCACCATGCTCGATAACGATCTGGCCGATGTGGACATCACCCTGGAGTTCAACGAACCGCAGTACTTGGCTGAGGATCCGGCCGGCGAGATCGAGGCGTTCGGTCAGACCTGGGCATTTGTCCCGTTTGATTTGTGGATTGCCGAGCACGGCGAGGTGGCGAGCCATGGCCGGTCGTAGCACTTTCGAGCTCGATGCCCGGGGCTATCTGGGTGTGCGCGAGCAGCTGGCGTTGCTCAGCCTGCCGCCACAGCTACGCCAGCGCCTACTGAACAACGTCAGCAAGCGCGTGCGGACGATGAGCCGCAAGCGTGTGCGCGACCAGCAGAACCTAGACGGCACGCCGTTCGAGGCGCGAAAAGGCACAGGCAAGGGCAAAAAGAAGATGGAAGCGGGGCTGGCCAAGTTGATGTTGGTCACCCGCGTGAGTCCCGATGAAGCCGAGCTGGGCTGGCGTAACGCCCTGACCAGTTGGGTCGCGGCGCAGCAGCACAACGGCGTCAGCGAGCGCCGCACCGCCGCCCAGATGAAACGCTGGAATACCGTTCCCGCCGGCCTGGCTGCCACGGAAAAGCAGGCCAAGCGCCTGCGCCGACTGGGCTTCAAGGTTCGTCAGGAAGGCAAGAAAACCCTGTCCCGGCCATCCGTGGCCTGGATTCAAGAGCATGTGAACTACGCCAAGGCCGGGCTGCTGATCCGAATCCTGGACGACGAGAAAACCGAGAGCAGTGGCGCGCAGAGCTGGGAAATCACCTTGCCCAAGCGGCAGTTCATCGGCGTCAGCACCGAACGAGACACCGGTTTGCTGCTGAACCAGGTGCTTCAACAAATCCTTAATTCACCCCGCTAGCGAGGCACTGCATGGCACTCGGCAAAGTCAGCGTAAACAATCTCAATCTGGGCCAGGGTGCCGTGACTGAGATCGAGCGCTATTTCCTTTTCATCGGCGTCGGTGCGAAAAGCATCGGGCAGTTGATCCCCTTGAACACCGACAGCGACCTGGACAGCGCCCTGGGCATTCCTGCCAGTGACCTGAAAACCCAGATCACTGCCGCTCGACTCAACGGCGGCGATCGCTGGGCGTGCCTGGCCGCGCCGATCGCGGCTGACGGTGAATGGTCCGAAGCACTGGAGTACGCCCAACAGCAGGGGTTTTCGGTAGAGGCGGTAGTGATCACCAAGCCAGTGACCACTGCAGCGCAACTGTCGGCCATGCATGACGCAGCGATCGCGCTGAACAATGTCTATGGCCGTCGGGCTTTCGTAATGGCGGCCAGTGCCGGCATCACTCCGCTGCAGACCTGGGATCAATACCTGGTCGAGCAGCGGGCTGTTACTACGGGCCTTGCCGCACCGCGTGTTCTCGTCGTGCCGCAGTTGCACGGCAATGACCTGGGCGTGCTGGCTGGGCGCCTGGCGAATGCGGCGGTGAGCATTGCCGACAGCCCCATGCGTGTGGCGTCCGGTGCCGTGTTGGGCTTGGGCGCGGTTCCAGCCGACCTCGAGGGCGTGCCGCTGCCATCGGCGATCCGTGCCGAACTGGACAAGGCTCGGTTTTCTGTATCGCAGACCTATCCCGATTACCCGGGTGTGTTCTGGGGTGACGGCAACATGCTCGATGCGCCGGCGAGCGACTTCCAGGTGGTCGAGTACCTGCGCCTGGCCGACAAGGCCGCTCGCCAGGTGCGCCCGCTGCTGATCCGTCGTGTGGCCGATCGCCGATTGAACAACACCCCCAACAGTATGGCCGCCGCCATCAGTGCGCTGATGAAGCCCCTGCGCCAGATGGCCAAGTCGGTCACGTTCGCCGGCCAGGTGTTCCCCGGTGAGATCGAGGCGCCCAAGGACGGCGACATTGTCCTGGTGTGGCTCAGCAAAACCAAGGTCGAGCTCTACATCAAGATCCGGCCGCTCAACTGCCCGAAAGACCTGACGGCCAACATCGCCCTCGACCTTTCCAACGACGATTCGGAGTAACCCCCTATGTCACGTATTGGCGGCAAGAACTTCGACGTGAACCTGGGCGATCTGCAGGTTCACATCGAGAGCTGCACCATCGATATCACGGACAACACCGCCGTGGCGCAGAGCCGGGGCGTGCCCAACGGACACGTTGACGGAGACGTTGCGGCCAGCGGCGAGATGGAGTTCGACACCAGCAACTTCAATCTGCTGATCGAAGCCGCACGCACCGCCGGCAGCTTCCGTGAGCTCGAGCCCTTCGACGTGGTGTTTTTCGCCAAGGCCGGCGACGAGGAACTGCGCGTGGAGGCCTTCGCCTGCAAGTTGAAAGTGTCCAGCCTGCTCAGCGTTGACCCGAAAGGCGGCGAGAAATCCAAGCACAAGGTGCCGTTTGACGTCACCAGTCCGGACTTCATCCGCATTAACGGCGTGCCGTACCTGGCTGCTGCCGAGATCGAGGGTCTGCGCTGATGGTGTGCCCGTTCGATCGTGCCCAGGCGCTGGAACAACGCCAGCGTGAACAGGCGATTGCCGCCCAACTCGCCAAGGCACGTCCGATCGGGCCGAGCCGCAGCCATTGCCTGGAGTGTGATGAGCCGATCCCCGAGAAGCGCCAGGCGCTGGGCGGTATCACTCGTTGCACGCCATGCCAATCCCTTTTCGAGCAAGGAAACCGCCGATGACCACCATCACCTGGCCGCACTTCGGCGCGGCTGAATTGCGGTGCAAATGTGGCAAGTGCAACAGCACCGGCGCCGAGATGGATCCGGCGTTCATGGCCGAGCTGGTGACCCTGCGTCAGCAGTTTGGCCGCCCGATGGCGTTGAGCAGCGCTTACCGCTGCCCGAAACACCCGGTGGAGGCGAGCAAGCCTGCACCAGGTGAACACTGCACTGGCCTGGCGGTTGATGTGCGCTGCCGTGGCGAAGACGCAGTGGAGATCCTGCGCCTGGCCATGAACCTGAAGTTCACCCGCTTCGGTGTCAGCCAGCGCGGTAACGCTCGTTTCCTGCACCTGGGCATGGCGCCGGCCGGTGGCCGATTCCCCAGCCCCGCGATCTGGAGCTACTGAATGACGCGTTTGTTGATTACTGCCGTGTTCACCGCCGTCGCTGTGGTCGGCTGCGCCTTCAGCGACACCCACGCGGTGGTGGCGCGCAGTGCTTCGACGTTGGTGGCGTTGTATTGCAAGGCGCCGGAAACCGGGCGCGTGCTGCTGCGCACACAAATTGCCAGCGACACGGCGCCGAACAAGATCCGCGTGGAGTGCGCTGCCGATGACCTTTAAAAGCGAGCTGGTCGTCAAGGCGGTGAAGGGCACCAAGCAATGGCAGCTGATCAGGCCGCTGTTCTACCTGACAGCCAGCAATAGGATGGTGACCGTGCCCAAGTGCTACCGCACCGACCTGGCCAGCGTACCCCGGCCGGTCTGGTGGTTGATCCCGCGTGACGACGAGTACGCCCGTCGTCCTTCGGTGGTGCATGACTTCATTTACACCCACGGCACCCGGTCCTTCACCAAGGCCGAGGCTGACCAGATCTTTTATGACGCCTTGCTCGAGGAGGGCATGCCCAAACCTCTGGCCTGGCTGATGTACGCCGCCGTCCGGATTGGCGGGCGTGGCAACTGGAGCGCGTGAAATGGAGCTTTCAGCCATGGCCGTGAGCGTGCTGCTGATGCTGACCGAACTGGTCCTGACCGGTGTGGTGGGCTTTCAGATGTACCTCTTCAAACAGATCAGCGCGGCCCGTCGTGAGCACCTGGAGTTTCGCATCGAGGTTGCCGAGCGATACGTGCGGGCCGAGCACATCGACAAGGCCATGGAAAAGCTGGAAGACCGGCTGGAACAACGCCTGCAGCACCTTTTTAACCAACCCCCACAACGGAAAAGAACATGAGCGAAAAACGCGATATCACCCTGGAAGTCGGCGCCAAAGAATTCACCTTCACCCTGACGCCCCAGGACGTGACCAAGTACTTCAACGCCATGACTGCCAACAACAAGGTGGCGCCTTCTCACAACCTGCTGAGCAACACCGTGGTGGCCGAGCAACGCGCCGATCTGCGTGGGCTTCTGGTCAATCCGGTGATGACCATGCAGATCGCGGGCGCGTTGCTCGAGGAGTACGCGCCGGACGTTGAAATCATCGTAAAAAAGCCCTCGAGCACGCTGAGCGCCTAAGCGAAGACGGGCTTGGCCAGCTGCTGGCCCTGTCCAGTCGCTGGCTACCTGGTCAGGAGCCCACACCCGAAGTGATGGGCACGGCCAAGTGGCTGGAGGACGAACACTGGAAACGCATGGAAATCGCCGTGGCTAACGGCATCGCCCATGCACTGAACGGATAAAAACACATGGCTGACCGCGCCGCCCGCCTGGCCTTCATCTTGAGCCTGACCGACAAGGTCACCGCGCCCCTGGGTAAGGTGAAAATGGGTTTTTCCGACCTTGCTGAGAAGAGCGAACAGAACATCAAGACGATGGGCTTGGGCTTGGGCGGTATGGTTGGCGCCGGCGTGGCGATCACCGAGTCATTGGCCCCTGCCTTGGAGATGAACCGAGCCTTGGGCGAAGTTCGCTCGCTGGGCGTGGCTGAAGAAGCATTGAATGCCTTGAACCAGAAGTCTCTGGAGTTCTCCGTGAACTACGGCGAGAACGCCCAGGACTTCGTGGCCTCGGCTTACAGCATCTCGGGCGCGATCAAGGGATTGGCCGGCGATCAGTTGGCCACCTTCACCAACACCAGCAACCTGCTGGCCAAGGCTACCAAGTCGGACGCCGAGACCATGGGCGCCTATGTCGGGACCATGTACAACCTGTTCAAAACCTCGGCTGACGCCATGGGCAAAAGTGAGTGGGTTGAGAAACTGGGCGGCCAGACGGCACTGGCCGCGCAGCTCTTCCGCACGGACGGCGCGCAACTCAAGGATGCGTTCAAGGAAGTGGGCCAGCTCGCCACCACGGCCGGCGTCGATATCGCCGAGCAGTTCGCGGTGATCGGTACGCTGAGCAGCACCATGGAAGGCGGCGATGCCGGTGGCTTGTACAAGTCGTTTTTCGAGAACATCGGAGCGGCGTCGGACAAGCTCAAGATGAAATTTACCGAACAGAACGGCCAGCTGATGCCGATGGCCGACATCCTGGCCAAGCTGGAGGGCAAGTTTGGCGACCTGACCAGCGCCGCTGCCGGCGCCAAGTTGACCGAGGCGTTCGGCGGCGAAGGCGCACGGGTGATCAATGCCCTGGCCAAAGACACCGACCGGTTCAAAAACGGCCTCGACCAGCTGGGCAAAGTCCGTGGATTGGAGAACGCCGAGAAGATGGCCAAGGCCATGGTCGACCCCTGGCAACAGTTCGGTGCTGCCGTCCAAGCGTTGCGCATTGCCTTCGGCCAAGCGCTGATCCCCATGCTCACCCCGCTGATGGATCAGTTGGTTGGCATCGCCGCCACCCTGACCCGCTGGACCCAGCTGTTCCCCAACATCACCCGGATGATCGGCATCACCACGCTCGTCATTTTCGGCATCATCGCCGGCATGTCCCTGCTCACAATGGCTGTGGGCATGTCCAAGATGGTGTGGCTGGGGATGCTGACGGTCTGGAAGCTCCTGACCTGGACCGGCTACCGCAGCATCGCCATGTTCCTGTTCCACACCGTCATGACGATCGCCTTCGTCGCCGGCCTGGTGCTGCTGTACAGCTGGATGGGCCTGGTCAAAGTCGGGATGCTCGCGTGGCAGGCAGCTATCTGGCTGGTTAACGGTGCGCTGCTGGCCAACCCGATCCTTTTGATCATTGTCGGGATCGTGGCTTTGGTCGCGTTGGTGGTTGCCGCCGTCTACTACTGGGATGAATGGACCGCCGCGCTGATGAACAGCGCCGCGTTCAAGTGGGTCAGCGACCAGTTCAAGACGCTGTCCGACTGGTTCAGCTCCATGGGCGGCTGGTCGTCCATGGCAAAAGGCGCCTGGGACAGCATCGTCGGCGTCTTCTACAAGGCCATCAACAGCCTGGTCGAGTTGATCAACAGCATTCCGGGCGTGAACATCGAAGCGCGCTTTGGCGGCATACCTGAAGTACCAGGTGTCGACGCTGCAGTGAGCGCGGCTAACACCGCCGGCGCTGCGCAGAAAGCCCAGCAGACCATCAACGCGGCAATCCCAAGCCTTTCCCCCACACGCGCCTCGGCTGTGCCCCCTGGTGGGCTGTTGACCAGCATTCAGAACACCAGCAGCCAGAACAAAGGCACTCACGTTGAAAACGTGAACATTCATACCGCCAAGCCAATGACCCCGTTGGAGCTGGAAAACATGGTGGCGATGGGAGTCGGCGGATGAGTCTCTACATCGATCTGCTGATCACCAATAACGACCTGACCCTGGATCCATCGAATCAGCCGCTGCTGGTGGACGACCGGGCCAGCATCGCTCAGGACATCGGTCACATGATCCGCGAAAGCGGCCTCTTGGTAACCCTGGTGGCGGAGCGCGATCGCTTCCGGCGAGCTGACTGCATTCAGCAGCTGGAGCTGCTGGTGGAAGCTGACGTGCGCCTGGTACCGGGCACCGTCCAAATTATCGAAGAGGAAAAGGGGCGGTACCTGTTAGCGGCCAAAACCGTTGAATTCGGATCTGTCGAGGTAGTGCTGTGAGTGACGTAGATTTCAAAAAGGCGTTGAGTGACGCCGGTATTCCGACCACCGAGGCCAAGCTGCGGGCTGCCTGGGAACTTGAAGTCGTCGCCCAGGGTAGCAAGTTGAGCAACACCAATGCTTGGTCGCCGTTCTGGCGGGTGGTTACCGCGTTGGTGACCAAGCCCGTCATGTGGCTGATCGAGTTCATCGCTGGCACCGTTTTGCCGAACTTCTTTGTTAAGACTTCCACCGGCGCCTGGCTGGATATGTTGGCTTGGGCGGTCAACGTCACCCGCAAGCCTGCGACCAAGGCCGAAGGGCTGCTGCTTTTCACCAGGAGCGCGCTGGCCGGCATGCTGGAAATTCCCGCTGGTACCCGCGTGCAGTCGATTGCGATCAACGGCAACGTTTACGAACTGCTGACAGTGGCAGCGGCGAGCTTCGCCGATGGCGAATCGCAGATCCGGGTATTGGCTCAGGCCAAGAAGGCGGGCAGCGGCTTCAATCTCGCACCTGGTTACTTTTCCATTCTGCCCGAACCCGTGCCCGGGGTTGTCCAAGTGGTGAACGCTGACGGTTGGTTGAGTCAGCCAGGTGCTGACACTGAGCCCGACGACGAGCTGCGTCTGCGCGTGCGCAACCAGTTCTCAGCTGTCAATCAATGGCACACCGACGCCGTGTATCGCGCCATGATCGCGGTCTTTCCAGGTGTGCAGCCTGATGGCGTTTACTTTGAGCACAACGCGCCCCGGGGCCCCGGCAGCGCCAACGCGTTTGTGCTGTTTGAGGCCGACTCGCCGGCGGACACCTTTCTGGCTGAAATCAACAGCTATATCCGTGACCAGGGTAACCATGGTCACGGCGATGACCTGCTGGTGTTGGAGATGCCCGCCACGCTGCACACCGTGCGTGTGGCGGTCTGGCCCAAGGCCGAGGTCGGCGCCGAGCGCTGGCCAGCGTTGAAGTCTGACATTGAGCTATTCATCCGTGCCGCGTTTCGCGAGAGCACGGCCAGCGACTATCAGCCGACGCTGACCCGTCCCCAGTCGCGTTTTTCTTTCAGCCGATTGGGTGAGGAACTGCACCAACAATTCCCGGGCATCGATTCGCTGGACTTCGACAACGTCGACATCATTTCAGAGCTGACCATCCCGCGCCTGTCCGGGGTTGAGGTGGAGCTGAATGCTTAAGTTGAGCCTGCCTTTTTGGCTCGACGGGCCTGAGCTCGCCAAGCTCAAAGCTGCCGCGCAAGCCTGGTGGACCAAGGTTGAAAACTGGTTGCACTGGCCGTTGCTACAAATGGACGCCGAGACCTGCCACCTGAGCGTGCTCGATCTGCTGGCCTGGCAGCGTGACATTCAACGCTTTCACGGCGAGCCCGAAAAGCTGTATCGCCTGCGGGTGAAATACGCGTTTATCAATGCCGTGGACGCTGGCAGCACTGTCGGCATGGCCCGCATCTTTGAACGCCTGGGCGTGGGTTATGTGGAGATCCAGGAGCGCTTGCCGGATCTGGATTGGGACGTGGTGCTGCTGCATCTGTCCGACACGCAATTGAGCGAAAACCCAGTGTTGCTGCGCGTGCTGATGCAGCAATACGGCCGCACCTGCCGGCGATACGACTTCGTCACCATCACCCCGGTGAAATTGAACATTGGCGTGGCTGACTTCAACGACGATCAACAGACCCTGATTGCCACGCTGGACGACAGCGCAAGCCGCCTGGTGGTGATCAACGAGCTTGCCATTCCCATCTTTTTGAACGACCCATTTTAGGAGCACCCATGGGAGCTAGCATTACCCTTGCCGGCGAAAGTCTCATTGCCCAAAAGCAAGGCGCTGGGGAGAAGCTCGATGTTGCTCGCTTCGTTCTGGCCCTTGTTCCAGGTCTAGACCCGAATGCCCCCGTAGATCGTGCCGCCGGCAAACCGCCTGCTGCTCAAATCGTCTACACCAAAGCCTATGACCGCAAAGGCTACGTCAGCCCCAATCAGGTGGTTTACAGCCTGATGGTGGGCTCAGACGTCGGCGATTGGGACTTTAACTGGATTGGTCTGGAAGCCGCCGAGGGCGTGCTGCTGGCCGTGGCGACCGTTCCTGTACAACAGAAACGCAAAAACATCGCGCCGCTGCAGATCGGCAACAATGTCACCCGCAACTTCCTGGTGGAGTTCAACGGCGCCCAGGCGCTGACGGGCATCACCGTCGACGCCAGTACTTGGCAGCACGACTTTACCGTGCGCTTGAACGGCATCGATCAGCGCGAGCGCATGAGCAATCGCGATGTGTTTGGTCGTGTTTGCTTCCTGGCCGACAGCCTGCAGATGGAACGCAGTTTTGGTCTGTACCAGCTAAAAGCAGGCATTGCCTACGTTGAAGGGATTCGTGTCGACCTGGCCGAACCTGTCCATGCGCAACTGCCGGCGTTGCCAACCAAAGCCTGGCTGGACGTCGCACTGGCCCGGGAAGGCAACAGCACGGTGGCCACATGGAAAGTCGTGTTCGGCGAGGTCAAAGCCGATTACGTCGACAGCAACGGCACCGCCCATTACGTGGTGGAGCTGGCCAGCATTGCGGTGTCAGGGGAGATCACTGACCTGCGCTCAAGCGAACCCATCAGCGGCGCTCTGGTCAATCAATTCGCTTTGCGCAATGGCGATTACCCGAGTTTGCGTGCACGCGCTACCACTAAAGACGACGTGGATTTGGGCCAGCTGCCCAATGCCAAAAGCGACGACCCAGGTAGCGATAGCAGCGAAATCCTGGCCACGACCAAAGCGCTCAACGCGTTGCGCAAAATCATTGAGGATTCAGAGGTCGGGCGTATCGGCACGTTTGCCATGGCCACGCCGCCACCTGGTTGGTTTCGGGCCAACGGCGCCGCCGTGTCGCGCAGTGTCTATGCCGCCTTGTTCGCCAAGATCGGCACCACATACGGCGCCGGCGACGGTGTCAGCACTTTCAATTTGCCTGACCCACGCGGCAAGTTCATTCGAGTCCTCGACGATGGTCGCGGCGTCGATCCCGGCCGGCTGTTGGGCAGTAATCAGGCTGATGAAACGCGCAGCCACAACCACAGCGGCAGTGCCACCGGCGCCGGCGGCCATACACACGCTGCTTCGAGCGACACCCAGGGCGCGCACACCCACAACGTCCACTACGGCGACCTCACCCCGGACGGTGCGGACTTTGGCACTCCGGGAGAACCACGAAATCCACTGAACGGGAGCGACTCTCCCGCCTTTGTAACCGCCACCACGTCAGCAGGTGCGCACACGCACAACATCACCATAAATGCCGTGGGCGACCACTCTCACGCTATCACCGTCAACGACACCGGTGGCAGCGAAACGCGCCCCACCAACATCGCGTTTCTCGCATGCATCAAGTACTGAGGCCATCCCATGGACACGAAAATCGTCTATCAAACCGATCACCTGGGCATCTTTACTGGCGAAGCCGTGGCGGATCGATCGCCGCTGGAACCTGACGTCTGGCTGATCCCCGGGGGTTGTGTTGAAACGGCGCCACCGATGATTCCGGAGCAGAAGGCCGCGTTTTGGGATGGCCGGCGCTGGCACTTGGTTGAGTCGTATCAGGGCCTGACGGCTTACAACACCCAGACCCGTGAGGCGCTGGTGATTGAGCGTGTGGGTTCGCTGCCAGCCGGGTACACGCTGGAAGTGCCAGGACCAGGTCAGGTCTGGGGCAATGGACACTGGATCGATGACATCCCGGCCGTGATCGAGCTGCGCTACGTTGATCAGATCACCGTGCTCAACGCGGCCTGTCAGCAGGAGATCATTGGTGGCTTCTGGTCGTCGGTGCTGGGCGATCGCTTTTTCTACGAAACCGAACTTGAGGATCAACTGAACCTTACGGGCATGATCTTGCGCGGCGTCGATTGCGTGTATGCCTGCCACGATGAGTCGGGTACCAAAGCCTTTCTGGATCACACCAGCGACCAGCTGCGCCAGATCGGCGACGAGTTTACGGAGTTCAAGCTGCAGCGCCTGCGCAAGGTCAACGAGCTTAAACAAGCCTTGGCGACGGCCAGAGCCGAATCCGACCTGGACGCGCTCAACACAGTGTCGTGGGAGTCCGCGCCAGTATGAATTGGGCCCCCATCACCATGCGCTGGCCGGAGCAGGCCACCCAGTGGCTCACCGACCTCGAGGTCGCCAAGGATTTGGCCAGCAGTGAGCTGGCCAGCACCAGCCTACGCCTGGAAGGTCTGGCCAATTTGGCGACGACATCACCCGGCCCGGTCGGGGCTGCTGCCGAAGCCGCCGTTGCTGCTGGCCGCGCAGGCTTGACCGATGCCCTGGGCGAGGTGCCTTCCTGCCTAATAGTGACGCCGTTTCAAAGTGGAGTGGGGCAGGGCCGCGGCTACCAGCGTTACCTGTCGGCGCCCAATTTGCTGCAGCAGCTGGGCGAGAAACTGGAGGACACCGGCGACGACGGTCGTCCGGCTGGCTCGCAATACGCCCTGGTGGTGATGTTCCTGGGCACGCGTTACGACAAGTTCGCGGCGGCCTTGTCTCGATTTAATGCCGTGCTGCCCATGCCCGACCTGCAGCGCGCTGAACGCCGAGCGAAAAACCTGTTCGCACTGGACGCTGAAAAGTGGGAATTGCCCACCGCCGGCACGCTGCCGCGTTGGGGGGCTCTGCCCCTGGAGCGTTGCACCGTGACCAAGGCCGCCACCCAAGCCCTGAACAGTCAGCTGTCGGCCTTGGAGAGCTACGCGGACAGTTCGCCGATGGCCGATCTAGCGAAGATGGCCGCTCGTAAAACCAGTCAGGCCCAGGCCCAGGCGCAGAAATTGGCCGACCTCAAGTCGCAATTCACTGGCGGCGCCGCTGACGACACCATGCGCGCGCGCCTGATCGGCCCGGGCAATGCCGCCGAATTGCGTCGACAGCTACTGCAGGGTGATGCCCCAGGCCACGAGTGGGGGGTGTCCGCTGGAGTGCTCCTGGTCGGATCCCTGAAAGGGCTGGGCTTTGTCCGGGAATTGGTGGGCCTATGACCTTATTGCTCGACGGTGAACAGGTGCGCGGCAAAAACCTCAAGGTCACCGCCAACCTGAGAATCGAAAGCGACGATCTGTCCGGACAGACCAGCAACACCGATTCGGCTCACAAGGGCTTCAAGCCCAAGACACTGGCGGTCACGCTGCAGATCCCGTTCGTCGATAACGCGTTTTTACGAAATCTGATGCGACTGGCTGAAGCGACCGGCACCGGTGGCCAGCTCAAAACCTATCGGGTCGTGAACGACACCGCGTCCGCGTTTGGCGTGCGCCAGGTGCAGTTCTCCGACGGCGTCAGCGCCCGGGAAGACGACTCACTTCGGGCCTGGCTCGTTCAATTCACGCTGTCGGAAAAGCTCTCCAACCCCGAGCGTGTCGAGACGCGTCGAGCAGGTAAAGGTGTGACGCAACAGGGCGCCCCAGGGCAGTCCGTAACTGCACTAGGTACGGGCGAAGCCGACGGATCAGGTCAGGAGTTGAGCGGCTTTGAAGCCACGCTGAAAAAGCTCGATAACTACCTGGGCGGTGGGGCATGAGCATGAAACTGCACAAGGTGCTGACCATCGGCGGTGTGGTGTACCCCCTGGTCAGCGATGACGTTCGTCTGGAGCTGCGCACACCTGGCCGGGCCACGCTGACCATTCAAGCGGCGGCGCCGGTGAAGGGGTTGGTGACGCTCGATATTGGTTACAACGACAGCCCGCTTCAGCGTCACTTCATTGGCTATGTCGAGCGCTGCACGCCCTCCAACGCGATCGAGCAGGTGCTGTTCTGCCGAGAGTTGGCCGCCATCCTCGCTAACCCGCTGCCGCTCAACCTGCGCCATGCTGATCTGAGCACAGTGTTGGGGGAAATCAATCAGAAAACCGGCCTCAGCTTTCGAGTGCCTGACAGGGCTTACGCCAAGGTGAAAGCCCCGTTCTTCTACAACCTGGCCGCCGGGTACCAGGCGATGGACAGCTTGGCTCGCGTGTACGGGATCCCCGACTTCATGTGGCAACAGCAGGGCGATGGCGAAGTGTTTGTGGGTAGTTGGACCGATTGTTTCTTCGGTTCCCGGCCGGCGCTGCAGCTGCCTATCGAGCTGTTCAACGGCTATCAAAATAATCAGAGCGCGATGATCGCAGCCCTTCCCGGGTTGCGGCCAGGTGCATCCATTAACCAAGGCGAGCGGATCACCAACGTGACACTCACCGGCAACCAAATGGCGATCCGATGGAAGACGCAATCCGCCGCAGCGTAGAGCGGCAATTTCCCGAACTCACTGGCGGCTATCACTTGCCACGCTTTGCCCGTGTGGTGGGTGTGGCTGATGCACCGGCCGGCGCCGGGATCTGCGACGACTTCCGCCCACGCTTCGCTGTAGACCTCGAACTCCTGGGCGAGGACGACGAGCCTGATACGCAGTTGCCCGTGCTTGCTGGAGTCCCCTTGCCGATGCCTATGGGCGGCGACGAAATGGGGTTCTTCGCCTTCCCTGAGGAAGGCACCCGCGTGGTTGTGTCGTTCGCCTACGGATTGCCGAGCAAGCCGTTCATCCAGGCGATCCTGCCGCACGGCTTGAGCCTTCCCAAGGTGCCAAAGGGTGACCAGGTGTGGCAGCACAGCGAGGCGGCGCAACAACGTGTCGACGCCGATGGTAACTGGCTGCGTCAGACCGATGGCCGGATCCGTGACAAGTCGATCGAGCGGGATGTTGAAAGCCTGACCAATGTCGAGCACCACCAGAGCAGCACGGTGGAGGTGGACGACCATTCGACCGAATCCGTCGGCGGCATCAAATCGATAGAAGCCCTGGGCGCGCTCAAGCTGCTGTCTGGTGGCTCAGCCAGCTTGGCGGCTGTAGATGACCTACACCAGGCCACGGGCCGCGACCTCAACCTGGTGGTGGGGAAAAAGCTGAACGCCACCGTGGGCGGTGACATGCAGGAACGGATCGTCGGTGTGCGTCGCAGTCTCGCGGCCAAAACCTGGCTGGGTTCCCAGGGCGTGAATGCGCTGCAGGTGGTTTGCGATCTGTTGGACCTGGTCGAGCAAATGAATCTCCAGATGGCCAGCCACATCCATACCCCCGGGCCGACACCCAGTCCCGCCGACGCAACCGGATTCACTGAAAAAGCGACCAAGGCCGTGGCCCTAGCCTCGAAATTGAAGCCCATTACCGCATAACCGAAGGATGCCCTGATGGAATTGAAGAATTACTTCGCACAGGACGCCGAGGGCAACATCCTCGGTGGTGCGACTTGTTACCTGTATGTCCGTGGTACCGAAAGCCTGGTAGACGAATTGCAGGGCATGAATGGCTCTGCGCTGCCCAACCCTTTTGCATCTGATGAGCATGGACTCATCCAGTTTGCCGCACCCGATGGGCTTTATGACCTTCGCGTGGTGAAGGAAAGCCGTGACTACCGGCTACGCGTCCAACTTGATGACGCGACGGATGCCGCGGCACTGGTTAGCGTGCGCAAGTACATGACGAACGCTCAATGGGCTGATGCAAACTCGGCAACGCCGTCCATGAACCACAGCGCGGCTTTTACAAAGGCTATCGCTGCAGCTGTGCTGACAGGCAGCAAGCGTGTGTATGTGCCACCGGTCCTGGGGCACTACAACGTTAAAGAGGTGACAGTCCCGAATGATGTCGGACTGTTCGGCTACAGCGCCTTGCCCTACACCGCGTTCAACGTCAGTGATGTTGTAGGTGTCGGTTCGGCCATCGTGATGATGTCCGGTGCGGCATCCCTCTTTACTTGGGGGGCGCGCAACACGGTAGAGGGTATCGTGATGCACGGGCGAGATCGGTCTCAGGATTGCTTCAAATCGACAGGCGCTTCGACCGGCGGCACTCGCGTGCGGTGGTGTGGCGTCTATCGATTCAACCGTGGTCTGGGTACGGCAAGCTACATCGGCGGAGCTGTAGTCACGGAAAGCAATTTTTCAGGCAACAGTGTCGGCATTACCAACATCATCGATTCCCGGGTGGTGGGTTGCTTTATCAATGCCAACGAAGGCAATGGTGTTTCGCTACTGACAGGTGCCAATGACAACTCTTTCCTCGGTACGAAGAATGAGTGGAACAACGGCAATAACTGGGAGTTCTACCAATCCGGTAACAACACCGTCACGGGCGGTGTTGCGGACCGGGCAGGGGAACACAACTTTAAAATCGGCTCTGGAGCTGGGGTAGCAATCGGCACGGTAGTGACCCGACGAGCTGGTCGTCTCAAAGCGTCAGGCAACAACTTGCATATTGAAAGCGCACTCAAGGTTTGCATAACGGGCATGCCTACCGCACTTGGGCCTAACGACGATGGCTCAGGCACTTCTTCGCCATCCACTGCGGTGTTCTTTCGAGGCACTATTGGCCGGGTGACAATGAACGGCGTCGACATGAACGGTGCGACCGGCACTCCGATGCTGATCGAGGCCGGAACCACGTTTGAATACCTGGCCATTCGAGACTGCCCTGGGGTTAAGGACCAATTCAATCGCCCAGGTGACATGGTCGGCAGCGTAGCTGTAGGGGCGCTCTCAACTGCGAACTTGGCAGTCAGGCTAAACCCTTTAGTTACCTACAGCCGTGCTCTGTATCGGGTGATGATGACGGTTCGTAACGCAAGCAATGGGAGCACTATCCTGGGGAGTGCACTTCTATGCGTGTCCAGGGAAGCTGGGAACGCTGCAGCTGTTGCCCCTATTCTGGATTCTGGTTCGTCAAGCTTCGGAGTAACTGGCACAGAAACGATCAGTGTTAGCTTCGTTAACCTATCGGCCGATGGCAGTACCGCTGATATTGCGGTCAAATCTACTCATCCGTCCCATGTTCACAGCGCGAACTGTGTCTTGACGCGAATTCTTTAGTGATTTCAAGATTAATTTAAATACGGAAGGTGACGCGAAATATACCAGGGGCCAGAGGCCCCTTTTTTTACGTGCTCATTTCGCAGTTGATGTCATGGATACTTTATAGATCTCGCGGTAACCAATTTTCTTGCTTGAAGTAAAGTAGGCTTGATGGAAAATAAACTCGGGGCGACCGCTTTCTGCACAAAGTTTGGTAACCATCTCGATCAGCTCCAATTTTTGCGTCAGCGGCATATTGACCCCGAAAATTATGCTGTCCAACGACTTGAAGTTATAGCGCAACTTTCTGTTTTCTGTGGGTGAGTAATCGAAGAGAAACGATTGTAGTAGTAATCGTTGCTCTACTTCCTCACTCCATTCTTCGGTTTTACTCGTGATGCTTTTTTGGATGTGGCTATGATACTCAGATCGCCATTTCTCTACGTCAGAATAAATATCATCAAAGCATGAACTCTTACTGCCATTCCGCATTAGCCAGTCGGATATCAATTTCGGTTCGGGTATGGCGCCAAGGCTTCGAAAGAAATCGAGGTCTGGGGAGATTCCATCGTATTCAACTTTCACAAAATCCAAAGTTTCCTTTCTCCAGGATTTGTCATCCAGTGCTGAAGGAATAAGAAAATCTAGAGAATAACCTTGCTTAGTCTCGTCTACCTTGAATTTTAAACATGCACCCTTGTGCTCACTCCCATATGATCCCCAAATTGCCGAGTTCGAACAGGATTCCATGAAGCACGCGGTGTACCAGCTGTTGCTGCATAAACTTTTTAGCGACGTTACATACCGTTCAGGAAAATTTATATGTAGATCCATCCATGTTTGATTTTTATTCTCACTCCAAATCGCATAATTTAATTTTAGGGCGTTTTCCTGGACTGGTGCGAGGAGGCTATCTTGCAAGTTGTGTGAAGCTGTCAAAAGGGCATCGGGTGATAGCGTGCTGAAGAAATCTAGTATGTTGGTGGAGGTCTCTAGTAGTTCTTCCGGTGTGGCAGCGTGAAGTCCAACACCGCCAATGACCATCCCAACCTTTGCAAGGTGTTGCGCAATGATGTGCATTGCGTAGTTATGCAATACACTTAAATGGAGTATTAGTTCGTCTCTCTTTATCTCTCTCTCTTTGAATGAAAGCAGGGATAGATGCTGGATGACGTTTTTATTGTTTAAAAAAGTAGTGCAGAGCTCTTTGATTTTTTTGGAACGTTCTGGCGGCTTGTCCAAGTAGCTGTGTAGTACTGAAAAGGGTACGTCTTCAATGTTGATGTAGGTGGAGCAATCAACATGCCTAAGTGTAAGGCATAGAAAATAGTGGGCGAATAGGTTCGTCCATACGATATGGTCTCCACGCCATACTATTTCGCGGTGCCCTTCGAGAGGGTCGTTTAATTTGTCCGGAGAGGCGAAAAAAATGTAACGTCCTAACAATTCGCTTTCCCGGTTTTTTTCTTTATCACCCTTCAGGTCTGAAAACTTTCTAAACCTATACAAGTACTTCGCCATCCTTACCCCCTGTTCTTCATCCAAACGCGATTGTGTGTGCGCCAGTCGCTGAATTTGTATTTTACTCCAAGCGGCACCACCAGGACTGCGCGTACGCGCAGCCGTCGATGAATTCGATACCACTTAAAACGAAGCCTGTATTTGCCATCCCTGCCAAAGTTGCATCCAGCAACATGGGAAGGGGGTCAGGCTCGATTGGCATGCCCACTTGCACGCGGGCTACGTTGGCGCTGCGCGTGAGTTCTACGCTGGCCTCTGCGCTCACCATCACATTCCCCCTGATCGCCGAGTAACGTCGTCGCTCTTGGGCTGTCAGTGCGACCCCACGGTGTCGCATAGGAGTAACAAGCATATGCATGAGTTTTACCTACCTACTCGTCATCTGGTCCGTCGAGCATTGCTTCCACGGCATAAGCCAATGCTCCATCCGCATGTTCCAGTAGATCGCTGAGTTCATCTGCGTCGATCACTTGAGCCTCATGCAGCGCTCGAGCCTGCTTGATTAGCATCTTGTGAAAACGACCGGGTGCCGCTATCAACGAGGTTTCATCACGCAGCAGTACATGCCAAGCCGCGAGTGCGTCGACCTTTGCAGTCGGCATCTCAGAGTTTTCCCCGTTTACCACTTCCCGTGCCTCCCAAAAAACGCAGCGAATACTGTATGCATGAACAGTATATCTGACATCCGTTCATCGGAGGCGCTGTTCCGATGAAAAACCGCACAGAGAGAGATCACGAAAGTGAGCAGGGAGCGAAATCGCAGGGGCTTAAGAAAAAAACAGAAGAAAAAGCACTTATCCCCCTCCCGCCGACGGGCCTTGTGTTCTTTTTTTGTGCAAATCCGGATGTAGTGCAAACGAACCTGCAGCCCAGGCGGGCCGTGGGGCTCTGCAGGCGATCGGCCATTGCACAGAATGCAAAGTTTTGAAAGGGAATGCAGCGCGGTTGCACAGTGGCGCACGGAGCTTTCACGGACGGGGTAACGATGGAGCCCCCAGTTTCATTGGGCGAAAACTTTTAAAACGTGGGTTTCGGTGGATTTTCGAAAAAGCGCTCGACCAATCTCAGCGGGGGAATGTTCGTGTGCGCGATGAGAAGAATTCCCCTGTAGCCCAGGTACCGTGTGGCTTGCAGCTTGTTTAGGGCATTTCACAGCCAGACACAGGAGAGGAGGGCGGATGAGCGTCTTTCAGGCGGGCGAGAAAAGGCTCTAAAAAGAGCATTTTCAGGAGGAGGAATCACCATCCTTCTCAAAGGAGATCCGGTGCCCCTCGCCAGGCTCTAGCGGAGCCGGAGCCGACCCCGTGGCTAGAGCCGATATTAATTCTTATTCATCCAGTTACGAATTGACAGTTGTGCGATACCCAGTAGCAGTTCGTAGTTAGGCAGATACTTATCACCCCCGTAACCAGGAATCATCTGAAAAAAACGGTCGTGAGACACTGGTGATTGATGAGGGGGTTGTTCGCCACGATGAACAAAGCAAGAACGATGGGAATAAGATTCGATGAGAATTTCTTTGATTTCATCGTCTGTAAAATCCGATGGGTATTTTTCCCACCATCTTTTTCTAGTTGCGTAGAGCACCTCTTCTGGCGTATTAAAACCTTCAAATGATTCAAGAGAGTTTTTTTGTGGGTGATCGACTATGCTGTCCCAGTCTGCTGTAGGGGCAAAGTCATTAATGAATTTTATATATCTTTCTGTTAGGTAGCTATTTTGCCCGCGTGCTGTTTTGTAAAGTTCAAAAAGTTCTGAGAACTCCTCTTCCCCTTTAGTGTTCGCGCGCAGCTCCCATTGTTTTTCTTTCGGGTTTTTTGTCTTAACTTTATTTCGACTTATAGCTTTTTGGGCAACCGCTTCTATCGCAGCGACTATCATGGAGTATGCTAGGCCGAAATCCTCCTTTCTTATCAAAATTGATAGGTGCACCAGTCGGATAGCTTGCATGAGCACGACATATTTTTCATAAGGGACCGCATGTAAGCTATCAACTATTGAGGAGATATCCTCTTTGTATTTATTTAAAGTGCGCTCCGATAATGTTGTAGAAACAGCTCCTAGCCCCATGGCGACAACAGGATGGGAGAGTGAGAGCGCCGTAGCGTCTTTGTCTGTCAGAGTCGGTCCTAGGTACGTGTAATCATCGCGAGTCGATTTACATACGCGACCAGTTGTAAATGAAATTATGGCAGATAGCGCGATCCCATAAAGATGGGGGTTGTTGGCATCACATGATTCCACGTTATCGATTTTACTTATGAACGCCCGGTAAGGGGTAGGAAGCTCCACGCGTATAGATGGATTTACGGTGAAGTTAGGAAGGTTCCATGGTGTGTTTAGGCAAAAATCTGTAAAAAGATAGGCGCGGCTTGGTCCTTCTTTTAGTCGGTAGCCATCTGGTTTTAAGCGAAATGAATGTATGCACTCGTCAAATAAGATATGGTCGCCAGATACTGATCTTGACATTGTACTGTCCCTAGTTTGTTGAATTTCAAATGCTGCGATTAATGAATTAAGATCCAGCAGTTACAATTACATCCTTAATGTATCTACCTATTTACTCTTCTTTTCGCGTATTTCACTGTCCGTTGTCCTTGCCAAGCGGACGTGGGGCAAGTTTTCGAATTCCACGTGACGCTGATGCTCAGCTTCAACCATTGGGATAAGGAGTTTCTGCAGCACGGCCCGGAGCTTTTCGGCAGTCGATTCGTCCAGGCGCTTGACCGCGCCGGTAAGGCCACTCGCGCAGCACACATTGCTTGGCTCGATTCCTATCACATGCATAGCGCCGTCTATGTAGCCCCGCAAATAGTTACGTCGGCGAAACAAAATCCCGCTAGCGATTCCTTCTTGGTAATCCCAATGCACTTCCCAGTGTTTCCCATTTTTGAGGACTTCAATGACCGGTAACGGTGCACGGGGCAGAGGCTTGCTCATTGGGTTTCTCCTGGTCGATCTACTGGATTGTGGGGGGGGGTTGGAGGATACCGCTCAGACTCCAGAAAAAAACCTTTTCTCGGTAACCCCCTCCAGACGTGTAAGTGGCGTCAGGAGTGTCAGAAAGCGGCTGGAAGCCCCGTATTTGCTGGGGATCGTCACTTACAGTAGGAGTGTAGGAAACTGTAAGTGGAGTAGGTCCTAGAAAAAAAGCCTTATAAATCAATGGCTTGAGCTCGCTCTCACTTACAGTCTAAAACTGTATGCAAAAAACAGCCGTTCGACACTTCACTTACAGTTTTGAATATCCTCAATCCCTTGATTTGTAAGGGTTTACGAGAATATAGAAATCTCACTTACACTTCTTACATGCTTTTGAGGGTAGGACCGGAAAATTTTTTCCCATCGCATAGGGGGGGGGGCTGAGGCGCGGACACTCATTGCGGACTTGAGAAATCGGGACTCTCAAACACGCCTCTCACCCGCTGGCCAGTTCATGCGGCAGTTGCTGCAGGAACCTGTCCGCGACGCAAACAGGGGAGGGTGGTTAGGTGGCGTAAAAAAATGCAGTTACGCCATTTTTACGCCACCCATAAAAAAAGGCCTTGATAATCAAG
>RCUT01000171.1_pt1 | contig 35784 bp, 30 predicted proteins | sample 2166171 | NCBI WGS metagenome assembly RCUT01 (sample SAMN09932757, study PRJNA488358) | compost metagenome | isolation source: compost soil in 4-hydroxybenzoic | place: Germany: Experimental Botanical Garden | reverse complement strand
ATGTCTCGATGGTCTTCCAGTCCTATGCGCTTTTCCCGCACATGACGGCGCTCGACAATGTCGCCTACGGCCTGCAATCCTCGGGATTGCGCAAGGCGGAAGCACGGGAAAAGGCGGAAGAGGGGCTGAAGCTCGTCGGCCTCGCCGGCATGGGCCACCGCCTGCCTGCCGAACTTTCCGGCGGCCAGCAGCAGCGCGTCGCGGTCGCCCGCGCGCTGGTGCTGGAACCGCAGGTGCTGCTGCTGGACGAGCCGCTTTCCAACCTCGATGCCCGCCTTCGCCGCCGGGTGCGTACCGAAATTCGCGAATTGCAGCAGCGGCTCGGTTTTACCGCGGTTTACGTGACGCATGATCAGGATGAGGCGCTGGCGGTTTCCGACCGAATCATCGTGATGAAGGATGGCGAGATCGCCCAGTCGGGTGCGCCGCGCGATCTTTACGAAGCACCGGCCTCCGCCTTCATCGCCGATTTCATGGGCGAGGCGAATGTCGTCGGCTGCGAAGTGATCAGCATTGAGGGGCCTGATGCGCTGATCCGCGTCGGCGGCATCGATCATCGCGTTTCGGCGCGCAATGCCCGGCCCGGTCCGGCCAAGCTTGCCGTGCGTCCGGGTTCGATTGCCATCGGCCAGCCGGGCGGGCAAGGGGTTGTCGGCCGGGTGCTGCACAGCGCCTATCTCGGCGGCCATGTCGAATATGAAGTCGAGACCGATATCGGCACGCTCTTCATCGTCGACCATGCGGTCGAGACCAGCCTGCCGCCGCAAAGCGATGTCACCCTCGGATTTAAGAACCGCGGCATTGCGCTGATCCAGTCCTGACGGGCGTCAGTCTTGCGGATCGGGCATGATCCACCAGAACAGCTGCACGAGGTCGCTCCAGGTGCGGGCGAGATCGTCGATTGCGGCATTCACCTCCATATAGAGGTGAATGCCGAGCAGCGTGAAAAGCCCCAGCAGCAGCCATGGCCAGATCGGGCGTCTGCCCGCTGGCTTCGGATCGTGCTTTTCGTCCTGATCGATGTCCAATCGCTGTCTCCCCGTCGCCTTGAGACCTAGGGCCAAAACCATGCGGCTGCAACCATGCGTCAGGCTGCGTGGCCTCATCCTCGCCATGAAGTGCGATTTCCTGCCACGAAAACACCCAGATTCATTCAGCCGCAGTTCACCCGCCGGGGTGCTAAATCCCGCCATCCCATAAGGAGGGAGATGACATGCGTAAGATGATTTTTGGCGCAGGAATGATTCTCAGCGCCCTGTTCGGCACCGGCGCGAACGCCATGCCCGTGGGGCAGCCGTCTGCACCTGCGACATCCAATGTCCAGACCGTCGACTATGCCTGCGGCCGCGGTTTTCATCTGTCGCCGCGCGGCTATTGCCGTCCGAACGGACCGCCGCGTTACGAGCGTGGCTGGGACAGGCGCGACCGCTGGGAAGGGCGCCGCGAATGGCGCGAACGTCAGGCTCGCAGAGAATGGCGGGAACGGCGAGACCGCCGCGACTGGCGGCAACACCGGGAATGGCGCGACCGTCGCGATTATTATCGCTGGTAACAAGATAAGGCCCTTCCTTAACCGGGAGGGCCTTGCCCGTTGGGGCGCGGCTTCAGGCCCGTGTGTCCCAGTCCTCCTGGCGCCGGTTTCCCGGCCGCGGCGCCCACGGCTTGCTCTCAAGGGCATTTGAGCTACTATGCCGGCGTGGCGGGGAGGCCATGATACAGGAGGGTTCATGAATTACCGGTTTTCGAAACGGCGTATGGTGTTGAAGCTTGCCGCAACGGCAGCTTCTTTTTGCATGCTGGGAATGACGGCGAGCGCCGAGGGTTTTCCCGATCGGACCATTACGCTGGTCGTTCCCTTCGCTGCGGGCGGCTCCACCGATGTGGTGGCACGCGTCATCGCGCAGAAGATGGGCGATGAGCTTGGCCATCAGATCGTCGTTGAAAACGTTGCCGGCGCTGGCGGCAATCTCGGTGCCGACCGTGTCGCCCGGGCCGAGCCAGACGGCTATACGATCCTGATGGGCACGGTTGCGACCCATGCGCTCAATCCGCTCATCCTCAAAACGAAACCTTACGATCCGGAAAAGGATTTCGCCCCGGTTTCCTTGCTGGTGGTGGTGCCGAATGTGCTGGTGGTCAATCCGAAGCTCAACGTCAACAGCGTTGCGGAACTGATTGCGCTTCTCAAGGCCGAACCGGACAAATATGCCTATGCCTCTTCCGGCAATGGCACGCCGCTGCATCTCTCGGGCGAACTGTTCAAGAGCATGGCTGGTGTCAGCATGCAGCATGTTCCCTATAAGGGAGCAGGCCCCGCGCTCAACGATCTTCTTGGCAACCAGATTTCGATCATGTTCGACAATCTGCCGTCGTCATCAGGCCACATCAAGTCCGGCACGTTGCGGGCACTTGGCGTAACCACGGCCGAGCGCGCCTCATCTTTCCCGGACCTGCCGACCATTGCCGAGACCGTGCCGGGTTATGAAACCTATACCTGGAATGCACTCTTTGCGCCGGCAGGCACACCGGACGAAGCGATCGACAAGCTGAATGCCGCCGCCAAGAAAGCGCTTGCCGATCCGAACGTGGCCGCGCGCATGGCGGAGTTCAGCGCCAAGATCGTCGCGTCGTCACCCGATGAACTGAAAACCCACGTTGCCGCGGAAATCGCCAAATGGGCACCGGTGGTCAAGGATGCAAATGTCCAGATGGACTGATCGGGAACGATAACCCCGGTCCGTTGATACCGTGCTGCGCGCGCCGTTCTGGGGCGCGCAGTATCACCTGCTGCTGAAGACCCATAGCCGAAGCTGCCATCATGGCTCGGCCTGAGACGGGCCTGTCGCATCGGCCAATGTGTCGTTTCCGCATCACTTGCCACAAGGTTGCAAAAATCGGCTTGGCAAGCTCAAATCACTCAGCTACAAAACGTATCACCGCGTCAGATCAAACAAAGGGAGGCGTTGCATGACACCAGCATTCACCGAAATCCTCCCGCAGGGAATGGCCCGACACTAGGTCATATCCATTCGCGGCCCGCCCTGTGCGCGCCCGACATGCGGCTTTTTCCTTCATAGCCCGATTGATCTGACGGGATCATTTCGTCTCCCGTCCGGGCTGTGCCATCCAACTTCCGTTTTGAGGACCGGTTGCCGATTTTCTGGCGCCGTGCTGGTTAAAATGTCTCGCAAGAAGCTCGATTTCCGCGCCGATGCCTATCGTCATGTGCTCGGCTTTGTTTTTCACCACTGGAGCCACCGGCCGGCACTGGTGGGTTTCATCATCGTGCTGGTGATTGCCAGCACGCTGGCCGAAGTCATGGTACCGGTTTTTTCCGGCCAGATCGTTGATGCCATCGCCGGCGGCAACGGTGCGGACAAGGCGCTGCACGCTTTTGTCATCGTGGTGTCGCTTGGTCTTACCAGCGTGGTGCTGCGCTGGTTCATCTTTAACGGCATCATCAGGCTCACGCTGAAAACCATGGCTGATGTCACCAATAACGGTTTTCACAAGGTGCAGCGTTTCTCCACGGACTGGCATGCCAACAGCTTTGCCGGCTCTACGGTGCGCAAGATCACGCGCGGCATGTGGGCGCTGGATTCGCTGAACGACCTGCTGCTCATCGCCCTTCTGCCGTCGCTGGTGATGCTGGTCGGCGCCACCATCGTGCTCGGCAGCTACTGGCCGGTCATGGGCCTCATCGTCGGCCTTGGCTCGCTGATCTATGTCGGTGTCACCGTGGCTCTTTCCATGGGTTATGTGTCGCCTGCGGCGCGGCTTGCCAATGCCTGGGATACGAGGCTTGGCGGCGCGCTGGCGGATGCCATCAGCTGCAATTCGGTCGTCAAGGCCTTTGGCGCTGAAACGCGTGAGGAAACGCGGCTGGGTCACGTGCTGGTGAAATGGGATAACCGCACGCGCAGAACATGGCGGCGCGGCACGCTGAATGGTACCATTCAGAGCTTCATGATGGTGTCCATGCAGGCCGGCATTCTCGGCACCGGCCTCATCATGTGGCGACAGGGGCTGGCGACGCCGGGTGATATCACCTTCGTGCTTGCCATGTTCTTCGTGCTGCAGGGTTACCTGCGTGATGTGGGGCAGGATATCCGCAACCTGCAACGCGCCGTCAACGACATGGAAGAGCTGGTGCTGCTGGACAAGATGCCGCTTGGCGTCGAAGACAGGGCGGATGCCGCGCGGCTTGATATCGGCAAGGGCGAGATCGTCTTCGATCACGTCACATTCCAATATGGCGCGCATCCCACCCCGCTTTATGATGACTTCTCGGTCACCATCAAGCCGGGTGAACGTGTGGGGCTGGTCGGCCATTCCGGCTCGGGCAAGACGACCTTCGTCAAGCTCATCCAGCGCCTTTACGACATCAGGTCGGGTGCAATCCGCATCGACGGGCAGAATATCGCCGATGTGACGCAATCGAGCCTGCGCGGCCAGATCGCCATCGTGCAGCAGGAACCCATCCTGTTCCACCGCACGCTGGCGGAAAACATCGCCTATGGCCGTCCGGGTGCCTCGCGGCGTGAAATCGAGCAGGCGGCAAAACAGGCCAGTGCCCATGAGTTCATCATGTCCCTTCCAAAAGGATATGAAACCATGGTCGGCGAACGCGGTGTCAAGCTCTCGGGCGGGGAACGCCAGCGCGTTGCCATTGCCCGTGCATTCCTTGCTGATGCGCCAGTGCTGATTCTTGACGAGGCCACCTCGAGCCTCGACAGCGAAAGCGAAGTGCAGATCCAGCAGGCCATGGAACGGCTGATGGATGGCCGCACGACGCTGGTCATCGCGCACCGGCTCTCCACCGTCAGGGCGCTGGACCGGCTGCTGGTGTTCGACAAGGGCAAGATTGTCGAGGAAGGCGACCATCAGGCGCTTATCCGCCTCAATGACGGCATCTACCGCCGGCTGTTCGAACGGCAGGCGCTGGAACTGACCAAGGGCCTGGTTGCCTGAAACAACGAGACGCCGGAGTTCATCCTCCGGCGTTTCATCCGCAACTTCAAATCAGTGCCACGAACGCGCCGCTTTTTTCGGTTAGTGGCGTTCTCTCCGCAATACCAACAGGATGGTGAACCATGGATTTCAACCCGATCACAAAGCCGCAACGCCTTGTCATCAGGGGAAACCATATCCATGCCTTGTTCCATCACCCTTTCAGACCTCTCATGGTCCACGCCTGACGGTCATCCGCTCTTTTCCAACATCAATCTTCGCTTCGGTCCCGAACGGGCCGGCCTTGTCGGGCGCAACGGCGTCGGCAAGACCACGCTTCTGAAGCTGATTGCCGGTGAATTGTCGCCGTCCGCCGGCACGGTCTCCGTCTCCGGCAGGATCGGCGTTCTCAGGCAAATCGTACAGGTCATGCCGGGGGAGACCGTCGCGGATCTTTTCAACGCGCGTGAGGCGCTCAAGGTTCTTTCCAGCGCCCAGGCGGGGTTGGCCACACTCGAAGAGCTTGGCGACGTTGACTGGATGCTGGAGGAAAAAATTGCCGATGCGCTGGCTGCGGTCGGGTTGGACGCTTCGCCGTCAACGCTGCTTTCGGCACTGTCCGGCGGGCAGCGCACACGGGCGGCGCTTGCAGCCCAAATCCATGCCGCCCCGGACTTCCTGATCCTCGACGAACCGACCAACAATCTCGACCGTGACGGTCGCCGGTTCATCGCCGATTTTCTGGCGGGTTGGCGTGGCGGAGCGATTGTCGTTAGCCATGATCGCGAACTTCTCGATACATTTGATGCGATCGTCGAAATGACGACGCTGGGTGCAACCCGTTATGGCGGCAACTGGAGCCATTACCGCGCGCAAAAGGCACTGGAACTGGCCGCCGCCGAACAGGATCTCGCCAGCGCCGAGAAGCGCCTTACCGAGGTAAAACGTCGGTCGCAGGAAGCACTGGAACGCAAGGCCCGGCGCGACGCAAAGGGCGCCGCCAAAGCGGCAAAGGGGGATATGCCCCGCATTGCCGCCGGCGGCATGAAAAGACGTGCCGAAAAGACCAGCGGCGACAATGCCAACCTCGCCAGTCGCCTGAAAGCCGAAGCGACCGAGGATTTGCAGACGGCGCGCCAGCGGATCGAAGTCCTTCAGGACCTTACCGTCACCCTGCCACCCAGCGGGTTGCACAAGAGCAGGACCGTGCTGAGCCTGCGAAATCTGACCGCGGGCTATTCGGGAAAACAGCCCGTATTCGCCGATCTGTCCTTCGAAATCACCGGCCCGCAGCGCGTGGCCGTGACAGGCCCGAACGGATCGGGAAAAACGACGCTGCTTTCCGTGATCAGGAAGGAACTGCAGCCATTGTCAGGGACGGTCCACCTCGGTGTGACGTCCGTCTTTCTGGACCAGCAGGTCAGCCTGCTGGATCCGAAGCTGTCGATCCGCGACAATTTCCTTCGGCTCAACCCGCAGGCCGGGGAGAACGCCTGCAGGTCAGCGCTTGCCCGCTTCATGTTTCGTGCCGATGCCGCCCTGCAGATCGTCGGAACGCTTTCGGGTGGCCAGATGCTGCGCGCGGGTCTTGCCTGCGTTCTTTGTGGCCCGCAGCCGCCGCAACTGCTGATCCTCGATGAACCGACAAACCATCTGGATATCGATTCCATCGCGGCCGTGGAGGCCGGCCTGCGGGCCTATGACGGGGCTTTGCTGGTTGTCAGCCATGACGAGGCGTTTCTCGGCAAGATCGGCATCGACCGGCGGCTTGTCCTTGGCGGGCCGTGAGGTCTGCTCTTCCATGTCGAGGCTGGAAATGATGGGCCATGCGCGGCAGCGGGGACAAAATCGCCGCTGCCGCCTGATGTGGGCGACTTCGCCCCAAAGGTCCTGCGGATGGAATCAGGACAGGTGATGCGGTGTTTGAAGACCGTATACGGGGGTTTTCAGGCCGGCTTGCCTCGCCTTCAGCTGAAGTGAGAGATATTGCGAGTAATGCCGGGACTGGTGCAGGTTGCCGCCGTGGAACCACAGGGCCTCCTGTTGTGTCGGCTTCCACATGTTACGCTGTTCGCCTTCCCATGGTCCTGGGTCCTTGGTTGTGTTGGAACCAAGACCCCAGCATTTGCCGACTTTGTCCGCCACCTCGCGCGAAATCAGATCGGCCGCCCAGCCGTTCATCGAACCGTAACCGGTTGCATAGACCACCAGATCGGCCGGCAGTTCCGTGCCGTCTTTCAGGACCACGGCATTTTCGGTGAGGTGGGAGACGTCGACGCCGGATTTCAGCTTGATCGAACCGTCGATCACGAGGTCACAGGCGCCGACATCGATGTAATAACCCGATCCACGGCGCAGATATTTCATGAAGAGCCCGGAATCGTCATCGCCGAAATCGAGCATGAAACCGGCTTTCTCCAGTGCCGCATAAAAATCGGCATCCTGTTCGCGGATACGGTCGTAAACCGGAACCTGGAATTCGTGCATGATCCTGTAGGGCAGGGAGGCGAAGATAAGGTCGGCCTTGCGTGTCGTCATGCCACTTGCGACCGCCCGTTCGGAATAGAGATCGCCGAGGCCAATGTCCATCAGCGAGTCCGATTTCACGATATGGGTGGATGAGCGTTGCAGCATGGTGACGTCAGCGCCCGCCTCCCAGAGTGCGGCGCATATATCATGGGCGGAGTTGTTGGAGCCGATCACCACCACCTTCTTGCCGGCATAGGCATCCGGACCCGGATGCTGCGAAGAATGCTGCTGGTCGCCCTTGAAGACATCCTGCCCGGGGAATTTCGGCACATTGGCCTTGCCGGACATGCCGGTCGCCAGCACCAGCTGTTTCGGCCGCAATACGACCTCCTTGCCCGCACGATCAACCACGACGGTCCATTCGCCCGTCGCCTCGTCATATTGCGCGGATTTGCAGGTGGTGGAGCCCCAGTAGTTCAGCTCCATCACCCTCGTATACATTTCCAGCCAGTCGCCCACCTTGTCCTTCGGCGTGAAGACGGGCCAGTTTTCCGGGAAGGGAATATAGGGCAGGTGATCGTACCAGACCGGATCATGCAGGCAGAGCGACTTGTAGCGCTTGCGCCAGCTGTCGCCCGGCCTTTCGTTCTTCTCGATGATGATCGTCGGTACACCCAGCTGGCGGAGGCGCGCGCCAAGGGCGATGCCGCCCTGTCCGCCGCCGATGATGACGACATAGGGCTGCTCCGAATAACCGAGCTCAGCGGCCTCGCTTTCGCGTTTTTCCTTCCAGGTCCGGCGGTTGCGGTCGTGGCCGTGTTCCGCGCCCATCGGGCGGCGAATGCCCTTCGGTTCTTCGTGGCCCTTCAGTTCGCTCATGGTGGTGAGCAAGGTCCAGATCAGGCCGTCCTTCAGGCGGATGTGGCCATAACCGCGGGCGAGCGCCGTTTCAAACTCGAACCAGCCTTCCGTGACGCCGTTTCCTTCCGAGGCCTGCTCCTTCACATCCTGTGCGAAACCCGAGGGTTTGATCGCGGAAAGCTGGCTTGCGAGCATGTCGCGGACCTGCTCCCGGCCTTCCAACGTCTTCAGGTTCCAGGTAAACGTCACCAGATCGCGCCAATAGCAATCGGCCTGAAACAGGTTGACGGCGGAGTCTATGTCGCCGCTTTCGAGCGCCTTGCCGAGTTTGGAAAGAACCGTGTCGATTTTTGTCGCGGGGCTGACATCAAGCATATTCATCTCCTCCATGGTGCTTGGTCTGGATCGTGAAGCGGCGACATCGCCGCTTCGAGACATGCGGGCCTGCACAGGCCGGGCTCCTCTTCCCGGCACGCGCAGGCCGAAGCCTATTTCGAAAGGTCGATCAGGATTTTCAGATGCGTGCCGGCGGGGTCGAGCAGGGCGTCGAACCCCTCCGTAACCGCCGTATCGAGCGTGATGCGCCTGGTGACGATCTTCGTCGCCGGCAGCAGGCCGGATGCAATAAGGCGGATGACCCTTGGCCAATAGTGGGTGGGATAGGCCCAGGACCCCTTTATTTCCAGGTCACGGAATGTCACCTGAAACCAGTCGACCGGGTTTTCGTGGGGATGCAGCCCGGTCTGAACCACGACGCCCTGCTTGCGCACCGCGTCGACGCAGGCCTTGAGCGCATGTTCATTGCCCACACATTCGATGGCCACATCGCAGCCGACATGTCCTTCCGTCGCCGAGCGGACGACATCGCCGACAGTGTCGCGTTTGGGGTTGATCGTAATCACATCGGGAATGATGCTGCGGGCAAGTTCAAGACGCGCATCGTTGAGATCGGAGACGAAAAGCTGCGCAGCCCCGGCCGCACGGGCCGCCAGCAGCGTCAGCATGCCGATCGGGCCAGCGCCGGTCACCAGCACGCTGTTGCCGGCGGTAACACCGCCGCGGTCGCAGGCATAAACGGCGACGGCTGACGGTTCGACCAGCGCCGCTTCTTCATCCGTCATGCTGTCGGGAATCTTCTGGACATTGTATTCGTTCACGAGCGCCGCCTGCGCCATACCGCCGCCATCCCAGCTGAGGCCGACCAGCGCAAGTTGCGTGCTGAGATGGAAAAGGCCACGATCGGCGAAATAGTCGCCGGATCGCGGCATCACGAGCGGCTGGATTGATACGCGATCCCCCACTTTTACCGAGGTCACGCCTTCGCCGACGGCTTCAACGACGCCGCCGAACTCGTGGCCCAGCACCTGCGGGCCATGGGCGCCGGTGAAAGGGTGCGGCTCGGTGGGTATGAAGATCGGGCCATAGCTGTATTCGTGCAGATCCGTTCCGCAGATGCCGACGAAACGGTTGCGGACCAGAACCTGTCCCGGTCCCGGCTGCTTCGGTTCGGGAATGTCTTCGATCCGCAAATCCTTGGCTGCATGAAATCTGAGCGCGCGCATGTTTCCTCCTCGATGGCTGTCGATGCCAGAAAAGGAGCAATGCCCGTGCCAGAAGGGCCTTTATGCCGGAACCCCGAAATCGCGGGCTTTTACGGAAACACCTGTTTCCCGTTCCGCCACAGCTGTGGCGCTACAGCTGTGGCATGTGCCTCACATTCAGTGAGGTTTTCCCATCCCCAGGCGCCGCATGCGGCGATGCAGGGTTGTGCGATCGATACCGAGCCGCCGGGCCGCCTCGGATACATTGCCGTTGCAGGTGGCCAGCAGTGCGTGAAGATCGGTGCCGCGGCTGTCGATCATGGGCATTGAGGAGGCAGGGACAAGCTGCTCGGGAAGATCTTCCACCGTAATCAGCCCGTTGTCGCAAAGGGCTGCGGCAAAGGCGATCGCATTGTCCAGCTCGCGTATATTGCCCGGCCAGCGGTGATGACGGATTATCACGTGGGCAGCGTCGGAAAGCGTGAGCGGACGATCGGGCATTCCGTGTTTTTCAAGTATCCTGTCGAGAATCCACGGAAAATCATCGCGCTCGCCGAGCGCCGGCAGCGTCAGGACTGCCGCGTTTAGCCGGTAATAGAGATCTTCACGGAACGCGCCGGCCAGCACCATGTCGCCAAGAGGGCGATGGGAGGCGGAAATAACCCTGAAGTCCACCTTCTGCGGCGTGGAGCCACCGACGGGAAGAATTTCGCCTTCCGCCAGAACGCGCAACAGCCGGCTTTGTGCGGCAAAGGGCATGTCGCCGATTTCGTCGAGAAAAAGTGTTCCGCCCTGCGCTTCTTCCACCAGCCCCTTGCGGCCTTTCGCCAGAGCGCCCGTGAAGGCGCCCGGCAGATATCCGAACAATTCGCTTTCGATGAGCTGTTCGGGAATGGCGGCGCAGTTGACCGCGACGAAGCGGCCGGAAACGCCGCTGGCGTCATGAATGATGCGGGCTAAATGTTCCTTGCCGGTTCCGGTCTGTCCCTGCAGCAGGATCGGCAATTTCGCGGGTGCGAGTTTCTCCACCTTCCGCCTGAGGCTTCGAATTGCCGGCCCGTCGCCTCCGATCCGCTCCGTCATCGGCAGGGATTTGCCCCGTGCGAGCGGCACGCCCGACCGCCGGTGCTGCGGTTCGATTGCATGGGCATAAAGCACCGTTCCGTCGCGCACCATGATGCGTCTGTCCTGCGGAAGGCTTGACCGTGTCAGGGAGGCAAGTTCATCGAAGTCCGCCTCGAAAAACGCCTCCACCCGCTGCCCGAGAAGACGCTCCGGCATTCGCCAGTCAAGCCCGCGAGATGCGGCAAGAAGACGGGCGGCGCCGTGCGTCATGCCGGTGATCCGGCCGGAACCATCCACTGCCAGCGCCGCTTCAGGATCGACATCCAGAAATTCCGGTGCGCCCGCAAACCGCAGCACCAGGTCGTGGCGGCTGCTGGCCATCAGGTTGGCCAGCTCGATCCTGCGGACGGTGGAAGAGACGAGATGGCGCGCCATGTTCTGGCTTGTCTTGAGGATCGGCGAACTGAGCAGCGAAATGTCGAGCACTGCCGTCAGCGCGCCCTGCGTATCGTAAATGGGTGCCGCGGTGCAGGAGAGTGGCGTGTGCGTCACATCGAAATGGTCGGTCTGGTGGATGGTCAGCGCTTCGCCGGTGGCGATGCAGGCGCCGACGGCGCAGGTGCCGGCCCGTGGTTCCGACCATTCCGAGCCGAGATATAGCCCGGCCTTGCGCAGATTATTGTTGAATGACGGGTCGCCCAGGAATTCGACCGTGACACCCTGACGGTCGGAAAGCAATAGAACGTAATTCTGCTCGGCCACCTGCCGGTAAAGCCGCTCCAGACCGGAGCGTGCAATGTGCACGAGGTCTTCGGCCTGCTGGCGATGCTCACGCAGGCATGTCTCGGAAACGATGACCGCCTCACGGGCCTTGGAAGGATCGAGTTGGTAGGTTTCCAGACAGCGCCGCCAGGATTCAAGGACGACGGCATCCCGGCCGGTATTTCGGCCTTGCCCAACGTTTTCGATTTCCCTGACGTGATCCGAAAAGCCCATAAACCACCGGCCCTCAACGACCGCCTCCCGTGATTTTCCGGCGATCATAGCCAGTTTTATGGAAACTGGCCAATCTTCCGGCTACCGGGCGGCGAAGAGGTCGCACGGAAGGATTTTATGCCTGCCGGAAGGTGCGTCATTTCTGCGACATGACGGCGTGGCGACCTAGCTGGCATTGTTGAGGCGCCGCGATTGCGCACGCCGAAGCCGGACGTCCATCTGCCGTTTCGCCTGGATGTCTCCCTTTTTCATGGCGACGGCGCTGCCCTCAACCCACGCGGCAACGGCACCGTCGTCGTCTCCGAGATGCATAAGGCATTCGCCAAGTGCCGCCCAGGCGGCCGAGTAGTCGGGGTCCTGGTGAACCGCCTCGCGCAGATGTTGCGCCGCATCGTCGAATTGCCGCGCGGCCATCAGGGCCTTTGCCAGTGAAAAGCGCAGGAGAGGGGCATCTTTACCGTCTTCCAGCATCTTCAGGAGCTTTTCGATCATCGTCATTCCATTGCAACGGTGGGCTTCATGCAAATCGATACGACGTCAAGCGCGGTTGAGGTCAAGCGAAGATTGGCACTTCCCCGGAGGAATCCTCCGCCGATGGAGCGGAGTGTTTCACCTTGCTATGCGGCGTACCGCGACCGGATCCCAGATGTCATCAAGCGGCCCTTCAAGGGCGGTGCGCGGGGGAATGAGCTGCGGTTCGATAATGGTGACTTCGGGCTCGGTCAGGTTCTCTTCCAGCAGTTCGAACCCTTTTTCGAGCATTTGCGCAATATCGGGTTTGATCATGTAAACGGGAAAGGGAAGAAATGACGCGAAGGGGTCGTAGTCAAAACAGCCGACGACGATGTCGCCGAATGCTTCCCCGTCGTGACGCCCCATGAAACGAAGCAACCCTTCGAAGTTGATCGATGAATTGACGAAGAAACAGCGGGGAAGACGCCCCCTGCGCTCGAAGAAACGTTCGAATGCCAGTTCCGTCATGCGCGGCGAGTAACCGGTGATCTCGATATCGTCACCACTCTGCACGCCGAAATAATCGGCTTTCGCGGCATGAAAGCCATCAATACGCTCGCGGCTGGCGTGGTCGTCATGACCACCGAACAGGATGACGTCGTCAGGGCCGAGCGACCCACCCTTTGCCGCATGGGCAAGGATTGCCGATGTCAGGATTTCCGCGCCGTGCCGGTTGTTGGAAATGACGGACGACGCAAATTTGCCGGGCAGGTCGATATTGACATGCGGAAGGGCTGCGCGGGCGCAGACCTGGTGAACGCCATCGGGATCGGTGACGCCGGCGATGAACAGGGCATCAATCGAATAGGCGATCAGCGTCTCGACGGTGCGGCGTTCCTCTTCGGGATCGCGCCGCCCGGAAACCACCATCGGCGACAGGCCGCGTTTGCGTGCCTGCCCTTCGAAGGTCTGCGCCATGGATGAGAAGAACCGGTTGTCATAAACCGGCACCAGAAGCCCGACGAGACCGGATTTTGAGCTCCTGAGGCCACGGGCCTGCAGGTTGGTGGTGTAGCGCTGTGCCTTGGCGAGCGAGAGTATCTTGTCTGCGGTTTCCTCCGAAATCCGCCGCTTGCGCCACGATCCATTCAACACCGCGCTCACTGTCGAGGCTGATGCGCCAGACAAGAGCGACAAGTCATAAATGGTGGCTTTCTTGGAACTTATGCCTGTCACTTCGATCTCCCCAGCTGATTCCGATTATTAGAGCACGCATCCCCTTGACGGAAGGGAGCTTCATGATATGGTTATTGCACCATCGATTGTGCAGTTTGGCAATATCGATTGTGCAGGATGGTTGCTATGGGAGTGGCAAGGGAGAGTCTCGAATAAGCGAGATGAGAGATTTGAAGCGCGGCAGGGAAAAACTGGCTGCGGCGGATTTCGTTTGCCGATTTTTTGAGGAGGAACATCATGAAGAAAATTATTGCTGCGGCGCTCGGCCTGTCGCTTGCGCTGCTCTCATCCGCGGCCTTCGCCGAAGGGCCGAAGGTTGGCGTCGTCGTCAAGATCGGCGGTATTCCGTGGTTCAACGCCATGGAGGCCGGTATCAAGGAACAGAGCAAGAAGCTCGGCGTTGACGGTTTCATGGTCGGCCCGACCAGCGCCGACCCGGCCCTGCAGGTCCGCGCCATCGAGGACCTGATCGCCCAGAAGGTCGATTTCATCGGCGTGGTGCCCAATGATGCAAAAGTGCTGGAGCCGGTGCTGAAAAAAGCCCAGGCCGCTGGCATCAAGGTCATCACCCATGAATCGCCCGAGCAGCTCGGCGCCGACTGGGATTTCGAACTCGCCTCCGCCAAGGGCTTCGGTGAAGCGCATGGCAAGCTTCTGGCGGAAAAGATGGGCGGCAAGGGCTCCTATGCCGTTTTCGTCGGTTCGCTCACGGTTCCGCTCCATAACGCCTGGGCTGATGCCGCCATCGCCTATATCAAGGCCAATTATCCCGACATGAAACTGGTCGGCGATCGCTACGGTGTCGCTGAAGACCTCGACAAGAGCCGTTCGACGGCGCTTGACCTGATGTCGGCCAATGCCGATCTCAAGGGCTTCCTCGCCTTCGGTTCGCAGGGGCCGATCGGTGCCGGACGCGCCGTCGAAGAGCGGCGCAAGGATGGCAAGGTCTTCGTCATCGGCCCGTTCTCGCCGGGGCAGGGCGCAAAGCTGATCAAATCAGGCGCGCTGACGGGTGGCTTCATGTGGAACCCGAAACAGGCCGGTGAAGTCTTCATCACGCTCGCCGATCGTATCGCCAAGGGCGAGACACCCAAGGCCGGCGACAATATCGAAGGTCTCGGCACCATCAATCCTGAAGGTAACACCATCGTCGTCGACCAGCTTTTGAAGATCGACAAGGAAAGCATCGACAAGCTCGTTTCCATGGGCCTCTGATCCTCCCCAAGGCCAAGGGCGTCGCGCGGGTGCGATACGCGCGCGACGCCTCATCTGGAAAAACATGCCGAGCGCCACGTCTGCAATGCTTTCGCGGCGGAAGGAGATTTACGTTATCATGAGCGCAGAACCGCTCCTGTCCCTCAAAAATGTCAAAGTCACCTTCGGCGGCGTCCGCGCGCTGAAGGGTGTTTCTTTCGAGGTCAATCCGGGTGAAGTGCATTGCCTTGCCGGCGAAAACGGCTGTGGCAAGAGCACGTTGATCAAGGTCATAACAGGCGTTTACACGCCCGAAAGCGATGCCGAACTCTATTTCGACGGCAAGCCGATAACCGCGATGACCCCGACGCTTGCGCAATCGCTTGGCATTCAGGTGATCTGGCAGGATCTGGCGCTGTTTGATGAAATGACAGTCGCTGAAAATATCGGCTTCCAGTACGCGGTAAACGGAAAATACCGGCTGGTTGACAAGCGCGCCATCGAACAGGCTGCCGAAAAGGCGCTGGCCCGGCTCGGCGTCGAGATCGATCTTGATAAGCCGCTCAAGGAGCTGCCCATCGCCCAGCGCCAGATCGTGGCGATTGCCCGCGCGCTGGTCGGGGAAGCGCGGCTCGTTTTCATGGATGAACCGACCGCGTCGCTCACGCAGTCCGAAACCGATTATCTGATCGACATCGTCCGCAACCTCTCTGCCTCGGGTGTGGCGGTCGTCTTCGTCTCGCATCGCCTTGCGGAAGTGCTGGAGATTTCAGACCGCATCACCGTGCTGCGGGATGGATCGCTTGTCGGCGTCTTTCCCGTTGAAGGCATGACCCAGTCACGGGTGACCGAACTGATGACCGGCCGCAATTTCGACAGCGCCGTCATCGCCGCCGATCACGACGACAAACCCGTTGTTCTCTCGGTGCGCGGGCTGAGCCGGGCCGGCGAATTTGAAGATGTTTCGTTCGATCTGCGGCGGGGAGAAACGCTCGGCATAACCGGTCTCTTGGGAGCCGGCCGCACGGAACTGGCCTTGACCCTGTTCGGCATGCATCGGGCGCAATCGGGTGAAATCCTCATCGATGGAAAGAGGGTGGATTTCCATTCCAACCGCGATGCGATCCGGGCGGGCGTCGCCTATCTTTCCGAGGACCGGCTCTCGCTTGGTCTGAACCAGCCCCAGTCCATTGCCGATAATCTCGTCATGGCCTCTCTCGACCGCTTGCTGAGCGGCGGCCTGATCTCTCCGTCGAAAAAGGCGGATGTCGTTTCCCGCTGGATTTCGGCGCTCGGCGTCAAGATCGGATTGCCGGAAGATCCGATCCGCACGCTTTCAGGCGGCAATCAGCAGCGTGTGGCGATTGCGAAGTGGCTGGCGATCGGGCCGAAAATCCTCATCCTCGACGCGCCGACCGTGGGTGTCGATGTCGGCGCGCGCGCCGGCATCTTCGAAATCGTCCGCAAGCTCGCCGCAGAAGGTCTCTCGATCATCGTGATCTCTGACGAGCCGCCGGAAGTCTATTTCAACACCGACAGGGTCATCCACATGGTCGAAGGCCGGTTCCACGCCACCTATGATCCGCGACGCCTGTCGCTTACCGAACTGGAGTCCGCCATCTATGCGTAGGCTCATCCTCGGACATACGACCGAATTCACCCTGCTTGTGGTCATGGTGCTGCTCTGCACGGGCCTGTCCTTTGCAACCGACCGTTTCCTTACCATCTCCAATGCCTTCGATGTGCTGAATGTCTCGGCGGTCAACATCATCTTTGCGGTCGGCCTGCTTGTCGTGCTGATTTCGGGCGGTATCGACATCTCCTTCGCCGTTGCCGCTTCCGTCGTGCAATATGTCACGGTGCTGGCGCTCAATGCGCTCGGCGGCGGCAACTGGGCGGAAGGTTTCATCATTGCCGGCGCAGTCGGCCTTGGTCTCGGCTTCGTCAACGCCTTTCTGGTCTGGCGGCTCAATATCATTTCCATTGTCGCGACCATTTCCACCTTCAACATCTTCTTCGGCCTGCTGATGTTCTTCACCAAGGGCGTGTCGATCTACGATCTGCCGGAATGGCTTTCGACCCGCGTGGTGTTTTATGAGCGCGAGATGCCGGATGGTTCCTGGGTCGAGCTGACATTGCCGGTGGTGGTCATGATCCTCTGCTGCTTCGCTACCTGGTTCATGATTTCTCGCACCACGGTCGGCCGCAAACTTTATGCTTTCGGTGACAATCCGGAAGGCGCACGCCGCTTCGGCATCAATATCGGCGCCATGCATTATATTTCCTTCGGCTGGCTTGGCCTGATGGCGGGCATTGCCGGGCTCATGCAGGCGCATTACGCGCAGGAGGTCGTGCCCAACGCGCTTTATGGCCGCGAGCTGGATGTTCTTGCCGCAACCGTGCTTGGCGGCGCGCGGCTTGGCGGCGGCAAGGGTTCGGTCATCGGCTGCGTGCTCGGGGTGTTGATGGTGTCCATCACCCAGAACGGTCTCAACCTGATGGGCGTGTCTCCCTTTGCATTCAAGATGATCGTCGGCGCCATCATTCTCATCGCAATCACGCTGTCCTCCACCCGGTTCGACAAGCTGCTGCCGGCAGCCTTGCGGACCTCCGCTAAAAAGGGGAGTGCGCAGCGATGAGCAGCTTCGTTCGGAAATTCAACGCGATTTTCGGCGCCGACATGGCCGGGCCGGTGATTGCCTTTGTCGCGGTCATGCTCATCTTCGGGACGCTGGCGGATAATTTCCTGTCGCTCGCCACATTCGGTTCGGTCGCCTTTCAGTTGCCGGAGCTCGGTCTTCTGACACTGGCGATGCTGCTGCCGCTGCTGACCGGCGGGATCAATCTTTCCGTCACCTTCGCCGCCAATCTGTCGGGGCTTGCGGCAGCATGGGTGCTGCAGGCCCATGGCGGCGTGGACGCACCGCCGAGCGCCTTCCTGCTCGCCTGCCTTGCCGCCCTTGCCACCGGTGGTGCTGCGGGCGCCATGACCGGCGCGGCGATTGCCTATACCCGTGCGCACCCGATCCTCGTCACCCTGTCGATGATGATTTTCCTGCGCGGGCTCGGGGAGTTCCTGACGCGTGGCGGCGATGTTTCCGGTTTTCCGGCCTATATGGCGCCGCTCGGTCACGGCACGCTTTTCGGGCTGCCAATCCCGCTGCTGATCTTTATCGCCTGCGTCGGGCTGTGGCATGTGCTCCTGACCCGCACGAAGCTCGGTTTCGGTCTGCTGATGATCGGCTCCAATATCGAGGCGGCGCGTTATTCCGGTCTCAATACCCGCAAGATCCAGGTGCTCGTCTACACGCTCTCGGGTCTCATGTGTGCCGTCGCCGGCATCATCATGCTTGCCCGCTTCAACTCGGTGCGTGTGGGACACGGTGAATCCTACCTGCTGATCACGGTACTGGCGGCGTTCCTCGGCGGCATCAATCCATTCGGCGGCTTCGGCCGTGTGCTGCCCGTCTTCGTCGCGCTGATCGTGCTGCAACTCCTGTCGTCCGGGCTCAACCTTCTCGGCGCCAACCAGCATCTGGCAACGGCGCTGTGGGGTGTGCTGATGATCGTCGTCATGGCGGCGCGCGGCCTGTTTTCAGGTTACTTCGCATCTCTCAGAAAGAAGGTATGACGTGAAAGGCTTTGGTGTTCACGCAATGATGTGGTCCCTCAACTGGGATCATGAAAGCGCCAGGCGGGCCATTGCCGGTGCTGCGGATTATGGGCAGGATTTCATCGAGATTCCGCTTGTCGATCTCCCATCCGTCGATACGGCGCATACCCGCGCCCTGCTGGAGAAATACGGTCTGCGGGCTGTCTGCTCGCTGGTTCTGCCGGAGCCCGCCTGGGCCTCCGTCCGCCCGGAAGCAGCCGTCGCGCATCTGAAGGCCGCGCTGGACAAGGCCGCCGAAATGGGGGCGGAAGCGCTGACCGGCGTTACCTATGGCGGCACCAGCGAGCGCACGGGTTTTCCGCCGACACAGGCCGAATACGACAATCTGACACGCGCACTATGTCAGGCTGCCGGCCACGCGAAGACGCTTGGCCTGCAATTCGGTATCGAGGCCGTCAACCGCTACGAAAACCATCTGGTCAACTCAGCCGAGCAGGCCGTGGCGCTGGTTGAGCGTATCGGTGCCGACAATATCTTTGTCCATCTCGATACGTTCCACATGAACATGGAAGAGAAGGGCATCGCCAATGGCATTATCGCTGCCCGTAACCATCTGAAATACATGCATATGTCGGAAAGCGACCGCGGCACGCCGGGTTTCGGCAACGTTGCCTGGGACGCGGTGTTCGCCGCACTCGCGGCCATCGGCTTCAAGGGTGTGCTGACGCTCGAAAGCTTTGCCGCGATGCCGGAGGAGATGGCGGGTGCGATTTCCACCTGGCGGCCGGTCGCGTCAGGCGCGGACGAGGTCCTCGACAAGGGGCTGGCCTTCCTGCGCGACAAGGCTGGCCAATACCGGATTTTCTGACCGCAATCATTATCGGGGCGAGGAACACCTTGAGCACAATTGACGACAATGCCCGTGAGATTGCGGGCTTGGCCCTCCAGCGCTTGGAAAGGGCAAAAGGCCGACGTGTGATGATCGCGATTGCCGGCGCCCCGGGATCGGGAAAATCGACCATTGCCGAAGGCGTGGTGGATGTGTTGAACGCCGGCAGAGGCGCGCCCGCCGCGCTTTTCCCGATGGATGGCTATCACTATGACGATGCCGTGCTCGAAGAGATGAACCGCCGTCCGTTCAAGGGCGCCATCGATACTTTCGATGCCCACGGGTTGCGACACATGCTCGAGCGCCTCAAGGCCAATGAGGATGATGTCATCGCCGTTCCGGTCTTTGACCGGGCGATCGAAATTGCCCGCGCAGGCGGCCGCCTGATCCCGCAATCCGTCGATATCATCGTCTGTGAAGGCAATTATCTCCTCGCCGGCCAGTCGCCGTGGAACCGCCTCAAGCCGATCTTCGATCTGACGGTTTTCGTCGATGTCGGCGAGGACGATCTGCGCGCGCGGCTGAGAAACCGCTGGCTGGGCTTCGGTCTTGCCGAGGACGAGATCAACCGGAAGGTCGAGGAGAACGATCTCCCGAACGGCCGTTTCATCATCTCGACGAGCACCGAACCCGATCTTCGCATCGGCAATCCGGGAAGCGGGGCCGCCTCCTGAGACGCCCCGAACGACCGCGTGCGCCCACATCCCAACCAAGTGAAACAGAAGCGAAAGAAATCCCCATGAAACACGGCATCTATTATTCTTACTGGGAACATGAGTGGAGCGCCAAGTTCGGCCCCTATATCGAAAAGGTCGCCAAACTCGGTTTCGATATCATCGAAGTCGCCGCCCACCATATCAACGAATACAGCGACGCCGAACTCGCCACCATCAAGCAGAGCGCGAAGGATAACGGCATCATCCTCACTGCCGGCATCGGCCCGTCGAAATCAAAGAACCTGTCGTCGGAAGATGCGGCCGTGCGCGCGGCGGGCAAGGCGTTTTTTGAACGGACGCTCACCAATGTCGCCAAGCTCGACATCCGCACCATCGGCGGCGCATTGCATTCCTACTGGCCGATCGATTATTCGCAGCCGGTCGACAAGCCGGGCGATTACGCGCGTGGTGTCGAGGGTATTCACGGCATTGCCGATTTCGCCAATGATCTCGGCATCAACCTGTGCATCGAAGTCCTCAACCGCTTTGAAAACCACGTGCTCAACACGGCGGCCGAAGGCGTCGCCTTCGTCAAGGATGTCGGGAAGAACAATGTGAAGGTCATGCTGGATACGTTCCACATGAACATCGAGGAAGACAGTTTCGGCGAAGCCATCCGCACGGCCGGCCCGTTGCTGGGTCACTTCCACACCGGCGAGAGCAATCGCCGTGTTCCCGGCAAAGGCAGGATGCCCTGGCAGGAAATCGGCCTCGCGCTTCGCGATATCAATTACACCGGTGCCGTCGTCATGGAGCCCTTCGTCAAGACCGGCGGCACCATCGGTTCTGATATCAAGGTGTGGCGTGATCTGAGCAACGGCGCTGACGTCGCCAGAATGGACGAGGACGCCCGCAATTCCCTGGCATTTTCCCGTTTCGTCCTCGGTGGCTGATGTCCGGTAAGTCGCGCTGACCATGCGGCCGCCTTATGGCGCCGCCTGGTTTCGTGCGGATAACGCATGAGCGCCGGCGGCTGGGAGAGATCGCAATCCGCGAGTTGAAGAAAACACCTCTTATGCGCTAAAGCTCCGGGACATCCCGGGATCGGAAACGATCCGCCCAAGGCCATTATTCGCATGATCCCTGTCGCACTCCCGTCCGTCGAAGCGGTGCTTCTTGTCGCCTTCCTTCTTGCCACGACCTTTGTCTGGGCCGTCTGGACGCTGGGGTTGCTCATTCGGTATGCGAGCGGCCGCTGGAAGCGCCCGGCGATCCTGCCCTACGGGCTGGTGACCGCCATCGCGGTTTTCACGCTGTGGCAGATCGCCGGTTTTTGTCTCGAGATGCGGGCTTATGACAGGGAGAGGACGGCAAACTACCGGCCGGAACTGCTTGAACCAACCCGGCTTGGCCAGATCGATATGCCCGAAGGCACGAAACTCGAACTGGCCATTGCCAATAACAGGGATGCCTTCAGCCGCGCGGTGTTTCCGCACCCCGTGCGCGTTGCGGATATCGATGCCGTCGAAATCGCCCGCTATATCGCGATAAAAACCAACGACAACTACGAAACGGTCGGCTTCACCCCCGACAACATGCGGATAACCGGCAATGGCGTAACCGTGCAGAGCGGCTGGCGTTGCGACGCGACCCGGCTGGTGGAATTCGATCTGCGGGCCGATGGCGGCATATCCGCCTTCAGCAGATGCATTCTTGCCGATGGCAATGTCGTTGATGGCATCACCCTGCCGGATGGCACATCCCTGCGCGCTTCCACCGGCAATGTCTATATCGACGGCTTCGTCGATTCCGACAGATGGGTTCTCGATACGCCACGGGACCGGACCGTTCACGTCGATAATTTCGATCTCTCCGATGCGACGATTGCCCTTGATGATGAACGAAAACTCCACGAGATCAAGGGTGCTGTCCTGTCAAAGGAGGCAATGCTCGGAATCCGCCGCCATGCGGCCGGAACCCATGTTCGCTATAATCCCCGGCACTTTCGGAAAGATTATCCGGCGGCATGGCTGCTCAGCCCGCCTCTGCCCGACGCCGATCCCCGGCCGGTATCGCCCGGCAGCCTCGTGCAGGGCAGAGAGGGAGAGGTTCTGACCACCCTGGCGGATTGAGCCCGCTCCGGCCGAAACACGGTGGGATAATCCGCCCTTGGGCTGCCTCACCAGCCATAACTGAAGGTCACACCGCTGCCGTTATCGCCATCCTGCACCACATTGGTCTGCGTGTTGCGCCCATACTGGAAAATGCCATAGGCATTGTTGTTGCCATTCTGTTGCAAGGTTGCGGCGTGACCGTCGCCCCGCTGCCGGATGAAGCCGAGATTGCCGCCGCCATTCTGGGCAATGCCCGCCGCATTGCCCCGGCCCAGCTGCCGGATGTCGGCATCCTTTAAGCCACGATAGAGCGAATAGGCGCGCAGCCCGGTTGAAAGAAGGTCCCCATCTGCCGCGTTACCGGGCGCAAGGTTGAAGGAGATCCGGCCCCCGGCATGGGCGGGCGCTGCAAATCCCACGGGCGCAAGGGCGCCGACAAGCAGAGTGACGGTGAGAAGTTTCAATATGTTGCGGGTCATCCTGATCTCCATCTGTCAGCGCCGTGCCGATGATCCACTGTCGCATCCCGCAACTGAACCCGACCGGAATTGCCCATTCACACGTCGTTCAGTCGTTCCGGCACGATCAAGAAAAGGGGCGCCTGAACAGGCGCCCTCTCTGGTGGGAAATCCACGACATGCCGGCAGGCTAATCGGTGCCGACCTGCCTGCTGCAACTGAAAGTCCTGCCATCGATCACAAGATCCAGCACCGCCCTGTAGCGGGCTCCCTTTGCATCCAGCGTCACCGAGCTCAGCAGTTGCGATCGTCCGGCGGCGGCCTCGAAGTCGCCACCCTGATTGATGGCGGAGCCGCCGCCGGTTCCTGATTTTTCGACGTGAAAGTTGTAGGTTCCACCGGCACCGGTGCCACCCTTGGCAAGGGCCTCCAGCCTCATCATGCCGGCCTGCGGTGTTGCCTTGATCTCGCAAAACTGCCCATTGGTCCCATCTTTTGCGGTCGACATGGCCGCGACGGCACCGAAAGGAAGCAGTGCCAGCGCAAGGATTGCCGCCAGGCGGCGTGGATGTCTGATGTTATCGGGCATGGCAAGTCTCCCTGATGATCTGATCTCAACAACGTTTCACATCATCGCGCATGGCTGCTTAAGGGCAGGCCTGCACAAAGGCCGCGACATTGTCGTTGCCGCCCTGGCTCACATTGGCGCTGCAGCCCCGGCCCACCTGAACACCGGCGGCGATGTTGCCATTGCCGTCCTGGGTAAGGATGGTGGTGTGGCTGGAGCCGAACTGCCCGATGCCCGCCACGTTGCGGCTGCCGTTCTGATAGGAGGAGCCGTAATTGTCATGCCCCTCCTGACCGACTGCCGAAAGGTTGTGGCGACCATATTGGTGGCCGACAATCCGGTTATAACCGCCGTTCTGATAGGTGCGGATCCGGTTGCCATATCCTTCCTGCGCGCCACCGGCAGAGTTGGACCAGCCATATTGTTCGATGCGCACATCATTGGCCATGGCGGGTGCCGCGGCAGCGATGCCAACGAGAGCGACGAGTGCACTTGCAATGAAAGACTTCCGGATCATGACTGTGTCTCCTCAGGCGGATAAGACCGCGGTTGAACGTCTTTGTTCTAGACGGTTCCGCTGGAACGGAAGCTGAAGAGATTATTCAGTCGGGGTTCATTGGCGGGGGAACGGCGCCTGCGTCGTGGTTTTCAAGGGCCAGTTTGAGGTGACGTTCAGTCGATTGTTTTTGGCCGTCCTTAATCAGCGTGGGAGAGCAGCCGGAATGCCATGCATGATCCTTTGGCCGCAACCAGTCTGTCATGGTGATCACAGCAAGAGCCGGGAAATTCTTCAGGCTTGCTGCGGTGTCAATGATCGACGATTATATGGCAGCGGACTTAGATCACTTTTGACGGGACCGGGAGGTTTATTGTCCAAGGTATTTATCGGCCTGGTTCATTTGGTTGCTGGGATTGCGGCCTTGAGCACAATTGGCCATGCGGGCGAACAGCAGCTATCGACCCGTTTGCGTATCGCTGTCGACGAGCCGATGCTTACAAAGGGTGGTGCAGTTATCGTTGCCGCCCGGCCGATTTCCGGCCGCGACTGGCGCTTGCTGGAGACCGAAGGCAGTGCGAACGCTTACGAAAAAGAATTCCGGGTTAAAGTTTCTTCACCGGCGTCGATCGTGGAACTCGTCTATCCCGAGGGCGGCACCTATAGTTTCAGGCTGGAACCCGTTTCAGGCCATGCGTCTGGGATGTTTGTCACACGGGAGATTCGCGTCGGCAGTGCCATGGTCATTGACCCGGAGACCCGACAACAGGTCGACTGGCCATCAATGAGCATAATCCACGTCGGTGGTACCGTGTATGATGAGGGATGGGCACGGATATTTTCTTCTACTTTTGATCTGGCTTTCGAAAACCGTGACGAAAGCGCCTTTTCCGTGCGGCGATTTGCTGCCGGCCGCATTATCGGGTTGTCGGAGGCCGCGATTGAAGCCTTTATTCAGGACAGCAAATGAGGTCGGTGACAGTATTCCTCTTCGCTACCACGGTTGTTGCCTTTATCTTCAGCGCAGTCTGGTATTTGTCGCCTCTGGCGCTTGGTTTTTCGGAATGGCCTTCCGACCCGGCCCGACGCAATCTGATCCTCGGGCTTTATGACATCTCCTACAGAGCAGGCATACCTGTGCTTATTGTCGCGCAAATTCTCGCGATCGCGATGAACATCCGAGGCCATCAACGTGCGGCGCTGATCATCCCCAGCCTTTCTCTCGGATTGTTTTCCCTTTGTGCAGGAACGGTCCTGGTGCTGCTGAATTGAGCCGCATTCAAGGTTTCGAGCAAGAGCGTTGTCTATTCCGCTTCCGGCGTGATGAAGTTGTGGGTTCAGTCGAGGCATCCGCGGTCGACGGCGGTGTCGAGGCAGTTATAATGGCAGAAATATTGTCGGAAGGGTGCAGCTCCATTGACCGTCGAGACAGGTAGTTCCGCTCCGGAGAAAGCCGGCGTGTCCGCTGCGCCGAGACTATATGCGATCCTGGCGCGGTCAGCGAGAACAGGTGTCATATTTCGCCGTGGGCCAAGCCGTCAGGTGCAGCTCATTCGTTGGGACCTGCGCAACGATACGTTTGAACATGGGCAATGGTTGAAAGGGCGGATTTACGAAAGACGTTGCGATCTTTCTCCATCTGGTGAGCTGCTGGTCTATTTCGCTGCCACCAACCGCGCGCCATACGGCAGCTGGACGGCCATATCGAAGCCTCCATTCTTCACGGCCCTGGCGCTGTGGCCGAAGGGGGACGCCTGGGGCGGCGGAGGTATTTTCGAGAGCGAGAAAACGCTGCTTCTCAATCATTCAATCGGCGATGATGCCAGCTTCCAGCTGGCCAAAGGATTCAGGCTGAAGCGGGGGATGCACGTCAAACCGTGTGGTGAATGGTCGGGCCGGGGAGAGGACGAGCCCGTCAACGGCTATATGCGTGAGCGCGAGGGCTGGCGGGTGGCTGAACATGGCGAGGGTCAGATCAATGGTTTGAATGCCTCGGCCCTTTACAGCTTCAGCAAATCACGTGTTCTCGAAAAGGTAGGCGCGAATGGCCGGCGGCTCCAGATGATTCTCCACTCGATCGGTCGCAGCCAGAAGGCGTGGTACGGGCTGGATTACCGTGTGGTTGATCGGGACGGAATGCTGCTCCTTGACCTGCCGGAAACGGATTGGGCCGAGTGGGACGGTGGTGATCTGGTGTTTGCGCGAGGTGGTTGTCTCTACCGGCTTGCAAAGAGCGATTTTCGACTTAGCGCCGACAAGTTGCAAGACGTGCTCCGGTGCCTTCACGATTTCAGCGCCGCACGCTTTACGGCTATAGCGCCTACACGCGCAGCCCTCCATTATTGAAGGGCTGCCATGGAATATCGGTCGATAGGGTGGCGACCATTTATCCGCTCATCTCCTCAAATGGAGACTGCCGCATGGTGCCGCCGGAAATATGGAACTTCGTGTTGCCGACCCGGATAGCGTAAAGGCCGGCAGCCTGGACTTCGCTGGGATTGATATCCGGCATCAGCAGCAGTCCCGTATCGGTCACTGCGTAAAGATGGCGCATATCCACGGCGAACACACGGTTGAGGAAATTAAACGTGGCGGGGTCAATTCCCGGAATCATCTTGCGGTAGCTCCCGCCGAACAGCATCTCGCCCTTTGCGTCGATCAGAAGCTGGTCATGGACACCACGCGCCGTGGCAGGGTCGACCTTGCCGGGTCTGGTGACGGGCTTGCCGCGATAAAGCAGAATGTCGCCCATTCGGGCGAATGAGCGGCCGAGTGCTTCCACGGCGGCGGGATTATCGATGCCGCGCTTGCGCACGCCTTCAACGATCAGCCCTTTCGCATCGCGGGCATAGGCGTCGCCCAGCACCTCGAAGCTCGCCATATCGGCTTTGACGACGGCAAGCTCCGGCATCGGGGCGTCGCTATCAATGTAATAGGCCTGCCGCTTGTCCTTGAACCAGGGTCCGTCGAGCTTTTCGAAGCTTGCCGCGTCGGCTCCCTTCACAGGCTCATGCCCATAGCGTTCGAGGCCGGGTGAGAAATAGCGAAGACCATGTCTATCCCGTCCGAATACATCGATAATATGTCGAAAACTGTCGTGGTCGAAATGATCGAGCGATACCCATTCGCTGTCCTGCGGGCGTTGTGGCCTCACCAGTACCCTGCTTCCGTCGCTATAATAGGGGCCGCCGACCGGAACCGGCTCATCCACGATGGCCGGGCTTGCTGCCCTCCGCGCCTTTTCCCGATGCCACCAGCTGTCGGTGATCTCCGGATGCGCGTCGAAATAGTCGCTCCAGGGCTCGAACTCAGCCGAAACGGATTGAGGTTGCCCGGCATAATAGGGCCTCTCTTTGTCGTAAGCGCGATATTGGCCTGCTTCCGACGCGCAGACGAAGCTCTCGCGGTCCGCATTGGGAACGGGGCTCTTCTGCCAATAGATATGCTTGCTGTCGGCGAAATATCTGCCTTCGTCGCCGATGGAATGGAAACTGGCTGCATCCGCGCCTTCGATCGCGACGCCGTAGGCATAGACCTTGCGGCTGTCTTTTGCGTAATGGCTCTCTTCGATATGGATACCCGGTTTCTGGCCCCTGCCGTAATAATAACCGACGATCCCGAATGTACCCGGCTCCTCGGTGGGAAGGCGCAGGTTGGTAATGTAGTAACCGGCGGCCCTGTCGGCGCCATAACGTTGGTTCAGTACGGTGAAGCTGTCCGGATCGGCGCCACGGGCTATGAACCAGAAGAGCTTCGTTGGCGTCTCGCCCTGGCCATAGACATGTCCGTCGTCGCAAAACCAGCGGTCACCGAGCTGTCGAAAGGTGAAGGGGTCGATCCCGGCCAGCGGGACGCCCTTGCGGTCGCGGATCGGTGCGCCATCGACATGGACCTGATGGCCATTGTGGACATAGCGGATGGTCGGGAAGCGTCTTTCTCCGATATAATGCGCGATCCAGTCGACATTTGCGAAGGGACCGATACGGGGATTGGCTTCGACTGCGCGCCGCAAAACCGCAAGCTCCCTGCGCATGCCGAAGGGTTCTGTTACGGGCTGGCCGATACCGTCATTCGCTGTCAGATGCTGGAAAAGCGCCCGATCCTGTTCGGGCTCGGGAAGCCCGTCCCGCCCGAACGCAGCCGCGACCCAACTTGTGTTGGCGTAATGGAGCTGGCCATAGCGCTCTCTGGACTGTTGCCAGCGCGCGGGGTCGATGCTGAGACGATCGAATATCTGCGACGCAGCATATCCGGCTTCGGCAAAAAGAGTGGCCGCATACCAATGGGCATAGGGCAGGGGGAAAAGTTCAGTCAGCTTCATTCCGCTCAAGTCCGCTCCGATCTACGGTGTCAATGCCGGTCATGGTTCCCAGCCAGTCCGCCTGTCTATCTTGCCTTATTTTTCGTCTCTGTCGGTAATGGTTACATGGTTGCGTATGAACACTCTCCCACCAGCGAAAATAGCGAAAATACCTACAAACCAGGAGAAGCTGTAGACACCAGCCAGCCAGGAAACGGCCGTGGTCGCCAGCGCTGACAAGGGCAAAAACAGGAACATCGCTTCCCTCTTGGTCATATTGATTTTCATTGATGCACATTCCTGCGTTCTTCTGGTCGAATCCGAGAGCCATCCTGAGATGCTGATTGTCCCCCATTGCGGAAGGTTCCTGCTGATCCGCCGAACTCATCTTGAAGCTGCAAAGGCCTTCTCGATCTTGTGCCACCACCAGTCCCTGATATCCGGTCTCGCCTCGAAGAACGATCGCCAGGCTTCGAACCACTCGATCGGGTCACGCGCTTCGCCGCGAACATACGGACGATGGCGGTCGGTGACGAAATGGCCGCTTGTGAGGCCCTTTACATCAGGTTCTCCAGGGCCGGGCACTGTGAAGGTCGCCGCGTCTGCGCCTTGGATGAGTTTCTTTTCGTCGAGATACCAGACCTTTTCATTGTTCTTTGCGTAGCCATGGCCCAGGTGTCGAAACCCTTCGGGCTTTGCGCCCCTTAGGCAGGCACCGTAGAAGTAGACAGCCTCGCGGTCCCGTGCGGTGTGGCTGTCATCGTGAAGGAGATCGCAGCTGTTGTCACGATAGTTCAGCCTGACATCGGGTATGATCTCGAAAGCCCCGGGATTTTTGGTTCGGAGTGTCTTGCCGGTAATGTAATAGGCCTGATTTTTATCGCGGGCATAACGCAGGTTCAGCGCTTCGAACGTCGCGGCATCCGCCCCCTCGACCACAAACCAGTAGGCCCTGTGATATACGCCATACCTGCCTTGGCCATACACATGGCCCTTGTCGTATAACCAGCGCCCTCCGACCGCCTTGAAGCTGGCAACATCCACTCCGATCCGGTTACCGTTACGGTCAGCCAGCGGCTCGCCGTTGAAATATACGGTGCGACCATCGTGTGTATAAGAGCACAGCGTCGCCTCGGGGTGCGATGCGATCCATGTCAAGGGCCAGCCGCAATCGATAAACGGTCCGATATACGGATTGTGGCGCACGGTGTCGCGAACAAACGCTGTCGAGCGCAGATCGGGCTTGTCCCCGCCTTCCATCTGCCATCGTGGCGGCAGGACAAGCCTGCAGATCGCGCCATCGTCAAGCCCGCCGAAATAATGTCGTCTGGAATCGTCCCCCAGGGAATAGGGAAACCACTTGTAGGCGTCATGCAGCCTATCCCATTCCGTGGCTGTCAGGCCGAGTTTCGGCAGCACCTCTTCCGGCGAGCGCCCCGTTGCAAGGAACAGAGCGGCGGCTTCGAATGTGTCATAGGGAATGACGGGTACGGAAGTGGACCCAACCTGATGATCAAATCGCTCAGTCAATGCGTCCGCACTCCCTATATCGACATTGTCCGAGCGTCGCAGGTTGCCTGCCCGCAACCGCGTCGCAGGATATTACTGCTGCGTCGTTACCATGGCCTGCCGCACGATATCGTAGACAGTAAGACCCGGAAGACGAGAGAAGAACGTGTTTTCATCGGCAACGGACGACCACGCCGACCAGAGCGTGAGGACATGCAGGCGACCATTCCGCCATATGGCGGTCGCCTCGATTTCGCCGCTGTCCTGACCATTTTTGTTTTCCACCGAAAACCGGAAGGTGCGTGCGGGAATTCCCTGTTCCGCCAATATGGCGTCCTCTTCGCTCGATACCAGTACCGGAGGATGTGTGTCGGGTGTCTGCCTGACAAAGTAATCCTTCACGATTGTCGCTCCGGCCATTTCGAGGTCGGGTTTCTTCTTCATGTCCTGAACGAAGAGCCACACCAGACCGACATCTTTTCCACCCTTGCGCCTGATCATATGCAGCTCGGCCGGCAGAGGGCCGTGAAAATCGTTGATCGGGATATCCCACTGGTTCGGGATGTGGAGTGTGACTTGCTGGTTGCCTATCCGAACAGGAACCGATTGCAGCTCCTGTCCAAAGCTCGATTCCTCGCCGTTTTCCCATGAAAGACTGCCAATGAACGCAGCAGCGTATTTGTCAGCTCGAACTACCAGATCATAAGCGGCGTCGGCATCCGCCGCGTTGCTGACACCTGCAATGAAATTAATACCCAGCACCTGCTTTCCGCGTGAAAAGCAATAGCTGATGAGCGCGCTATGTGGTTTTCCGTTTTCATCCCTGGTACCCAGAAGCATGGCTTCTGTCAGGTCCGATGCGACCTTTGAGGCGCGTGTCGTGTATCCGGCAGTGTCTGCCTGGTACGTGCAAATCCGGAACGCCGCCGAGGGTGCCTGCAGATTGTAGCCGACGAAGGTCGTCTCGATTTTCGGGTCGGACGAACCTGAACTGATTTTTCCAATGACCTTCAAATTTCCGATTGTGCCAGGTTCCGTCGGGCTCATTGGTACGGTTTCGACCGTAGCATCCTGGGGAACCGTGCCTTCAAGATTGAGGGCGGGCGCTGAGAAATCGAATGTTCTCGTCGCCGGGACGGCTTTTTGAACGGCCCCATTGTTATCCTGTGCAAAACCTGTTCCGGCGAATATCGTAACCACGACCGACGCCACGACAATCGCACAGGCAAAAGAACGGCATATCTCTTCGCGTACCATCCGCTCCCCGGCCAAAAATCAGCAATGAGATAATTCTGCCCACCGTGCAATAAATGCTGGAACGATACAACTTTCGATTTTAGTCTATGAATTCTTATTCTTGCGGCGTGCTCGCTAAAAAGGAACGCAACTCATCGAGGTCCAGCGGAATTTTTCACAACGACGAAAATAAGCGCAAAACAGATGATCGCGGTGGGCCAGAAATCCGTCGCCCCGTCCCACGACCAGCGCCAGAAGTAATACCCTTCCAGATGGGGCGGCTTCATGTGGACCGACACTTCGTAGTCTCTTTTTTCGCGGCCGTGAAAATGTCCGGCAGCGAAGGCCAGGCCGACGATCCACGATATGCGCCATGAAAGAAAAATCCGGACGATCATGGCGACAATCGCAGCCATAAACAGGGCTTCGACGATGTGGCCCGCCCAATCCCAGTGCTGTTGCAGATAGTTCCAGTTCATTCTCTCCCCGCTTCCTGCTGTTTAAAGTGTGAAGTCGGTGTGCTTTACAGCTTATAATCAAGTGAGATGCGGCGTGGCCGATGACCGGATAAGCCGATTTTCAGATGTATTTCGGGAGGGATGCCGCGTGAGTTGCGGGGCGGCGTCGCTGTCATATACATTGGATACCTTATTACCAGTGAATTTGCTGATATTGGGTTGATCAACAGGGAGCTTTGTTGCATTCAGGCTATCTAGGATTGTGAGTAAGGCATGTCAGTTGATATTATTGGGCGATCCGTCCGCACCCCGTCAGCTCGGAACGTAGACGAGTTATTCCAATTGTTGAAGGATGAGCGTTGTGTTGTAACCAGCGTTCCCGAAGACAGGTGGAGTCATGCCCGTTTCTGGCATCCCGTCGCCGGTACACCAGGAAAGGCATATACGTTCGCTGCCGGCGTGATCGAGGACGTCTATGATTTCGATCCCGCAGTTTTCAATCTGACTGCCCGCGAAGCCACATATATGGATCCGCAGCAGCGCGTGATTTTGCAGCTTGCGTGGCGCGCCCTGGAGGATGCTTCCCTCACCATTCCCATGCTGCAGCAGGAGCGCGTTGGCGTCTATATTGGCGCATCGAGCCTGGATTCCGGAAATACGTTTGTCGAGGACCCCGCTTCCGGCAGCCCGTATTTTATGACCGGCAATACCCTGTCGATTATTGCCAACCGCATCTCGCACGTATTCGGATTGAACGGGCCTAGTCTGACGATCGATACGGCATGTTCGTCCTCCCTTGTCGCACTGGACCAGGCCGTCCGTGCGCTCCGGAGCGGTGAGATCGACACCGCGATTGTCGGCGGCGTGAATGTTCTCGCGCACCCCTTTTCCTTTGTTGGCTTTTCACAAGCGCGCATGCTGTCTCCCGAAGGATTGTGCCGGGCCTATGGTGAGGGCGGTCAGGGTTATGTCCGATCAGAGGGGGGAGGGGTCGTCGTCCTGCGAACAACGGAAAGGACGAGATCCAACCGGGACCGTAGTTATGCGACTATCCTCGCGACGGGATTGAACTCTGCTGGGAGGACAAACGGCATTTCATTGCCATCGCGCGAGATGCAGGCATCGCTTCTGCGTGACGTTTATCGGCGTCATGATCTCGATCCAAATGACCTCGCTTTTATCGAAGGTCACGGCACGGGGACGAAAGTCGGAGACCCGGCCGAATTATGGGCAATCGGAACGGAACTGGGGCAAAAACGAAATCAGAGACTGCTGGTGGGATCCGTAAAATCGAATGTTGGTCATTCGGAACCCGCTTCAGGAATGTTTGGTCTGATAAAAGCCGCTCTCGCGCTTCAGCATGATTTTCTTCCTGCCTCGCTTCACGCCCCCGAGTTGAATTCCGAAATTGACTTCGAAGGATTGAACGTCGAGATCAATCGATCTGGTCACTCATTGTCGCGTGGACAAAAGCGGCGCCTTGCCGGCGTGAATTCCTTTGGGTTCGGTGGAACCAACGCGCATATCGTACTTGCTGACCCCGAAAAAGCAGCGGTTTCTGATGCAGGCACCTTGCCTTCCGGGCCTTTTATGGTGAGTGCACAAACGCGGTCAGCCCTTGAGGGGCTGCTTGAAAATTATGTTCAGGAGTTGAAAGGCGACCGTCCGGATCGCCACGAACTTGTCGCCGTATCGGCTCTGAACAGAACGCGCCATAAACATCGTTTCGCAGTCGATAGTGAAGACCCCGATGTCGTTCGCAAAGGTGCCGAAGAGTTTCTGGCGGGATCCTCGACCGGCTTGGGCCGCGTTGGGGAAGCTCCTGCCGGAGAAACCCGGATTGCCTTCGCCTTTTCCGGAAATGGTTCGCAATGGATCGGCATGGCGCAGGACGCCTACCGATACGACCGCGATTTCTTCGATCGCTTCAACGAGATTTGCGCGGCTTTCAAGCCGTGGTTTGACGTCGATCTGGTGTCCTTGTTCGTGTCGCAGGATCTTGCCGCTTCGCTACCGGACACGAGGATTGCCCAGGCCCTCCTGTTTGCCATCCAGGCCACCCTGTCAGATCGTTTGATCAGCCGAAACATCAGGCCCTGGATGGTGTTCGGACATTCGGTTGGTGAAATCGCGGCCGCCTATTGCGCAGGGGCACTTTCTCTTGAACACGCAGTTGCGGTTGTTGCCGTTCGATCGCGCCATCAGCACGCGCTTGCCGGCGAAGGGAAAATGGCTGCTGTCGCTCTGTCTGCGGACAGGGCGCAAGAGGTTGCACGCAGGAATGGCCTGTCGGGAATTGAGGTCGGCGCGATCAACACGTCCTCCTCGGTCACTATTTCCGGTCCTGTCGCTGAAATAAAAGCATTCAAGGATATTGGTCGCAAGGAGCACATTCCCGTCCACATCCTGGATATCGATTATCCATTTCATCATCCGATCATTGATCGTGAGCGGGATGCCTTCCTTGCCGAGATCCCGGCTTACCAGCCCCGGTCCGGCGACATAAAGTTCATCTCCAGCGTTACCGGGACGATCGAAAGCGGTGATAAGCTCGATGCTGTTTACTGGTGGAGAAATGTCCGGGATGCCGTTCGTTTTGCGGACGCAACGGCGGAAGCGCTTGAACAGGGATGCAATCTCTTCATCGAAATCGGTCCTCGCCCGATCCTTTCCTCGTATCTGGCGGAGAATACCCGTCAGGCGGGCGTGTCGGTTTCCATCCTGCCGACATTGACGCGACCGGCGCTGAGCACCAATCCTCTGCCTCACATCGTGGCGCAGGCCGTATCCTGCGGCGCTTCGGTATGGACGGATGATGTTTGCCATCGTCATGCCGATGTCGCATTGCCACCTCTGCCTTTTGAGCCGCAGCGCCTGCAAGTGCAGGCCACCTCCGATAACCTAAACCTGTTCGGTCGCGGCGATGCCGACGCGGCTTACACATTGCTGGGATGGCGCACGGACCCCAATGCCGCATCGTGGAAGAACCACATCGATGCGAACCTGTTTCCCGACCTCGCGCAGCACGTTGTTGACGGGAAGTCCATTCTGCCGGGCAGCGCTTTCATAGAAATCGCCATGCAGGCGGCACGGCAATTTTTCGCGACGTCGGATGTGGAATTAAGAAATCTGGAAATTATTCGACCGCTGGAGCTGCACGAAAACAGATTGGCGGAACTTTCCACCGTGATTTCGCCCGAAACAGGCCAAATTGAAATTCGGTCCCGCGAATATCTGAGCGAAGACGACTGGAGCGTTCATGCCGTAGGCCGTATTCGCAGGCCGGTCGCGGAGTTTGCGCGTCAGATTGCTCAATCGGGCGCCGAGATATCAAAAGCCCGGACAATTGACGGCGGAGCCGCCTACAGGACTGCGCGGCAGTTCGGGCTGGATTACGGCGTTGACTTCAGGCTTCTGGAAAATGTTAGTGTCTTGCCTGATCGCAAGCTTCATGTGCAACTTTTCGAAGCGGGCAAACCTGCCCATCCCTATCTGTCCTACAACCTCAACCCGATTTCCATTGACGCGGCGTTTCATGGTCTTGTCGCCCTGTTCGCCGATCTGACGGGCGACTTGTCCGGTGCGCCCTATATTCCGGTCAGATTTGGCGCAATCCGATCGCGAACGGATATGGCTGACATACGTTCGGCGCAGATTGAGATATTGCGGGCCTCGCCGTTTTCGTTGAAAATTCGCGTGGAACTGATGGACGAAAACGGTGAACTCGTTGCAAGTCTGGATGACTGCCGGTTCAGACGCACATTCCTCAAAGTGCATCACAATCTCGAAACTGTCTCTTTCCACTATGAGCGGATAATCAGCTCGCGCAATTTGGCTCAGGATGCGCTTTTGCCTGGCCTCGTTTCCCAGTACGAAGCGGCCGAAACCGCCGTCTCGGTCCTTGTGCTGGATGCCGCGGTCTATCGTGCGTCTTATGACATAGCGCAAAAGGTCCAGAAGGCTTTCGGCAGTGTTGACGCATCTGTTCTGGATGAGCATCGGTCGTTCAGGTCTTATCTCGCTAACTGTTTCTTCATTCTCGAGGATTGCGGGCTGGCGACATTTGAAGAAGAACGCTGGGTGCTTGCTTTCGATCCGGGGCTGCCGGCTTTTGGTGACATCATTCGCGAATTGATTGCGGAATCTCCCGAAATCAGCCCGGCCGCCATCCTCGTCAACGACGCCTATCATTTTGCCATGAACAGTCTGGATCTGTTGCTGGCAGATGGAGACCGCGCGAAATTGGCGGGCTATGACGTTCCTGAAGCGACTGTCGATCATTTCCGGAACGGAACGGCGATTGCGCGCAAACGCATTGATGAAGCGTGCCATCTGGTCGAAGCCTTCCTGGAGAAGGCTGCTCCGGATCGCCAGGGGCTGGTGATCGCTGAAGTAGGTGCGACTTCGGTCGCTGTCAGCACGCGGCTTGCAGCCCTTGCCGAACGTTATGACGCCAAGCTCGTGATCGTTGAAGACGACGAGAATCTGAAGAGCAATCTGGCGACGGGTTTTGCGAAAAATCCGCGGGTCGATGTCGTGGATTGTGACGCCGATGGTTTGAGCCGGTGCGTCGATTTTGTCGTCAGCGCCAACGGTTTTCTCCTCGGACGTCTGCAAGACAGCGAAGCGTTGAATTCGGCACTGACTTCAATCGCAAAGGCGGGCGCCGAGCTTTGTTTTGTCGAGCATCAATACGCTTCGCTTGCGGATTTCGTCTTCGGG
>RCUT01000170.1_pt1 | contig 35856 bp, 31 predicted proteins | sample 2166171 | NCBI WGS metagenome assembly RCUT01 (sample SAMN09932757, study PRJNA488358) | compost metagenome | isolation source: compost soil in 4-hydroxybenzoic | place: Germany: Experimental Botanical Garden | reverse complement strand
GAGTAATTCCTGCCGTATTAATGTATGCATGGTGTTTTGTAGATGGTTTTAATGAAGATAAAGTAATCCGGTTTATCATTACAGCCGGTGAAATTGGCACCATCTTCAAGAAGAATGCGACCATATCTGCTGCAATGGGTGGTTGCCAGGCAGAAATCGGTGTTTCTTCAGCAATGGCTGCTGCTGGATTAACGGAGTGTCTGGGAGGAAGTCCAGAACAAGTATTAATGGCGGCTGAAATTGCAATGGAACATCACTTAGGCCTAACCTGCGACCCAATTGGCGGTTTGGTTCAGATTCCTTGTATCGAACGCAATTCTATGGGAGCAATTAAAGCCATTACAGCTTCAAATATTGCTATTGAAAGCGATCCTAAATCGGCAAAAGTTAGCTTGGATGCAGTAGTTAAGTCGATGTGGGATACCGCCAAAGACATGAATAACAAATATAAAGAAACCGCAGAAGGTGGTTTAGCCATAAATATTCCGGTTAATAATGCGGAGTGTTAGATAGGATTACACTGATAATTGTGGGATTACACTGATTAGTTTTGCTACTGCTATTATTAAGATTTAATATTTGAAGCAATTACGATTTTGTATGTAGAACGATAATGTTTTATCTTACAACAATCTTAAAATAATCGGTGTAATCACACTATCATTGGTGTAATCATTTCTTATGAAAATTATCGCTATCTACAATCTGAAAGGAGGAGTTGGAAAAACAGCTACTGCTGTAAATTTAGCCTATTTAGCTTCTATTGAAGGAGCTAAAACCTTACTTTGGGATCTCGACCCGCAAGCATCAACTACCTTTTACTACCAGGTCAAAGCAAAAATAAAAGGTGGAATGAAAAAACTGATGGGTAATAAGTCAGAGATTGAAGAGGCTATCAAATCTACTCATTACGACAATCTGGACATTTTACCTGCCGATATTTCCACACGAAATCTTGATATCATCCTGGATGACATGAAGTCTTCTAAGAAAAGACTTAAAAACATTTTAAGTGAATTAAGCGGTGACTATGATTATGTATTCATCGACTCCCCTCCCGGTTTTTCAGTGCTTTCTGAAAATATTTTTTCAGCAGCTGATTATCTTCTTTTACCGATGATACCAACAACGCTCTCTGTAAGGGCTTTTGAAACGATCACTGAATATTTTCAGGATAATGGCCTTGAAAAGAAAAAAATAATTCCCTTTTTCTCAATGGTTGATTTGCGAAAAAACATGCATAAAGACATTGTTGATGAATATCAAAACAATAAGCATCTGCTTAAAACCAGTATAAATTATTCATCAGAGGTGGAGAAAATGGGCATTTTCCGAGCACCGTTGTCTGCATTTGCTCCCAGATCAAAATCAGCTAAAGCTTATCATTCCTTATGGAAAGAATTTAAATCATTGATTACAACAAAAAAATAATCAGAATCCCCGAAGTAATTTAATTTTTCTTAAAACAAGGGCAACAATGCCTCTGTTACTATTATTGAAAATTCTGTTAATTAAATTCTACTAATAACGATCTTTATTTATCCTCAAAAAACGATTATGAGTTACTTAGAAAAAGCAAAAGCCCTTTATGTAATGGTTGGTGAAGGTAAAATTCTTGAAGCCTTTGAGAAATTTTACTCGGATAGAGTTACAATGGAAGAATTAGGCGAAGAGCCTCGCAAAGGGAAAGAAATAAACCTCAATTATGAGAAAAATTGGCTCGCAGGAATAAAAGAGTTTCATGGTTCGGGTGTTGATGCCATTACTTCCAATGAAGAAGAAGGTGTAACAATGGTTGAAAGCTGGATGGACTTAACTTTCCAGAATGGTCAGCGAATGAATCTTGAACAAGTTGCAGTTCAGCGTTGGGAAAACGACCATATCGTTTATGAAAAATTCTATCATAAATAAGAAAATTTCACACACAGAGCTGCAAAGTATCATAAGAAACTTATTCTTTGGCCTCATTGCAGCTTTGCGTGTAAATTGTCACCTATCATCTTAAATCCTACCGATTCTCTAATTATTAAATTCCGATTATCTTTGCTGATAAGCAATGCAAACTATTCAGGAAATTCTTTCTCTCTATCAGAACGATCCTCGCTTACAGCAATTAGGATCGTTGATTCAATTACAGCAACAACGAATTCATTTAAAAGGATTAATTGGTTCGTCAGATGCAGTATTGTCAAACGCTCTTCATGCCTCTACAGAGCAAACTTTCATTTTTGTTCTGCCAACTTATGAAGAAGCGGTTTACTTTTTGAATGATATTGAAAACATTAGCGGTAAATCAGCGCTATTGTTTCCTGCATCGTATCGAAAACCTTTTGAATTTATTCAACCAGATTCAGGCAATGTTTTGCTAAGAGCAGAAGTTTTAAATGAAATAAAGTCAAAAAGTCGTTTATCAAAACTAATTGCTACTTATCCGGAGGCGTTGGCGGAGAAAGTTATTAGCAGAGAGACTTTAGAGAAAAATACGCTTGACATCAAAGTAAATGATAAACTCAGTATTGATTTCATCAATGAGTTTTTACACGAATATGCTTTCGAACGTGTTGATTTCGTTTACGAGGCTGGACAATACTCTGTGCGTGGAGGAATTGTTGATATTTTCTCCTTCTCTCATGATCTGCCTTACCGTGTCGAGTTTTTTGGTGATGATGTGGAATCCATTCGAACTTTCGATCCGGAAGACCAGCTTTCGGTTGCTAAAATGGACCGGATTACCATTGTCCCTAATGTTCAGTCTAAGCTGTTAACAGATAACAATACTTCGTTCTTAGATTATATTGATGAGAATTCGGTGCTTTGGTTCAAAGATGTAACGTTTACTTATGATATAATTGAAAAAGGTGTCAAAAAAGCGAAAGACCTTTATAAAGCACTTCCTGATGAAGAAAAAGGCATTCATACCGAATGGATGGACCCTAAGTATTTATTCGATGAAAGTTCAGCTGTAAAAAGAAACATCGACAGGTTTACAGTCATTGAATTTGGCAAGCAGTTCACTTATGAGCCAACTTCGGTATTCAATTTCGACTTAAAACCTCAGCCTTCCTTCAACAAAGATTTCAACCTACTTCAGCATAATCTTAACGAAAATATTAACGAAGATATCCATAACTTCATTTTTGCAGATAGCGCCAAACAGGTTGAACGGTTATATGCAATCTTTGCTGATCTTCCAAAAGAAGAAGGTGCTAAAACAAAAAGTTCCGGATTAAATGAAGTTCCTTTTACGCCTATAAACCTTTCCATTCATGAAGGTTTTGTAGACAAGGAATTAAAAGTCGCTTTTTATACAGATCACCAGATATTTGATCGTTATTATAAATATAAATCCCGTAAAACCTATACCCAATCCCAGTCGATTACACTTAAAGAACTTCGTGAACTAAAACCGGGAGACTTTGTTACGCACATTGATCATGGAATTGGTAAATATGCCGGTTTGCAAAAGATGGAAGTTAATGGCCAAATACAGGAATCTATCCGATTGGTATATGCCGACAATGATTTATTGTATGTTAACATCAATTCATTAAACCGAATTTCTAAATATACCGGTAAAGATGGCACTCAACCTAAGTTGAATAAACTAGGAACGGATGCCTGGGACAAACTAAAAAAAAACACTAAAAAAAAAGTTAAAGACATAGCCCGTGATCTTATTAAGCTTTATGCCCAACGGAAAGCAAAAGAAGGATATGCTTTTATGCCAGACACTTATCTTCAAAACGAACTAGAAGCTTCGTTTATTTACGAAGATACTCCAGACCAGGAAAAATCAACTGCTGATGTTAAAAAAGACATGGAGGCCCCTCATCCTATGGATCGATTGGTTTGTGGAGATGTCGGTTTCGGTAAAACTGAAGTGGCAATTCGTGCAGCATTTAAAGCAGTTACAGACAGTAAACAAGTAGCCGTTTTAGTACCAACTACTATTCTTGCATCACAACATTACCGAACTTTTAAAGAACGTTTAAAGGATTTCCCTTGTAACATTGATTATATCAACCGTTTTAAATCAAGTAAACAGATTAAGGAAACACTTAAAAAACTTGAAGAAGGTAAAGTTGATATTATCATCGGAACACATCGCTTGGTAAGTAAAGATGTGAAATTCAAAGACCTTGGCCTTCTGATTATCGATGAGGAACAAAAATTTGGTGTTACAGTAAAAGAAAAACTAAAATCGATGCGGGTAAACGTGGATACGCTAACGTTAACGGCTACTCCTATTCCCCGCACCCTCCATTTTTCATTGATGGGAGCCAGAGATCTTTCAATCATAAGTACTCCTCCAGCAAACAGACAGCCTGTAATAACTGAACTTCATGTTTTTAATGAAAAGATCATTAAGGATGCTGTTGAATTTGAGGTTGACAGGGGCGGACAAGTGTTCTTTGTTCACAATAGGGTAAGTGATATTCATGATGTTGCCGGGTTAATTCGCAAACTGTGTAAAAATGTAAAAGTTTGTGTTGGTCACGGACAAATGGAAGGAGAAGATCTGGAGGATGTAATGGCTGATTTTATTGAAGGCAAATACGATGTTTTAGTGGCCACTACTATTATCGAAGCCGGATTAGATATTTCCAATGCCAATACCATTTTAATTAATCAGGCTCATAATTTCGGTTTAAGTGATTTACATCAGATGCGCGGACGGGTAGGTCGTTCAAACAAAAAAGCTTTTTGTTATTTGTTGAGTCCGCCATTATCTGTTTTAACCCCTGAAGCCCGCAAACGATTAAGTGCCATCGAAGAGTTCTCCGATTTAGGAAGCGGCTTTAATGTGGCTATGCGCGATTTAGATATTCGCGGAGCAGGAAACCTGTTAGGCTCTGAACAAAGTGGTTTTATTGCAGAAATTGGATACGAAATGTATCATAAAATTTTGGATGAAGCTGTTCAGGAGTTAAAAGAGGATGAGTTTAGTGAATTATTTAAAGATGAAAAACCTCGTCCTTTTGTAAGCTTTACCACAATTGATACCGATCTTGAACTACTTATTCCAACCGAATACGTAAGCAGTACACAAGAGCGCTATAATTTATACAATGAACTAAGTCGTGTTGAAAATGAGACTGAACTTCAGGCCTTTTCAGATCAGTTAATCGATCGTTTCGGTCCTTACCCGCGCCAGGTGAAGGAATTACTAAACACGATGCGTTTACAATGGCTTGCAAAAGATATTGGATTTGAAAAGTTAATGCTAAAGAATAAAACGCTACGTGGGTTCTTTATCGCCAATCAGCAATCTCTTTATTACGAATCGGATCAATTTACCAAAGTGCTTAATTATGTGCAAACACACCAAAGGGAAAGCCGATTAAAAGAAGGAAAGAATGCACTTTCTATTACATTCGATAGTGTTCAAAACATTGAACAAGCAATCTCGATACTGGCCGAATTAGTTGGCGTGGAAGTATCCTAAATCTTTTACAAATTATTTTATTCCAAATTGTTTAATTTGAGGTTAATAAACTTTATACTCAGCCCGAAAGTAATTAACCTTAATCAAACATATTTTGAATTATAGATCGCATTTCATGACTAAAACACTCTCTATTTCATTATTTGCATTGTTAGCGAGTTCTGCCGCATTTGCACAAGCTCCAACACAAGCACCTGATAACTGGTTCAATCTTGATCCTAAATTGGATAAAGTACAAGGTGTCAGCACTGAAAAGACTTACAAAGAGCTATTAAAAGGCAAAAAATATCAATCAATTGTTGTTGCCGTAATTGACGGTGGGGTAGATACTACTCACGAAGACCTTAAATCAGTTTTGTGGAAAAACAGCAAAGAAATTCCGGGTAATGGAATTGACGATGATAAAAACGGGTACATTGACGACGTTTACGGATGGAATTTCATAGGCGGTAAAGACGGTCGCAATATCAACCATGAAACGATGGAGTTAACCCGTTTATATGCACCATTAGCTACAAAATTTAAAGACGGAAAACCACTCGATGCTTCATTGCAGCCGGAGTATGAAAAATACCTGAAGCTTAAATCAGACTACGAGAAAGAATTTAACGAAACTAAAGAGCGTTATGCTAACTACGAAGGATTTTTGCAGCAGTTAAACAAGATCAACTCCATGCTAAAAATGCAATTAAAAGTTGAAAAGCTAGATGTTGCTACTTTATCGAAGGTAAATACAGGAGATGAAAACATTAATAAGCTTGCCGGCAATCTAAAAAACATGTTGGAAGCCAATGGTAGCCCTGATTTGGATGACCAGATTGAAAAATTAGGTGAAGCCGTAGATGATTTAAAGGGACGCCTTGATTTCGGCTTAAATACAACCATTAATGAGCGTACAATTGTCGGAGATGATCCTACCAATTCAAGTGAGCGTTATTACGGAAACAATGATGTTACCGGCCCTGATGCAGGTCATGGTTCACATGTTGCAGGTATTATTGCAGCAGCCCGGAACAATGGAATTGGAATGAACGGCGTGGCAGATCATGTTAAAATCATGGCTGTTCGTGCAGTTCCAAACGGTGACGAACGTGATAAGGATGTTGCCAATGCGATCCGTTATGCTGTTGACAATGGAGCCAAAGTAATCAATATGAGTTTTGGTAAATCCTATGATTATGATAAAAAAGCAGTTGATGAAGCTGTTAAATATGCAGCATCAAAAGATGTTTTATTAATTCATGCTGCAGGAAATGACGCTTCTAACAATGACACAGTTGGTAATTACCCTAATAAAAACTTTATCAGCGGCGGAAGCGCAGCCAACTGGATTGAGGTCGGGGCACTTTCTTGGAAAAGTGGAGAAGAGTCAGTTGCAAACTTTTCAAATTATGGCAAAAAAACAGTTGACGTATTTGCACCTGGTGTAGATATTTACTCAACAGTTCCTTTCTCAAAATACAAATCGAATAGCGGAACAAGTATGGCCGCGCCTGTTGTTGCAGGTATTGCAGCTGTAATTCGTTCTTACTTTCCTAAATTAACTGCCGAACAGGTAAAAACTATCATTGTTAATTCAACTGAAAAATTCCCAACGCTACAGGTTGTTGCTCCTGGTGCTGAAGATAAAAAACAAGTTAAGTTCAGTGACTTATCTATTACAGGTGGAGTAGTCAATCTTTACAATGCTGTAAAATTAGCGGCTACAATGTCAAAGAAATAGAAAACTAATTTCTTATAAATAAAGGAAAGACGATCATGTACATGATCGTCTTTTTTTGTGAGACACAGTCAATAACTATTGAATATCAGTTATTTATAATGTATTTTTAAGTAACATATTTAAACCATTGACTATGAACGCTCTTTCTCTCCTACCCAAAACTTTACAAGCCGGATTGGTGTTATTGCTTCTTTTTAGTTTGTCAACTTCAATATCTTGTAAAAAAAGTGATGATGATAATAATCCCACTTCCACAACATATGATAAACTTAAAGGTAAATGGACGGTATTATCCATAAATGAAAAGAAGTACGAGAATAACGCTTTAGTAAAGGAAGAAAATCAACATCTTCCGTCCGGAGCTTATACAATTGAATTCAAGGAAAAGGAAGTAACATTTGTTATTCCTAACGGAACCTTTACCCATCCAATTGACTATAATAAAGATTTAAATGAATTCGAATATGATGATTCGGGATTGAAAATAAAAAGCTCAGTAACTTTTAATGGAGATAAGGCCACCTTTATTGCTACGGAGGAACATACAGATGACGGAGTAGTAAAGAAAGAAGTGATTACTACCTTGTTGCAAAAAATATAAACTTAATAAATGGAAGACACTATACTGTCTTCCATTTATTGTTTATCCAGACATTTATGAAATTCATTTACCTAGCCTGGTTGGACTGATTTAATTATGGGGAGTTCCGGCGGAAAACTGGCTGCCGGAACTGTTTTATTTTACCACATAAATATCTTTATAGTTTCTTCCCAATCCATCATAGTCTAATCCGTAGCCTACAATAAAATCATTAGGAATTTCAAAACCGGTATAATCTACTTTAATCGGATATTTTAATGCATTAGGTTTTAACAATAACGAAGCGATTTTAACAGATGCAGGAGTATGTTTAAATAACTCATCTAAAAACACACTTAATGTTTTTCCGGTATCTACAATATCTTCAAGGATAATTATATCCCGTCCTGATAAATCAACATCAATACCAACGCTTTGGGTTACTGTTCCTGTACTTTCTGTCCCGTGGTAAGATTTGAATTTCACAAAACTTACTTCACAGTTTCCGTCATAATTCTTGAGCAGGTCGGCTGTAAACCAAAATGCACCGTTAAGCATTGAAATAAATACAGGTGTTTTTCCCTTATAATCATCACTTATCTGTTCTGCAATTGCGTTAATTCTATTTTGAATAGCAACCTCCTTAATATAAGGTTCAAAGCTTTTATCGTGTAGCGTAATCATCATATCGTTTATATGTATTCTTTTATGATAGTATAAGTTAAAAATAATTCGTGTATCTATTGTCGTTATTCTGTTACACATTCTTTATCAACCATTAAGCAAATGGCAAAACCCGATCAAAAATTAATCCTCCAACCTAAATATGTATCTTTGCCGGTTCAAATGGAATATAGTTTAATAACACTCAAAAACGGTATCAGAGTTCTGCATAAGCCAGCTCAGGAGTCAGGCATTATGCACATGTGTTTGGTGGTTAATACCGGTTCGCGCGATGAAACAGCCGAAAAAGCAGGCCTTGCGCACTTTATTGAACATCTATTATTTAAAGGCACAAAGAAACGCAATACTTACCAAATTTTAAACAGACTGGAAGTAGTTGGTGCAGATCTGAATGCTTATACCACAAAGGAACAAACCTGTATACACGCCTCCTTCTTAAACGAACATTTAGAACGTTCGTTAGATTTACTAACGGATATTATGTTCTATTCAACATTTCCGGAAAATGAATTGGAAAAAGAAAAAGGTATTGTACTTGATGAATTAGACTCTTATAAAGACACACCTGAGGAACACATACAGGATGAATTTGATGAAATAGTCTTTAAAGGACATGTGTTAGGGCAAAACATCCTCGGTACTCCTGAAACCATTAAGGCATTTAAACAAAGTGACATTTTCAACTTTGTGAATGATAATTATAACACCCATGAAATCGTATTAGGTGTTTACGGAAACATTTCGGAGAAGAAACTTCAGAAACTCACAGAAAAGTACTTGGGCTCGATCCCTGAAAATAATCATAAAAAAAATCGGGTTGAAGCAAATGGCTATTCTCCTCAAATAATTCAATTAGAAAAGAACTGTAATCAATCTCATTGTATAATTGGTTCCAGATCGTATAATCTTACAGACTCGCACAAAATGGGCATGCTGTTACTGAATAATTTATTGGGCGGTCCTGGCATGAGCTCTAAGCTTAATCTTGAAATCAGAGAACGTTTCGGAGCGTGTTATACAATTGAATCCAACTTTGTTCCAATGACTGACACAGGAATGTTTTCGATCTATTTTGGAACAGATGCAGAGAAAACAAATCGTTGTATCAAGCTTATTCACAAAGAATTAAAAAAACTTAGGGAACAACCATTAAGTACCCTGCTACTTCAGCAAGCTAAAAGACGTTTTAAAGGACAAATTGCATTAGCTGAAGAATCCCGTATCTCAGTAATTATTGCCATGTCTAAAAGCTTATTAGATTATGGTCGCGTTGATAGCCTGGAAGAAATCTTTAATAAGATAGATGCAGTAACCTCTGTAGAATTACTCGAAATAGCCAACCAAAATTTTGACCTGGCACAGTTAAGTATGTTAACATTTATGCCAACAGAATAATTACGAGTTACGAGTTATTTATTACGTGTTAAACGAATTCGCAACTCGCAACCCTTAATTCGCAATCAACAATGGAAATTATCAATAAAAAAATAGACGCATATATAGATGCTCATACAGATATAGAACCTGAAGTTCTAAAAATTCTCAACAGAGAAACCCACCTGAAAGTATTATTACCCCGTATGCTGTCGGGGCATTTCCAGGGACGTGTATTGAGTATGATCAGCAAAATGATAAAACCTCACCGCATTCTGGAACTTGGAACTTATACCGGTTATTCAGCTATTTGCCTATCAGAAGGATTAGCTGAAGAGGGAAAGCTCACTACTATAGACATTAATGCTGAATTGGAACCATTTGTACGTTCTTTTTTTGAAAAAGCTAAAGTGGATCACAAAATCGAATATATTATTGGTGACGGCACACAAGTAGTACCTGAACTGAATGACCTATTTGACCTTGTTTTTATAGATGCCGATAAGAAAAACAATGGCACCTATTATGACCTTGTATTTGATAAAGTAAAACCGGGTGGATTCATTTTAATTGATAATGTATTGTGGAGCGGCAAGGTTATTGACGAGAATCCTGATAAGGACACCAAAGTTATTCTTGCATTTAATGAAAAAGTGCAAAACGATGAACGTGTAGAAAATGTAATGCTACCTATCAGAGACGGCGTTTTATTAGTTCGCAAGAGATAACAATTACCTAAAAAAACCGTTCAATAGGTTGTTTGTGTTCTAACTACTTGTATTTTCAAATAAAATAATAGTTATTTATAGCAATAATTAAAACTTATAAGAATTTTTATTAACTAAAATTTAGCTAATGAAGAAATTAAAGCTCTTTTTGTTGCTTTCAATAATTAATATATATGCATACGGACAAAATCGTTTGGCAACAACGTATGCAAAAAAATATGGAGAACTTGCCGTTTCAGAGATGAAACGTACCGGTATTCCGGCAAGCATAACACTTGCTCAGGGCATAATTGAGTCTGGAGGAGGAACAACATCACTTGCCAGAAAAGCTAACAATCATTTCGGAGTAAAAGCCGGTCGTAGCTGGAAGGGTAAACGCCATGGAAATTTTAGAAAGTATGAAACCGCTGAAGAAGCGTTTGACGATCGTTCCGATTTCCTTTCTCAAAAAAAGACTTACGCTTCTTTATTTAAGCTCGACCTTTGTGACTATAAAGGATGGGCCAGGGGTTTACAAAAAGCCGGATATGCCACAAGTAAGCGATATGCAACTGATCTAATTCGTTGCATTGAACAAAATAATTTACACGAGTGGGATAAGCTGGTTTGTACAGATAAAGAAGACAATAATGAGTTAGTTGTCCCAACCGAATTAATTGCGTCGGTTGACAGTGTGGCGGTAACGACGGCCTCAAAACCTACAGTTCGTGCTAAATCTGCGCATACTTACCATAAGATAAAAAGCGGAGAGTCTCTTTATACAATCGCGAAAAAATATAAAACTACCGTAAATAAGCTTAAATCATTAAATTCGTTGCAATCTGCAAAAATTAAACCCGGACAACGTATTCGCATTAACTAATGAACAATTGGAAAATTTTTACGCTGTGTATTATCACGCTCTCACTTGCATCATGTTCAGCAAGCAAAACTTCAGTAAACTCTCAATCAAAGGCAAGTGTTACTAGCAGTAGCGCTGGAGGAGGTTCAGTAACTTCTTACCCTAAATCAAACAGTACCCAACAATACATCAATAAATATAAACAAATCGCAGTTGAAGAGATGCGACGTACGGGTATACCTGCAAGTATCACTTTAGCTCAAGGTATTTTTGAGTCTGCAAGTGGTAATAGTGATTTAGCTATTAAAGCCAATAACCATTTCGGAGTTAAATGCACCAGTGACTGGAATGGAGAAACCTATCATAAAGATGATGATAAACCGAACGAGTGCTTCAGAAAATACCCTCATGCTGAAGGATCGTTTCACGATCACTCTCAGTTTCTTCAACGCCCTCGTTATGCTTCTTTATTTAAACTTGACCCTGCCGACTACAAAGGATGGGCAAATGGATTAAAAGCAGCCGGCTATGCAACTAATCCTCAATATGGCCCTAAACTAATCGAATTAATTGAGCGATATGAGCTGAATAAATTCGACAAAGCAGGACAAAAGGATATGGTAGTTGCCTCAACCAATAGAGGTAGCTTATACTTTGAGCAAAAACCGGTAAATGAAGAAGGTTATGTAAAAAAAACAGCCTCAGTTCCTTCAATTGTTGAAGAAGTGGTACCGGAAGGCTTTTACAGAGTTAAAGCAGGAGATACTTTATACGGTATCGCTAAAAAATTTAATGTAAAAGTTGAAAATATTGTAACCTGGAACAGCCTTGAGTCGTATTCAATTGAAGTTGGTCAAAAACTAAAAGTTTCTAAATAATATTTCGGATAGCACTTTTAATAACATAAGTTAATAATGATTCTTCATGTGTTAAATGGCGATGCGCTACTTCCAAATTTCAAGCGCTGTAGCTTTTTAGGTGATGTAATGATTTGGCGAGAGTGTCTCGTAGAGGGACCGGTGAGCGCTAAAACGGATGAAGAATTTTGGGAGCAACGTAGTAATTACATTTGCGAGACTTATCAGGTTACTAATGAGGAGTATCACCACCAGGTTATTGAGAAGCTATATAAAATTGAAAATCCTGCCAGATACTCCGAAATAAATCTTTGGTTTGAATTTGACCTCTTTTGTCAGGCCAATCTGTTTTTTATTCTTCAACGCCTGGCCAAACATACTTTAAACCATACTACTATTTACTGGGTTCAGCCGGAACAACAATCGGTTAATGAATATTTCAGTGGATTTGGAAACACGAATAATCAGCAGTTAAGAACCTATTTTTCAAACCGTTTGCTGCTTACTTCTACTGATCTGGGATTTGGAACGCAAGTTTGGGAGGCCTACGCGCAAAACAAAAAAAACCTTCTCCACGAACTTACTTCTAACCCTCCTCCAAATTTTCATTTCTTTGCTGAAGTATTCAGGGCTCATCTGCAACGAAGCAATGACGACGAATCTTCTGCTAACAGAATAGAGAAACGATTATTGGAAGCGATAAAAAACGGCGTAGATTCTGAAATTGACTTATTGCATCGCTTTTGGGAAACGGAGAGTATTTATGGACTGGGTGATTTACAAGTTGTAAATTATATTAATAACCTCCAACAAAAAAACTGGATCGACGGACTTGAGCTTACTTCTGAAGGAGAAATAGCACTTAACAAAGCTTTTTAATGATTTAAGCCTTTATTATTTTTCTGTATAAACCTTTCTTTTCAATAAACTCACGCACTCCATCAGTAACTAAAAAACGGATGCTTTTATTCTCAGCAACGGCCTTGCGAATAAATGTTGCTGAAATATCCATTTGAGGTGTATCCGTAATTATTACTGCCGGATGATTAGCCCACTCGCTCACATCTGCTCCCGGACGAGGATAAACAACTATTTTATAGTATTTGAGAATAGACTCGTAATTCTTCCATTTTTTCAGCGATTTCAGGTTATCGGCTCCCATAATTAGCCAAAACTCATGCTGTGGATATTTCTCTGATAAATAAGTAAGCGTATCAATGGTATACGAGGGCCGTGGAAGCTTTAATTCAACATCGCTCACTTCGATCTCATCCGTATCTTCGGTTGCAATCTTAGCCATTTCCAGCCTATCGTGGACATGAATCAGATCGCCTATCGCTTTAAAAGGATTATGCGGAGACACCACCAACCACACTTTATCCAGTTCAGTATAATTAGCCATATAACTGGCAATCACCAAATGTCCTAAATGAATAGGATTAAATGACCCAAAGAATAATCCGATTTTCATGATTGATGGTTCATAGATCATGGTTCATAGATCATGGCAACTATTGGCTATGACCTATGAACCATGAACTAACTCGCTATTTCACTTCCCTTTTTCCAAATTTCATTTTATCCTTCAGGAAATATTTAACGAACACTTCTGATTCTTCACAAGCTGTTTCGAGTTCGTAATTTTCCAGGATTACATCAAATTGAGGGGCGTAAGCTAATTCCTTTTCAGCTTTTGCATAACGTTCTGCAAGTTTTTCAACGCTATCAGTACCGCGACCAGCCAAGCGCTCTCGAAGAACCTCTATTGACGGCGGTTGAACAAATATGGCGATAGCCTGTTCTGGATATTTACGTTTTAAACGCAAACCTCCAATTACATCTACATCAAAAATAACATGCTTACCCTCCGCCCAAATCCGTTCAATCTCAGCCCGTAAAGTACCATAAATAGTCCCATTGTATACTTCTTCAAACTCAACAAACTCATGATTAGCAACCCGATGAAGAAACTCTTCCTTACTTATAAAATAATAATCTTTATTATTTACCTCTTCACCGCGAGGCTCCCTAGTTGTCGCCGATATAGAAAACTGCAAATCAGGGAATCTGGTAAGCAAGTGTTTTACAATGGTAGTTTTACCTGCTCCTGATGGAGCTGAAAATATGATAAGTTTACCTGACATTTTTTTATTGTATTGGCTATTAGCATTTAGCCACTAGCCATTAGTATTCTTTATTAAAATTAATTGCTAATCACTAACAGCTAATGGCTGATAGCTATAAAACATTCAATAACTGCTCTTTAATTTTTTCGAGTTCGTCTTTCATTTCAACTACCAGTTTCTGAATACTGGCATCGTTCGCTTTTGAACCCATTGTATTGATCTCACGACCAATCTCCTGGCTGATAAAACCTAATTTTTTACCTCCTGCATCCTTACTGTTCAAGGTAACCAGAAAATAATCACAATGACTGCGTAAACGCACTTTTTCCTCAGTTATATCAAACTTCTCAATGTAATACACAAGTTCTTGTTCCAAACGATTTTGATCGATATTCTCAGTACCAACTGCATCTTCCAGGTATTTGTTAATACGCTCCCGAACAACAGGCATACGACTAGGCTCAGCAAGCTCTACATCTGCTAAACGATTCATAATAGTAGAGATACGCTTTACAAGGTCTTTCTCAAGCTCAGCCCCTTCGGTAGCCCTAAAATCATTAAAAGCATTTACAGAGGCCTCAAAGGTAGTATAAACTGCTTTCCACTCCTCTTCATCAACATCTTGTTCATCCTGCTTAATTACTTCAGGCATTTGTACCGCTAAAGCAAATAGATCTGTGGTATTAGCATTTAACTCATTTGCACCCTGCAGCAGCTGTTCATAATATGCTTTTAGTAAGGCCTGATTTATGGAGACAGGTTTACGTTCAGCACCTGCGTTATATTCAATAGAAATAGTAAGATTGACCTTACCACGTTCGATCAATCGATTACAATCCGTTCGGATTAATAACTCTTTATCGGAATGCGCTTTAGGTAGCTTTAAGGTAAGTTCCAGAAATTTACTATTTAATGACTTGATCTCAACGGTAATTTTGGCTTTGCTTGTTTCTTTGGTAGCAATTCCAAATCCGGTCATGGATTTAAGCATAGTTAAACGGTTAGAGAGTGACACTATTACAATTTAGCGTCATACAAATGAATATACAATTAAGGATGAAATAGAATTAATTTGCTACTGCAACCTTGGGCCTTAGACTCACCAGATAAACTCCGGCAAAAATCATTGCTGCAAAAATAAACTTTTGCAACGTTATTTCATCTTTTCCAAGTGCAATGGCGATAATAGATGCAAGAACCGGTTGCAAATAAATATAGGCTCCAACAACTGACGAGTTCACGTATTTTAGGGCCCATCCATTGAGTAAGTACGTGAGAAACGTGGTACAAACTATCACAAATATAATAGCTATCCAAATACTATATGGAATATGCAACCAATCTACCTTTAAGATATCTGTTATCCCGAAAGGAAAAACCAATACGGCTCCCAGGATAAAAGTCCATTTTACAATATGAATTGCCTGGTACTTCTGAATCAGTGGTTTTGCTATAATCAGGTAATAAGCATAAATAATTGCATTCAGGATAACATAAATATCGCCGAGAACAGTCCCACCACTCAATGAGAAATCAGGCCAAAGAATCATAAAAACGGCACCAGACAGTCCTAATATCAATCCGCCAATTTTCAGCGCTGTAACCTTTTCTTTCAATACCCAAAAAGCAAGTAAAGCCACAAATAGTGGGGTACAAACCATTTCAACGGCAGCCTTAATAGGCGTTGTTAATGATAATCCCTGAAAAAACAATAACATATTTGCGCCCACTCCCGTAACTGCCGACAAGAATAAAAGTTTATAGTCTTTCTTTTCAATGGGTTGTGATACACCTCCAGAAACCTTGCTCATTAGAATAAAAAGCAATGCTGCACCCCAAACGCGGATCACAATAAAACCATACGGTTTTATATAAACAGGCATTACTTCTTTAGCGATGATAAATGTTGCTCCGTAGATAAATGATACAATAAAAAGTGCGAAATGCACTTGTAAAGTTTTATTCATAAGATTGTTTAAGGCGGAGCAAATATGGTGTTTTAAGTTGACTTACAGTACTATTAAATCAACTTTGGAAGCACAAATGAAGTAGGAGCAATTAATAATTTCTCCATGGATTGATAAACATGTTCTTTTAAATAAGGAAGATCATCCATTGTTAATCCGGCTGTCTCAACTACGTCAGCATACACCACTTTAACTATACCAGGCTTAATAGCTAAAGGGTTTTTACGAGGCAATAGTTGTTTCGAATTTACAATCACGACAGGAGCAATTGGAGTTTGCGTTTCAATAGCGATACGAAAAGCGCCGTCATAAAATTCAGTCAGCGGTTGATCAGTCTTGTTCATCGTTCCCTCCGGAAAGATTAAAACCGACATTCCATTATTTAGTTCCAGCTTAAGATCTTCAACACATCTCTGACGGCTTTCCTTACTGCTTCGATCGATCATCACTACTAACCGCTTATAAATAATATCAAACAAAGGAACTTTAGCCATCTCAATCTTGCCTAATGGCTTAAAAGATTGATGAATACCTAACACAACAGCAAGTGAATCAAGATACGAGCCATGGTTGCAAACATATACATAGGCGCGATTTTCAGGTGCTTTATACTTATTGAATGACTTAAATAGAATAAGTGAACCCAATGAAGCTAACAAGGCCCAAATACGAAGAAAGATGAATGATACATCTGTTCCGGTTTTCCCGGGAAGAATTAATGTGGCTAATACAACAAAAGGCAATGCTGCAATCAAGCCAACAACAAATGCTACTAATCCTAAAAACAACTGAACTACAGCAAAAACCTTACGCATACTTCTTTATTACTAAGTGAAAGACACAAGAATAAAGATTGATTTTAGCATTACAAAGTTTTTTTAGCAATTGGCAGTGAGCTGATCAGCAATTAGTAAGAAAATAGAGAATGGTTGATTATGTCCCGGATAATGGGATATTAAATATTCAAGAATGTGCAGGCTCTCTCTGCAGCGGTTTTCTCTGCATTCTTTTTGGTAAAATCCTGACCGGTACCGCATTCATCTCCATCAACAAAAACTTTTACCGTAAATAATTTTGACTTACTGCCTTCTTCATTCGGCATCAGTTCAAATAATACTTCTTTGCCGTGGCGTTGGCACCATTCAATAAGTTTGCTTTTAAAGTTAGTTTCTGTTTGCTCAAGTGCATCTACATCAACATGTGCTTTTAGAATTCGCTTTAAAATAAATGATTTGGTAAATGCATAGCCCTTATCCAAATAAACAGCACCGATCAACGCCTCAAAAGCGTCACCCATTAACGAGCCTTGCTTAATTGGATTATTGATCATTCGGGTATCATAATCCATAAGATCACCAATGCCAATTTTTTTGGCCAGCTGATTTAAATGATTACGATTTACGATTTTGGAACGCATTTCGGTAAGGAAACCTTCGTCCCTAAACGGATACTTTTTAAATAACATCTCACCCACCACTGCACCCAAAACAGCATCGCCTAAGAATTCCAGACGTTCATTACTGTTTTTCAATCCTTCTTTTAATTGAGGAGCTACAGACTTATGGCGAAATGCCAGCTTATATAAGGTGAGATTTCCAGGAACAAATCCCAGCATGTTATTCAAAGCTCTGACATAATTTCGCTCACGAGAAATATAAAGCCTGTATAAACGCATTGCGGGCATTCTGTATCCTAATTATTTGTAAAGAATGGGAGATATAAATAAGTTACAGGTATTCCAGCGGAAGGCACTTCCGTAAAAACCTGTAACTTATTTTTGGTATTATTCTTCAAATTTCTTGAAAATTACCGAAGTATTATGGCCACCAAAACCAAAAGTATTTGATAAAGCAGCACGTATAACACGTTTCTGAGCTTTATTAAATGTAAGGTTTAATTTCGGATCAATTGCCGGATCATCGGTAAAATGATTAATAGTAGGAGGAACAATATCATTAACAACAGCCAGGATAGAAGCAATTGCCTCTACAGCACCGGCCGCACCTAACAAGTGACCTGTCATTGATTTTGTTGAGCTAATATTAAGCTTGTAGGCGCTTTCGCCGAACAAATTAACAATAGCTGTAGTTTCACTAATATCGCCTAATGGAGTTGAAGTTCCGTGAACGTTGATATAATCAATATCATCAACACTCATACCAGCATCTTCAAGCGCCGCAATCATTACATTACGAGCACCTAATCCTTCAGGATGTGGCGCAGTAATATGATTAGCATCGGCACTCATACCGCCACCAACAATTTCAGCATAGATTTTAGCACCGCGTTTCTTAGCATGCTCATACTCTTCCAGAATGATAGCACCTGCACCCTCACCGGCAACGAAACCGTCGCGGTCAAGATCAAACGGACGAGAAGCCGTTTCAGGAGAATCATTTCGGGTTGACAATGCATGCATCGCATTAAATCCACCGATACCGGCCTCATTAATGATCGCTTCTGAACCACCGGTAATAAACATATTAGCTTTGCCTAAACGGATATAGTTAAAGGCATCAATAATAGCATTATTAGAGGAAGCACAAGCCGAAACTGTTGCAAAATTAGGGCCGCGTAAGCCATATTTGATAGAAATGTGACCGGCCGCAATATCAATGATCATCTTAGGGATGAAGAAAGGATTGAGACGCGGAGTTCCATCGCCTTTAGCAAACGTAGAGACCTCATCAAGGAAAGTTTTCAGACCGCCAATTCCGGCGCCCCAAATAACTCCGATACGATCGGTGTCAAGTTCTTCAAAGTTTACTCCCGAGTCTACAACAGCCTCGTGAGTTGCAGCCATAGCGTATTGAACAAAAGGATCTACCTTACGGGCTTCCTTTTTGTCCATAAAGTCTTCAGGGTTGAAATTCTTTACCTCGCAGGCGAACTTCGTCTTGAATTTTTCGGTATCGAACTTTGTGATCATGGCTGCGCCACTCACGCCATTGATCAAACCATTCCAGTACTCTGGAACGGTATTACCCAACGGCGTAAGTGCACCTAGCCCTGTAACAACAACACGTTTAAGTTGCATTAAATACTTTTAAGATGAAATTTTCTTATTTAACGTTCTTTTCAAGGTAGGCGATAGCCTGACCTACAGTAGCAATTTGCTCAGCTTGTTCGTCAGGAATAGCCACGTTAAATTCTTTCTCGAATTCCATGATAAGCTCAACTGTATCAAGCGAATCGGCACCTAAATCGTTAGTAAAGCTAGCCTCAGGTGTAACTTCGTTCTCGTCAACACCTAATTTCTCAACGATAATCGCTTTTACTCTTGATGCAATATCTGACATAGTTTTTTGTGTTTAAAAGGTTATTTTTCTAAAATTTTCTGCAAATAAAAGTAAATTAAGGGAACTATTCAAAACTTTTTTTCGTTGTGGCAAGTAATCGCTCATTTATATAGCTTTGCATTAAGTTTAGCTCCTCTTGAATAAAAAAATATTAAAGGTATCATTTGACTACGATTTTACGCTGATCGGCATTATTGCTCCGGCCAGAGACTATCGTTTCTGTTGGTTCTTCAATAAAGAATTGTTTTTCAATTTAGTAAAAACTGATGAGATTATTCTTACGAATAAATTAAATCAGGAAGTTTATTTTTCTAAATACCACCAATTTTTTGAAGAAGGCGAACAAGATTTTTACGTGCTGGCCAATAAAGGTTCGGAAGGATACCTTGTACCCGAAAGAAAAGAAGTCGACTTTTTTCTTCTTATCCATAATATGAACTATAAAGCCGACAAAGAGACCTTATTAAGCCGTATTAACAAAATGAGCATCACGCAAACTGCCTTTTTTATAGATGCCAATCAACTAAAATCGAGAGATAATTTGCTCTTTTAGACTATTAACATATTATTATATTGTTGATATAAAAGTTAGCATACAGTTATAGAAACAAATTGTATTTTTGCCCCCGCAAACTCGAAACTTATTATGAACGAATTACACAACAGAACAAAGATTGTGGCTACCCTTGGGCCTGCTTCCGCAAAAAAGGAAGTACTGCTGCAAATGATAAAGGCAGGCCTTAACGTTTGTCGAATTAATTTCTCCCACGGCAAACACGAAGAACACCTCCAAACCATCAACCTCATCCGCGAAATCAATCTAGAAAATAATTTTAATGTGGGAATACTTGCTGACCTTCAAGGCCCTAAGATCCGTATTGGTGATATGGAGAATAATGGGGTGGCGTTTGCTGCAGGTGATATCGTTAACATCATTACTACTCCTAAAGTAGGTGATAAGGAATCTATCTACATTACTTATACAGCTTTTCCTAAAGATGTTAATCCGGGTGAAATTTTCTTGTTGGATGACGGTAAAATGCAGATGCGTGTTTTAGATACCAACAAAACTGATACCGTTAAAGCTGAAGTAATTTATGGCGGCATCTTGTCTTCTAAGAAAGGTGTTAACCTTCCGTTTACGAAAACAAGTACCCCAAGCTTAACGGAAAAAGACCGTGAAGATCTTGAATTTGCTTTAAAGCATAATATTGACTGGATCGGACTTTCATTTGTTCGAGAAGCAAAAGACATTATTGATCTTAAAAAGATCATTGCTAAAAGTGGCAGTACAGCTAAAGTTGTTGCTAAGATTGAAAAACCAGAAGCTATTGACAACATTGATTCAATTATCGATGTTACGGATGGTGTGATGGTTGCTCGTGGTGACTTGGGTGTTGAAATGCCAATGGAAGAGGTTCCATTATTGCAAAAGCAAATCGTTAGAAAATGTAATGCCTTGGCAAAACCGGTAATTATTGCTACTCAAATGATGGATTCGATGGTTGCTAACCCTCGTCCAACACGTGCAGAAGCAAATGACGTTGCCAACTCAGTATTAGATGGTGCTGATGCAGTAATGTTAAGTAACGAAACCTCAGTTGGTTTATACCCTGTTATTGTTATTGAGGCCATGAGCTCTATTGTCCGCAATATTGAAAACGGAATGTACCCTTATTATAATGATTCTCAGATTGAGGAGCATCCTGAGACTTTCTTAGCGGACTCAGTTTGTAATTCAGCCGTTTATCTTGCTGAGAAAACCAGTGCAAAAGCAATCGTTGCCATGACATTCTCAGGCTATTCAGCTTATCAAATTGCAAGTCAGCGCCCTAAAGCACGTACCTTTGTCTTTACTGGTAATCGTGATTTAATGAACAGTATAAGTTTAGTATGGGGTGTAAAAGCATTTTACTATGATAAGTTTGAAACCACTGACCAAACAATCAAAGAGGTGAACAACATTTTAAAAGAGAATGGATTTGTTCAAGAAGGTGAAGTGATCATCAATACTTTCTCTACTCCTATTGCTGAAAAAGGAAGAACAAACACGATCAAAGTAAGTGTAGCTTAATAGCTGTTCTCGACGTATAAATTTTAAAAAGGCGACTTCTGCAGAGTCGCCTTTTTTATGTCTCCCTCACTAAGTTTTCCACATCCTTACTTCCTCAATTTCAGGCAATAATATTTCACCTTGCGCCTCTGGTAAGGCTCTGTATTTTTTATGTGGAAAACTGTAAATCACATTCTTATCATAGCATCGTTAAATTTAATGTACGGCTCTCCTGCTTAAAAATGCAATCGTTTGACTGTGGAAAACGTGTTCATTTTTTATAGCACTTACTGTCATGATCTTAAAGATCAAACTTATGAAACCTGCACAATATCATGCATGCAGGATAGAGCAAAACCTACATTTAAACAATAATAATTGATTCGTATGAAAAAGAACACTGACCAACGTAGAGGGTTAAAAGTCAACCGGCATTTTACCCAGGAAGGCATAAGTCCACTCGACATGTTTAGCTATGAAAAGCGATCATCAGTAATCAGAAATCCGGCAGGCGATGCCGTTTTTGAGATGAACAATGTTGAAGTGCCTACTTCGTGGTCGCAAGTGGCTACCGATATTCTTGCTCAAAAATATTTCAGAAGAGCCGGCGTCCCTCAGCCTGATGGAACATTAGGATCAGAAACTTCAATTAAACAAGTAGCACACCGTATGGCCAATTGTTGGATGGACTGGGGTAAACGCTACAACTATTTTGCTTCTGATGAAGATGCACAAGTATTTTATGACGAATTAGTGTACACCCTTACAGCACAAATGGCAGCACCTAATTCACCTCAATGGTTTAACACCGGACTTTATACTTCCTACGGCATATCAGGATCGCCGCAAGGACATTATTATGTTGACCCTAAAACCGAAGAGTTAAAAAAATCTACTTCTGCCTATGAGCGACCTCAACCTCACGCATGTTTTATACTATCTGTTGATGATGATTTAGTGAATGATGGTGGAATTATGGACCTGTGGGTACGTGAAGCACGCATTTTTAAATATGGATCAGGAGTTGGAACCAATTATTCTAAGATAAGAGGTGAATATGAAAAACTTTCTGGCGGCGGAACTTCATCAGGCTTAATGTCATTCTTAAAAGTTGGAGACAGAGCTGCTGGAGCAATCAAATCAGGAGGAACAACCAGACGCGCAGCCAAAATGGTATGTCTTGACCTTGATCATCCAGAAATCGTTCAATTTATCGACTGGAAAGTTGAAGAAGAAAAAAAAGTAGCCGCCTTAATTGCAGCCGGATACGCATCTGACTACGAAGGTGAGGCTTATCGAACAGTTGCCGGTCAAAACTCCAATAATTCTGTTCGCATACCAAATTCATTCTTCAAAGCATTGGAGCAAGATCTGGACTGGGAAACAAAAGCCCGAACCAATGGTAAAACAATGAGCAGCATACCATCCAAAAAACTTTGGGATAAGATTGGTTTTGCGGCCTGGGCTTGCGCAGATCCGGGCGTTCAGTACGACACCACCATCAATGAATGGCATACCTGTCCGGAAGGAGGTAGAATCAATGCATCTAATCCGTGTTCGGAATACATGTTCCTTGATAATACAGCCTGTAATTTAGCTTCAATCAATTTACAACACTTCTTTAATCCCGAGACATTAACTTTTGATGTTAAAGGATTTGAACATATTTGTCGCCTATGGACCATGGTACTCGAAATATCAGTATTAATGGCTCAATTCCCATCTAAAGAAGTTGCTCAACTATCTTATGATTACCGTACACTTGGACTAGGTTATGCTAACCTTGGCTCTATGTTAATGGTAGCAGGCATTCCGTATGACAGTGAGAAAGCTCGCGCCATTGGAGGAGCTCTAACAGCTATCATGACTGGAACAGCTTACGCAACTTCAGCCGAAATGGCTCAGCATTTAGGCGCATTTAAAGAGTTTAAAAAAAATAAAGAGCACATGATGCGCGTTATGCGCAATCATCGTTATGCAGCTTACAACACAACTGATGCCTACGAAAATTTAGAGATAGCTCCACCGGGTATTGATCCTAAATTCTGTCCGGACTATTTATTGTCAGCAGCATGCAATGCGTGGGATAAAGCAGTTGAACTGGGTGAGAAATATGGCTACCGAAATGCACAAACCACTGTTATCGCCCCTACCGGAACCATCGGATTAGTAATGGATTGCGATACCACTGGAATAGAGCCTGATTTTGCTTTGGTAAAATTCAAGAAACTTTCAGGTGGTGGTTATTTCAAAATCATTAACCAGGCCATTCCAACTGCTCTTAAAAATCTTGGATATCAGTCTCATGAAATTGAAGGAATTGTGAATTATGCCAAAGGTACAGGCTCTATCCAAAATGCACCGCATATCAACTTTAAATCATTAGCAGCAAAAGGCTTTACTGATGCTGATCTTGAGCGTTTGGATAAAGCAATTCTTTCAGCATTCGAAATCAGTTTTGCTTTTAATGTTTGGACCTTAGGAGAAGAGTGCCTTTCGCGCTTAGGGTTTAAGTCGGAACAGTACAGTGATTCATCTTTTAGTTTATTGAAAGCACTTGGCTTTAGCAATCAACAAATTTCGCAAGCAAATGATTTTGTTTGTGGAACCATGACTATAGAAGGTGCACCTTATTTAAAACAAGAACATTACCCTATTTTTGATTGTGCTAACCGATGTGGAAATATTGGTAAACGCTATATACATGCACATGGCCACATCCGCATGATGGCATCAGCTCAGCCTTTCTTATCTGGAGCCATTTCTAAAACAATTAATCTTCCAAATGAAGCTACAGTTGATCAAATTTTAGATTGTTATCAATTGAGCTGGGAATTAGGTTTAAAAGCCAATGCGCTTTATCGGGACGGTTGTAAACTTTCGCAACCATTGTCAACCAAGTCTGATGTTAAGGAAGAAGAAAAAATTGATGCTGTTGAAGATGCTTTAGGTAGAGCTGCTGAACTAAAAATACAAGAATTATCACCTGAACAGGTGTTGGAGGCAGCAATCCATATTCTAAATAAATCGGAAGATACCGTATTTAAACGTCAGCTTTCGAGCATAGTGGAACGCAAACGTTTACCACAAAGGCGTGGTGGATTTACTCAGAAAGCACATGTTGGAGGCCAAACTATCTTTGTTCGCACTGGTGAATACCAAGATGGCACATTAGGAGAAATCTTTGTTGATATGCACAAAGAAGGGGCTTCTTTCCGTTCGTTGATGAACTGCTTTTCAATAGCTGTATCCCTTGGACTTCAATATGGGGTTCCTCTGGAAGAGTTTGTAGATAAATTTACTTTCACCCGTTTCGAACCATCTGGAATGGTTATAGGCCATGACAATATTAAAAGCTCGACATCGGTAATTGATTATATTTTCAGGTTACTGGGTTATGAATACCTTAACCGCACAGATTTGGTACATGTTATTACTAAACAAAATGCATCCTTAAATAATCCTCAATTAATTGATGAGGATATTAATCCAGATAAAAACAATGTGTTTGAATCATCCGTTATTAATACAAGAGTAACTTCTGATTCTTCAGAAATGAAATTTAAGTCACTTGATATCAGCGGTGGAGTTCAATCAGATGCACCTGCTTGCAACACTTGCGGACATATTACTGTTAGATCAGGTACTTGTTATAAATGCTTAAACTGCGGTAATTCATTAGGCTGCAGTTAATTAAGAGAAACCTTATAGAGCGTAAATATAGGTTTAAAATGGAATAAGCCGGTCGGGAGATCGGCTTATTTCGTTGTGTAAGTTTTAAATTAGTTAATTATAGAGAGAGGTAACATTAAGATATCTGTGTTACAATAAAAACCTTTTTAAAGTTACTTGGAATATCTTTGATACAGATTTAAAACAACTTGTATGCCAACGATATCTGGAACATACGGTTTTTAAATTCCAAACCGTCATTTTCAACCTTGCTTAAACCCCAAACATAACGGGCATCCAGTTGAATGTTTGAAATAGACACACCGGCACCAATTACAGCTCCCCAATCGCCGCTTTTAAAACTGTCAGCATTTAAAGCACTGGTAAAATCACTTGGACCACTGATTTTGTCAGCTAATTTAATTGACACCTGTGGACCAGCAACAAAATGAAGTAATGGTAATGGTTTGAACTTAGCTAATAAAGGAATATCCAGGTAATTCATCTTTACTTCAGCCTCTTGCCCAGTCTCATTAGTGGTTTTAAAACCTTTACGAGAATACAACAACTCAGGCTGGAAAGAAATCGTAGGAATACCCACTTCAGCCCAAACACCTAAATGATAACCGGTAACTCCGTCAGCTGTTTGTTTATAGGAGTCACTTAAATCTCCTGTAAATTTAATGTCATTTGCACTCGCAAAGTTCACCCCACCTTTAATACCGAAATCTAATTTCTGAGCACTTGCAGATAATGATATGAATGCTACTGTTATAGCTAAAAGAATTCTTTTCATATGGTTTTTTAAGTTTAATTATGAACAGGGCGAAAATAAACAAAAGGCATTCCACTTTCCTATATATTATTGTAACGCAATGTTGACAATTGTATACTTCCTTGAATAGAATTGAACACAATGACATAAAAAAAGCTATTAGGTAAAACCCCTAAAACAGCTTTAAAACAAAGAATCCAAAATATTGTCACACAGTTTGTTATTAACCATAATTATGTAACATATTTATCAAAAAACCTTATTATTTACGCTCTATGAAATTAAAAGCAGTAATGGCCTTAATGGCCATTGGCGGCCTCATTGCCGTAGGAATGTACAGTTGTCAAAAATCGGAATCAGATGTAAAAGAGAAACCTAAATCAGTCAGTTGCGCCAACTACAAAGACACTGGAACTGAAGGTGTTATCAATCCATGCTCAACCCCGCAAGAGTATCCACTTTATGCAGGTAACCCAGCAAACAATCCGGAAGACAAGTTAATTGGAAGTATTAAAGTTTTCAGAGATGAAAATTATTTATACGTTCAATACTCTGTTAACAAAGAAGGATGGAGTTTACATCTAACTCACACTTATGTAGGCCCTTGTGATGAAGTACCAAGCACTAGAGGAGGTGCAACTCCTGGCCAGTTTGATAAAACTGAGTGGGGTGTTGCCACAGAACAACCTGATTGTGGTGTTACTTGCTGGGTAGAAAAATTCCCATTATCAAAATTCGCAGGGTTAGAATGTATTTGTATTCTTACTCATGCTGAGGCTTGGAAAGATTGCAAACCAGCAGAAACAGCTTGGGGCGGTAATGAAGAGTTCCCTGGAAACAATTGGGGTCGTTACATCAGCTGCTTCCAAATACCTGATTGCGGTAATGGAAATGACTAATTCCAATAAAGAAGTCAACTAAAAAAAGTCCCGTCTAGGTTGAACCTAGACGGGACTTTTCTATTATAATTCATACCTAAACGTGAGTAGCAGATTTTGGTACTTGCCTGATTTATCAAAAATGTTGGTAGCCGGATCAAAAGTTTTAGCAAAAGACATCTTATAGTTTAAGCCGATGCGGAAATACGAAACCTTATAATCAACCAACGTCGATAAACCATAAGTAAAATCGGTAAAATTAACGACATCATAACGATCACTCTTTGTCCGTATCAGATAATTAACTTCAGGACCAATTCCTACCCTAATTTTATTAAAAACATATTGTACAGTAATCGGTAATGCGAGGTAAGTATTCTTAACCTCATAGCCCACCTTAGCACCGGCAGTTCCAACGGTAAGTTGTTCGGTGAAATTATTCGCTATAAATCCGAAGCCAGGCTCCAATACCAAATGCTCAGTAAAGAAGTAATTATAATACCCAATAATATGTAAACAAAAACCCGGATCATAGCTATGCTCAAAACCGTCACTTGATTGGGCGGGAGCAATTGTACTGGCACCAACCGCAAATAATACTCCCACCTTATTATCGGGTTTATCTTGCGCACGGCAAACGCCTGTGATTAATAAAACAACTGAGACTGCGTATATAAATTTTACCATAAGTTTAGATGTATTGCTATACATTTTTACAAATGCCTAACTATCAAAACATATACCTTAATAAGAACAAGCCTGCAGTTAACTAAAAAAAGCCATTTTCAGCATCAATTAACTAATTTTCGGCAACTATGGCTTTCCTTAAATTGATTAGAACTGTATACACATAAACAAAAAACCGTCCCGGTAAACTACCGAAACGGTCCATTATTGCTTAAAACTTAGTTATATCAACTATAGGTTAGAAGTTAAACCCTAAGGAAACCTGAATATTATTGTTTCGGGCTTTAACACTAGCATCATTTTTATCCAGCTTTTGTAGTCCAAAATTGTAACGGGCTCCCAGATTAAATTTTCCAAAATCATACTCGCCTCCAACAACTCCCCCTATATCAGCTTTACGAAAATTATCCTCATCAATTACCCCATCTCCAGTTTCGAAGCTACCATCATCTCCACTGTCTTTAACTTTTCTATCCATCAAAAACGAAACAGCTGGCCCGGCGAAAACATTAAAGCCTGTACCGGTTTTTATTTTTGCCATAAATGGGATATCAAGGTAGTTGTAGGAAACAGTTGTTGTTCTGTCGACTCCTAAAAATGAATAATTGGTTCTATACCCCTTTTGTGAATAGATAATCTCAGGCTGAATAGAAATCAAATTGTTAATTCCAATATCAGCATAAACACCTGCATGAAACCCCGGCTTATATTCAGTTGACACCGCCTGCTCAGAGGTTCCGTTGTTTGTTTTGTAACTAAAAGAACTAACCTTTGAAAGATTTAAACCACCCCTAATACCAAATTTTACATTCTGGGCTACTACATTTCCTGTAATAAAAACACCCATCGCTATAGCTAACATCAATTTTTTCATATGCATATTAAATTTGTTACTAAAGCAGAAATGACAAAAGCATGCCACTATAAACAGTATATTTGGGGATTTAGGAGTTCCTTTTTGACATTAAGCACTAAATAAGAAATACTTACAGAATGATTCTTAAACAGAAATTATTTTTCACTACCCTAGTTTTTTGCCTATTGGCTTGCTTCGGAGTAAAAGCTCAAACGGAAAACATTTCCCCACTTCGCGCTTCGGCTTCTTCTTTTTTCCACCCAACCGGGGCTGATTCGGCTTGGGTTGATTCGGTATTCAGAAAAATGAGCCGTAAAGAGCGTTTGGCGCAATTATTTATGGTACCGGTTTATTCACGGGACCCGCAAAATAAACAAGACTCCGTTATTAACCTGATCCATAAATACAAGGCAGGAGGAATTATAACCTTCCAGGGTGGACCAGTAAGAAATGCCATACTAGTTAATCGAATCCAACAAGGTTTGGATGTTCCTGCATTGGTAGCTACGGATGGTGAATGGGGATTAGGAATGCGATTAGATAGCACGGTTTCGTACCCATTCCAAATGACTTTGGGAGCTATTCAGGATAATAAACTGATTTATGAAGTAGGACAGCAAATGGCAACTCAGTTCAGACGAGCAGGGATGAATGTAAACTTTGCTCCTGTAGTGGATGTGAACAATAACATTAACAACCCGGTTATCAACTTCCGTTCTTTCGGCGAAAACAAGTACAACGTAGCTGCTAAAGGAATTGCAATTGTTAAGGGTATGCAGGATGGAGGATTATTAACCACCGCCAAACACTTTCCGGGCCATGGTGATACTGATGTGGACTCTCATTATGATTTACCACAACTTAAGTTTACTCGTGAGCGACTTGACTCATTAGAGATGTATCCTTTTAAGCAACTAATCATTGAAGGAATAAGTGGAGTAATGGTGGCTCACATGAATATTCCGTCGCTTGATACAACCAAAAACCTTCCTTCTACCCTTTCACAGCCAATTGTTACCGATTTATTAAAAAACAAACTCGGATTTAAAGGACTGGTATTTACTGATGCCATGAACATGAAAGGTGTTGTGAAATATCATCCTAAAGGAGAGGCTGCGGTTTTAGCTATTAAGGCAGGAAACGACATGCTTGAAATGGTTGAAAACCTACCTGAATCTATCAATGCGGTAAGAAAAGCAATCAGAAAACGCGAAATACGTAGAAAAGATGTTAACGCTCGTTGCAAGAAAATTTTGGCAGCAAAATACTGGGCAGGATTAAATAATTATCAACCTGTGTACCTTGAAAACCTGACCAAGGACCTTAACCCTGCATCAGCAACCGATCTGAATACCCGTTTGGCAGAAGCGGCCGCTACAACATTAGTAGCTCCTGCAGACACAATTATTAAAACAACAGAAAAAGTAGTAGTACTTTCAATTGGATCAGTGGATTTAACTGTTTTTCAGAAAAGCATTTCATCTAATAACCAGGTAACACTTTTAAACCTACCTAAAGATGCCGATGCAAAAAAGGTTGATGCAATCCGTAAACAATTACAAAGTGCTGATAAGATCATCGTGGGAGTACATGATTTAAGAGAGCGTCCACGCAGTGTGCTAGACCATAACTCTGCAGTTATTAATTTCGTAAATGAACTGGTGCTCACCAACAAAGCTTACATCAATATATTGGCCAATGCCTATGCTATGGCAGGATTTAAAGACCTGGAGAAAAGCCGTGGATTGTGGGTGTATTACCAGGATTCACCTTTTACTGAGCAAGCAGCAGCCAAAGTAATGCAAGGGGAGCTTACTACATCAGGAAAGCTTCCGGTAACCGTTAATACTACATTCTTATCCGCCCAGGGATTATAAAAATAAAGCATAAAGGCAGACCTTAAAAAGTCTGCCTTTATTCGTAAATTGGAACTACAAACTTCCTATTCATCTATTCTTAAAAGCATAAGGTCATGTTCGGATCAATTGTTCTTGATGTAGTTATAGGGCTTGTTTTTATCTATCTCCTATACAGTCTACTCGCCACCATTTTGCAGGAAATTATTGCTACCTGGTTAGGGTTCAGGGCAAAAATTCTTGAGCGTGCGATTATTCGAATGCTTAGTGATATTAGTGAAGGAAACGCAAAAGGCTTTTGGGCACGATATTATGATCGCATAAAGAGTTTCGTCGCGTTGTTTGTTCCGCCCAATCTTGCTCCCACGACTAAAATTGTAGAAGGACATAATACTACCCTGGCTAACGCTTTTTATAAACATCCGCTAATAAAATACCTTGCTGAAGATACCTGGCACGATAAACCCGGTTACATTAATGCGCAAAACTTCTCTAAAGTTATTGTTGATCTTTTAAAGGGAATTGATCATGATTCCGATGAGAGTCAGATGTTACGGATTCAGAAAATCCTCAAAACCGGAAAAGTTCCGATTAAAACGAAAGATGGCGAAATCGAGATTCAGCTGGATGAAGAAACATTGAGTTTTTTAAGGGGATTGGTAGAGGATGCAGAGTTTGAACTTGAAAAATTCAAGCATCTGTTAGAGGGATGGTTCAATGATACGATGGAGCGTGCCACCGGTTGGTACAAACGACACATTCAACTGGTTCTACTAATTATTGGATTCAGCATTTCATTCGCGTTTAATGTCGATTCTATTCAGATTGCCCAAAAGCTTATGAAGGATAAAGATGCGCGGGATAAAATGGTTGAACTTGCCGGCAATTTTAATGAAAACGCACAGCGAACTAAATTTGAAATTTATAGAACAATTAGAGATACCGTTACTGAAGATACAGCAATGGGCAAAAGAATGGATACGTTACTTGTAAACAGAGCCACTAGTCTTGTTAAGAAAGCCGACTCGTTGTTAAGCACCGATCTCAACAAAGCGCATGAAATATTAGGGCTAAAGAAAGGTATTATTGAATGTGAAGGAGGACACTTTTGGGGCAAAATCGGGTGTTACCTGAAAGCTATTCCCGGCTATTTGATCACAGCCTTAGCTTTGTCATTAGGAGCACCGTTTTGGTATGATTTGCTCAATAAGCTTATGCAATTAAGAGGCGCCGGAAAGAAACCGGAGGAAACCACAGGAGCTTCTATTTCTGCAACCATACAACGAAAGGTAAATAAATAAGTTAAGGCCGATTCATAAAGCGAAACGACCTGTAACCATCACTAAGAAGAAGCTCTTTAATTCATTTGCATTGCGGGAATTGAATTCTTAAATAAATTGGTCATCCCTTCTGCATATTTGTCAATCTCTGCTGTTAGTTGAGCCACTAATGCTTTTTTAGCATCACCTTTTCCATCAACTCTCACTACCCACTTTACTTCAGCTTTATCATCAACAGCTTTGGTAAAAACTGCAATATTAACTTGGGTGATTCCTGCCGGCAATGAGTTTTCTTTAAATTGATAAGCCATAAACTTATATCGTTGATCCACCTGATCAATTTGTTCTGTTCTCTTAGTGCCGTCTGCAAAAGTAATTATTCGATCAAATGGCAACTCTGAACCTTTTATTTCAACATCGCTGATATATCCCTTTGTATACATTTTGATCTCCCTTAAATTAGAAAGCAAGCTCCAGGCGCCGTCCTGATCAGCTTTTACGACTGCTACTTTTGTAATATCCCACTGAATCGTTTGAGCTGCTCCCATTTGTGCATGTGCATGTTTAGGAGAAGCAATAACCACTAGTGAAAGTATAAGTGCAGAAAATAGTATTTTTTTCATAATGAACTTTTTTAGAAGATTTTAGGATAAGGGGCTTTTAGGAAAGCCCCCATCGCTGATTTAGGTTATATGAAAAAGAAGAATTAAAATCCAAATAGCTCTTTAAGTTTCTTATCAAGTGTTTCACCTCTAAGGTTCTTTTCGATGATTTTTCCATCTTTATCCACTACTACTAAGTAAGGAATACCACTAAACAGATAAGAACTCATTACTTCCTTAGATTGAGGAGCATTAACTTGTGGCCAAGTCATCTTTTCCTCATCTAACGCTTTTTTCCATTGATCAGCCTTTGCATCAATTGATACCGCAAGTATGTCGAGACCTTTCTCTTTGTATTTTTTATACACCTCTTTTAAGTGAGGAATTTCCTGACGACAAGGACCACACCATGAAGCCCAGAAATCGACAATCAGGTATTTGCCACGGAAATCTTTAGGCCCCCATTTCTTACCACTTAAATCAGCGTAAGCAAAATCAGGTGCTGGCATACCATTGGCAATTTTTTTGGTTTGAGCCATGTTGTCCAAAATTTCCTTTTTTTGTTTTTTAATCTGTGGCATGTTCGGATATTTCTTCTCCAATGCATCCAGTGTTTCCATAATTAACGCTCCATCACGTTTCCAGTTCAGCATTTGAAGTGGATATAAAACAGTAGGCCTGTCTTTATACATTTTAATCAGGTAACGGATTCTTGAAGTAAAGTCGGTAGAAAGACTATCCGTATTTCTTGTCGCACTTTCTATCCAAAGTGAATCTTTGGCCTTCTGAGCTTTGTACAATTGATTATAGAACAATATTTGTCCCTGATAATGTCTATAAAGTGCAAAATTGGTGTGATTGATCACATCATTATCTGCTGATCCTTCAATATGTATGTGTGGAGGATTCTTGATCTTCATTTTTGCGGTATCAATTCCTCTAAAGGAAATTGACAAGTCGTCTTTATCTGCCCAAATATCAATTCTGTCCATATAATACACACGGATTTGATAAAAATCAGGGTTTGTGGTATTAATCTTAAACTTAAAAGTATTATCAGCAGATAATGTCGCACTATCCATTGGTTTAAAGGCTTTGTTGAATCCTTCTCCAACATATTGCCCTAAATAGATTTTATCTTTTCCGGTAGGGTCTGGAAACTTCACCTTTCCGGTTACCGTAATTTGCTTACCCGACTGAGCATACAGAGATCCTGCAGCCATCAGCATTGTCATTACAACGCCTAATCCTTTTTTAATTTTCATTTTAACGTTTATTCCTTTGGTTTTCATTCTATATTAATCTTTCATTAGTTGAGGCGTCATGCTTCCTTTTTGAGCGGCTTGCTTTCTAAGGCTTTCTGATTTGGCTGCAAAAACCTGTGCTTCCTCCTTCTTCCCTTGTTTTTTGCTTACCATTTTATGTAAATCACTGATCATGATTTGAGTGAACAAGTCATTTTCCTGTTGTTCATAATGAGCAGCCCATGCCAACACTTTAGTACAATAACTTGCAGGTGCTTCTTTAACCATTTCCATTCCGGCCCATAATAATGTCGAAGGATTTGATTTTCTGGTCTCCGGAGTTTCTTCCTGAATAATTTTATCGATCAGTGCACAGTAATTATCCCATTGTTTAGTCCCTGCAAACTGAGTTAGATGCAGGTTAAGTAATAAGCGTGTTGATGCTTTGAACGACTCATTTGGAAGCAACTTCTCAATTGCTGCAATTCTATCCTTAAAGACATCCACATTTTCTTTCTTGCCATAAGCACGTTTAAGTGCGTAAATCGTAGTTCCAAAAACCTGGTTATAATACATATCTACTTCCCCTGTTCCGTAAGCCGTACCTAGTTCTTTACTATGGTTGAAGAGATAGGCAAAAGCCTTCGAACTTGGGTCCATTAAAAATCGCTTAGCCATATCCCAGTTTTTACTTTCGATTAGCGTTGCTTCTGGGAGTTTATCGAAATACACTTTGGCCACCACTCCCATTTTATCGTTTTCATATGCAGCTTCAAGGGCTGTCATATAAGCAATGCAAGTAGCATCCGAATGATCGCCTGCATTAAATTTCTTTGCCAGACCAAAAACTGTTTTCTCCGGATCTAAGGCCTTGCGAGCCTCAGCCATAAATTCTTTCACCGGAGCTGAACCAACCATTTTATGCACCAGATTTCCATCACCATCAATAAATAATAAAGTTGGGTAAGCACTTACTCCAAATCGTTGTTGTAATGCCGGCCCTTCTCCTTTTTCCATATCTACTTTAAGGTTCACAAAAGTTTGGTTAAAGAAATCGGCCACACTATCAGTTTTAAAAACTGTATTTGCCATTACCTTACATGGACCACACCATGACGTGTAAGCATCAAAAAAGATAAGCTTATGCTGTTTTTTGGCCTCAGCAAGAACCTCTTTAAAAGGAGCATCATGTTTAAAATTAATCTCACGGGTTTGTGCAAATGCACCCAGAGATATCGAACAGCCAATGGCTGCTGACAAAAGAAACTTGTTCATTACTTTTTCCTGTTAGTTAACAAATTAGCCAAACGGCTACTGATCAAGTAAAAATGTTCTATAGGCCTCTTTAGCTAGTTTAGTAAAGTAACGGGGCCTTTAATCCACGAAGCGGCCCCGTACTTTATAGTGTATTGATTGGTTTAGGTTTAATAGCCTGAATTTTGCTTGATCAATCCATTAGTGATATCGATCTCACGCTGTGGAATTGGCAATGCATATTTATTAGCAGGTAATGTTGCATTAGGCTGTCTTCCGGTACGGATGAAATCGTATCGATCATGACCTTCAAAAGCCAGTTCCCATCTACGTTCCTGTAATATTCTGTCGATCAAAGCTTGCTTTGAAGAAAAGTCGCTAACAGTATATGGTAGTGGTTTTTTATTATCAGGAAAAGCACGCTGATAAACCTGATTTAATAGATCAACAGCAATTGTTGTTACACCATTTTGATTAGCTTCTGCTTCTGCCTTGTTCAATAAAACTTCTGAAAGGCGGATCATCATCAAATTATCTACAGAACCCGGACTTGAGAACTTAAGAGTTCTGTTTTTATTAGTTGGATCAACAAAAAACTCTGTTCTTCTCATATCATCTGCATTGTAGGTTTTTAAGAAAACCGTTGTATCAGGCTTCAGATAACCAAAGTAATAGCCAATATTATGCTCTTTGTATTGTGTTACATCCTTATTCCAGCTGAAAGGAAACCCGAACAACACTTCTTTGCTAAAAGGAACATCTTTAACACCTTGATTATAGATTGGAAAAACAGACTTCAGAGAACTCTCCAAAGAAAAACTCGCATCAGCTAAAACCTCATTACTATAATCTATGGTTGCCGTATAGTCTCTTTTATAAAGACTCACTCTTGATGCCAATGCGCGGGCTGATGCTCTGGTTGCACGTGCATGTAAATCAACATTAGTGGTAAATGTTGCATTTAACTCAGGAATTGCCTCGTTGAGATCTTTTAGGATCTGGCTGTAAACCTGCCCATTAGTTGATCTTGGAATATTTTGCGAACCATCATAACCATCAAAAGCAGATAATCGT
>RCUT01000169.1_pt1 | contig 35980 bp, 29 predicted proteins | sample 2166171 | NCBI WGS metagenome assembly RCUT01 (sample SAMN09932757, study PRJNA488358) | compost metagenome | isolation source: compost soil in 4-hydroxybenzoic | place: Germany: Experimental Botanical Garden | reverse complement strand
CGTGTTCCTCTCGGTGTCGCTGGCGCTGGGTGCCAGCCTGCTGCTGATGCTGGCTGGCAAGATCAACGTGCACATCCTCGAAAACGTGCTGTTCGGCTCGGTGCTGACCGTCAGCGGCCAGGACCTGCTGGTGCTGGGCATCGTCGCGATCCTGGTGCTGGCGCTGGCGCTGCCGCTGTACAACCGCATCATGCTGGCCAGTTTCAACCCGCAACTGGCGGCGGTGCGTGGCGTGGCGGTAAAGAGCCTGGACTACCTGTTCGTGATTCTTGTCACCCTGGTCACGGTGGCGGCGGTAAAAGTCATCGGCGCCATTCTGGTCGGTGCCCTGCTGGTGATTCCAGCGGCGGCGGCGCGGTTGATCAGCCAATCACTCAAAGGCTTCTTCTGGGCGTCGGTAGTAATCGCCACCTTGAGCACCCTCGTCGGCATTCTGCTGCCGATCGTTTTCGACCTGCCGGTGCCGTCGGGCGCGGCAATCATCCTTGTCGCCGGCTGCTGCTTCGCCCTCGCCGCCCTGGCCCGCGGCCTTGTTCCACGCCTGCAAGGAAATCCGGCATGACGTTCGACCTCAAACACCTGTGCCTGGCGCTGGCCCTGGCTGGCCTGCCCACGCTGAGCCTGGCTCAGACCGCCCCGGCTGCGGCCGAGCAAACGCCAGGCGTTACCGTACTCGCCTCGCTGCCGGTGACCCACGCGCTGGCCAGCACGCTGCTCGACGGCACGGCGGTGAAACTGCAGCGCGCAGCACCGGCCAATATTCCGGCTTCGCGCCAACCTTCGTACTTCAGCGGCCGCGGTGGCCCGAGCCTACAGAAAGCGGCGAGCCAAGCCGATGCGGTCATCGCCCTGCGTTCGATCTGGAGTGATGATCCGCTCTACCCGATCGCGCGGCGCAGTAACATCCGTATCGTTGAGATCGACGCCGCGCGCCCGGTCGACGGCGCCCTGCCGGGGATCGCTGTGCAGGGTAACAATGCCTTTGCCGCCTACCCCTGGCTCAACCCCACTAACCTTGGGCGCATGGCCGATGTGCTGGCCAACGATCTCGGCCGCTTGAGCCCCAGTGAGCAGCCGAAGATCCAGGCCAATCTGGCCAGCTTCAAGCGCCAGCTGCTGGAACTCAGTGCTGGCAGCGAAGCGCGCCTGGCCGAGGCGGACAACCTCAGCGTGATCAACCTGTCGGATCGTCTGGATTACTTGATTGGCGGCCTCAACCTCGACCTGATCGACCACCCGCGCGTGGCGGATGATCAATGGGATCGCGCCGCACTCAAGCGTTTGGGTGATGAACTCAAGGGCCAGGATGTGGCACTGGTGCTGCACCACAAGCAGCCGAGCAAAGAGGTCGCCGACGTGATCGCTGCGTCCGGTGCCACGCTGCTGGTGATCGATACCGATCCCCAAGACACCCTGGTGGGGCTCAAGGCCAGTGTTGAGCAGGTGGTGGCGGCGCTGGTGGCGGGCAATAGCTGAGAACGCGCGGGCCTTATCGCCGGCAAGACCGGCTCCCACAGGTGTGTGGCATGCACCTGCCTCTTGGGGGAGCCGGCCTTGCCAGCGATACAGTCACTCCAGCGATCAGCGCTTCATGCAACGCTGATAGCGCTCATCCACTCGATTGGCAAACCAGGCGGTGGTCAGTTTGCGAGTGATCTTCGGGCTCTTCAGTTCGATCCCCGGCAGCTGTGCCCGGGGCAACGGTTTGCCAGCCTTGCCGTCCGCCAGGGCATAGACCCCGCTGTACAGCCGGGTCTCTTCAAACGCCAGGCTGTCGCCCTTCTCCAATTGATTACGAATGCTTGGATTGCGCAGGTTGAGCTGCTCGCCCAGGCGCCTTGCCGCCTTTTCGGTGTTGCCCGGCAGAATTGCCCCCGGTGCGATCAAGTCGCCATCCAGGGCCAGCTTGACCCCACTGGCACGACTCAAGGCACTCTGGAATGCCGCGTTGCGGCTTGCATACCAGCCAGCGTTGAAGTCAGCAAAGCGGTACAGCTGACGTTCATAGTGGCTGGGGTACCCAAGCAGGTGGGCAATACCAAAGTACATGCCGCCACGCCGCGTAAACACTTCCTGACGGATCGTCCCCTCATGACGGTAGGGATAGTCGCGGGCATTACGCTCGGCAAAGGCAATGCTGACCTGCATCGGGCCACCGGTGCGCACCGGGTTCAAGTCGCCCAGCAAGCTGCGGCCCAGCGGCAGGCTGCCGATCAGGTCATCGAAGATCGCACTGAGCTGCTTTTCACTGCGCACTGCGTCGAGCCGTTGGCTGTAAGTCTTGCCATTGGGTGACTGAGTGTTCAGCGCTCCCTTAACCAGCATTTGCGGGATATGCAGGCTGGCGGCGCGGCGGTCGATCTCCTGGCGGGCGATACGCCCCAGGCCCGGCACCTGCGGGTCGGCCTGGAAGGTCGATTCCTGTTCGGTAACCGCCAGCACGGCACAGACATTGGAGCGGCTGGCGGTGATCTTCTGCGTGGTGAAAGCGGTCTGGATATCACGGGCCCAGCCTTCGCGATCCTTGGTGGCAGCAGGCAGCAAGCGCTGGATCTGCGCCCGTACCTTGGCCGGATCTGACTCAGACTCTTCACGCTGCGTAACACAACCTTGCACCGTCAACAGCACGGCAAACCCAAACGCTAAACCTCGAACGTGCATGCAGCTCCCCGAACGCTCACTTGGCAGTCACTGATGGAAATTGAAAATGTAAGAGACCGCCAAATGATCAGACTGTCCCATACCACTTACAGTACCAAGATTTGTAGGCCCTGCAGTACCGTTGCAGATCGCGTAGTCCAGCATGGTCACTGGCGCAACACTGGGATGCGTGTTGCCGTTCGCCAGGACAACCTGAGCAATGTCCGGAGGTGAGACCCAATTGCCGCGATTAGCCTGCTGAGCATCAGGTTGTCGCGGGTCGCGATTGAAATCGCCGAGCAATACATAAGGCACGTCGGTATGCCAACTAATTTCCCTCAATATCCGTGGCGCATTAGGACCTCCGCCTGAAATAGCGTGAAGATTCGCCACAACAACATCATTGACCATCCCATTCAAACGCAAACGTAGGCCTAGCACGGGCCGACTCGTGAATGCGTTTGCATCGCGGGGTACACCATCGGCAACTACCATTACGGACTGAATGGTCAGAGGGGCTGCATCGGCGACAATGATTGCCAGATTGACCCGCAGACGCTGCACATCGAGGACAAATACTTGGTAGTTTCTCGGTTTTCTTGAAGTTCCCATTGCCCAGATGTAGTGATTTACCTCATGTTCACCACCAAATTGGTCAATGATGTGCATTTCCTCCAGATGCCGACAAGAAGCAGGTGGCGTACCCGCCTCCTGCAACACAATTACATGATTTCTGCGAGCTAGCTGAAATATGCTCGTGTGCCATTTATGGTCAGTCGATGCAGAGCTGCCTTGAAGATTCCAAGTGGCCACCTGCAGGTCAATCGATCGGCCGCCCCGGTTAAACCGACCTATTTCAATTTGCGCACCGCCGCCACTGATGTCCGCCCTGGCATGGTGATATTCGCTTATCGCGCCACTCAACTGAACATGTGCATGCCACGGCCCAATTGCCGCCCCAACGATAATCTGCAACATGCGCAGAGCATCGAAGGCATCTAATGTGGTAGCGCCGTCGCCGCTACGCAAGCCGTTCATTAACAAAGCGTGGTGAAAATGATAGATATTGACCAAGACTGCCAGGCTTTGCGCACGAGGGGCAGCAAGAAACACATTGATCACGCCCCGCTCATTATAATTTCGTCGCAGCAACTCCGTCACATAGTAAGCATACCTTGCTTGCCGCGCCTGATTACTGCTACGCATAAACAGAAAAGAAATTTGATAGGCCAAGAAAGCGGACGTTGGCGGGGCATCATTCGGCGACCGTGCTAGCAAATCAATGATATCAGTGAAAATTATATCCAACTGACTCTCAAAAATCCTGGGCGGCAAATCAAGCGTCAAGTTTTGCTCAATATAGCTGCGAATAGTTTGATCCAATGGCATGAAGATTTACTCTTATAGGAATTATACAATTCGGCGCTACACCTCAACTCCGACCTCTGTAAACCACGTATAAATAGTCATCTTGAACAGCCATAGAAACCTGAAATTGCGCGCCCAGCTCAAAACTAGATTCCGGCGAACTCAACGAATTCCCGTCGTAAGCGTACAAATCGAGACCCCTGCTCCCATTGGGCCTCGTATCACTGAACGCTACTTTCAACAGGCCATTATGGATCGCTACGCCAGGAGAACTTGGATGGTCTTTTCCTATAAATGTCCTGGTACATGCCCAAGCGGATTCGCCATCAAACCTCATCAACTCCCAGCCAGGTTGAGTGCCACTTTTGACTATCAGATGGATCAGCCCATGATAACTGATCACGGCTGGCTCCACTGCCGGATGGAGATCTCGCACTCCATCAATCTTAACTGACTGTGGAGTACTCCAGGTCGCCATGTCACGTGTGGACTTCCATAAAAGCGCAGTGGTTCCCGGCGCTTTATAGAACATATAAAGTCGACCATTATTCTCCACAAAACTAGCACCCCGTCGGTAGTCCGTTGAAAAGTTCGCAACCGTAAATGCCCCGGTTAATTCATCGTATTCCGCCAGCCGGGGTGGTGTCACCAGATCATACGAAGGTGCGTCGCCACTACAGAGCACATAGAGTTTATCTTTAAAAGTAAAGACGCTCATCGCTTCATGTAAAAAAGTACCAAACTCGATACCAACAGGATCACTCCACGCATCGGTAACCGAGACCTTAGTCATCAACCTCGCACCACCATCAGTGCCACCATTGCCTTCGGCAACATAAAACAGAAACAGCACCCCCTTATGATTTATTATCTTCCCCGGATATTCCATGTTCACCGAAAAAGAAAATTGATTACTTAATATCCCGGAACGACTGTATGTGTACCAACACTTCATAGCAACTGACCTCCCTGCATGGAAGTCCAGTACACACTACGTCAAACCATATAAGCACATGGAAATAATACACATACCTTTAATGGCCCACGTCGTCTTATCATCAGGCGTAGATCAAGCACTCCCCGGCACAATGTAGGTCTTACTGATATGGCGGAATTGTTCGTGTGCCGAACTTTCCATCAGCTCGAACAGCACCATCTCGCGAGTGACGATCTGGGCCCCGGCGTCGCGCATGCGGGCAAGGCCCGCTGCCTGGTTGTGGGCGCCGCGACAGTCGCAGGCATCTTCGACCACAAACACCTGCTTACCCAGTTCACGCAGGCCAAGCACGGTTTGCAGCACGCAGATATGGGTTTCCATGCCGCAGACAATCACCTGTTCGCGAGCAAGCAAGGATGCAGGCAGGCACTGAGCGGCCACGCAGGAAAAATGCAGTTTCTCCACCACCTGAGCATCCGGCGCGGCCTGCAGGAGGGCCGCGACGGTCGGGCCGAGGCCCTTGGGGTACTGCTCTGAAATCACCGTCGGCACACCAAGCTCGGCAGTCGCCGCCAACAGCCAGCGGGTCCGGGCCAAGGTGCCTGTTGGATCGCTGACTGCGCCAATGAGTTTTTCCTGCACGTCGATGACCAGCAAGCTGGCCTGATTCGCCTTGATCAACATTCCTTGCACCTGCGTCATGGTTGAACCGTCAAGGCTCACCCAACGCTGGTAGTCACGTCAATGGCCAGTTCAGGCCGACAACCGATGGGGTTCCAGCACGGCGCTGAGCACACCCAGCACCCGCTCTTCCTGCTCATGGATAAAGAAGTGACCACCAGGAAAAGTCTCCAGGGAGAAATCACCCAAGGTCTCCCGACGCCAGGCCAACAACTGCGCTTCACTGGCACGATCATCTTCGCCGCCCAGCACATGCAACGGACACTGCAGTGGCGGACGCTGACGGTAGGCATAGCGGCCGCACAACAGAAAGTCGCCACGCAGCACCGGCAAGGTCAGGCTCATCAACTCCTGGTTGGCCAGCACCTCTTCCGGCGTACCCTGCAGCCTGCGCAACTCATCGATCAGTTCGGCATCGCTTTTGGGCACGCGCCAGTTGTCGCCGTCATAATCCTCGCGCCGGGTCGGTGCTGCCGTGCCGCAGGCAACCAGCGCCACCGGCGACGGACAACCCAGCGCCTGCAGCTCGTGGGCCAGCTCGAACGCCAACAAGGCCCCCAAGCTATGGCCAAGCAAGGCATAAGGCTGGCTGGCAGCCAAACGCTGTTCGCTGGCCAGTTGCCGGGCCAGGGCCTGCATGTCGGTTTGTACCGGCTCGCCCATGCGCGCCCCACGCCCGGGCAATTCCACCGGACGCAGGTTCAGCCAGGCCGGCAGCTTGCGCCGCCAGCGGCTGTAAACCATGGCACTGGCCCCAGAATAAGGCAGGCACAACAGGTTCAGTGACGACACCAGGGGCCCCTTACTGCGCCGCTGCGGTTTCGGCCATCTTCTGGCGCAGACTCAAAGGACGCATGTCGGTCCAGACTTCGTCGATGTAGGCCAGGCATTCCTTTTTCAGGCCGCTTTTGCCCACGGTTCGCCAGCCGGCTGGAACCGCTTTGTAGTCCGGCCAGATGGAGTACTGTTCTTCATGGTTGACCACTACCTGGAACACGATGTCGTCGCGGTCGAATACGGATGTCATTGCCTGTCTCCTGGATTGAATGGGCCCGCCGCGCAGCGGGCGAGCGGTGGCTACCAAGAGAACGAACGACTGCGCGAATAAATTAATCCCGTCACACAGGGCTGGATAAAAACGCTGCAAAGCGCCATCCTCCCCGGTTTTTTTTACGCTCACCTCGCCAAGGAACCTCTTTATGCACATTCACCCCCTCAGCCCCAGCGAGTTCGAGTTCATCGAAGACACGTTGCTTAAGTACGGTAACGACCACTCCGTGCTCAACCCCTCCGAGCTTGAAGGCTACTTCACTGCCCTGGTGTCGAGCCCGGAGCAGATCGACATTGCCGAGTGGTTCCCGGCGATCTTTGGTGGGCAGACCCCGCAATGGCAGACGCCTGAAGAATGCCGCACATTCATCGACCTTTGCGTGCGTCTCCTCAACACCCTGGCAGCCCAACTGGCCACTGAACCGCAAGCCTTCAAAGCCCGCTTCGAACAGACCGAGCACGCCGGCCAGCCGCTGGCCTTGGCGCAAGAGTGGTGTTTTGGCTACCTGCGTGGCGCCGCCGTCGGCAACTGGCCGGCTCTGCCGGAGCCACAAGCACTTCAATTGCAGAAGATCAGCGACTGCGCCGAGCAAGATAACTTCGACCTGCCGGTAGATCTGGATGTGGTGCTGCATCGTCAGCAAGTAGCCGCGATCGAGCCCGCAGCACGGGCACTGCACGGGTATTGGGTAGCGCAGCGCTAGCGTTTCCAGCGATGCAGACGCCCCATCCCGGCAGCAACAGATGAAGCAGCCACCTCTAACAAAAGGATTTAACGTCGTGTCAGCGCCTCGCATTCGCGCCCTCGCCCTGTGCGTTTTTCATCATCAAGGAAAGATTCTGGTCAACGCGTTCTACGACGACGAAAAACAGCAGACGCTCTTTCGCCCTGTCGGCGGCGGCATTGAATTTGGTGAGCGAAGCGTTGAAGCCATTGCCAGGGAAGTGCAGGAAGAACTGGGCCAACGCATCACGGCTGTTCACTTGCTCGGCACGCTGGAGAGTATTTTCACCTACGCCGGTAAGCCGGGGCATGAGATCGTCCAGGTTTACGACGCAAGGTTCATCGACACCAGCCTATACGAACAACCGTGGCTCGACGGTCACGAAACTGATGGTGCCGCGTTCAGGGCCCAGTGGCGCGATAGCTCAAGCTTTACCGCGACATCACCACTGGTACCTGAGGGGTTGCACGATCTACTCAAGGCTGCGTCGTTACTTGAATGATCCGCACCTTTGGGCCAGCTTTGCTTTGGCCCCTCGTAGCCGCTGCCGTCAGGCTGCGATCGGCTGCGAAGCAGTCGTCATGATGACCCCAGAGGCGGCCGCTTCACGCCCGATCGCAGCCTGACGGCAGCGGCTACGAATACGCCATACCCCAGACCGCGCGATGCGCAGTCCAGGGCAGCACGACCTCAGGGCTTGAGTTCGAACAACGCGGGCATCGCCGGCCGCTCGGAAGGCACCTTACGGAAGCGGCTGAAGCCTGCGGCTTCGGCCATCTGCCGGGCGCGTTTCTCACCCATGAACGCGCCAATACCGGCACCGCCGTGCGACAGCGAACAGGTCATGCAGTAGAGCGTGCTCTGCGGGTACATCACGCGACCGAACAGATTCATGTTTTCGTGGAGATCTTCCGAGAGGTTGAGTTCCACCATAAGGTAGGTGCCGTTGTCAGCGGTCGACTCACGCAAGTCCTTCATCATCTGTTGCGGGTCGGTGGCGTCGTGGATGACCACGAAGGTGGTCACAAAGTCGAACTTCTTACCCACCAGTGCATCGGAGTCACTGACCTCGAACTGCACCCGGTCTGCGACCCCGGCCGCCTCGGCGTTCGCCCGTGCACGTTCGATGGACGGCGGATGGAAATCACAGCCGACGATACGCGCCTCGGGAAATGCCTTGGCCATGGTGATTGCCGCCAGGCCGCTGCCGCAGCCAAAATCAAGGACGCTGCCACCAGTCTCAAGTTTTGCTTTGACGCCGTCCAGTGACGGGATCCAGTGCTGGACCAGGTAGTGTTTGTACCAAGGCATGGTCATGCGCTCCATGCCCTCCCAGGTCTCGATGGGGAAGGCTTCTTCCGGGCAGCCGCCACCGTTACGGAACGCCTCGATGACACGGGGCGCCATGCTCACGAACGGAACGCTTAACTGGATGATCCCACCGGCAAAGTAAGGTGAATCTTCGTCGGCAAGCACCGGGGCAAATTCGGGCGGCATCCGATAGCGCTTGGTTTGCGCATCGTAGGTCACGTAATTGCCGGTCGCCATGCTGCCTAACCACTCGCGCAGGTATCGCGCATTGAAACCGGTCTGGTCCGCCAACTCCTCCAGGGTCACCGCCTCACCGTGCGCGAGCGCTTTGAACAGGCCCAACTGGTCGCCGATGTACAGCATCGCGCCGCGCAGGGTGTTGCCGTAGTCTTCCATGATCCGCGCGGAAAATTGCTCGACCTTCGCCTTATCCAACTCAATAGCTTTTGACATTTGCCTCTCCATGATTTGCCGTACGGCCGTAGTTTGCGATGGGTAACTCAGTGATGGCTGGCAACCTTGCCCAGCACGTTGTCGACGATCTCTTGCGCCATGCCCAGATGACTTCTGGGTTCAAACAGCCTGGCCAGCGTCTGCGCAGGCATGACGGTGTTTACCCGCGGGTCGGACTCGATCGCCTCACGCATCGAAACGCGGTTGCGCTGGCAGGTTTGCGTAATCTCGAAAATGATTGCGTAGGCGCTGCTCTTGCCCAGCTTTTTCGCCATTTCGAACACAAACGCCTCGGTGCAGATGGCATCGCTGAACGCGTCTGCCGTACGCGCCATAGTCTTGTCGTTGACCGTGAGGCCGCTGATGGTGTCTGTCAGCAACGAAAAGGCCATCAATGCGTAGTGAGAGACGTCAGCTACCGCACACCACTCAAGGCGCGTACCGCGATAATCGCGTTCATGCTCCAGAATCATGGCGTCGAGGGCGAGCATGACCTGGGCCTTGGCCAGGCGGGCAAGCACTACCACCTGTTCGCAGCCCTCAGGATTGCGCTTGTGCGGCATCGTGCTGCTGCCAATCTGTTGCTGCGTCCAGCCCACCTCGACCTCGCCGATTTCCCAGCGATTCAAGGTGCGGATCTCGTCTGCCACGCGGGCTAGCGAAGCGGTGACCATGGCCAGTGTACTGACGAACTCGGTGACCCGGTCGCGCGATACGTGCCAACCCGCCAGCGGCACCTCCAGCGACAGCCGCTGGGCAAATTTCTCCAGCATGGCCATGGCCTCACTGCCAAAAGCTGCCATCGTGCCGACGCCACCGAACAGCTGGACCACCAGAATCCGCTTGCGGGCTTCGCCAAGGCGATCGCGGTGGCGCAAGAGCTCGTCGATCCAGCCGGCGACCTTCAGCGCGAAGGTGGTGGGCAAGGCTGGAATCGAATGGGTTCTGGCAACCATGAGGCTATTGCGTTGCCCATCCGCCAGCACCGCCAGTTTGGCCAGCAGCGCATCCAGTGCGTGCTCCATCGCATCCAGCACGTCGCGCATTTCCAATGACTGGGCGGTGTCCTGGATGTCCTGGGTGGTAGCGCCGAAGTGCACGTACTCGCGGGCGCTCGGGCTGCAGTTCTTCTGCAATGCACCGAGCAGCGGCATCAGTGAATGCCCGGTGCTGGCCACACCCTCGGCAATCTGGTGTAGATCGACCGCTGAAAGCTGCGCCGCCTTCTCAATATCGAGCGCGGCCTCGCGCGGGATAATACCGACATCCGCCTGAGCCATTGCCAGCGCGGCTTCCACGTCGAGCCAGCGCTGCAGGCGACAGTGGCTGCAGAATATCCTCCGACTCACGGGGCCAGCGTAGCCTCCCCCGTGGGTTTTCGAGTCCAGAATGTGGCTGTGTTCGTGTCGGCACCCCTCTTCGGCGTGTTCAGCACCGATGTGCTGCGAAGGTACAGTGCACGCCGCACGGGCTACCCGTTCCAATGTTTGCTGATCCATCACATACCCTCCATCACGTGCTGAGACTGATTGGGTTGTCCTTGCGTTGACTGCGCGCCTTCACGCTCATCGCGTAAAGAATCAAGTTGCGGATTGCCAGCGACCCGGTCGACCATGGCCGCCGCCAACCCTGTGTAGGTCGTAGGGTCGAGCAGGTCTTCCAGTGCCTGCGCGGTGAAACACCCCTGCAGGCGCTGATGATTGAGCAAGGCGGCGCGGAACGACACACCGATTTGCCGCGACGCCAGGGAGACCTCATGGACCAGCTCATGGGCCGTCTGCTTGCCTACCTGCGCCCCCAGCGCGAGCATCACCCGCTCCGACAAAATCTGGCCGCCGAGCAGGTCGAGGTTGGCGCGCATGCGCTCCTCGCGAACCTCAAGCCCGGCCGCCAGCAAGTCCTCCATGCGCGTGAGCAGTGCACCGGCGTAGATGAACAGTTCCGGTAAAGCCGCCCACTCGATACGCCAGGTGGTCCCGTCGCGCTCATGCAACTGAAAAGCCGCGTCCGTGAGCGCCACCATCTGGCCCCGAACCAGGCGCGACAACGCGCTGATCAGATCGACCGTCGACGGATTTTGCTTGTGCGGCATGGTGCTGCTGCCGACCTGCCCTGGCCGCGAAGCTTCGCGCACTTCGTCTATTTCGCTGCGCTGCAGGTGATAGATTTCGTTAGCGACCCGGCCCAGCGTCAGGGAGGCCTGGACCAGCAGCCAGGCGGCCTCCAACACCCGGTCCCGTGCACTGTGCCAACTGGTCAGTGGCGCGCCGAGCCCGAGCCTGGCCAGCGTGCGCCGCTGGATCTCGAAACCCTGCGCACCAAACGACGCCATGGTCCCCACCGCGCCCGTCAGATTGCCGACCAACACCCGTTCACGCGCCTCATCAAAACGTGCCAGGTGCCGGTCAATTTCATCGACCCAGACCGCGACTTTGTAGCCAAACGTGGTCGGCAGTGCCTGTTGACCATGGGTGCGGGCAACCATCGGCGTGTGCTGGTAGCGCAGGGCCAGCGCGAGCAGCTGCTTGCGGATCGCATGCAGGCGACTCAGGGCCCGACTCCAGGCTTGCTTGATCTGCAGAATCAACCCGGTATCGAGGATGTCCTGAGTGGTCACGCCGTAATGCACGTACTCACCCCACCCGCCTGAACAGGCCCTGGCCAAGGCGCGGATGGTGGGCACCAGGATGTGCCCTGTCTCCATGCTTTCCCTGCCCAGTGCTTCGAGGTCGAATCGCCCCACCTCAGCCACACGGGCAATCTCCTGCGCCGCCTGCTGAGGAATAACACCCATCTCTGCCTGGGTTAGCGCCAGCGCCAACTCGACATCAAGCCACTTCTGCACCTGATTGCTATCAGAGAAGATCGCGGCAAATTCCGGGGACGAGTAGGCCCCCCCGTGGATACGGGATTCTGTTATATGACTCGGCATGTTTTATCGCTCGCTTTGTCCCAGGGGCGGTTACTTCACGCTCTGCAATTCTTCCCAGACCGCGTCGTAGTAAGCCCTTTCCAAACGGAAGTGCTGCGCCAACGAGGTCAGGAACGAATTCTGGAACGTCAGGTCTGGAATGCGCCGCGAGATAAGCTGCCACTCACGCTTGGCCCGAGGCGGCACGAGGCTGATGTGAATCTTGTAGTACTCGGCCGCCTCTTCGCTGATACCAGCCTGGAGCAGCGCGTGATAGAGCTTTTCGTGGTTGCCCGGCACCACCAGTTCGGTAATGTAGAAAACCGCCAGGCCCCAGCCGGCATCCGGGTTGCGGAAGCTGCGTGCGCGGTTGTTCAGGTAGGCAATTTCTTCAGGCATCGTCGAGACGGCCGCAAAGTCCGCTTCCAGATCAACGGCGCTTAGCAGCTTGGCCAGCAACCGTGGATGCGAACGCTGCTCGTCCTCTTCGCCCAATTCGCCATAGAGGTAGCGGCTGAGCGCGGCAGCTTCGTCGACATCCGCCAGGTTGACCAAAAGGTCCGCCGCATCCCGATACAGGCGAAAGGTGCGGAACCATTGGTGGCGCAGAAAGACCTGCAGTTGCGCAGGGGACGCTGAACCTGCGAATACATACTGCGACATCGGGTGCTTTTCGCGAGACTGCGAAGCAATCTCTTGTTCGAGGCGTTTCTGGAAATCCGCCTCGGACAGTGGCGAGGACAGATCGGCAGATGGCATGAAGCGCTCTTCCACGCGATAGATGGCATTGGCCAGCCAGCGTCGGGTGAGCGCTGTGTCAACGTCATCGCTCAGCGAAAGGATATAGAGCAGCTGCTGATACTCAGCGTAGGCCGTGGCGTTACCCTGGTGGGCCGTCTCGGTCAGATCGCCAAGCACCTTGGCGGCGATTTCGATTTGGCTGTAGGTGGCATTGGCTGCCAGCGCATCAGCGACGATACGTGCCTCACGGCTGTGAAGGTGTTGCAGTTGCTGCAGAGAAAAATTGCGAGTACTCATCCTGTGTGCTCCTTATTTTGTTCTACGTGCACCCTGACGGCTCAGGCTGTGTGGGTGGACTGCTTCTGCATTTCCTGCCACAACATATCGAAGTAGGCCTTGTTGATTTCGAAGTGACGTGCCAGCGCCTGCAGGAAGGTGCGCTGGAACGCTTCGTTCGGCGCGAACTTGGCAATGAGCGCCCACATCTCCTCGGTATCGATCTCGTCCTGAGTACCGTGAAGGCGGTGAAACTCGCTGGGCTGCTCTGGAACATCCAGGCGTTGCAACAGTTCGTAGATGCGCCGATGGTTGACGCAACTCACCGACTCGACCGCGTACAGCAAGGCAAGCCCCCAGGCGACATCGGTGTGACGCACGCAACGGATGCGGTTATTCAGATAGGCCTTTTCCAAGGGTTGCAGCGCTGGGAAATCGATACGCAGCGGAATATCGAAATAGGTCATCAGGTGAGAAAGCAGCGCTGGGTGCGAACGCTCCGGCGTCTCCGCCCCTGCTTCGCCATACAAGTTGCGATAAAACACCGAGGCGTCTTCGATGGCTTCGAAGCGAAAGGCAAGCTCGGCCAGGAGGCTGTAAAAGTTGTAAGAGCGGGTCCAGTGGTGTTCCAGAAAGAATCGCACATCCTCGATAGGCGGCGTGCCCTGGAAAAGGTGGACCGACATGGGGTGATTGACCCGACTGCGTGCCGCGATCTCGTCATCGACCTTTTTGCGGAACTCATCCACGGGCAATGCAGAAAAGTCAGCCAGCTTGGGCGCGAATTGATCTTCGATCAGGTACACCTGGCTCGCCATCCAGCGCCGGGTCGGTTCTGTACGAGGTTCACCCGCATTGTGCAATTCCAGAAGCAGTGACTGATACTGCGCGTAGGCGCTGGCGTCTCCTGCCAGGCCCTTGGCGGTGAGGGCCAGAAGGGCCTCGAGCGCGAAGGTGACCTGCGCATAGGCAGCGTCGGGTTTCAATGCCGCGGCCACCAACACGGATACATCGGCGGCGGGCGCTGCCGTTTGCTCGAAAAAAGTTTCTGGGTTAACAGCGTCGCGGTATGCACTGACCTTATTCATGAACATCTCCATTAGTTACCAACGAATTCCATTTCATCAACGGTTCACAAACAATGTGGCGACGCAACCCCCGAGCATTAGGTTTATGTTGCCCGCGCGGAGGCGGTAGGCGGCGTGTGCGGGAGTGTGATTATTTATAGCCACAGGAATGTCGGCGCACACTAACAGCGGGCCCGCCGAAGAAACTAAGTAAGAAGAGGTACTACAGCGATGTTGGAGCGGAACACTAACCATGTAACTGCCCTTTCTTTGTTGTTGTGGGGAAACCCTAAAGCTTCCCACCGTGGAAAGGTCAAGCCATGGACATGATTTTCTCCGCCCATAAGAACGGTATAAAAAAGTGCCAGGCGCAGTGCGTTTCAGCCCCTATTATCGGCACTTTCTGGGCAACCTGCTGAATATCCGCCGTGCGAAAGGATCGAGGCGATGGCCGAGCAGACTCTTATAGAAATACCAGCTTACAATTTCAAGTATCTGCCCCGACAATGTCGGGAAGAATGCCCGGATGACAGCAGGACCCAACGTTTCAGCGCTGCCGTCATCGTTTCGGCTTACTGCTCGTGGGGATAGCCGGCCTCGCTAAGCACCGCGAGGAACGCGCGCTCATCGACCGTGCTTTGAACCTTGACCTTGCGTGTTGGCGGATCGGTTTCAATGCGCGCCTGCGGGTCGACACTCAACAGCGCTTTGGTGACAGATTTGGCGCAGCCGCCGCAGGTCATGTTAGGGATATTGAAACTAAGCATTATTTTCTCCTGATGGTTTACTACATTCAAAAATCATAGAACTTACTAACATGGCAATGTCAAATTCAGACAACCATTCATCATTAAAACCATTAGTCGTACTGTGTTGACTCATCGCGTTCACGGGCAGCCACCGAGTTGTCCTCCTTTGTGCTGCGGCGCTCGATGAAGTACTGGGGATTTTTCACCAAACGACCTTCCTCCCATACGTAGAGCGGAGTTATATTTTCGTTTTGAATATCATAATTGCCATTATTCTTCGGATTACCACCCTTGGCCATAACTGCACTGGGTGCCAGCGCAATAGCGACGAAAAACAAAGCAGAAAAAGTCATTTTCATAATATGTTCCTTCATAGCGTGAATCTTTCTTTTCCCCTGATAAAAATGGATGGCCACCTGCGGGAGGCATTTACTTACCCGCTTATAGTTACAGGGGCGTAAAAAACACATCGGCATGCAGGTCCTCTGCCCGCAGCCCGCGCGACAGGGTGATCTGCATCGCGGCTTCAACCATCGCAGGCGGCCCGGCGACGTAGGCTTTCCAGCCGTCAAAATCCTGCAGGTCCGCGCCGATGGCATCTGTTACGTAGCCCGTACGCCAACGCGTCACAGCAGTGGCATCCGATAGAACAGGGATGAACACCAGGTTGGGCTGGCGTTGCACCAATCGCTCGAAGTGTTCGAGCAGATAGAGATCGCGGTCGCTGCGGGCGCCGAAGTAGCAATAGATCGGTTGTTTCATCCCTCGGGCAATGGCCGTCTCGATGATCGCCTTGATCGGCGCCAGTCCCGAGCCGCCGGCGACGCATAAAATCGGCCCACTGTGCTGTTCGCGAAGGTAGGAGGAGCCGAACGGCCCTTCCACCCCTACCGGATCTCCGGGTTTCAACAATCTGTGGATGCGTTCGCTCGCGGCCCCACCAGGCACCCGCCGAATGTGGAACTCCAACCCCCGCTCATCGGGCCTGTTCGCCATCGAATAATCGCGCGTGGACGCGCCTGGGAACGTCAAGCGCGCGTATTGGCCTGCGCAAAAGGCCAGCGGCTCGGCACCGTCGATTGCAAGCCGTACCTGCTTGATGTCGTGGGTAACATTCTCCACCGTTTGTACACGGTAGTTCAGGCGGCGGCGGGGATGTGCTGGGGCCTGCTCATCGCCGCCTAGCCAAGTGATGACCGCATCCGTTTTGGGGATTGCCCGGCAGGCGAGGATCAGGCCCTGGGCCTTCTCCTCATCCGAAAGCGCGAAGCGACTGTGATCAAGCAGATCGACCTCACCACTGATCAAGCGCGACTTGCACGATCCACAGCGGCCGGAGCGACAGCCATGAGGAAAGTCTATGTTGTCGGCGAGCGCTGCTTCCAGCAAGGTCACACCCTCTGGCACGGCGAGGGTACGTCCGGCCTGGCGTATCTCGATATGTTTGATCATGGCGCGCGCCTCTCAATGCTCATTCATCAGGCGTGACGTGGAGGCTGGCGCCGCGTTCGACGATGCCTGCGCATGCGCTTCAACCGACATGGGCACCTGCAAGCCCTTGAGCCGCAGCGCATTGCCGAGCACGAAGACGCTGGAAAGCGCCATCGCTGCGGCAGCGAAGATCGGCGAAAGCAAGGTACCGTTGAACGGATACAGCATCCCTGCTGCCACCGGGATCAATACCGCGTTATAGGCGAAGGCCCAGAACAGGTTCTGCTTGATGTTGCGAATCGTCGCCTGGCTGAGGGCGATGGCGTTTGGCACACCACGCAGGTCACCTGACATCAACACCACGTCCGCCGCTTCGATCGCAACATCGGTACCGGTACCGATGGCAAGCCCGACGTCCGCTTCAGCGAGCGCTGGTGCGTCGTTGATACCGTCCCCCACGAAGGCTACCCGTGCACCTTCGCTGCGGAATTTCTTCAGGGCCGCAACCTTGCCGTCAGGCAGCACCTCGGCCGCCACTTCATCGATACCCAATTGCTTGGCGATCGCCGCCGCCGTCGCCGCGTTGTCACCGGTGATCATCGCGACCTTGAGCCCAAGCGCGTGCAACGCCTTGATTGCATCAGGAGTGGTCTCTTTGATCGGATCGGCGACTGCAATCACCGCCGCCAGGCGGCCATCGATTGCGGCGTACAGTGGGCTCTTGCCTTGCTCACCGAGCCGCCGTGCGGTCGGCAACAGGCTCGTCACATCCAGGCCAAGGTGCGTCATAAAACGGTCCGCGCCGACGGCAATGGTTCGGCCAGCGACACTGGCCGATACCCCGAAGCCTGGGGTGGCATCGAAGCCCTCGACGGGGGCGACGGTAAGGTCGCGCTGCTGGGCGGCGGCAACGATTGCTTCGGCGATCGGGTGTTCGGAGCGGGTCTCGACCGCCGCGACCAGTGCCAGGACTTCGTCATACTCAAAGCCCTCGGCGGTAATCAGATCGGTCAGCTCCGGGCGGCCTTTTGTCAACGTACCGGTCTTGTCGACGGCGACAACACTCACATCCCGTAGTGCCTGCAACGCTTCGCCCTTGCGAAACAGAACACCCAACTCGGCCGCCCTGCCGGTACCGACCATGATTGACGTCGGCGTGGCCAGGCCCATGGCGCACGGGCAGGCAATGATGAGTACAGCGACTGCGTTGACCAGGGCAAAGGTCAGCGCTGGAGCCGGACCGAAGAACAGCCAGACCAGAAAGGTCAGCGTGGCAGCCGCCATCACCGCTGGGACAAACCACATGGTCACCTTGTCGACCAGCGCCTGGATCGGCAGTTTGGAACCCTGCGCTTGCTCGACCAGGCGAATGATCTGCGCCAGCACTGTATTGGCACCGACCTTGGTCACGCGGAAACTGAACGCGCCGGTTTTGTTGATCGTGCCGCCGACAACTTCGGCGCCTACGCCTTTTGCCACCGGCACCGGCTCACCGCTGATCATGCTCTCGTCAACATAAGAGGCGCCTTCCACAACCTCGCCGTCGACCGGAATTTTCTCGCCCGGACGCACGAACACGACGTCACCGGCGGTTACCTGATCGAGGGCAATTTCAATGGTTTTGCCGTCTCGCTCGACCCGTGCGGTCTTGGCCTGCAGCCCCACCAGCCGCTTGATGGCTTGCGAGGTCTTGCCTTTGGCGCGCGCCTCCAGCGTGCGCCCGAGCAGGATCAGGGTCACGATCACCGCCGCGGCTTCGAAATAGACGTTGGCGGTGCCCTGTGGCAGCACCTCAGGGACAAACGTTGCGACCAGTGAGTACCCATAGGCTGCTGCGGTACCGACCGAGACCAGTGAGTTCATGTCCGGCGCACCGCGCAACAAGGCCGGTATGCCCTTTTGGAAGAAACGCAGGCCCGGACCGAACAGCACAAGGGTGGCAAGCACAAACTGCACATACCAGTTCATCTGCTGGCCCAGAACGCCCATCACCCAGTGATGCATGGCAGGAATCAGGTGCGACCCCATCTCAAGGATGAAGACCGGCAAGGTGAGGACTGCGGCAATCAGCAACGAACGGCGCAGCGATCGTGCTTCGTGCTCACGACGTTCACTGTCCTGATCGCCAGCATCCGCCGTATCCGAGGACAGCGGTCGAGACGCATACCCCGCCTGTTTGACCGCTGCTTGAAGGTCGGACACCGCCAGGGTGCCGGCAAGGTAACGTACCTGCGCGCGTTCTGTGGCCAGATTGACAGTGGCCTCGAGCACGCCAGGAACTTGTTTGAGTGCCTTCTCTACCCGGCCTACGCACGAGGCGCAGGTCATGCCCTCGATCGACAGCTCAAGGGTCTGCTCTGGGACGCTGTAACCCGCACGTTCGATGGCGTGTACCGCTGCCTGCGGATCGGCCACGCCGGTAAAGGTCAAATCGGCACGTTCGGTGGCCAGATTGACCGTAGCCGAATGCACGCCCGGTACGGCATTGAGTGCGCGCTCGACACGACCTACGCAAGAAGCACAGGTCATGCCTTCGACCGGCAGGCTCAGGCGGCGGGTGGCGGACTTGGATGAATTGGAATCTGCTTGCGCGGCAACGGAAGTCATTGAACTACCCCTTGAGTGTTACTGTTAACGCAAAGCTTGAAGCCTCCCAAGAGGGGAAGGTCAAGGCCTTGGGGTGATTTGTTTCGCATCAGGCATGTAGGCAAGGCCGGCGGCACCAGTACAGTCGTGCTGCGCCTGGGTGCAAAGCTCCCAACCGCCGCCCAGTGCCTTGTAGATACTGACCACGGCAAGGCGCTGGTTGGTACGGGCGATAACCAGCGCGCGCCGGCTGGCGTAATCGGAGCGTTCGGCTTCGAGCACATCCAGGTACACCCCCTCGCCTTCCATAAACTGCACACGCGCCAGGCGCGCCGCCTCACGGTTGGCGGCTGACTCCAGCAGGCGCAGCGCTAACGTGTCACCTGCGGCACCGTAGCCTTTGAAGGCATCATCGGTTTCCTGCAGTGCCCGCAACAGCGTCTGGTCGTAGACGATCAACGCTTCTTGAGTACGGGCCTCGCTGGCAGCGATCCGCGCACGCACACGTCCGGTATCGAGCAGCGACCAGCGAATGGCCGGGCCGATGAAACTGGACTGCGCCCCATCACTCATCGCATCAAGACTCCCTGCGACCAGCCCGATCGAACCTCGTATCTGGATATCGGGATAGAGACCGGCCGTTTCGACCCCGATGCGGGCGGTCGCTGCAGCGAGGTTGCGTTCGGCGGCGGCAATGTCGGCACGCCGGGAGAGAAGCCCGGCCGGATCGCCCACAGCGATGCTGCGAACGGCCAGCGTTTCACGCCCAGGTTTGGCAGCAGGCGGCCTGAATGTCTGCGGCGATTCGCCCAGCAGGATTGCCAATGCGTTGAAAGAGGCGGCGCGGCGGCGCTCAAGGTCCGGCACCAGCGCTTCAACACTGCGCAGTAACGCCTCGGCCCGCAGGCGGTCGAGTTCTTGGGCAGAGCCGGCACTCACCATGCGTTCGACCATTTCCAGGCTTTCACGCTGGCTTTGGCTGATGTCGGCAGCGACAGCCAGTTCAGCTTCCAGTCCACGCAGCTCGAACCAGGTAGCGGCCACCGTAGCGGCGACCCCTGCCTGCACACTGCGCAGCAATGCTTCACGAGAACCGGCCTGGGCCTGAGCCGCCTCCACGGATCGGCGCACCCGGCCAAAAAGATCAATCTCCCAGGACGCGTCGACCGCCCCGCGATAGGTTTCGATATGCCGCTGCTGGCCGGACGGTGTTTCGACTTCACTGCGGCGAAAGCTCTCATAGCTGAGTGCGGGGCCGCCGCTAGGCAGGAAGTCCTGACGATTCTCACGTAAAACGGCCTTCGCCTCTTCGAGCCGTGCGACCGCGATGCCGATGTCATGATTCGAGGCCAGGGCACGCTGGATCAGGGTCGATAGCGCAGGTTCGTCGAAAGCCCGCCACCACTCGACCTCAACCGCCCCGGCGTTGAGGCCCGCGGCAGGTTCGCCGAAACTGGCTGGAAAGCGCGATGACGGCAGTGAAGACGGCGAATAGTCTGGGCCTACCGCCGCGCATCCGGCCAGGAGGATGAGCGCACTGAGCGGTAACAACACGGCGTGAATGGGACCTTTCATGACCTGCTCTCCTCCATGTGCGCCTGTGACGGTGAGCCGTGCCGCTCGAAGCGGGCCGCGAGGCGCCGGACCAGCACATAAAACACCGGCGTCAGGAACAACCCGAACAGCGTCACCCCGAGCATGCCGGCGAACACCGCAACCCCCATGGCCTGGCGCATCTCAGCCCCAGCGCCGCTGGCCATCGCCAGTGGAACGACACCGGCGATAAAGGCCAGCGAGGTCATCAGGATCGGCCGCAAACGCAATCGACACGCCTCGACAACCGCGTCCAGGGTGCTGGCGCCTTCGGCTTCAAGACTGCGCGCGAACTCGACGATAAGAATGGCGTTCTTGGCGGCCAAACCGACCAGCACGACAAGCCCGATCTGGACAAAGACGTTGTTGTCGCCGCCCACCCACCACACGCCAATGATCGCGCTGAGCAGGCACATCGGCACAATCAGCAGCACCGACAAGGGCAGCAGCCAACTGTTGTATTGCGCAGCAAGGATCAGATAAGCGAGCAGCACGCACAGCGGGAAAATGAACAGCGCGGAATCACCGGCCAGTTTTTGCTGGTAGGTCAGGTCAGTCCATTCAAAGCTCATGCCTTCCGGCAACACTTCCTTGGCCAGTTGCTCCATGAGTGCCACTGCTTGCCCGGAACTCACCCCGGCCATCGCACCACCAGAGATGTCCGCCGACGGGTAACCGTTGTAGCGAATCACCCGGTCTGGACCGGAACTGGGTGTGACGGTGACAAACGACGACAACGGCAACATGGCCCCTGCGGCGTTGCGCACCTGCAAACGGCCAATGGCCTCGGCCTGCATGCGGTGATCGGCATCGGCTTGAGCCATCACCTTGTAGGTGCGACCAAAGCGGTTGAAGTCGTTGATATAGAGCGAGCCGAGATAGACCTGCAGCGACTCGAACACATCCGCCAGGCGCACCCCTTGGCTTTTGACCTGGGTACGATCGATGACGACATCGAGCTGCGGTGCATTGATATCAAAACTGGTGAGCAACCCAGCCACCTGGCCTGATTCGGTCGCTTTCATCATCAGGATCTGAGTTTGCTGAACCAACGCCTCGAGCCCGGCGCCCGCACGATCCTCGACCTGCATCTTGAAACCACCCGTGGCGCCAAGGCCCGGCACCGGTGGTGGCGGGAACACCCCGAGGAAGCCATCGGGGATGCTGGCGAACTTGGCTTGCAGGCGCCCGGCAATGGCGTTCGCCCCCAGATCGGCCGTTCCGCGATCCTCGAACGGGTCGAGCATGACAAACATCACGGCGGCGTTCGGCACGTTGACAAAGCCATTGATCGAAAGCCCCGGGAAGGCAACGACGCTTTCAACCCCGGGCTCTGCAAGCGCAAGCGTCGACATTTGCTTGACGACTGTTTCGGTGCGATCCAGCGAGGCGGCGTTCGGCAGTTGAGCGATTGCCACCAGATAGTATTTGTCCTGCATCGGCACGAAGCCCGGCGGCACCGCCTGAAAGCCGAAGTAGGTCAGCCCCAGCAGGCCACCGTACACCACCAACGCCACCCCGCTAACCCGCACCACCTTGCGCACGGTGTTGCCATAGGCGTTTGGGGCGTTTTGGAACGGCCGGCCAAGTGCCTGCAGCCAGCGAGCAGCGCGTCCTCGCGGGCTATGCCGATCGACGGCGACTGAAGCTTTGCGCGGGCGCAACAAGAGTCCGGCGAGGGCCGGGCTCAGTGTCAGCGAGTTGATCGCCGAGAGAATGGTCGAGATGGCGATCGTCAGCGCAAACTGACGATAGAACTCACCTTGTAAACCACTCAGGAACGCGGTCGGGATGAACACCGCAGCGAGTACCGAGGTGATCGCAATGATCGGGCCGGTGACCTCATCCATGGCGCGTCTTGCTGCCTGAGTAGGCGGCTCGCCGTTTTCGATATGCCGCTCGACGTTCTCGACCACGACGATCGCATCGTCGACGACGATACCGATCGAAAGTACCAGGCCGAACAACGACAAGGTATTGAGCGAGAAACCCATCAGGTGCATGACCGCAAAGGTGCCGATAAGCGACACCGGCACGGCCATCAGGGGGATGAGCGAGGCCCGCCAGCTGCGCAGGAACACCACCACCACGATCACGACGAGAAAGATCGCTTCCAACAAGGTTGTGGCTACCGTTTCGAGCGAGGCGCGCACGAAGACTGTCGGGTCATAGGCGATCCGCGAGCTCAGCCCTGCAGGGAAGTTGCCTTCAAGCCGCTGTATGGTTTCCCGTACCGACTGGGCAACATCGAGTGCGTTGGCACCCGGACTTTGAATGATCTGCAATGCCACCGCTGGCTCGCCGTCCAGCAGACTGCGCAGTGCATAGGCATCGCCGCCCATCTCGATGCGGGCGACATCACGCAAGCGCGTCACCTGGCCGTTGTCGCCGGTGCGGATGATGATGTCGCCGAACTGCTGCTCGTCGCTCAAGCGCCCGAGGGTATTCACCGTGACCTGAAAGGCAGCAGTGGAGTTCGGCGCCTGGCCAACCGAGCCGGAGGCCACCTGCACGTTCTGTTCGCGTACCGCGGCAATCACCTCCCCCGCCGTCAGCCCACGTGCGGCGATCAGGTTAGGATCGAGCCACAGGCGCATGCTGTATTCACCAGCTCCCCACACCAGCACATCGCTGACGCCCGGGAGACGGGACAATTCATCGCGCACCTGCAGGTAGGCGTAGTTCGAGATATAGAGGGGATCGTAGCGTTTGTCGGGCGACAGCAGGTGCACCACCATCAGAATGTCCGGTGACGTCTTTTGCGTAATGACACCCTGGCGCTGCACTTCCTCCGGCAACCGCGACAGTACCCGCGAGACCCGATTTTGCACCTGGACCTGAGCCATATCGGCATTGGTCCCCTGAGCGAACGTGACGGTCAGGATCATTCGACCATCGGTTGCCGATTGTGAAGACATGTACAGCATGCCCTCGACGCCGGTGATTGCCTGCTCAATCGGCGCGGCCACTGTTTCCGCAATTACCTTGGGGTTGGCACCTGGGTAGGCGGCCGTTACTTGCACCGTTGGCGGTGTTACTGCCGGGTACTCACTCAACGGCAACTGGAAGAAGGCAACGATTCCGGCAATCACCATCAGAATCGAGAGCACGATGGCAAAGATCGGCCGATCAATGAAGAACCGTGGGAACGTCATGGCGCGACTCCCACAGCGTGTGACATTTCAATCGGCGTACCATCAATCGCAGCCACCTGTGGTGTGATCTGCATGTCCGGGCGTACCAGGCCTTTGACGACGATGCGTTCACCCGCTTGCAAACCTTGATTGATCACCCGCAAGCCATCGACTATCGGCCCCAGCTCCACGGGCCGGTATTGGGTCTTGTCGCCTTCGCCGACGACCAGCACATAGCGGCTGCCCTGGTCAGTGCCTATCGATTGATCGGAAACCAGCACCTGCTCTTGAGGCGCGCCCGTTTCCAGTTTGACCTTGGCAAAAAGACCCGGTGTCAATTGTCCATCGGGGTTGTCGACCACCGCGCGGACCCTCACCGTTCCGGTTCCACGATCGGCGGCATTGGCGAGGAAGTCGAGACGACTGGGGCGCGAATAGGTGGTGTCGCTGAGCAGGGCCACCATGACCTTGGGCGCTTGTGATGCCGGGGTGCCGGGCTTGCTTCGACCTTGAGCGAGCGAGCGCAAATAGGTGCGTTCATCGACATCGAAATAAACGTGCAGCGGATCAACCGAGACGATGGTGGTCAGCGCTGTTACGCCATTGGTGACATAGTTGCCCTCGGTAACGAGGGTGTGACCAACGCGGCCGCTGATGGGCGCGGTGACGCGAGTGAAACTCAGGTCCAATTGCGCAGCGTCCAACGCTGCCTTGGCGGCGTCGACCTGCGCTTTGCCGGCATTGCGTGAGGCGATGGCGGTGTCCAGGCGGTCACGGGCGACAACCTTTTTCGCAAACAGCTGCTCCGCGCGTGCATGCTCGGCTTGTGCAAGCTGTGATGTCGCCTCGGCCTCGCGCAAGCGCGCCGTCGCAGCGTTCACTGCAGCCTGAAATACGCGGGGGTCGATGAGAAAAAGCCGGCTGCCTTTCTCAACATAACGCCCCTCGGGCACGCTGACTTCCTGAATGTAGCCCGCGACCCGTGGGCGAAGTTCAACCCGCTTGACCGCGCTCAGGGAGCCGGTGAACTCGACAAAGGGCGTCACCGGGCGAACGATCACCTCGGCAACCGGAACGCTGGGGGGCTTGGCCGCAGCGTCAGTGGGCTGGGTCTCCTTGCATCCAGCGGTAATGAGGGCGACTGCTATCGTCGCCGTGATCAGGGTTATGTGTTTGCCTTTCATCATTGTGCCTTCCCGGGCTGGAGTCGACTTGGATTTGCTGAGACGAAACAGCTTCCAGATCGCTTATCCGACTTGACACATTGGGAAGGTCAACCCTTTTTTACGGCTCTTCAGGGATACCATCGCGGGCAAACCCACTGCCCCTTATGGGAGCCAACCTTGCTGACGATGGCATCGATTGGGCTTCAGTGAGGGCACGGTGTCTGCACCGGTTGCAAGACCAGCTCCCACAAAAGCGAGTGCAACGGCTCGACGCGCCACATCGGCGACCTGTAACAGAAAAGCACTAAGCTTCAGGCAGGCATTGGTCATTGATATTTCTATAAAAAAAGTCGGCTTTCTAGAGAAAACCGACTAATTTTATCAATGCTGACGTCACTGCTGACCACACTGGAGCTTCATATGCAAATCAGATCACTTGCCGCATCGTTGTGCGTGCTTTCTTTCGCGCTGTCGGGGTGCGCCAGTAAGTATGTCGAACCCGATCAGTACTCGGGCTTTTTGAAGGACTACAGCCAACTCAAAGAAGAAACTTCGCCCTCTGGGGCATCAGTCATGCGCTGGATTCAACCCGGTGTGGATGTGAAGCGCTACACCAGCGTTTACCTTGAGCCCAGCCAGCTGTACCCGCAGCCGCAACCGACCGAAAAGCTGCCTGAAAACACCCTCAAAGGCATCACCCAGTATTACGATCAGGCCTTGAAAAACGCTTTTGCCAAAGAGTTGCCGTTGGCTAACGGCCCTGGCCCGAAAACCCTGGTAGTGCGTCCGGCCATCACCGCCGTCAGCGCTTCAACCAAAGGCCTGCGCCCTTATGAAGTGATCCCTATCGCCCTGGTGGCCGCTGGCGTCAGCGCCGCGACCGGGATCCGCGACCAGGACACCACCCTCGCCACAGAAGCCGCATTCATCGACAGCGCCAGCAACAAAGTGGTGGCGGAAGTGGTTCGCAAGGGAGCCGGCGCCGATCTTGAGAACTCCTCTCAGGTCGTACAAGCCACCGACTTCCGGGCGGTGCTCAATATCTGGGCACAGGACATGGCCAAGTCCTACCAACACCTTAAGACCCAGTAAGCACGTAAACCAGACGGACCGTCTCTGCCAGGACGGTCCGTCTCGGTGTGCTCAGCGCATCAGGCACCTTGCAGTCGCTGACCGATATCTCGCAGAGCAAGCGTAATGTATCGAATGCATCCTGTTCACCGACAATCCCTACTGGCCCTGAGCTTGAGCCTGCTGTCCCGGCAGGCATTGCTGAGCTGCAGGGCACTCAGGTCAGCGCCAATGCGCAGTTGACAACTGGGCGCAGCGCGCGCCAACGGGTTCCTGGGGCTTCGCGCTGAAAGACTGACTCTATCAGCCCCCAATACTCGCGCTATTAGCCCTGGCTGTTGCCCGCGTCTAGCCTATATTTATCGCTGCACTGATCCGGCCGGATGGCTTCTGGGAAGGCGGTAACAAAGCGGCTTGCGCCGTTCTTCTCGCGGTACGTCACCTGTCCGATAATGAGATTGCCGCTGAGCTGTCCGTGATGGCCATCATCGATTCGTTGATCGAAGCGCTGGCCTTGAACCGATGTCATTGATTTCACTCATCTCTACTCGTTTGGCAAAACGGGTCGGATTGTGGGGTGAGTCCATCCAGAGGTGAAACAGTCATGTCAAACGAGTCAAAATGCCCGTTCAACCATGCTGCTGGCGGTGGCACCACCAACCGAGATTGGTGGCCCGACCAGCTGAACCTGAAGATCCTGCACCAACATTCATCCCTGTCCGATCCGATGGACGAGGGTTTTGACTACGCTAAAGCCTTCAAGAGCCTGGACTTTGCTGCCCTCAAGCAAGACCTGCGGGCACTGATGACCGACTCCCAGGACTGGTGGCCGGCCGACTTTGGTCACTATGGTCCGCTGTTCATCCGCATGGCCTGGCACAGCGCCGGGACCTACCGCATCGGTGATGGCCGCGGCGGTGCCGGCTCCGGCCAGCAGCGCTTCGCCCCGCTCAACAGCTGGCCCGACAACGTCAGCCTGGACAAGGCCCGGCGCCTGCTCTGGCCGATCAAGCAGAAGTACGGCAAGAATATCTCCTGGGCCGACCTGATCGTGCTCACCGGCAACGTTGCCTTGGAATCCATGGGCTTTAAGACCTTCGGGTTTTCTGGTGGCCGCGCTGACGTCTGGGAACCGGATGAGGATGTGTACTGGGGCTCAGAAACCAAGTGGCTGGGTGGCGATACCCGTTATGGCAAGGCCCAGCCGCCCGGCGACGCGCCGCTGGTGGCCGAACCGTCCCCGCAAGAACAAGAAAGCCGCACTGGCAACGGTGAGCGCAACCTGGAAAATCCGTTGGCCGCCGTGCAGATGGGCCTGATTTACGTGAACCCGGAAGGCCCAGAAGGCAACCCTGACCCGATCGCCTCAGCCAAGGACATCCGCGATACCTTTGGCCGCATGGCCATGAACGATGAAGAAACCGTAGCGCTGATCGCCGGTGGCCATGCCTTCGGTAAAACCCACGGTGCCGGCCCCGCTGACAACGTCGGCGCCGAACCGGAAGCTGCGGGTCTTGAAGCGCAAGGTCTGGGCTGGCACAACACATTCGGCACCGGCAAAGGCCCTGACACCATCACCAGTGGCCTGGAAGTCACCTGGACGTCAACGCCCACGCAGTGGAGTAACGAGTACCTGGAAAACCTGTTTGGCTTCGAGTGGGAGTTGAGCAAGAGCCCGGCCGGTGCCAACCAGTGGCGCCCCAAAGGCGGTGCCGGTGCAGACAGGATCCCGCACGCTTTTGACCCGTCGAAGAAACAGGAACCGAGGATGCTGACCTCGGACCTGGCGCTACGCTTCGATCCGATCTACGAGCCCATAGCCCGGCGCTTCAAAGACAATCCCGAGCAACTGTCTGACGCCTTTGCCCGCGCCTGGTACAAGCTCATTCACCGTGACATGGGCCCGCTGTCGCGCTACCTCGGCCCGGAAATGCCTGGCGAAGAACTGCTCTGGCAAGATCCGATCCCGCCAGTCGATCATGCCCTGGTCAACGATGCTGACGCCACAGCGCTCAAGGCCAAGGTGTTGGCTTCGGGGCTGTCCGTGCCGCAACTGGTATCTACTGCCTGGGCGGCAGCGTCGAGCTTCCGCGGCTCGGACAAGCGCGGTGGTGCCAACGGCGGACGCCTGCGTCTGGCACCGCAGAAAGACTGGGAAGCCAATCAGCCAGCACAACTGGCCGAAGTGCTGGGCAAACTGCAGAGCATCCAGAACGACTTCAACGCACAGGGCAGCGGCAAGAAGATCTCCTTGGCTGACCTGATCGTGCTGGCCGGTAATGCGGGTGTCGAACAGGCGGCGAAAAACGCCGGTTTTAACGTTACGGTGCCGTTCTCAGCCGGTCGTACTGACGCCTCCCAGCAACAAACCGATGTCGAGTCGTTTAGCCTGCTGGAACCGGCTGCCGATGGTTTTCGTAACTTCGTCAAAGCTGGGGTCAAGGTCAGACCTGAAGCCTTGCTGTTGGACAAGGCGCAACTGCTTACCCTCAGCGCGCCAGAGATGACCGTGTTGATCGGCGGCCTGCGAGTGCTGGGCAATAACGTCGGCAGTAACGCCCAAGGCGTATTCACCCAACGTAAAGAGCAGTTGACCAACGACTTCTTCCAGAACCTGCTGGACATGAGCGTGGAATGGAAACCAACTTCCAGCGCCAATGACAGCTACGAAGCCCGCGACCGCAAGACCGGCGAACTGAAATGGAGCGCGAGCCGCGTCGACCTGGTGTTTGGTTCCAATGCCCAATTGCGGGCACTGGCCGAGGTGTATGCCAGCAGCGATGCCAAGGACAAGTTCGTCAACGACTTCGTCGCCGCCTGGACCAAAGTGATGAACCTGGACCGTTTCGACCTGGCGTAAAGGAGCGCTAATACGCCCCGCCCTGCCGCTTCAGGGCGGGGCGTTTTTATTCTGCTCCGTATTTTTCTGCGCTATCTGCATCTGTAATGGAAAACCTGAGACTCCGACAATAAAGGCACCACAAGGCATGTGCCTGTTTCCTGTTCAATTCGGAGTGCTTATGGGCAAGCTTGCTCTTTTCGTCGTTGGCTTTCTGGTACTGGCCATTGGTATTGGTGCATTAGGGACCATTTCGCCGCTGTAGAAGCAATAGTCCTCCGGCCGTAGCGCTGCCGCCAGGCTGCGGCTACAAATCAACCTGTCATCTTCACGTCATTTATCGGGTGGAAAATCATCGCGGGCGCTTTAGAGCGCTAACCGATGAACGTGCAAGGACCACCCGATGAAAAGCGACACCTCTCTGTTTGCGGCCATTGACCTGGGGTCCAATGCGTTTCGCATGATGATCGGCCAACCGGTCAAACGAAACCGCCAATGGCAGATCGAGGAAGTGAAATCCTTGCGTGAGCCTGTGTGCCTGGCTGAGGGCCTGCATGACGGCGCCCTTGATGAATTGGCGCTGGACCGCGGTTGGCAGGCGCTCGCACGCTTTGGCAAGAAACTGCGCGGTTTCGAACCTGGACGCGTGCGCGCCGTGGCCACCAGCGCCGTGCGTGAAGCGGCCAACGCCAAACGCTTCTTGAGTGATGCCCAACGCCACCTGGGCTTCCCCATCGATGTCATCTCTGGCGAGGAAGAAGCGCACCTGGTATATGCCGGCGTCAGCCATCGCATCCCGTCTGCCGATACCATGCGCCTGGTGGTGGACATCGGCGGTGGCTCCACCGAACTGATCCTCGGCTGTGGTAGTCAAGCGCTGCTGACTGAAAGTCTGTGCATTGGCAGCGGCACCTGGAGCACGCGCTTTTTCCCCAACGGCCAAGTGTCGGCCCAGGCGCTGTTGAACGCCGAGCGCACCGCCACCTTGCAGTTCGAAAAAGTCGCCCGCCGTTACCGGCATCTGGGCTGGCAGCAGGCGATTGGCTCATCAGGTACGGCACGGATGCTGGCCAAAGTACTAAGGGCCAATGCCTTGAATGACTGCGGTGAAGGCGGTATTACCTACCGTGGTTTGTTGCGCCTGTCGGTACTGCTGCTCGAAGCCGGGCACGTCAACAGCAGCCGCTTCGCTGTCTTGCAGCCCCATCGCCAACGAGCGCTACCGGGTGGTCTGGCAATCATGTTGGCAGCGTTCAAGGCCTTCGGCATTACCGAGATGATGCCGTCCGAGCCTGGATTGCGCGTGGGTGTGCTGCATGGCTTGATGCTCAGTCGTGCCTGAGCCTCACTCCTCCTCCATCAGTGCCCGGATTCGCCCGGATTTTTCCGCACTCAGCAGCGCGGCATAGTCTTTGGCATTTTGCTTGGCGTAAGCCACGGCAAAGCTGCCGATGGCCTGGTCGAAGCTGTCGGTTTTTCCCAGGTAGCCACTGATCAGTGCCGCATCGCCTGATTTGGCATGGGCCCGTGCCAAGGTGCTACCGCACCACTCGGCGTACATTTTCAGGCGCGGTGCGGAGATGCCTTCGATCGGAGCCGACATTTTCATGTCGCGCAACTGACGTACAAAGTAATCCCTGCCCTGTTGCCCTCGGGTCCAGCCGAGAAAAATATCGCTGGACGACTGCATCAGCCGCTGCCCGGTCACCACACGCTGGCCTTGGTTGTCATACTCACTCTTGCCGGCATAGGGCGCCAATACCGAGGGGCAAGCTTCTTTGAATTGCAGCAACAACGGGTGGTTTTCTGCAGAAAAGAACAGACCGACAAAGCAATAGGTACCCACGCTGCCGATGCCGACAGCTTTGACAGCAATGTCTTCAAGCCGGTAACGATCGAAGAGCACTCGCCGCTCATGTGGCAGCGACAGTCGATAGTCTTGCAGTGCCTCACGGGCGCGCTCGACGAAATTCTTTTCATCGACATGAAAAAGTATCGGCGGCTGGTCGATCAACCGTCTGCGCCCCGCCACTTCACTGCTGATCTTGGGATAGAGGTAATCACCGACCCGCACTTTGGCCTTGGCTACGATTTGCTCACGGAACTTCTTGATCTCAGCCGTGGGCGCCATATCAATGATCATTTGCGCGTCCAGGCGGTCGTACCAAACTTCGAGCGGGCTCAATTTAGACAGTTTGCGAAGGCGCTCGCGATACGCTCGCACACACTCCATTGCGGCAGCCCGCGCTGCCTTTTCGCTAAGCCGGTTATCCTGTGCTGCGACCACAAAACTGATTGCCAGACGTTTTACATCCCATTCCCAAGGAGCGGGAAGGGTTTCGTCGAAGTCGTTGATATCAAAAATCAGGTTGCGCTCAGGCGTCGCGAACAAGCCAAAGTTCAACAGGTGACAATCACCACAGGCCTGTACGTGAATACCCGTAGTCGGGGTCATGGCCAGGTCGTGCGCCATCAGACTCGCCGAACCGCGCAAGAAAGTGAACGGGCTGCGCACCATACGCCCATAACGCACGGGTATCAGATTGGGCAACCGATAGCGGTTGGACTTTTCCAACAGCTCAATCGGGTCACGGTGCTTGCGCGCAGGCTTCCACTCAGCGTGCAACGCGTGTGGCAGGCGCGCGCGGAGTTGCTCACCAGCGCTCAGGCGCTCCTTGCGCGAACGAAACACCACCTCCTCCCTGTTGGCGGTGGATTTTTTCGTTGAAGCGTTGGCAGGCTTACTTTTGCGCGGGGACATGTCCGCTCCTTTGCTCAACGCTGGTTTTTACAAGCGTAGCACCACTCTTTTCGCAAGATCTGCTGTCGCACAAGCGCAAAGAATCGAATCGGATGAACGTATTCGCCACCGGGCACATCCCTGTGCTCCAGGGCGAATTCCATCAAGCGCTAAGCTGCTCCAACAGCACCTCCAACGGGTGACGCAAGGTGCGGTCCGCCTGGCGCTTGACCTGGCTGCGGCACGAATATCCGGTTGCCAGTGCTTCACCCTCTTTATCCAGCTTACCCGCCCAGGACTGTTCGAAAATGGTCTTCGAGGTGTCCTGATTGCGCGCTTCGTGGCCGTAAGTACCAGACATGCCGCAGCAGCCGGTGGCTTCGGTGGCCAGTGTCAGACCCAGGCGGGCAAACACCTGCTCCCACTGCCGGGTACTGGCTGGCACGTTGGTCTTCTCGGTGCAGTGAGCCATCAGCCGGTAAGTGGTAGTGGCTCGGGTCGACTGCTCGGGCAGCACCTCCATCAGCCATTCCTGAGGCAACAATACTTTCGGACAGACCTCCAGGCCGGGGACCTTCTGATACTCCTGGCGGTAGACCAATGTCATGGCAGGGTCCAGGCCCACCAACGGCACGCCGCATTCAGCCAATGCAGTGAGTTGACGGGCATTGCGGATCGCCGCCTTGTTGAAAGCGCCGAGGAAGCCCTGGACGTGCAGCGGCTTGCCGTTGGCACTGTACGGTGCCAGGTAGATACGATGCCCCAAGCGATACGCCAGGTCGATGAAAGCGGCCAACACCGGGGTTTCAAAGTAACGGGTGAAGGCATCCTGGACCAGCACGATGCTGCGCTCACGCTGCGCCGGCGTCAGCTCGCGCAGGGCTGGAATGCTGGCCATGCGCACATTGCAGCGGGTCAGCGTAGCCTGCAGGTTGAAGCGACTGATCAACGGGCTGTCGAGCATGCCGACATGGCGCTCCAGCAGGTGGCTGACCCATTTCGAGCCCATCACCGCGTTGTACAGCCCAGGTGCATAGGCCAGGTACGGGATGCTGAACTCCAGCGAACCGATCAGGTAATCGCGCAGCGGCCGCTGGTAACGTCCGTGGTAAAGCTCGAGGAAGCGCGAACGAAATTCCGGCACGTTGACCTTGATCGGGCACTGGCCTGCGCAAGATTTACAGGCCAGGCAGCCGGCCATGGCATCGTAAACTTCATGGGAGAAATCAGCTTCGCCTTTTTGCCGCGACAGGTTGTTGCGCAGACGCGCCGGCAAGCCTTTAAGCCAGGCGAGCTTGCCCTGGGCAGTGGCCAGCACGTCGATGTTGGCAGCCCCCTGCAGGCGCAGCCATTCACGGATCAGCGACGCGCGGCCCTTGGGTGAATGTTGACGCTCGCGGGTCGCCTTCCATGATGGGCACATGGCGTCGTTGGGATCGTAGTTGTAGCAGGCGCCGTTGCCGTTACAGTGCACGGCGCTGCCAAAGCTCTGCCAGACGCGCTCGTCGATCTGCCGGTCGAAGTCGCCGCGCATGGGCGCTTCGTTGACCTTGATCAGGCCCTGGGCGCTGTCCGGCGGGGTGCAGATTTTGCCCGGATTGAGCTGGTTGTTCGGGTCGAACGCACCCTTGAGCGCTTGCAGCGAGGGGTACAGTTCACCGAAGTACTCCGGCACGTATTCCGAACGCAGACCCTTGCCGTGTTCGCCCCAGAGCAGGCCGCCATAACGCAGGGTCAGCGCTGCCACGGCATCGGAGATCGGCTTGACCAGCGCCGCCTGGGCCGGGTCTTTCATGTCCAGGGCTGGGCGCACATGGAGCACCCCGGCATCGACGTGGCCGAACATGCCGTAGGCCAGGCCATAGCTGTCGAGCAAGGCACGGAAGTCGGCGATATAGTCGGCCAACTGCTCTGGCGGCACAGCGGTGTCTTCCACGAACGGCTGCGGTCGCACTTCGCCCTCGACGTTGCCGAGCAGGCCCACCGAGCGCTTGCGCATGGTATAGACCCGCGTCACCGCCTCGGCGCCTTCAGCCAGGGTGTGGCCCAGACGCTCGACGCTGGTGTCGCTCTGCAGGTGGGCGACGAACGCCTGTACCCGCGTGTTGACCTCAGCCGGATCATCACCGCAGAACTCCACGAGGTTAATGCCCAGGGTTGGGCGCTCGGCGTCGGCGGGGAAGTATTCGGCGACGCTGTGCCAGACGATGTCTTTCATCGCCAGCATCAGCACCTTGGAATCGACGGTCTCGATCGACAGCGGCTTGTGCGCCATCAGCGCATTGGCGTCGCGCAGGGCGTCCATGAAGCTGGTGTAGCGTACGTTGACCAGCACCGCGTATTTCGGGATCGGCAGCACATTGAGCTTGGCCTCGACCACATAGCCCAGTGAGCCTTCAGCGCCGCAGAGCACACTGTTGAGGTTGAAGCGGCCCTGCTCGTCGCGCAGGTGCGCCAGATCATAGCCGGTCAGGCAACGGTTGAGTTTGGGAAAGGTTTGCTCGATCAGTTCGGCCTGGGTTTCCTGGATCTGCCGGGCAGTGCGGTACACCTCGCCAGCTCGACCGGGCTCGGCACAGGCTGCATCCAGCTCGGCGTCACTCAATGGCCGGGTGTGCAGACGTTGGCCGCCCAACAGCACGCTGTGCAGTTCCAGCACGTGGTCGCGGGTCTTGCCATAGGTGCAGCTGCCCTGGCCACTGGCGTCGGTGTTGATCATGCCGCCGACAGTCGCGCGGTTGGAGGTCGACAGCTCCGGGGCAAAGAACAGCCCATGGGGCTTGAGCGCCGCATTGAGCTGGTCTTTGACCACTCCGGCCTGAACCCGTACCCAACGCTCCTCGGCGTTGATTTCGAGGATGCTGTTCATGTGCCGCGACAGGTCAACGACAATGCCGTCGGTCAGCGACTGGCCGTTAGTGCCGGTACCGCCACCGCGCGGAGTCAGCTTGACCGCGCTGAAGCGCGGCTCGGCCATCAACGCGGCGATGCGCGCGACATCTTCGGCGTCCTGAGGGAATACCGCGGCCTGGGGCAGGCGCTGGTAGATCGAGTTGTCGGTGGCCAGCACGGTGCGGGTGGCGTAGTCAGCGCTAAGCTGGCCACGAAAACCGGCACTGCGCAGGGCTTCAAGGAAATCAGGGTAGAGCGTGTCCGGGGCGGTGCCGGTCAATCGGGCGATCATCGGGGGATGGCCTCATTTATGTCAGGCTAATCATGAATACTTGCTGAAACGGTATGGTCAGTACACCGCCAGGTAGTGGATGATGCCAATGATCCCGCAGCCTTGAGCCAGGCACAAACGGATATTCCCGCAGCCTTTGATGACTTTTACGAATGAATTACCGCAACCTCACCCCATCCATGTCCTTGCTGCTGGCCTTTGAAGCCGCCGCGCGTCACGAAAGCTATACCCGCGCCGCCGTAGAGCTGGCACTGACCCAGAGCGCGGTCAGTCGTCAGGTACAGGCCCTGGAGCAGCAATTGGGGGTGACGTTGTTCCGCCGCGAAGGCCGCACGGTCAAGCTGACCGAGGTCGGACGGCTCTACCAGCGCGAGATCAGCGAAGCCCTGGGCCGGGTGCGCAGCGCCACGTTGCACGCCATCGCCCACCAGGCCGGTGGCGGTAATCTGCGCCTGGCGACCCTGCCGACGTTCGGCTCAAAATGGTTGCTGCCGCGTCTGCACGAGTTTTACCGCAGCCATCCCGAAGTGCTGGTGCACATCAATTCACGGATTGAACCGGTGGACTTCGCCACCAGCGGCATCGACGCCGCCATCGTGGTCGCCACCAACGACCTGCCAGGGCTGATCTGCCATCGTTTGCACGCCGAAGAGCTGATGGTGATCCTGTCGCCGACCCTGGCGGCGAGCAAACCGCAGTGGAGCCCCAAGGACATCAGTCAGCAAGTGCTGCTCAGCGTCGCCAACAATGCCAATGCCTGGGGCGAATGGTTCACTCACCACGGCCTGGCGCACCAGGCCATGCGCCTGGGGCCGAGCTTCGAACTGACGTCACACTTGATCCAGGCGGTGCGTGCCGATATCGGTATTGGCCTGGTGCCAAGGATCCTGATCAGCGATGAACTGGCCAGTGGCGAACTGAGTAGCCCCGCCCTGCCCTTTGCCAGTGCACGCAGTTACTACCTGGTGTATCCGCCGCGCAACCAGGCGCTGCCAGCGCTGGAGGCATTCCGTAGCTGGCTGCTGGGCAAGGCGGGAATGGAGCTGCGCGGCTGAGGACGAGCGCGACGCCGTAACGTCGCGCTCGTAGTCACTCAGTGCGGGGCGCGGGGGATGGTTTTCAGCAGGTCTTCGGGGCTGATATGGCCGACCACTTGCTGGCTGCCCGGTTGCGGCAAATCGAAGATGTGCCCCTTCATCTTGCCGATCACGTGCATCTCGCAGGGTTTGCAGTCGAACTTCAGCGTCAGCACCTCGTCGCCGTGAATCAGCTGCATCGGCGCGACCTTGGTGCGCACGCCGGTGACGCCCTTGGCCTGTTTCGGGCA
>RCUT01000166.1_pt1 | contig 36650 bp, 36 predicted proteins | sample 2166171 | NCBI WGS metagenome assembly RCUT01 (sample SAMN09932757, study PRJNA488358) | compost metagenome | isolation source: compost soil in 4-hydroxybenzoic | place: Germany: Experimental Botanical Garden | reverse complement strand
GGCAGGAATAACTGGCCCGAAACAGATGTGGGAGCCGGCTTGCCGGCGATGCGCCGCGCGGGCGGCGCTCGATCTCACAGGCGCTGCAACTGTCGTGGCGAGCACCTGTCCGCCCTGGTGCCGAACCCAAGGCATGCGCCTGCCGGCCCTGATCCCAGCTCAAGGCATACCCACCCAGTCCCGGCCAATTCCCTGACCTCCGGCAGATGAGCCCCCGGCGCGCCTATGGTAGAGTGGCGGCCTTTTTCCGAAGGGGCGTTTACTGTGTGGGAATTGGTCAAGTCCGGTGGTTGGATGATGCTGCCGATCATTCTGAGTTCCATCGCTGCCATGGCTATCGTCGTCGAGCGCCTGTGGACCCTGCGCGCCAGTCGCGTCACCCCGCCGCACCTGCTGGGCCAGGTGTGGATGTGGATCAAGGACAAGCAACTGACCAGTGACAAGCTCAAGGCCCTGCGCGCCGATTCGCCACTGGGCGAAATCCTTGCCGCCGGCCTGGCCAACTCGCGCCATGGCCGCGAAATCATGAAGGAATGCATCGAGGAGGCCGCCTCGCGCGTCATCCACGAACTGGAACGCTACATCAGCACCCTCGGCACCATCGCCGCCATGGCTCCGCTGCTGGGCCTGCTGGGCACCGTGCTGGGCATGATCGACATCTTCAGCGCCTTCATGGGCTCGCAGATGACCGCCAACGCCGCAGTGCTGGCCGGTGGTATCTCCAAGGCTCTGGTCACCACCGCAGCCGGCCTGATGGTCGGTATCCCGGCGGTGTTCTTCCACCGCTTCCTGCTGCGCCGCATCGATGAGCTGGTGGTCGGCATGGAGCAGGAGGCGATCAAGCTGGTGGAAGTGATCCAGGGCGACCGTGAAGTGGAAGTGGCCGGAGGCAAGGCGTGAAGTTCCGGCGCAATCGCCAGCGGGAGAACGTCGACATCAACCTGGCGTCGCTGATCGACGTGGTGTTCGTCCTGCTGCTGTTCTTCGTGGTCACCACCACCTTCACCCGCGAGACCCAGCTGCGCGTCGAGCTGCCCGAAGCCGCCAGCGCCGAGCAGGCGCCGCCCGACCAGGGCAAGCTGGTGGAAATCACCATCAGCGCCGAAGGCGTGTACTCGGTGAACAACCACCTGTTGCCCAAGAGCGACCTGGCCACCCTGAGCGAAGCGATCGAGCGTGAGTCGGGCGGCGACAACAAGCTGCCGCTGGCCATCAGCGCCGACGGCAAGACCCCGCACCAGGCTGTGGTCACCGCGATGGATGCCGCCGGCAAGCTCGGTTTCAGCCAGTTGCGCATGACCACCGTCGAGGCGGCCCAGGGCACGCCTTGATGGCCTTCGCCGACCGTTTGCTCGCCGCCTGGTACGCCGGGCACCCGGCCCTGGCGCTGCTGCGCCCGCTGGAGGCGCTGTATCGCCGCGTGGTCACGCGCAAGCGGGCGCGTTTTCTCAGTGGCGAAAGTGCCAGCTACCGGGCCCCGGTGCCGGTCATCGTGGTGGGTAACATCACCGTGGGCGGTACCGGCAAGACGCCGATGATCCTCTGGCTGATCGAGCACTGCCGCCAGCAGGGGCTGAAGGTGGGCGTGGTCAGCCGTGGCTATGGCGCCAAGCCGCCGCAGCTACCCTGGCGCGTGCAGGCCGACCAAGCTGCCGAGCAGGCCGGCGATGAACCGCTGCTGATCGTGCAGCGCACCGGCGTGCCGCTGATGATCGACCCCGACCGCTCCCGCGCCGTGCAGGCACTGCTGGCCAGCGAACCCCTCGACCTGATCCTGTGTGACGACGGCATGCAGCACTACCGCCTGGCCCGTGACCTGGAACTGGTGCTGATCGATGCTGCCCGCGGCCTGGGCAATGCCCGCTGCCTGCCGGCGGGGCCGTTGCGTGAGCCGGCCGAACGCCTGCACGAGGCTGACGCGGTGCTGTTCAACGGCGCCAGCGCAGACCGCCCCGATGGCTTCGGCTTCTGCCTGCAGCCGTCCGCCCTGGTCAACCTGCGCAGCGGCGAGCGCCGCGCGCTTGACCATTTCCCTGCAGGCCAACGCCTGCACGCGGTGGCCGGTATCGGCAACCCGCAACGTTTCTTCAATACCCTGCTGGGGCTAAACTGGCAGCCGGTGCCGCATCCCTTTGCCGACCATGCGCAGTTCAGCGCCCAGAGCCTGGCCTTCAACCCGCCGTTGCCGCTGGTCATGACCGAGAAGGATGCGGTGAAATGCCGGGCCTTCGCCGCTGACGACTGGTGGTACCTGGCCGTCGAGGCGCAGCCCACGCCGGCTTTCAGCGCCTGGTTCGACAACCAGTTGCAACGCTTGCTGCGCAAGCCCTGAGCCCGTTTTCAATTTCCGGCCACCTGGCCTAAAGGAAGCCTCCAATGGACACCAAACTGCTCGATATCCTGGCCTGCCCGATCACCAAGGGCCCGCTCAAGCTCAGCGCCGACAAGACCGAGCTGATCAGCAAGGGCGCTGGCCTGGCCTACCCGATCCGCGACGGCATCCCGGTCATGCTGGAAAGCGAGGCGCGCACCCTGACTGATGAAGAGCGTCTGGACAAATGAGCCTGGATTTCACCGTGGTGATCCCCGCCCGGCTGCGCTCCACGCGCCTGCCGGGCAAGCCATTGCTGCCGATCGCCGGCAAGCCGATGGTGCAGCATGTGTGGGAACAGGCCCGCAAGAGCGGCGCCAGCCGCGTGGTCATCGCCACCGACGACGCCAGCATCGTAGAGGCGTGCAAGGCCTTCGGCGCCGAAGTGCTGATGACTCGTGCCGACCATGAGTCAGGCACCGACCGCCTGGCCGAAGTGGCCGCGCACCTCGGCCTGCCTGCCGATGCCATCGTGGTCAACGTGCAGGGCGACGAGCCGCTGATCCCGCCGGTGATCATCGACCAGGTGGCGGCCAACCTGGCTGCGCATCCGGAAGCGGGTATCGCCACCCTGGCCGAGCCGATCCATGAGCCGGAAACCGTGTTCAACCCTAACGCGGTCAAGGTAATCAGCGACAAGAACGGCCTGGCCCTGACCTTCAGCCGTGCGCCGCTGCCCTGGGCCCGCGATGCTTTTGCCAAGGACCGCAACCTGTTGCCAGAAGGCGTGCCGTATCGCCGTCACATCGGCATGTACGCCTACCGCGTCGGCTTCCTGCAGGACTTCGTCAGCTGGGGCCCGTGCTGGCTCGAGCAGACCGAAGCGCTGGAGCAGCTGCGTGCCCTGTGGCATGGCGTACGCATCCATGTCGAAGACGCCATCGAGGCGCCTGCCGTGGGCGTGGATACCCCTGAAGACCTGGAGCGCGTACGGCGCTTGCTGGAGGCCTGATGCGCGTCCTGTTCGTCTGCCTCGGCAATATCTGTCGCTCGCCCACCGCCGAAGGCGTGCTGCGCCATCAATTGCAGGCTGCCGGGCTTGCCGACCGGGTGCATGTGGCCTCGGCCGGCACCGGCGACTGGCATGTCGGCAAAGCGCCTGACAGTCGCACCTGCAAGGCAGCGCTGGCGCGTGGCTACGATCTCTCGCAGCAACGCGCCCAGCAGGTCAAGGCGGCGCACTTTGCCGAATATGACCTGATCCTGGCCATGGACGAGAGCAACCTCGGCCATTTGCGTGCGATGCGCCCGCACACGGCAGTGGGGGAGCTCGACCTGTTCCTGCGCCGCTATGGCGCAGCGCTGGATGAAGTGCCAGACCCGTACTACGGCGGCGCCGATGGCTTCGAGCAGGTGCTCGACCTGGTCGAAGCGGCGTGCCAGGCGCTGGTCCTGGAAATAAAGGGGCGGCTATGACAGTGCAGTGGCAGGAGCAGGTATCGCTCAAGCCTTACAACACCTTTGGCATCGACGTGAAGGCGCGGTATTTCACCCAGGCACATGATGACCAGGAGGTCCGCCAGGCGCTGGCCCAGGCGCAGCAAGGTGGCGTGCCGGTGCTGGTGATTGGCGGTGGCAGCAACCTGCTGCTGACTCGCGATATCGATGCGCTGGTGCTGCATATGGCCAGCCGTGGCCGGCGCGTGCTCAGCGACGATGGCGAACGTATCGTGGTCGAGGCAGAGGCCGGTGAGCCATGGCACCCGTTCGTGCAGTGGGCACTGGCGCAGGGCTACTGCGGGCTGGAGAACCTCAGCCTGATCCCCGGCACCGTGGGCGCCGCGCCGATGCAGAACGTGGGCGCCTATGGGGTGGAGATCAAGGACGTGTTCGTCGGCCTGACCGCCCTGGACCGCGAGACCGGCGAGTTGCGTGACTTCGGCCTGGCTGAATGTGCCTTCGGGTATCGCGACAGCCTGTTCAAGCGCAACCCCGGGCGTTGGTTGATCCTGCGTGTGCGTTTTGCCTTGAGCCGCACCTTGCAGGCCCACCTGGACTACGGCCCGGTGCGCCAGCGCCTGGCAGAGCAGGGCGTGACCGAGCCGACCGCGCAGGCGATCAGCGAGGCGATCTGCAGCATTCGCCGCGAGAAGCTCCCAGACCCGGCAGAGCTGGGTAATGCCGGGAGCTTCTTCAAGAACCCGGTGGTCTCGGCGGAACTGGTCGAGCGTATCCGTGCGCAGTACCCGGGGGTGGTGGCTTATCCCCAGGCCGATGGCCAGGTGAAGCTGGCGGCAGGCTGGTTGATCGAGCAGGCAGGCTGGAAGGGCCATCGCGAGGGGGATGCCGGGGTGCATCGTTTGCAGTCGTTGGTGCTGGTCAACTACGGCCAGGCGAGCGGGGCGCAGATGCATGCGCTGGCGCGGCGAATCCAGGCCGATATCCTCGAGCGGTTCGGAGTCGAGCTGGAGATGGAGCCTAACCTCTACTGATTGATCTGGCCTTGTCTCAGGCCCACTGGTACCCCCTGTAGGAGCGGCCTTGTGTCGCGAAAGGGCCGCAAAGCGGCCCCGGCAATTCATGCTGCGAAGCTGAAAAACTGGGGCCGCCTTGCGGCCCTTTCGCGACACAAGGCCGCTCCTACACAGAGCAGTGATGAGGCAGTAGCCCAAGAAAAAGCCCCGCCAGTTCGCACTGGCGGGGCTTTTTCATTCAGCCTTGGCTATCAACCGTGATGAGGCTTTTGCTCATCGCTGGCTTCCAGGGCTGGCTCCTCGGTGGCTGCAGCAGCTTCCTGTGCGGCTTTGGCGGCAGCCTCGGCCTCACGCTTGCGGCGACGCACTTCACGCGGGTCGTTCGGCGCACGGCCGTTGGCCAGCATGACAGTGGCAGGTTCCACCGCCGCAGGGGCTTCGACCGGTGCAGGCTCGACGGCCACTGGGGCAGGCTCGGCCACCACTTCTGGCTGGGCTTCGACAACCGGGGCAGGTTGCTCGGCAACCGGAGCGGCTTCGACCACGACCGGGGCCTGCTCGATTTCACCGGCCTCGACGGCAGGTGCTTCTACCGGTGCTTCGGCAACCACTACCGGTTCGGCAGCAGGTGCTTCGTCGACCACTGGCTGCGGAGCGACTTCGACCACTGGCTCGGCAGTTGCCTCGACCACGGCCACAGGCTCGCTGACCGGCTGCTCGACCACCGGGGCCACAGCCACTTCTTCAGCCTCGGCAGCAGCTTCGACCTGTTCGACCTGTTCGACCTTCTCGGCCTGCTCGACCGGCTGGGCGACTTCGCTGTTGTCGGTTTCCGCTACGGCGGCGACTTCGGCGGTGGCAAGCTCGGCCTGCTGGTTGGCCTGGGCTTCGGCGTCGGCACTGATGTTGCTGCTGGCGACAGCGGCAGTCACGGCCAGGCCGGCAGCCAGTTCGGCACCCAGCTCGGTGGCCTGATGCGGTTGTGGCTGCTCTTCGCTGCCTTCTTCCTCGCTGCCATCGATCAGCTCGCCGTTGGCGTTGCGCTGACGCTCACGACGGTTGCTGCGACGACGCTGGCCACGGGAACGGCGGCGCGGGCGCTCGCCATCGGTGCCTTCCTGTTCGTCCTGCAGCAGCTCTTCGTTCGGCAGTTGCTCTTCGGCCAGCTCGGCAGCCTGCTCGGCGGCTTCTTCGGCTACGCGTGGCTGACGTTCTTCGCGTGGTGGGCGAGGGGCACGTTCTTCGCGTGGAGCACGTTCTTCACGAGGTGCGCGTTCTTCGCGCGGGGCACGCTCTTCACGCGGTGCGCGTTCTTCACGTGGAGCACGCTCCTCACGTGGGGCGCGTTCTTCACGTGGAGCACGCTCCTCACGTGGGGCGCGTTCCTCGCGAGGTGCACGCTCTTCACGCGGGGCACGTTCTTCGCGTGGGGCACGTTCTTCACGGGCTACACGTTCCTCGCGCGGCTGACGTTCCTCACGCTCGGCAGGGGTAGCGTCCAGTGGCTCACGCAGTTCGCGCACGCGCTCTTCGCCACGGTTGCCGCGGCGGTCTTCGCGTGGCTGGCGTGGTGCACGTTCTTCACGCGGTGCACGCTCTTCGCGTGGGGCGCGTTCTTCACGTGGTGCACGTTCTTCACGAGGTGCGCGCTCGGCACGCTCTTCACGCGGTTTGCGCTCTTCGTCGCGGCGGCCGTTGCGGTTGCGGCTCTGCTGGCGGCCGTTGCGGCGTTCTTCGTTGCGTGGGCTACGCTCGGCGGCCGGCTTCTCGGCGGCAGTGACAACCGGCGCGGCGGCAGGCTCTTCCTTGCCGGCGAACAGGCTTACCAGCGACTTCACCAGGCCCTTGAACAGGCTTGGCTCCGGGGCGACCGGGGCAGGGGCGACCGGTGCGGCAGGCTGCGGCTCTTCGACAGTGGTCGGTACCGGCGCGTTGGCGCGGGCCGGGGCGGTCTTGACCGCGGCTTCCTGGCGAACCAGGGTGCGGGTGGCGGTCGGCTGCGGCGCTTCTTCGGCTTCGGCGGCGGCGATCTCGTAGCTGGACTGGTTGCTCAGCACTTCCGGGTTGTCGTCGCGCAGGCGCTGGACTTCGAAGTGCGGGGTTTCCAGGTGATCGTTCGGCAGGATGATGATGCGCGCACGGGTGCGCAGTTCGATCTTGGTGATCGAGTTGCGCTTCTCGTTGAGCAGGAAGGCAGCCACCGGGATCGGCACCTGGGCGCGAACTTCGGCGGTGCGGTCCTTCAGGGCCTCTTCTTCGATCAGGCGCAGGATGGCCAGCGACAGCGATTCGACGTCACGGATGATGCCGGTGCCGCTGCAGCGTGGGCAGACGATGCCGCTGCTTTCACCCAGGGATGGACGCAGGCGCTGACGGGACATTTCCAGCAGGCCGAAGCGCGAGATGCGGCCGACCTGGACGCGGGCGCGGTCGGCTTCCAGGCACTCGCGAACACGTTCTTCGACGGCGCGCTGGTTTTTCGCCGGGGTCATGTCGATGAAGTCGATGACGATCAGGCCGCCGATGTCACGCAGGCGCAGCTGGCGGGCGATTTCCTCGGCCGCTTCCAGGTTGGTCTGCAGGGCGGTTTCTTCGATGTCGCTGCCTTTGGTGGCGCGCGCCGAGTTGATGTCGATGGACACCAGGGCTTCGGTCGGGTCGATCACGATCGAACCGCCGGACGGCAGGTCGACCACGCGCTGGAAGGCGGTCTCGATCTGGCTTTCGATCTGGAAGCGGTTGAACAGCGGCACGCTGTCTTCGTACAGCTTCACCTTGCTGGCGTACTGCGGCATCACCTGGCGGATGAAGGTCAGGGCTTCTTCCTGGGCATCGATGCTGTCGATCAGCACTTCGCCGATGTCCTGGCGCAGGTAGTCGCGGATGGCGCGGATGATGACGTTGCTTTCCTGGTAGATCAGGAATGGCGCGGCGCGGTCCTGGGACGCTTCCTTGATGGCGGTCCACAGTTGCAGCAGGTAGTCGAGGTCCCACTGCATTTCTTCGCTGCTGCGGCCAAGGCCGGCAGTGCGCACGATCAGGCCCATGTCGCCCGGTACGGTCAGGCCGTTCAGGGCTTCACGCAGTTCGTTGCGCTCTTCGCCTTCGATGCGGCGGGAGATGCCGCCGGCGCGCGGGTTGTTCGGCATCAGCACCAGGTAGCGGCCGGCCAGGCTGATGAAGGTGGTGAGGGCGGCGCCTTTGTTGCCACGCTCTTCCTTCTCGACCTGGACGATGACTTCCTGGCCTTCGCTCAGCACTTCCTTGATGTTGACCCGCCCTTCGGGGGCTTTCTTGAAGTATTCGCGGGAGATTTCTTTCAGCGGCAGGAAGCCGTGACGTTCGGAGCCGAAGTCGACGAAGGCGGCTTCGAGGCTGGGTTCGATGCGGGTGATCTTGCCTTTGTAGATGTTGGCCTTTTTCTGCTCGCGCGCGCCGGACTCGATGTCCAGGTCGTAGAGACGTTGGCCGTCCACCAGGGCTACACGCAACTCTTCGGGTTGAGTCGCGTTAATCAGCATTCTTTTCATGTTGTACCGTCGGTTTCCGGGCTGCCGGAAACGGCGTTCGGCACACACGACGTCTCATGGTCGGTGCCAAGGTGCGCAAAGGGTGGCCGGGCCACCCCCGTGTCGAGCGACGTTCGGCACCAGCCGGTTGCCCAGCCTGCCGTTGTCGCGACGACGCGTCCTGTTTGCTGCGGTGCCAACAAGGCCCCGGTGGCTTCGAATTGGAATCCGAATCAACCAAGCGGGCCTTGTGCACTCAGTCAGGAGGAGGAATCAACCGTCAGCCGTGGACGCCCGGGGGCATCTGTTCAGGACCTTATCCGCTCGCCAGCCGTTCAGTGGGCTGGTGGGCCGGACGCGGTGCTACACGGTCCGAGGGCTGTGCATCTCCACCCTGCACGTATCCCTGATAATTCGGGTGCTGCCGCGCGCTGAATCCGCAACGGGTTGCATTTTTCGCCAGCGCAGGTTCTGCGCTGGCGCATTCATGTCCAAGGCAGGTATTTCCGAAGCATTCGCCGGGCGTTGCGTGGAAGCGACGGGGCGGGCAGAGGTGCAGCGAAAAGAATCGGGTAAGCAGGTGAAACACCGCACTTGTCGTTTTTTTTCGGTCTTCTCTACACAGCGCTGGTGGCGATTCCAGGCAATTCGGTAAACTGGCGAAAACCCCGTAGGACGGCCTCGCGTCCTGGAGAATTGCGTTGGTCAGGGACCGGCTAGGAGCCTGGTGCCGCTGGCCTGCCGCTTTTGGCGGCGTTCGCGACTATAGCAGCAATGATTAAGTGCTTCAATTCCATAAAAAATTGTTATGATCCCGCCATGACGACCAATACCCCTCCGACTTCCGGCGTTCAGCTGATCGAAGTCGCGCCGGAGCTTGCCGGCCAACGCATCGATAATTTCCTCATCACGGCCCTCAAGGGCGTGCCCAAGACACTGGTCTACCGCATCCTGCGCAAGGGTGAGGTGAGGGTCAACAAGGGCCGCGTCAAGCCGGAGTACAAGATCCAGGCCGGCGACATCGTGCGGGTACCGCCCGTCCGCCTGCCGGAACGTGACGAGCCGGCGCCGGTGGCCCAGGGCCTGTTGCAGCGCCTGGAAGCTGCCATCGTCTACGAAGACAAGGCGCTGATCGTGATGAACAAACCGGCCGGCATCGCCGTGCACGGCGGCAGCGGCCTGAGCTTTGGTGTGATCGAGGCGCTGCGCCAGCTGCGCCCGGACGCCAAGGAGCTGGAGCTGGTGCATCGCCTGGACCGCGACACCTCCGGCCTGCTGATGATCGCCAAGAAGCGCAGCATGCTGCGCCACCTGCACGCCGCGCTGCGCGGCGACGGTGTCGACAAGCGCTACATGGCGCTGGTGCGCGGCCACTGGCCGACCTCGAAGAAGCAGGTCAACGCGCCGTTGCTCAAGAGCAACCTGCGCTCCGGCGAGCGCATGGTCGAGGTGAACGACGAGGGCAAGGAGGCGCTGACCCTGTTCCGCGTGCTGCGCCGCTTCGGCGAGTTCGCCACCATTGTCGAGGCGCGCCCGATCACCGGTCGTACCCACCAGATCCGCGTGCACACCCTGCATGCCGGGCATATGATCGCTGGCGACAGCAAGTACGGCGACGAAGACTTCAGTCGTGAAATTCGCGACTTGGGCGGCAAGCGCCTGTTCCTGCATGCCTACGCACTGACCGTGCCGCTGCCGGACGGTGGCGAGCTGAAGCTCGAGGCGCCAGTGGATGAAGTCTGGGCGAAAACCGTTGAACGTCTGAGTGCGTCCTGATCTATGAAAAAAGGCTATGAGCTACTGATCTTCGACTGGGACGGCACGCTGGCCGACTCGATCGGGCGTATCGTCGAGGCCATGAACGCCGCCGCCGAGCGTGCCGGTGAGGCGCAAAGCAGCGAGGATGCGGTCAAGGGTATCATCGGCCTGGCCCTGGGCGAGGCGATCCACACCCTGTACCCGCACCTGGCGCCTGCTCAGGTCGAAAGCTTCCGTCAGCACTATGCCGATATCTACATGGCCCTGGACCAGCAGCCCTCGCCGCTGTTCGAGGGTGTGGTCGAGTCGCTGGATGCCTTCCGTGCCGAGGGCTACCGCCTGGCGGTGGCCACCGGCAAGGCGCGTCGCGGGCTGGATCGGGTGCTCAAGGCCAATGGCTGGGAGCAGTTCTTCGACATCACTCGCGCCGCCGACGAGACCCGCGGCAAGCCGCACCCGCTGATGCTCGAGGAAATTCTCGGTCATTGCGGTGTCGAACCGGGGCGTGCGCTGATGGTTGGCGATTCGGCATTCGACCTGCAGATGGCCAGCAATGCCGGCATGCATTCGGTGGCCGTGGGCTATGGTGCCATGTCGCTGCAGGCGCTGGCCGAGTTTGGTCCGCAGGTGTGCATCGATCATTTTTCCCAGTTGCGTGAGTGGCTGGGTGGTTCCGCAATTCCATTTCCAAGGTAGGTAAGCATGGCAGACGAATGGAAAGCCCCCGAGGCCGAACCCGACGAGGGGCGCGAAGAGCGCAAGAGCTGGAAGCTGCTGGAAAAGACCCTGCTGGCAGGCGTTCAGGAGCAGCGCCGGGCGCGACGCTGGGGGATCTTCTTCAAGTTGCTGACCTTCGTCTACCTGTTCGGCATCCTGATCCTGTTCACACCGTTGATGGACATGGACAAGGCCGCGTCGCGCAGTGCCAGCCATACCGCGCTGGTCGAGGTACGCGGGGTGATTGCCGACCAGGAGCCGGCCAGCGCCGACAATATCGTCAAGAGCCTGCGCGAGGCGTTCAAGGACAGCAAGACCAAGGCTGTGGTGATGCGCATCAACAGCCCGGGAGGCAGCCCGGTGCAGTCGGGTTACGTGTATGACGAAATCCGCCGTCTGCGGGCCGAATACCCGGCCATCAAGCTGTATGCGGTCATCGCCGACCTTGGCGCTTCCGGTGCCTACTACATCGCCAGTGCGGCGGACGAGATCTATGCCGACAAGGCCAGCCTGGTGGGCTCGATTGGTGTGACGGCGGCCGGTTACGGCTTTGTCGGCACCATGGAGAAGCTGGGTGTGGAGCGGCGTACCTACACTGCAGGCGAGCACAAGGCCTTCCTCGATCCGTTCTCGCCGCAGAAGCCGGAAGAGACCGAGTTCTGGCAGGGCGTGCTGAATACCACGCACCAGCAGTTCATTGCCATGGTCAAGCAGGGGCGGGGCGAACGCCTGAAGGACAAGGAGCATCCGGAGCTGTTCAGTGGCCTGGTCTGGTCGGGCGAGCAGGCCAAGGAGTTGGGCCTGGTGGACGGGCTGGGCAGTGCCAGCTATGTGGCGCGCGAGATCGTGGGCGAGAAGGAACTGGTGGACTTCACCGTGCAGGAGTCGGCGCTCGATCGCTTCTCCAAGCGCGTTGGGGCCAGTGTGGCTGAACGCTTGGCGATGTGGATGGGCTTCCAGGGGCCGCAGTTGCGCTGATCCGGGATGGTCGGGGGCGCTTTGCGCCCCTTCGCGGGCATGCCCGCTCCCACGGGGATCGCGCAAAACCCGCAGGCTGCGACACGCCTGTGGGAGCGGGCGTGCCCGCGAAGGGCCGCAGCGCGGCCCCAGAATCTCAGGGAATCACCACCCCTTCCCTGGTCAACATATCCACCAATCTAATCAGCGGCAGCCCGATCAGGCTGGTCGCATCGCACCCGTGCGTGCTCTGGAACAGGCTCACTCCCAACCCCTCGGCCTTGAAGCTGCCGACGCAGTCCAGCGGCTGTTCCGCCGCCACATAGCGTTCCACTCGCTCCCGGTCCAGTTCGCGCAGGGTCACGGTAAACGGCACGCAATCCACCTGGCATTGCCCGGTGGCGCTGTTCAGCAATGCCAGCCCGGTCAGGAAGCTCACCTGCTGCCCGCTGCACTCCAGCAGCTGCTCGCAGGCCCGCTCGAAGGTGTGCGGCTTGCCCAGTACCTGCTCGCCCAGCACCGCAACCTGGTCCGAACCGATGATCAGGTGCCCGGGGTGGCTGCCCGCCAGGGCCTCGGCTTTTTGCCTGGCCAGCCGGCGCACCAGCTCCACCGCCGGTTCGTCATCCAGGCGCCGCTCGTCTATATCGGGGCTTGCCCAGGTGAAGGGCAGGCGCAGGCGCGCAAGCAGTTCGCGGCGGTAGGCAGAGCTGGAAGCCAGTAACAGAGGAAGCATGGTAGACTCCTGAATCAGTTGAACAAATTCTATCACGCACGATGCCGCCGAATTTCCTTTGACAGGGGCGGGGGGCATCCCTAGAATGCTGCGCCTATGTTGAATGACCCGATTCCACCTCACGTTGACCCGCGCAAATTGGCTGATCGTGGCACCACCCTTCAAGGTGAAATGCTGCTGGCCGATTTGGAGAGACTCTGCGACCCGCTTTCCGACACTGTCGGTACGGTGCAGGCTAAATTCGATTTTGAGCGCGACGAGCAAAAGGCTGTGGTTATCCACACCGACCTGCACGTCGAGGTCAAGATGGTTTGCCAGCGTTGTCTTGAGCTGGTCACCCTGCCGATCCACAGCGAATGTACATACGCCGTGGTGAAGGAGGGTGCGAATACCCAGTCGTTGCCGAAAGGCTATGACGTGCTGGAACTGGGCGAAGATCCTTTGGATCTGCAGGCATTGGTCGAGGAGGAGCTTCTGCTCGCCTTGCCAATCGTGCCTGCTCACCATCCGGAAGAATGCCAGCAGCCGGCGGGCGCAGACGAGCCCGAATCGAGCAAGGACGAGGTATCGCGGTCCAACCCGTTCAGTGTTTTGGCGCAGTTAAAGCGTGACCCAAACGTTTAGGAGTTAATCAATTATGGCTGTTCAGCAGAACAAAAAATCCCGCTCTGCCCGTGACATGCGCCGTTCGCACGACGCTCTCGAGGCTAGCACCCTGTCTGTAGAAAAAACCACCGGTGAAGTTCACCTGCGTCACCACGTATCGCCAGAAGGCGTATACCGTGGTCGTAAAGTGATCGACAAGGGCGCTGACGAGTAATCCTTGTCCGCTCAAGTCATCGCGATTGACGCAATGGGCGGGGACTTCGGTCCCCGCAGCATTGTTCAGGCGAGTATTGCTTGCCTGTCGGCTACCCCCTCGCTGCACCTGACCCTCGTCGGTCAACCCTCCCTCCTTGAAGATCTTGTCAGTGGCCTTGCGGCTGCGGATCGCGCGCGCCTGCAGATTGTTGCCGCCAGTGAGGTGATCGGCATGGACGAGCGGCCATCCCAGGCGTTGCGCGGCAAGCCGGATTCGTCGATGCGCATCGCCCTCGAACTGGTGCGCGACGGCAAGGCTCAGGCCTGCGTCAGCGCCGGCAATACCGGGGCGCTGATGGCGCTCTCGCGTTTCGTGCTCAAGACACTGCCGGGTATCGACCGGCCGGCCATGGTGGCGGCGATCCCGACCCAGACCGGTTACTGCCAGTTGCTCGACCTTGGCGCCAACGTCGACTGCAGCGCCGAGAACCTCTACCAGTTCGCCGTGATGGGCTCGGTGGCCGCCCAGGCCCTGGGTGTGCATCGGCCGCGTGTGGCATTGCTGAACATCGGTACCGAGGACATCAAGGGCAACCAGCAGGTCAAGCTGGCGGCCAGCCTGTTGCAGAACGCCCGCGGGCTCAACTACATAGGCTTCGTCGAAGGTGACGGGTTGTATCGCGGCGAAGCCGATGTGGTGGTGTGCGACGGGTTCGTCGGCAACATCCTGCTCAAGTCGAGCGAGGGGCTGGCGACGATGATCGGCGCGCGCATCGAGCAGTTGTTCAAGGGTGGCGTGTTGTCGCGGGCAGCCGGGGCCATGGCCATGCCGCTGCTCAAGCGCCTGCAGGCCGACCTGGCACCGGCGCGGCACAATGGCGCGAGTTTCCTGGGGTTGCAGGGCATCGTCATCAAGAGCCATGGCTCGGCGGGGGTGCAGGGCTTCCAGAGTGCCATCCAGCGGGCGTTGATCGAGATCCAGGAAAACCTGCCGCAGCGCTTGCATGGGCGGCTCGAAGACCTGCTGTTGTAGCCTGTGCCGGCCCCTTCGCGGGCTTGCCCGCTCCCACAGGATTGCCACAGGGCTGAAGATTGTGGGGTATCCGTGGGGGCGGGCAAGCCCGCGAAAGGGCCGGTACAGGTAAACAAAGACCTTAGGCATATCGCCGATGAAGTGCTTAAATGTGACCGCTTGGTCTGCGTATCCATCCAAGCTTTCAGATTCCGCGCCTGGCCCAAAGCCCGGCGCACCCTATCCGACGACAAGATCATAAGGGCTTGTTCAATGTCTGCATCTCTCGCATTCGTCTTTCCCGGTCAAGGTTCCCAGTCGCTGGGCATGCTCGCCGAGCTCGGCGCCGAGAAGCCAGTGATCATCGAAACCTTCAAGGAAGCGTCCGAGGCACTCGGTTACGACCTGTGGAAGCTGGTCCAGGAAGGCCCGGAAGAGCAACTCAACCAGACCGACAAGACCCAGCCGGCCATCCTCACCGCGTCCATCGCGCTGTGGCGCCTGTGGCTGGAAGAGGGCGGTGCCAGGCCGGCCTTCGTCTCCGGTCACAGCCTGGGTGAATACAGTGCCCTGGTTGCCGCTGGCAGCCTGAGCCTGAAAGATGCCGTGCGCCTGGTCGAGCGCCGGGGCCAGCTGATGCAGGAAGCCGTGCCGGCCGGTCATGGCGCCATGGCCGCCATTCTCGGTCTGGATGACGCCGTGGTCGTGGAAATCTGCGCCGAAGCGGCCGAAGACCAGGTGGTCAGCGCGGTCAACTTCAACTCGCCAGGCCAGGTGGTCATCGCCGGCAACAAGGCCGCCGTCGATCGCGCCATCGAGCTGTGCAAGGCCAAGGGTGCCAAGCGCGCCCTGCCGCTGGCGGTCAGCGTGCCGTCGCACTGCGCGCTGATGAAGCCGGCTGCCGAGCGCTTTGCCGAGTCGGTCAATGCCATCGAGTGGCACGCCCCGCAAATTCCCGTGGTGCAGAACGTCACCGCTGCCGTTGCCGCTGACCTCGATGCCCTCAAGCACGACCTGCTGGCGCAGCTGTACCAGCCAGTGCGCTGGGTCGAATGCGTGCAGACCCTGGCCGCCAACGGTGCGGTCAACCTGGTCGAGTGCGGCCCGGGCAAGGTCCTGGCTGGCCTGAACAAGCGTTGCGCCGACGGCGTGACCACCTACAACCTCAATACCCCTGACGCCGTCGCCGCCACCCGCGCGGCACTGGCCTGATTTGGAGAAGCTTGCATGAGCCTGCAAGGTAAAGTTGCACTGGTTACCGGCGCCAGCCGTGGCATTGGCCAGGCCATCGCCCTCGAGCTGGGCCGCCAGGGCGCGACCGTGATCGGCACCGCCACTTCGGCCTCCGGCGCCGAGCGCATTGCTGCCACCCTGAAAGAACACGGTATCACCGGTACCGGCATGGAACTGAACGTGACCAGCGCCGAATCGGTTGAAGCTGTGCTGGCCGCCATCGGCGAGCAGTTCGGCGCACCGGCCATCCTGGTCAACAACGCCGGTATCACCCGCGACAACCTCATGCTGCGCATGAAGGACGACGAGTGGTTCGACGTGATCGACACCAACCTGAACAGCCTCTACCGTCTGTCCAAGGGCGTGCTGCGTGGCATGACCAAGGCACGTTGGGGTCGTATCATCAGCATCGGCTCGGTCGTCGGTGCCATGGGTAACGCTGGCCAGGCCAACTACGCGGCCGCCAAGGCCGGCCTGGAAGGCTTCAGCCGCGCCCTGGCGCGTGAAGTGGGCTCGCGTGGCATCACCGTCAACTCGGTGACCCCGGGCTTCATCGACACCGACATGACCCGTGAGCTGCCAGAAGCGCAGCGCGAAGCCCTGCAGACCCAGATCCCGCTGGGCCGCCTGGGCCAGGCAGACGAAATCGCCAAGGTGGTTTCGTTCCTGGCATCCGACGGCGCAGCCTACGTAACCGGCGCCACCGTGCCGGTCAACGGCGGGATGTACATGTAACACTGCAACTCAATGTGACGGATTTCGTAAAAAAAGAGTCATACTGCGAGCCTAAAATCCGTTATAAAGCTGCAACCAGATTCCAGGCAGCGGGTGTGGTGACTGGTGTGAAGGTGCGTTTAGCTTGAAAAGCGAACGTCTTTCTATAAAATTAGCCACCGGCCAGCTGCCTGACATATATCCATTAGGAGTGAAAACTAGGTATGAGCACCATCGAAGAACGCGTCAAGAAAATCGTCGCCGAGCAACTGGGCGTCAAAGAAGACGAAGTAACCAACAGCGCTTCCTTCGTTGAAGACCTGGGCGCCGATTCCCTTGACACCGTTGAGCTGGTGATGGCTCTGGAAGAGGAATTCGAGACCGAAATCCCTGACGAAGAAGCCGAGAAGATCACTACCGTTCAAGCTGCTGTAGACTACGTCAAAGCCCACCAGGCCTAAGACGCTGTAGTCGACGCTTCTTGTCGGGAAAAACCGCACTGCCTTTGCCGGCGTGCGGTTTTTTCTTTGCGAGCACCCTGCGTTTTGCAGATCGGGCTCGTTCACCGGGTACCAAGAGCTTGTTGCCATTTCATTCCATTGCTTGAATGCAATGGCAAGAAACTCTGTCATTAGAAAAGGAGAGTACTGTGTCGCGTAGACGCGTCGTGGTCACCGGTATGGGTATGCTGTCGCCACTGGGTACTGATGTACCGAGCACCTGGCAGGGCATTCTGGCTGGCCGCAGTGGCATCGGTCCGATCGAACACACGGACCTGTCTGCCTACTCCACCCGTTTTGGCGGCTCGGTGAAAGGCTTCGAGGTCGAGCAATACCTGTCGGCCAAAGAGGCCCGCAAGCTCGACCTGTTCATCCAGTACGGCCTGGCGGCCGGTTTCCAGGCAGTGCGTAATGCCGGCCTGGAAGTCACCGACGCCAACCGCGAGCGTATTGGCGTGGCCATGGGCTCGGGTATCGGCGGCCTGACCAACATCGAAGAAACCAGCCGCACCCTGCACGATTCGGGGCCGCGTCGCATTTCGCCGTTCTTCGTGCCAGGCTCGATCATCAACATGATCTCCGGCTTCCTGTCGATCCACCTGGGGCTGCAAGGGCCGAACTACGCCATCGCCACCGCGTGCACCACTGGTACCCACTGCATCGGCATGGCCGCGCGCAACATCGCCTACGGTGAAGCCGACGTGATGATCGCCGGCGGCGCCGAAATGGCCGCTTGCGGCCTGGGCATGGGCGGCTTCGGTGCCTCCCGTGCACTGTCCACTCGCAACGACGAGCCGACCCGGGCCAGCCGCCCGTGGGACAAGGGCCGTGACGGCTTCGTGCTGTCCGACGGTGCCGGTGCCCTGGTGCTCGAAGAACTGGAGCACGCCAAGGCCCGCGGCGCGACCATCTATGCCGAGCTGGTCGGCTTCGGCATGAGCGGTGACGCCTACCACATGACTTCGCCACCCGACACCGGCGAAGGCGCTGCCCGCTGCATGGCCAACGCCCTGCGTGATGCCGGCATCCAGCCGGAAGAGGTCAGCTACATCAACGCCCATGGCACCTCGACCCCTGCTGGCGACGTGGCCGAAGTGGCGGCGATCAAGCGCGTGTTCGGTGAGCATGCCTACAAGCTGGCTGTCAGCTCGACCAAGTCGATGACCGGCCACCTGCTGGGCGCCGCCGGTGCCGTGGAAGCGATCTTCAGCGTGCTGGCGATCAACAGCCAGATGGCTCCGCCCACCATCAACCTGGACGAGCCGGACGAAGGCTGCGACCTCGACTTCGTACCGCACCAGGCGCGCAGCATGCCGATCGATGTGGTGCTGTCCAACTCGTTCGGCTTTGGCGGCACCAACGGTTCGCTGGTATTCCGCCGGTTCGCCGGTTGATGCACAGCTGGATCGATGGCCAGCCGGCGGCTGCAGTCAACCTGCAGAACCGCGGCCTGGCCTACGGCGATGGCCTGTTCGAGACCATCGCCGTGCGCGGCGGCCGGCCCAGCCTGCTGGACGGCCACCTCGCACGCCTGGCGCTGGGTTGCCAGCGCCTGGCAATCAGTGCCGACCTGGCGCTGGTGCGCGACGAACTCCTGCGCTATGCCAGCCAGCTCGGTGATGGCGTAGCCAAACTCATCCTTACCCGTGGCGACAGCCAGCGCGGCTACGCGCCGGTTGCCGGTGCCGAGCCGCGGCGTATCCTGCAGGGCAGCCCATTGCCCAGCTATCCTGTCGAACATGCCGAGCACGGCGTGCGCCTGTTCCCGTGCCAGACCCGGCTTGGGGAACAACCGCTGCTGGCCGGCCTCAAACACCTCAACCGCCTGGAGCAGGTGCTGGCCCGTGCCGAATGGCAGGACAGCGACCATGCCGAAGGCCTGATGCGTGACGGGCAGGGCAGGGTGATCGAAGGGGTGTACAGCAATCTGTTCCTGGTGCGCGATGGCGTGCTGTTCACGGCCGACCTCAGCCGCTGTGGCGTCGCAGGCGTGATGCGGGCCGCGTTGCTGGAACAAGCAGCGCTGCTGGGCATCCCGGTGCAGGTCTGCGACCTGCCGTTCGACGCGCTGGAGCAGGCAGATGAAGTATTTGTCTGCAACAGCGTCTACGGTGTCTGGCCCGTGCGTGGCGTTGCCGCGCTAAACTGGTCGCCGGGCCCGCTCACCCGTAAACTGCAGGCCGTTGCCCGTACGTTACTGGAAACCTGAATTCGTGAGACGTAAATTCCTGCTGCTGCTGGAAATGGGCTTGATCCTCGCCGGCCTTGCCGTGGGCTGGTCGGCCTGGAAGGTCAACTCGGTCCTGGAGCAGCCCCTGCACGTGACGCAGGAGCGCCTGCTCGACGTGCCCAATGGCACCACCCCCAATCGCATGTTCTATCGCATGCAGAACGAAGGGTTGCTCGACGACGCCGTCTGGTTGCGCCTGTACTGGCGCTTCAACATGGCCGGCACCCCGCTGCACACCGGCGAGTACCGCCTGACCCCCGGCATGACCGTGGAGCAGTTGTTCGATGCCTGGCGTCGGGCCGACGTGGTGCAGTACAACCTGACCCTGGTCGAAGGCTGGACCTTCCGCCAGGTGCGCTCGGCCGTGGCCAAGCATGAAAAGATCAAGCACACCCTGGACGGCCTGTCGGATTCCGAAGTGATGGACAAGCTCGGCCATACCGGCGTGTTCCCCGAGGGGCGCTTCTTCCCGGACACCTACCGCTTCGTGCGTGGCATGAGCGATGTCGAGTTGCTGCAGCAGGCCTACATGCGCCTGGACGAAGTGCTGGCCAAGGAGTGGGCCGAGCGCACCACCGACCTGCCATACCGTGACCCGTACCAGGCGCTGATCATGGCCTCGCTGGTGGAGAAGGAAACCGGCATTCCCCAGGAGCGCGGGCAGATCGCCGGCGTTTTCGTACGGCGCCTGCGCCTGGGCATGATGTTGCAGACCGACCCGACGGTGATCTACGGCATGGGTGAGCGCTACAACGGCAAGATCACCCGCGCCGACCTGCGCGAGCCGACGCCCTACAACACCTACACCATCACCGGCCTGCCGCCGACCCCGATCGCCATGGTCGGCCGCGAGGCGATTCACGCGGCGCTCAACCCGTCCGATGGCACCAGCCTGTACTTCGTCGCCCGTGGCGATGGCAGCCACGTGTTTTCCGACGACCTCGACGACCACAACTCGGCGGTGCGCGAATTCCAGCTCAAGCGCCGTGCGGACTACCGCTCCAGCCCCGCACCGCAATCGCAGCCAGAGCCTCAGCCACAACCAGGTGCCGACGAGGCCGAACAGCCCGAGACGCCTGCCGACGAGTCTACCGCGCAGCCAGCGCCCGATCAGCCGCCTGTGCAGGACGCCCCTGCCGGCGGCGCGCAAGCGGCCGAACGGCCGACGCCTGACGAACAACATTAAGGACTGCCTGTGAGCGGCTTGTTTATTACTTTGGAAGGCCCCGAAGGCGCGGGCAAGAGCACCAACCGCGACTACCTGGCTGCGCGCCTGCGCGAGCAGGGTCTGGACGTGGTGCTGACCCGTGAGCCCGGCGGCACGCCGCTGGCCGAAAAGGTGCGCGAGCTGCTGCTGGCGCCCAGCGATGAAAGCATGGCGGCCGACACCGAACTGTTGCTGGTGTTCGCTGCGCGTGCCCAGCACCTGGCGCAGGTGATCCGGCCGGCGCTGGCCCGCGGGGCGGTTGTCTTGTGTGACAGGTTTACCGATGCCACTTACGCCTACCAGGGCGGCGGGCGCGGTTTGTCGGTCGAGCGGATCGCCACCCTGGAGCAGTTCGTTCAGGGCGACTTGCGCCCGGACCTGACCCTGGTCTTCGACCTGCCGGTCGAAGTGGGCCTGGCCCGCGCCGCCGCACGCGGTCGCCTGGACCGTTTCGAGCAGGAAGGCCAGGCGTTCTTCGAAGCGGTGCGCCAGGCCTACCTGCAGCGCGCCGGCCGCGAACCACAGCGCTATACACTGCTTGATGCCGCCCAGCCTCTGGAGGCCGTGCAGCGCTCCATCGATGCGTTGCTACCAGGCATCGTGGAGCGTTGCCGTGGCTGAGGCCTATCCCTGGCAGCAGGCCCTCTGGCAACAACTGGCCGGCCGCAGCCAGCACGCTCACGCCTACCTGCTGCATGGGCCGCAGGGTATCGGCAAGCGGGCCCTGGCCGAGCGCCTGATGGCCCGCCTGCTGTGCCAGCATCCCCAGGGCCTGGAGGCCTGTGGCGCGTGCAAGTCCTGCCTGCTGCTCAAGGCCGGTAGCCACCCGGACAACTTCGTCCTCGAGCCTGAAGAAGCCGACAAGCCGATCAAGGTCGACCAGGTGCGCGAGTTGGTGGCCTTCGTGGTGCAGACCGCGCAGTTGGGTGGGCGCAAGGTGGTACTGATCGAGCCGGTGGAGGCGATGAACGTCAACGCCTCCAACGCCCTGCTCAAAAGCCTCGAAGAACCCTCCGGCGATACCGTGTTGCTGCTGGTCACCCACCAGCCCAGCCGCCTGTTGCCGACCATCAAGAGCCGTTGCCAGCAGGTCGCTTGCCCGCAGCCCAGCCTGGCTCAGAGCCAGGCCTGGCTGGCCGGCGCGCTGCCCGACAGTGACGAGGCCGAGCGCGACGAGTTGCTGACCCTGGCTGCCGGTTCGCCGCTGATGGCGGTCAGCCTGCAGGCGCAAGGCGTGCGCGAGCAGCGCGCGCTGGTCACCGACGGGGTGAAGAAGCTGCTCAAGCAGCAGCAATCGCCCAGCCAGCTGGCCGATGCCTGGAACGGTGTGCCGCTGTTGCTGCTGTTCGACTGGTTCTGCGATTGGGCGCACCTGATCCTGCGCTACCAATTGACCCAGGACGAGGAGGGGCTAGGCTTGGCCGATATGCGCAAGGTGGTGCAGTACCTGGCGCAGAAGAGCCGCCAGGCCAAGGTGCTGGAGGTGCAGGCATGGATCCTGGAACAGCGCCAGAAGGTGCTGGGCAAGGCCAACCTCAACCGCGCCCTGCTGCTTGAATCGCTGCTGGCCCACTGGCTGCAGTTGCCGGGCGCCCGCTGATTTTCATTTTTTCATGTGTGCCGTTATCCCATGCTCGTAGATTCCCATTGCCACCTCGACCGTCTTGACCTGAGCGCCCACCAGGGCTCCCTCGATGCTGCCTTGCAGGCGGCGCGTGAGCGCGGGGTCGGGCATTTCCTGTGTATTGGCGTCAGTGCCGAGAATGCTGGTGCGGTGAAGGCGCTGAGCGAGCGCTACGCCGATGTCGATTGCTCGGTGGGCGTGCACCCGCTGGACCTGGCGCCGGGCGAAACGCCGGCGTTGGAATGGCTGCTGCGCGAGCTGGCTCACCCACATGTGGTGGCGATTGGTGAAACCGGGCTGGATTACCACTACGAGCCGGAAGCTGCCGAGTTGCAGCAAGCCTCGTTCCGCCTGCACCTGGAGGCCTCGCGGCAGACTGGCAAGCCGGTGATCGTGCACACCCGTGCGGCGCGTGCCGATACCCTGGCGCTGCTGCGCGAGGCCAGCCTGCCGCAGGCCGGCGTGCTGCACTGCTTCACCGAAGACTGGGACATGGCCAAGGCGGCGCTGGACCTGGGGTATTACATTTCGTTGTCTGGCATCGTTACCTTCCGCAATGCCGATGCCCTGCGTGAAGTGGCGCGGCAGGTGCCGGTCGATCGTTTGCTGGTGGAAACGGATTCGCCGTACCTGGCGCCGATCCCGCATCGGGGCAAGCCGAATTTGCCGCAGTACGTGCGTGAGGTGGCGGAGTACGTGGCTTCGTTGCGCGGGGCCAGTTATGAGCAGTTGGCCGAACAGACCACTGCCAACTTCAAGCGCTTGTTCCCGTTGGCGCGGGTGAGCTGAGCCGTAGGGCTTTGAGGTGGTGTCAGGGCACCAGGTGCCTGCCACAACAATTTCAGCGCCTATGAGATCGAGCGCCGCCCGCGCGGCGCATCGCCGGCAAGCCAGCTCCCACATCTGTTTCGGGCCAATCCTGCCTGAGCCATTGGCACGTACCCCCTTGTTTGTTCCATTCAATATCGAAGGTTGGCTGCTCTTTTTCATCAATCTCCAGCCATGCACCAGAGGTGCGCGCGCCTAGGGTGCAGGATTAACTGGCCCGAAACAGATGTGGGAGCTGGCTTGCCGGCGATGCGCCGCGCGGACGGCGCTCGATCTCATAGGCGCTGAAAATGTTATGTCGGGCACCTGGCAGCCCTCATGCAACCTCTTCGAATACCACTCGGCACCAGCGCTCCCCCTTAAGCCACCCAAAAAAAACCCGGGTTCTGGGGGGGGAATCCGGGTTAAGACCATTAGGAGTAAAACAAAGGTACGCGGTCCCTGAGCACCTTTATCGGCGCGCCACTGGGGGGGATGCGCCGCGCCAACACTTCAAGTATTGGTCAGGTTTGGCGCAGTGCCAGTGCATATTGGACGTTTTTTAAACAGATTTGGAATACGCCAACGTTTCATTCCTCCCGCAGCGCATGGCCGTAAGCATCGTGAAACACAGACATGCTTGGATGATCCGTGCAATTTCCCGCAAGTTAGGCATAATAAACCGCTTCGATTGTCATCCAGTCCTTCCCATGCAGAAAGAACCTCGTAAGGTCCGTGAGTTTCGCCGTCGCGAACAGGAAATCCTCGACACCGCGCTCAAACTGTTTCTCGAACAGGGTGAAGACAGCGTCACCGTCGAGATGATCGCTGACGCCGTGGGCATCGGCAAAGGCACGATCTACAAGCACTTCAAGTCCAAGGCGGAGATCTACCTGCGCCTGATGCTCGACTACGAGCGCGACCTGAACGCGCTGTTGCATTCGGCCGACGTCGACCGCGACAAGGAAGCCCTGTCGCGCGCCTACTTCGAGTTCCGCATGCGCGACCCGCAGCGTTACCGGCTGTTCGACCGCCTGGAAGAGAAGGTGGTCAAGGGCAACCAGGTGCCGGAAATGGTCGAGCAGCTGCACAGCATCCGTGCCTCCAACTTCGACCGCCTGACCCAGCTGATCAAGGGCCGTATCAGCGAAGGCAAGCTCGAAGACGTGCCGCCGTATTTCCATTATTGCGCCGCCTGGGCGCTGGTGCACGGCGCCGTGGCGCTGTACCACTCGCCGTTCTGGAGCAATGTGCTGGAAGACCAGGAAGGCTTCTTCCAGTTCCTGATGGACATTGGCGTGCGCATGGGCAACAAGCGCAAGCGCGACCCCGAACCTTCCAACTGAGATAGTGCAGGCTTTCCCTGAAGCCTGCCAGTCAGCGTTATTGGGGCCGCTTTGCGGCCATCGCAGGCAAGCCAGCTCCCACATGTACAGCGCAGATCTCAAGTGTTGCGCGATCCTGTGGGAGCTGGCTTGCCTGCGATGGGCTGCGCAGCAGCCCCATGACTGACATGCCTGCTTCCACAACAGCACGGCGACACCGACAGCGGCAAAAAGGATAGGGCTTGCAAAAACCTGATTTATGAGTCAGGTTTTGCCAGCCCTCATCACCCATGCCGGAGTCATTCATGATCGTCGATCGTCAAGGCAGGCGTTTTCGCAACCTGCGCGTCAGCCTGACGGCTGCCTGTAATTATGCCTGCACCTACTGCGTGCCAGACGGCAAGCGCCTGGTGGCAGCCCAGGACGAACTGCCGGCGGATGCCCTGGCCCGTGGCGTGGCCTACCTGATCGAAGCCGCCGGCATCGAACGCTTGCGTATCACCGGCGGTGAGCCATTGGTCAGTCCGCGTCTGGATGCCTTCCTGGCCGCCGTGGCCAAGCTCGACCTGGACGATATCTCGCTGACTACCAATGGCCAGTTGCTGGTGCGCAAGTTGCCCCAGTTGCAGGCGGCAGGTATCCGCCGATTGAACGTTTCCCTCGACACCCTCGACCCACACGCCTTCCGCCGTATCGCCCGGGGCGGCGACCTGGCCAGCGTGCTGGCGGGTATGCAGCAGGCCAGCGCCATGGGCATGCAGATCAAGGTGAACATGGTGCCGATGCGCGGGCACAACCTCGATCAGGTGCTGCCGCTGCTGGATTACTGCCTTGAGCGCGGCTTCGAACTGCGCTTCATCGAACTCATGCGCATGGGCCACCTGGCCCGTGACCACAACGCCTTCCTGCAGCAGTTCGTCGGCCTCGACCAACTGCTCGCACTGATCGCTGGCAAGCATGCCTACGTTCAGGTCGACGCGCCGCTGGATGCCACCGCCTTGCGTTATCAGGTACCCGGCAAAGGCCACTTCGGCGTGATCGCCAACGAAAGCGTACCGTTCTGCCGCACCTGTTCGCGGCTGCGCCTGTCCTCCACGGGCTGGCTGCACGGCTGCCTGTCGTCGGGCAATCGCCATTTCGTCGGCGACCTGCTTGGAAAACCGCGCCATCAGGCGCTGCCGGCCCTGCAGCGCTTGCTGGTCAAGGCCTTGGCAGACAAGCAGGACCTGGCGTTTTCCGGCGATGTGATGGTGATGAAGGTGATCGGTGGCTGAAGCTGGCGCAAAAGCTGCATCCGCCGGCTATTCGCCGGTTTTTCGTCGCCGGCCACTGGAGGAAAGATGCGTAGCCTGGTCTTGCTGCTGGCGCTGATGGCGCTGGGCGGCTGCATGAATGTCAGCGATATGGGCGAAGGCGTCCGCTATCACATGAGCGATGCCGGTCTGCTGGACCACAGCGATACCCGGCGCACCCTGTCGATCCGCCTGCAGCCCGATTCGTTCATCTTCATCGGCCAGGGCGCGTTCGTGCCCCCGGGCAAGGGGCCGGTGCCGCGGCAGAACGCGGTGGCCGAGCAGGCCTACAAGAGCTTCGTCGAGTATTTCCCGCTGGTACGCCGCGCCCAAGGGCCACTGGGCCTGGAAGATGCCATAGCCCAGGCGCGTTCGGTGGGTGCCGACTACGTGCTGTACACCCGCTTCGCCCGCACCGACGACCGTATCGGCAATGGCGACGAGTGGTATGACGAACAGGCGGTCGACCGCCTGGGCTGGGACACCGGCGTGGTGCAGATGATGCTCATCGAAACCAGCACCCGCTACCTGATCGACACTGCGCGTATCAAGAGCCGTGGCGGTTTGTTGACGTTCCACGATAAAACCCCGGAGGATTTGCTTGGCGCGCCGATGCGCGAGTACGCTCGTAGCCTTCTGGGTGTGAGTGAATGAGGCAAGCGTGATGAGCGATTCCGGCAAGGCCAATGATCTTCTGGCGCAGATTCCCAAGGCCAAGGGCCTGCCGCCGGTGCATCTGTGGAACCCGGATTTCTGCGGTGACATCGACATGCGCATCGCCCGTGATGGCACCTGGTACTACCTGGGTACGCCGATCGGTCGCAAGCCGATGGTGCGGCTGTTTTCCACCATCATCCGCCGCGATGGCGATGACTACTTCCTGATTACCCCGGTAGAGAAGGTGGGCATCCGCGTCGACGATGCGCCGTTCGTGGCCGTGGCGCTGGACGTGGAAGGTGAGGGTGAGCAGCAGGTGCTGCGCTTCACCAGCAATGTCGAGGGCCAGGTCGAAGCCGGGCCGGCCAACCCGCTGCGCGTGGTGATCGACCCGGTCACGCAGGAGCCATCGCCGTATGTGCTGATGCGCAGCAACCTCGAGGCGCTGATTCATCGCAATGTGTTCTACCAGTTGGTAGAGCTGGCGGTGCCGCGTGAGATCGACAGGGAAGAGTGGCTTGGGGTCTGGAGCCACGGTGAGTTTTATCCCATCGGGCGTAGCAGCTGAGATATCTGGTGCCTGCACCGGCCTTTTCGCGGGCTCGCCCGCTCCCACAGGGTTTTCTACAGGCTTCAAGGGCAGCGCCGTACCTGTGGGCGCGGGCAAGCCCGCGAAGAGGCCGGCACAGGCAATAATCGGCCTCTTGGTTTTTCCCCGAATTGGTCATTTGTCTCTCTGCCCCACAGGCCTAACCTGCAGGCAATTGCCATCCAGGAGAAGCCCCCCATGAAACCCCTTAGCATCATCCTTTTCGCCCTACTCGCCGCCCAAACCCCTGCCTGGGCGCACGGCGACGCTGCCGACCAGGTCAAGGTCCTGCAGCAGCAACAACCCTCGAACGCCCCCGGCAAGAGCGCCGTGATGCTCACCGTCAGCTACGCCCCCGGCCAGGCATCACCCGCGCATCAGCACCCGGGCGCAGTGATGGCCTACGTGCTGGAAGGGGCAGTGGTATCGAAGCTCGATAACGAGCCGGAGAAAACCTACAAGGCCGGTGAATACTGGTACGAAGCCCCGGGTACCGTGCACAGCGTGTCACGCAACGCCAGTCAGAAGCAGTCAGCCAAGTTGCTGGTCTGGAGCCTGGTGGATGAAGGCAGTGAGGTCACATTGCCCTATCCGGCAGCAGGCTCGGAGCACTGAGCCTGCCCTAGCCGGGTTGTCACTTCCTGCATCAGGTTCGGGTCCAGTACCTGGCAAGGCGCGACCTGCGCGTTGCTGGTGTAGAACGGCGGCAGATTTTGCGCCAGTCGAGCAACATCCTTGGCAGTGCAGCCAGTTGGCAGCAATACATATTGCAGGCTTGAGGGGAAGGACGGCGCGGTGTGCCGTTCCATGGTGGAGCCATAGGCGCCAAGGGTCATGACCGCCTCGCTGCCGGCCGGGTCCGGAAAACGGAGCAGGACGAATGTGCAGTAACGGGGGTGGGTGAGATGCTGGTGTGCTTCGTCGCGGACCTGTGGGTCGTCATGGTTCATCAGGTTCCAGCGTAACGCGGCGTAGCTGCGAGTGGTCTCCATGAACGCAGTGCGAATGGGGGAGCGCGTTTCGTCACCGCCCAGGCAGGCCAGCAGATTGCCGAATGGGTCCAGCAAGGCTACGGCGTTGCACGTATCTGCCGCGAGCGCTGTGTCGACCAATGGCTCGGCCAGTTCGATGCCGGGCAGGCGAGGGTCTGCACTTTTGATGCGCAGGCTCCATGGGCTCAAGCCCGTCAAGGCCTGGCGTACCATGCTCCGGCTGGGTAGGGTGATCGGGTCTTTCAGGGCAGATGGCGGCAGGCCGGCGTTGCTGCTTTCGTCGTGCACAAGGTTCACGCTGACCTCGAACAACGAACGGGTAAGGCACATCGTTGCGGCATCGATGCGTTCGCCAGCGTAGACCGGCCCTTTCGACGGCCCGACATAGTCGCGATCAAAAGGGCTGCCGACAGCATAGTAGCCCCACGTGGCTTGCGCGCGCAGACGAAGTGCGGCCGGCAGGCCGGGGAATTCGAAGCGGCCGTCATGATTGATGCCGGCAAAGGTGTCGAGCGCACTTACCGCAACATTGAAGCCGGCAGTCAGCAAGGCGCCTGCGCACATGGCGCAGGGGTCGAGCGTGGTGATGACGGTCAGTTCATGCGCGGGGGGTAGGGCAAGGCGCTGCTGGTTGTCGAAATACCAGTCGACCAGCCGGCGCTCACCATGCCCCGTTGGGTCGTGGAGCCGGAATGCGGGTTGCGCCTGGCTTGCAGAGGGCTCCAGCACGCGGTTGTGCAGGGCGACCAGTACCTTGCCGGTGGAATTTTCGATGATGCAGCCACCCACGGCGAACGTTGCTTGTCGGCTTGCCAGGAGGGCCTGGTTGGCGGCGATTGCTACCGCTTGCTGAGCGTTCTGGGTGAAGTCGTTGGCTTTCATGCTTGCCTGTGCTCGTCGAGGGATCTCGGACGATACAGCAGCCGTGCGCTGGCATGAGGGGATAAGTGCAACAAAAAACCTCCAGTGCTTGCGCATCTGGAGGTTTTCAATGTTTGGCTCCGCGACCTGGACTCGAACCAGGGACCCAATGATTAACAGTCATTTGCTCTACCGACTGAGCTATCGCGGAATCTGTGCGTATCTTACTGATTGCCTAGGGGAAGTCAAGCCACCCCTAGGCAAAACAATGAGTTACAGCACCTGCACGATAGCTTTGGTCACCACGTGGATGTTGCTCTGGTTCAGCGCGGCCACGGCGATGCGGCCGGTGTCCAGCGCATAGATGCCGAACTCGTTCTTCAGGCGGGCGACTTGTTCGACGGTCAGGCCCGAGTACGAGAACATGCCAACCTGGCGGCCAACGAAGCTGAAGTCGCGGTTGGCGCCATATTCGGCCAGCAGCGAAACCATCTGCTTGCGCATGCCGTGGATGCGCTCGCGCATTTCGGCCAGCTCGGTTTCCCACATCTGGCGCAGTTCGGCGCTGTTCAGCACGGTGGCAACGATGGTTGCACCGTGGGTCGGCGGGTTGGAGTAGGTGGTGCGGATCACGCGCTTGACCTGCGACAGCACGCGGGTGCTCTCGTCCTTGGAGGCGGTGACGATCGACAGCGCACCGACGCGCTCGCCGTACAGCGAGAACGACTTGGAGAACGAGCTGGACACGAAGAACTCCAGGCCCGACTCGGCGAACAGGCGCACGGCGAAGGCGTCTTCGGCGATACCGTCACCAAAGCCCTGGTAGGCCATGTCGAGGAACGGCACATGGCCCTTGGCCTTGACCACTTCCAGGACGTTTTTCCAGTCGTCCAGGCTCAGGTCGACGCCGGTCGGGTTGTGGCAGCAGGCATGCAGCACGACGATCGAGCCGGACGGCAGGTTGTTCAGGTCTTCGAGCATGCCGGCGCGGTTGACGTCGTTGGTCGGCGCGTCGTAGTAGCGGTAGTTCTGCACCGGGAAGCCGGCCGATTCGAACAGCGCGCGGTGGTTTTCCCAGCTCGGGTCGCTGATGGCAACCACGGCGTTAGGCGACACACGCTTGAGGAAGTCGGCACCAATCTTCAGCGCGCCGGTACCGCCGACGGCCTGCACGGTAACCACGCGGCCAGCGGCCAGCAGTGGCGACTCGGCACCGAACAGCAGCTTTTGTACAGCCTGGTCGTAGGTGGCGATGCCGTCGATCGGCAGGTAGCCGCGCGAGGCGTGCTGGGCGGCACGCTGGGTCTCGGCTTCGATCACGGCGCGCAGCAGCGGAATGCGGCCTTCCTCATTGCAGTACACGCCCACGCCCAGGTTGACCTTGTCGGTACGTGGGTCGGCGTTGAATGCTTCGTTGAGGCCCAGAATAGGGTCGCGGGGTGCCAGCTCGACAGCGGAAAACAGGCTCATTGTTACCTTGGCTCTGATTGGAGTGTGATAGGACGTACACGCTCCAGCCCGAATGCACTGAAGCGGTGCACAAACGGGGAGTCAGTATAGTGATACCGACCGGTCACCGCGACAGTCCGGCATCGCTTTTCCGGTCATTTGCGCAAATATTTTTCGACCATTGGTCTAATTGCCGGGTCCACCGTAACAAGCGCTCACAGCTGTGCCTTGAAAGCGCCCCCCGGCGGGCGCATTTGGGTATAGACTACTGGCTAAATTTACAGTTGCTGCAACACCGCGAGGTCCGTCATGTCCGAGTTCCAGCTCGTCACCCGTTTCCAGCCGGCCGGCGACCAGCCCGAGGCCATCCGCCAGATGGTCGAAGGCATCGAGGCGGGGCTGTCGCACCAGACGCTGCTCGGGGTGACCGGCTCGGGCAAGACCTTCAGCATCGCCAACGTCATCCAGCAGGTGCAGCGCCCGACCCTGGTGCTGGCGCCGAACAAGACCCTGGCCGCGCAGCTGTATGGCGAATTCAAGGCGTTTTTCCCCAACAATGCGGTGGAGTACTTCGTTTCCTACTACGACTACTACCAGCCTGAAGCCTACGTACCGTCGTCCGACACCTTCATCGAGAAGGACGCTTCGATCAACGACCACATCGAGCAGATGCGCCTGTCGGCGACCAAGGCGCTGCTGGAGCGGCGCGACGCGATCATCGTCACCACCGTGTCGTGCATCTATGGCCTGGGCAGCCCCGAGACCTACCTGAAAATGGTCCTGCACGTGGACCGCGGCGACAAGCTCGACCAGCGCGCGCTGCTGCGCCGCCTGGCCGACCTGCAGTACACCCGCAACGAAATGGACTTTGCCCGTGCCACCTTCCGCGTGCGCGGTGATGTGATCGACATCTTCCCGGCCGAGTCGGACCTTGAAGCCATCCGCATCGAACTGTTCGATGACGAGGTGGAGAACATCGCCGCCTTCGACCCGCTGACTGGCGAGGTCTTCCGCAAGCTGCCGCGTTTCACCTTCTACCCCAAGAGCCACTACGTCACCCCGCGGGAAACCCTGCTGGAAGCAGTGGAGGGCATCAAGGAAGAGCTCAAGGACCGCCTGGAATACCTGCAGAAGGCCAACAAGCTGGTCGAGGCCCAGCGCCTGGAGCAGCGCACCCGTTTCGATCTGGAGATGATCCTGGAGCTGGGCTACTGCAACGGCATCGAGAACTACTCACGCTACCTGTCCGGGCGCCCGGCCGGGGCGCCGCCGCCCACCCTGTACGACTACCTGCCGCCCGATGCGCTGCTGGTGATCGACGAATCCCACGTCAGCGTTCCGCAGGTCGGCGCCATGTACAAGGGCGACCGCTCGCGCAAGGAAACCCTGGTCGAATACGGCTTCCGCCTGCCTTCGGCGCTGGACAACCGGCCGATGCGTTTTGACGAGTGGGAAGATGTCAGCCCGCAGACCATCTTCGTGTCCGCCACCCCGGGCCCCTACGAGGGCGAGCACGCCGGGCGCGTGGTGGAGCAGGTGGTGCGCCCCACCGGCCTGGTCGACCCACAGGTGGAAGTACGCCCGGCGCTTACCCAGGTGGATGACCTGCTGTCGGAAATCCGCAAGCGCGTGGCGCAGGGCGAGCGGGTGCTGGCCACCACGCTGACCAAGCGCATGGCCGAAGACCTCACCGACTACCTGGCCGACCACGACGTGCGGGTGCGTTACCTGCACTCGGACATCGACACCGTCGAGCGGGTGGAGATCATCCGCGACCTGCGCCTGGGTACTTTCGATGTGCTGGTGGGCATCAACCTGTTGCGTGAAGGCCTGGACATGCCCGAGGTGTCGCTGGTGGCGATCCTCGATGCCGACAAGGAAGGTTTCCTGCGCTCCGAGCGCTCACTGATCCAGACCATCGGTCGTGCTGCGCGTAACCTCAATGGCCGAGCCATCCTGTATGCCGACAACATCACCGGTTCCATGCAGCGCGCCATCGACGAGACCGAGCGTCGTCGCGAGAAGCAGATCGCCTTCAACCAGGCCAATGGCATCGTGCCCAAAGGTGTGGTCAAGGACATCACCGATATCATGGAAGGCGCCACCGTGCCCGGCGCGCGCAGCAAGAAGCGCAAGGGCATGGCCAAGGCGGCGGAGGAGAGCGCCCGTTACGAGGCCGAACTGCGTACGCCGGGCGAGATCACCAAGCGCATCAAGCAGCTGGAAGAGAAGATGATGCAGTTCGCCCGCGACCTGGAGTTCGAGGCCGCGGCGCAATTGCGCGACGAGATTGCCCAGCTGCGCGAACGGTTGATTACCAGCTGATTTTTTTACTGCCTGCACTGGCCTCTTCGCGGGTAAACCCGCTCCCACAGGATCGTTGTAATCCTTGAGCTCTGCGCAGTACCTGTGGGAGCGGGTTTACCCGCGAAGAGGCCGGCTCAGGCGACAACCCATTTAGTGGGCCTCCCCAGCCTTCAGCCCCTCTGGCAACTTCCGCGTCAACAACACCGCCAGCATGCTCACCGCCAACCCGATCCCCACAAAGTGGAACGCATCGTTATAGGCCATGATCAACGCCTGCTGGTGAGTGATCTCGCTCAACTTGCCCAGCGCTGCATTGTCATTGCCCAAGCGCTCCGCCAGTTGCGCCAAGCGCTCCGCCACCTGGGGGTTGCTCGGCACCACCGCCTCCCTCAGGTAATCGAAATACACCTTGGTCCGTGCATCCAGTAGGGTGGCCAGCAGCGCAATGCCGATCGCACCGCCCAGGTTACGCAGGATATTGAACAGGCTCGACGCCGAACCCGCATCCTGCGGTTGTATATACGCCGTGGCGATCAGCGAGATGGTCACCATGATCATTGGCTGGCCGATGGCACGGATGATCTGGATATGGTTGAACTGCGGCCCTGCAAAGTCCGGGTTGAGCACCCCCGAGCCGAAACTGGCGGCGCCGAACAGGCAGAACCCCAGGGCACACAACACCTTGGGCGACACCACTTTCATCAGTTGCGGCACCAACGGGATCAGGAACAGCTGCGGGATACCCATCCACATGATCACCTCGCCGATCTGCAAGGCGTTGTAGCCCTGCACCTGCGCCAGGTACAGCGGCAGCAGGTAGATCGACCCGTACAAGCCCACCCCCATGCCCAGGCTGGCGATGCTCGACAGGCCAAAGTTGCGGTTGCCGAGGATGCGCAGGTTGATCAGCGGGTGTGGCTTGGAAAACTGCAGGATGACGAAGGTGATCAGGCTGACCAGGGCGATGCTGCCCAGGCCGACGATCAGCTGCGACTCCAGCCAGTCCTTGCGGTGGCCTTCCTCCAGGAACACCTGCAGGCAGCCAAGCCCCAGGCCCAGGGTGACGATGCCGGCGTAATCGGTGCTTTTCAGCAGTTCCCAGTGCGCGTCCTTCTTTTCCAGCCCGTACAGCAGGCCGGCGATCATCACCAGGCCCGGTGGGATATTGATGTAGAAAATGTATTCCCAGCCCCAGTTCTCGGTCAGCCAGCCGCCCAGGGTAGGGCCGATGGAGGGGGCGAAGGTGGCGGTCATGGCGAACATGGCCATGCCCTTGGCGCGGTGGTGTTCGGGCAGCTTGATCAGGGTCAGGGTGAAGGCCAGCGGGATCAGCGCACCGCCGGTAAAACCCTGCAGGGCGCGGAACAGGATCATGCTCTCGAGGTTCCAGGCCATCGAGCACAACAGCGACGACAACAGGAAACCGCCGGATACCCACACCGCCAGGCGCCGCGCCGACAGCAGCTGCACCAGCCAGGCGGTGAGCGGGATCATGATGATCTCCGCGACCAGGTAAGAGGTGGAAATCCACGAGCCTTCCTCCAGCGTCGCCGACAGCGCGCCCTGGATGTCCTTGAGCGACGAGTTGGTGATCTGGATGTCCAGCACCGCCATGAAGGCGCCGAGCATCACGCTCATTACCGCGATCCAGTCGCGCCGGGTCGGCTCGGCGGTGGGCCTGAGCAGCTGGTCACCGGCCATTGTGGCCTTCGTCTTCGCTGCGCAGGTCGACGGTGGCGGTCACCGACATGCCAGGGCGGATGCGCCCGTGCAGTGGGTTGTCGGCGCGGAAGGTCAGCTTGACCGGGATGCGCTGCACCACCTTGGTGAAGTTGCCGGTGGCGTTGTCGGGCGGCAGCAGGCTGAACTGCGCGCCGGAGGCGGCGAACAGGCTGTCGACCCGGCCTTCGATCGGCGTGTCGGGGTAGCTGTCGAACAGCAGTTCGGCACGCTGGCCGGGCTGCATGCGGCCGATCTGGGTTTCCTTGAAGTTGGCCTGCACCCAGATGTCTTCGTCCGGCACGATCGACAGCAGGTAGGCACCGGCCTGTACCACCTGGCCATTGCGCGCGTTGCGCTGGCCGATGCTGCCGCTGATCGGTGCGCGGATTTCGCAGCGGGTCAGGTTCAGTTCGGCCTGGGCCAGGTCGGCGCGGGCGTTGGCGATCTGCGCGTCGAGGCGCTTGAGCTCGGCGGTCAGCGCATTGACCTGCTGGCGCTGGCTTTGCAGGTCGGCACGGGCCTTGTCGACTTGCGAGCCGGCGACATGGCTGTCCGCGGACAGGGTGGTGACCCGCTCTTCCGATACGAAACCTGGCTTGCGCAGCTTCTCGGCACGGCTCAGGTCCAGGCGCGAGCGGTCGAAGGTGGCCTGGTTGGCCGCCACCTGGGCCTGGCCGGCGGCGATCAGGCTGGCTTGCTGGGTCAGGCGGCTTTGCGCCTGCACCTGTTCGGCTTCGCGGGTGGCCAGGGCGGCGCGGGCGCGTTGCACGGCCAGTTCGAAGTCGGCGGCCTCCAGGCGCACCAGCAGGTCGCCTTTCCTGACGTGCTGGTTGTCCTCGACCCGCACCTCGTCGATGCGTGCGCCCAACTGGCTGGAAATGCGCGTGATCTCACCCTGTACGTAGGCGTTGTCGGTGCTTTCGTAGAAGCGGCCCTTGAAGTACCAGTGGCCCAGGAAGGCGAGGGCGATGATGGCCACCAAGGTGAAGAAGACCAGCAGGCGGCGTTTGAGTTGGGCAGGCATGAGGACTATCGTTCCAGAGATGTAAATAAATTTAACAGCGGCACATGGCCGGCCGACAAGTGACGTTCGCGCCATTGCTGGAGCCCGGTGCCTGCCTCCTGCTAACATCCCGCCTTTGTTTCATCTTTCGTTCGAGACTCTCCATGACCACCGTACGCACGCGTATCGCGCCATCGCCTACCGGCGACCCCCATGTCGGCACCGCCTACATCGCCCTGTTCAACTACTGCTTTGCCAAGCAGCACGGCGGTGAGTTCATCCTGCGCATCGAAGACACCGACCAGCTGCGCTCCACGCGCGAGTCGGAACAGCAGATCTTCGACGCCCTGCGCTGGCTCGGCATCGAATGGAACGAAGGCCCGGATGTCGGCGGCCCGCACGGCCCGTACCGGCAGAGCGAGCGTGGCGAGATCTACGCCAGGTACGCCAAGGAACTGGTTGACGCCGGCCATGCCTTCTACTGCTTCTGCACCGCCGAAGAGCTGGAGCAGATGCGCGCCGAGCAGCAAGCCCGTGGCGAAACCCCGCGCTACGACGGCCGCGCGCTGCTGCTGAGCGCCGAGGAAGTGCAGCGCCGCCTGGACGCTGGCGAGCCGCACGTGATCCGCATGAAAGTGCCGAGCGAAGGCGTGTGCGTGGTACCAGACATGCTGCGTGGCGATGTCGAGATCCCGTGGGACCGCATGGACATGCAGGTGCTGATGAAGAACGACGGCCTGCCGACGTACTTCCTGGCCAACGTGGTCGACGACCACCTGATGGGCATCACCCACGTCCTGCGTGGCGAAGAGTGGCTGCCGTCGGCGCCCAAGCTGATCAAGCTGTACGAATACTTCGGCTGGGAGCAGCCCAAGCTGTGCTACATGCCGCTGCTGCGTAACCCGGACAAGTCCAAGCTGTCCAAGCGCAAGAACCCGACCTCGGTGACCTTCTACGAGCGCATGGGCTTCATGCCCGAGGCGATGCTCAACTACCTGGGCCGCATGGGCTGGTCGATGCCGGACGAGCGCGAGAAGTTCTCGCTGGCCGAGATGGTCGAGCACTTCGACCTGTCGCGTATCTCGCTGGGTGGCCCGATCTTCGACATCGAGAAGCTGTCCTGGCTCAACGGCCAGTGGCTGCGCGAACTGCCGGTCGAGGAGTTCGCCGCGCGCCTGCAGAAGTGGGCGTTCAACAGCGACTACATGATGAAGATCGCCCCGCACGTGCAGGGCCGGGTGGAAACCTTCAGCCAGGTTGCCCCGCTGGGCGGGTTCTTCTTCGAAGGCGCGCTGAAGCTGGACGCCAAGCTGTTCGAAAGCAAGAAGCTGTCGGCTGACCAGGTGCGCCAGGTGATCCAGCTGATCCTGTGGAAGCTCGAAAGCCTGCGTCAGTGGGAAAAAGAGCGCATCACCGGTTGCATCCAGGCGGTGGTAGAGGCGCTGGAACTGAAGCTGCGTGACGCCATGCCGCTGATGTTTGCCGCCATTACCGGCCAGGCCAGCTCGGTTTCGGTACTGGACGCCATGGAAATCCTTGGCCCTGACCTGACCCGCTACCGCCTGCGCCAGGCCCTGGACCTGCTGGGTGGTGTGTCGAAGAAAGAAAACAAAGAGTGGGAAAAGCTGCTGGCCTCCATCGCCTGACAGTGGTCCCGAGGCTATAAGCCGAACCTGTGGGAGCGGGTAAACCCGCTCCCACAGGGCTCACTGTTCAGTTTTGGCAAGGGTAGGGCGGTAAGTGATTGTTATCTGTGAAAAAATTTTTGAATATTTTGAAAAATTCGTTTGACAGCCCTGCAATCCGATCTTAATATGCGCCCCGTCCACAGCGATGAACGAAAACGAAACGCCAGGCACCCAG
>RCUT01000162.1_pt1 | contig 37084 bp, 30 predicted proteins | sample 2166171 | NCBI WGS metagenome assembly RCUT01 (sample SAMN09932757, study PRJNA488358) | compost metagenome | isolation source: compost soil in 4-hydroxybenzoic | place: Germany: Experimental Botanical Garden | reverse complement strand
AAGACATGCTGCGCTATGTGCACCTGTCGCCGGAGGAGTTGATGACGCACTACCGTGACAAGGTGGCCAGCGCCAAGATCACTGCGCGTGAGCGGACCCAGTTCCTGGATGCTCTGCGCCTTGGTCTGACCCGGTCTTCGTACCTGTCGTCGTAATTGCCAGGCCGCTCCCGCTTTTTTGTGGGAGCGGCCTTGCGTCGCGATATGAGGGCGAAGCCCTCACCGCGTCATACCTGGTAATGGTCCAGTCCTCGCCTATCGCATCAGCGACGCTACCTTTGAATGCAATGTTCAAAGGAGGATGACATGGAAAGTCCCGGCTCCCATCGTTTACGTAGTGGCCGAGTGTCCGATCCAGGGCGTCTCTACCTGCTCACCACGACCACCCGCAACCGAACACCGTTGTTCAAAGACTTCTTGTTCGCCAGAACAGTTATCCAGCAATTGCGGCTCAGCGAAGAGCGCAAGGCGTGTCGATCTCTGGCGTGGGTCTTGATGCCGGATCATCTTCACTGGCTTGTCGAGCTTGGGCCGTCGAGCCTGGGTAGGCTGATGTGCGAGTTCAAGTCCAGAAGCAGTTGTGCGCTGTACAAGGTGGGGGCTGAAAGGCGGCATATCTGGCAGACCAGCTTTCATGACCGGGCTTTGCGCCGCGAGGAGGATGTGAGGGCAGTGGCGCGCTACATCATCGCCAATCCCATTCGGGCTGGCCTGGTGCGGCGGGCTGGTGATTATCCACATTGGGATTGTGTGTGGCTGTGAATCCGCAGGTGAGGGCTTCGCCCTCATTTCGCGACACAAGGCCGCTCCCACAAAGTCCTGCGTACGCCGATCAATGTGGGAGCGGCCCCGGCATTACTGAATCCACTCACCTTTTTCCTGCAACCGCCATCCCACCCACCCCAACGTCACCGCCCGCAACGCCATGAACCCGAGAAACGCCAACCACAACCCATGGTTGCCAAACCCACCCATGAGCACTCCCAAGGGCAGCGCAATCACCACCGACACCAACATCGCATTACGCATCTCCCGCGCCCGGGTCGCGCCAATGAACAAGCCATCCAGCAAATAACTCCACACCGCAATCAACGGCAGCAATGCCAGGTACGGCAGGTACGGATAAGCCGCTGCCCGAACGCTCTCGATGTCGGTCTGCAAATCGATGAACAGGTGCCCACCCAGCAGGAACAACCCGGCAAACCCCAGGCTGGTGATCAGCGACCAGCCACAGGCCACCACCAGCGAGCGGCGCAATGTGTCGCGGTCGCGGGCGCCAATGGCATGGCCGCACAGAGCCTCCACCGCATGCGCCAACCCGTCGAGCGCATAGGCAGTCAGCAGCAGGCCATTGAGCAGCAGGGCGTTGGCCGCCACGGTGGCTTCACCCAGGCGTGCGCCCTGCACGGTTATCAGCAGGAACACCAGTTGCAGCGCCAGGCTGCGCAGGAAGATGTCGCGGTTCACCGCCAGCAGCGGCCGCCAGGCCTGCCAGCGCTTGAGCGCCGCCCACACGATCTGCCCCGGGTAGGCGCGCAGGGCCGGGCGGGTCAGGGCCAGGCCGAGCAGGGCGGCGCTCCACTCGGCAATCACCGACGCCCGCGCCGAGCCCAGCACGCCCCAATTCAGGCCAAGCACGAACCACAGGTTCAAGGCGATGTTCAGCAGGTTGGTGGTCAGCAGGATGGCCAGCGGCGCCCGCGCGTTCTGGGTGCCGAGGAACCAGCCGACCAGGGCGTAGCTGGCCAGTGCCGCGGGCAGGCCGAGCAGGCGGGTATGGAAGAAGTCTTCGGTGGCTTGCTGCAGGGCCGCGCTGGGTTGCATCGCCTGCAGCGCCAGCTGACTGAAGGGCAGGGCCAGCAGGCCGATCAGCAGGGCGAAGCCGACCGCCAGCAGCAGCCCTTGCACCAGCACCTGGCGCAACGCTGCACCGTCGCCACGGCCGGCGGCCTGGGCGGCGAAGCCGGTGGAGCCCATGCGCAGGAAGCCCATCAGGCCGACCATGAAGGTGAACAGCGTGGCGCCCACGGCTACGGCACCCAACTGGTGGGCGTGGGGGAGGTGGCCGATGACCGTGCTGTCGACCAGGGCTACCAGCGGCACGGAGATGTTGGACAGGATCATCGGCGCGGCCAGGGCCCAGACCTTGTGGTGGGTGGGGCGGTGCTGCCAGTCGGTGGTCAGTGAGGTCATCGGGTGTCCTGGGGAATCCTGGGGCTGCTGCGCAGCCCTTTCGCGACACAAGGCCGCTCCCACAGGGATCGTGTAAACCGGAAGCCTGTGCAGTACCTGTGGGAGCGGCCTTGTGTCGCGAAAGGGGCGCAAAGCGCCCCCGCTTTTCTAAATTGCCAGCAGTGTACCGGCCATGCAGCCAATTCGCGCGACCATAGTTGCGCTATAGTTGCTGCCCTCACGTACACGCTGCCAAAGAGTTCTACTCCATGTTCAACAAAGGATTGTTGCTGGCCTGCGCGCTGGCTTTGCTCAGTGCCTGTGACTCTTCGACGCCGGACAAGCCGGCGCCATCCGAAATGCCGGCGGCCACAGCGCCCGCTGCCACCCCGGCACCCCAACGCGAAGACCCGGCCGTACTCGCCAAACGCTACGAGGGCCGCGAGCTGACGGTGCTGGATGTTTCCGAAGTGCAGCTCGATGGCGCCGCGACGCTGTCGATCAGCTTCTCCGCGCCGCTGGATGCCAAGCAGGACTTCGCCAGCAAAGTGCACTTGGTCGACACCGTCAAAGGCAAGCTGGACGGCGCCTGGGAACTCTCCGACAACCAGATGGAGCTGCGCCTGCGCCACCTGGAGCCGCAGCGCAAGCTGGTGCTGACCGTCGACAAGGGCCTGCTGGCGGTCAACGGCAAGCAGCTGGACAGCGAGTCGATCACCCGCCTGGAAACCCGCGACATGCAGCCGACCATCGGCTTTGCCAGCCGCGGCTCGCTGCTGCCCACGCGCCTGGCCGAAGGCCTGCCGGTGATTGCCCTGAACGTCGACAAGGTCGATGTCGAGTTCTTCCGCGTGAAGCCGGACATGCTCTCGACTTTCCTGGTCAACTGGGGGCGCAACAGCAGCCTGTACTACTACCAGTCCAAGGAAACCCTGGACATGGCCGAGCTGGTCTACAGCGGCCGCTTCGACCTCAACCCCGCACGCAACACCCGCGAGACCGTGCTGCTGCCGATCGCCGGCATCAAGCCGCTGCAGGAGCCAGGCGTGTACCTGGCGGTGATGCGAGCCTCGGGCACCTACGACTACTCGCAACCAGCGACCCTGTTCACCCTCAGCGACATCGGTGTGTCCGCGCATCGCTACCGCGACCGCCTCGATGTATTCGCCCAGGCCCTGGAAGGTGGCAAGGCGATGAACGGCGTGAACCTGGAAATCCATGACGACAAGGGCAAGCTTCTGGCCCAGGCCAGCACCGATAGCGATGGCCACGCCCAGCTGCCGATCACGCCCAAGGCCGACACCCTGATCGCCACCCAAGGTGTGCACACTACCCTGCTGCGCCTGAGCAGCGCGGCGCTGGACCTGGCCGAGTTCGACATCACCGGCCCGCAGGCCAACCCGTTGCAGTTCTTCATCTTCGGCCCGCGTGACCTGTATCGCCCCGGTGAAACGGTGTTGCTCAACGGCCTGCTGCGCGACCAGGACGGCAAGCCGGTCAAGGCGCAGCCAGTGAGCGTGGAAGTGCGTCGCCCGGATGAGCAGGTCAGCCGCAAGTTCGTCTGGGAAGCCGACGGCAATGGCCTGTACCAGTACCAGTTGCAGCTGGCCAGCGAGGCCCCGACCGGGCGCTGGCAACTGCTGCTCGACCTGGGCGGCGGGCGCAAGCAGGTGTATGAATTCCTCGTCGAAGACTTCCTGCCCGAGCGCCTGGCGCTGGAACTCAAGGGCAGCAGCAAACCGTTGTCTCCGGATCAGGATGCGCGCATCCAGGTCAATGGCCGTTACCTCTACGGCGCCCCGGCTGCCGGCAACCGCCTGAGCGGCCAGGCCTATGTCCGCCCGCTGCGCGAGGCGGTACCGACGCTGCCTGGCTACCAGTTCGGCTCGGTCACCGAAACCGAGCTGAACCAGGACCTGGAGCTGGACGAAGTCACCCTCGACCAGGCCGGCAAGGCCGTGGTCGATATCGAAAGCCGCTGGGCCGAAGCCCGCTCGCCGCTGCAACTGACCGTGCAGGCCAGCCTGCAGGAGTCCGGTGGCCGGCCGATCACCCGGCGCCTGGAACAACCCATCTGGCCGGCCGAGCGCCTGCCAGGCCTGCGTGGCCTGTTCGACGGCGAGGAAACCGACAGTGACGGGCCGGTGGAGTTCGAGTTCCTGGTGGCCGACCGCAACGGCAAGAAGCTGGAGGCCAACGACCTCAAGGTGCGGCTGGTACGTGAGCGCCGCGACTACTACTGGAACTACTCGCAGAGCGATGGCTGGAGCTACGCCTACAACGAGAAGTTCCTCACCCAGAGCGAAGAGACCGTCAGCGTCAAGGCCGGCTCCACCGCCAAGCTGAGCTTCCAGGTGGAATGGGGCCCGTACCGTGTCGAGGTTGAGGACCCGGAGACGGGCCTTGTGTCCAGCGCGCGCTTCTGGGCTGGCTACCGCGCCCAGGACAACGCCGAAGGCGGCGCGGTGCGGCCGGACCAGGTCAAGCTGGCGCTGGACAAACCGGCCTACGCCGACGGCGCTACCGCCAAGGTCACCGTCACCCCGCCCGCAGCCGGCAGTGGCTACCTGATGATCGAGTCCAGCGATGGCCCGCTGTGGTGGCAGGAGATCGACGTGCCCGCCGAGGGCAAGACGTTCGACGTGCAGCTGGACAAGCAGTGGGCCCGCCACGACCTGTACATCAGCGCGCTGGTGATCCGCCCGGGTGAGCGCAAGGCCAACGCCACGCCGAAACGCGCGGTGGGCGTGCTGCACCTGCCGCTGAACCGCGCCGAGCGCAAGCTGGCGGTGAGCCTGCAGGCGCCGGAGAAAATGCGCCCGAAACAGCCGCTGACCGTGAAGGTCAAGGCTGCAAATGCCGATGGCAGCGTGCCTGAACAGGTGCATGTGCTGTTGTCGGCGGTGGACGTGGGCATCCTCAACATCACCGACTTCAAGACCCCCGACCCGTTCGCCAGCCTGTTCGGGCGCAAGGCCTATGGTCCTGACCAGCTGGATATCTACGGCCAGTTGATCGAAGCCGGCCAGGGCCGCCTGGCCAGCCTGGCATTTGGTGGTGACGCGGCGATGGCCAAGGGTGGCAAGCGCCCCAACACCACGGTGACCATCGTCGCCCAGCAGAGCCTGCCGGTGACCCTGGACGACAAGGGCGAGGGCCAGGCCACGGTCGATATCCCCGACTTCAATGGCGAACTGCGGCTGATGGCCCAGGCCTGGACCGAGGAACAGTTCGGCATGGCCGAAGGCAAGACCGTGGTCGCCGCGCCGCTGATCGCCGAGCTCTCGGCACCGCGTTTCCTGGCCGGTGGCGACCGCACCAGCCTGGCGCTGGACCTGGCCAACCTGTCGGGCCGTGCCCAGCAGCTGAACGTTGAAATCAGCACCGAAGGGCAGCTGAGCCTGGCGGCCAACGCCGTGCAGAACGTTGCCCTGGCTGAAGGCCAGCGCTCGACGCTGATGATCCCGGTACAGGCCCAGGGTGGCCTGGGGCAGGGCAAGGTGCATGTGCGGGTCACTGGCCTGCAGTTGCCGAACGAGCCGACCGGTGCGTTCGAGCGCGAGTGGACGCTGGGCGTGCGCCCGGCCTACCCGGCGATGCTCAAGCATTACCGCGTGGCCTTGAAGGACCAGCCATGGACCTTGCCTGAAGCAGACCTGGCCGCCTTCGAACCCGCCGGGCTTGAAGCCAGCCTGGCCTTGTCGAGCCGGCCACCGCTGAACCTGGCCGAGCAGATCCGTGCCCTCGAAGCCTACCCCTACGGTTGCCTGGAGCAGACCACCAGCGGCCTGTACCCGTCGCTGTATGCCGATGCCGACAGCCTCAAGCGCCTGGGCATCAAGGGTGAGCCTGCCGATGTGCGCAAGCGCAAGATCGAGATGGGTATCGAGCACCTGCTGGGCATGCAGCGCTACAACGGCAGCTTCGGCCTGTGGAGTTCGGACAGCGAAGAAGAATACTGGCTGACCGCCTATGTCACCGACTTCCTGCTGCGCGCCCGTGACCAAGGCTATGGTGTGCCGGCCGACGCGCTGAAGAAGGCCAGCGAGCGCCTGCTGCGCTACCTGCAGGAGCGCAACCTGATCGAAGTCGACTACAGCGAGAACGCCGAACACACCCGCTTCGCCGTGCAGGCTTATGCGGCGCTGGTGCTGTCGCGCAGCCAGCAGGCGCCGCTGGGTGCCCTGCGTGGCCTGTTCGAACGCCGCGCCGACGCCCGCTCTGGCCTGCCGCTGGTGCAACTGGCGGTGGCGCTGGACAAGATGGGCGACAAGCCGCGTGCCGAGCAGGCCCTGCAGGCGGGCCTGGGCATCAGCCGCGGTAAAGGCTGGATGGCCGACTATGGTAGCGCCCTGCGCGACCAGGCACTGATCCTGGCGCTGCTGCAGGAAAGCAACCTGGCCAGCCGCCAGGTCGACCAGCGCCTGTTCGCCCTGTCGGATGAGCTGGCGGCCAACCGCTGGCTGTCGACCCAGGAGCGCAATGCGCTGTTCCTGGCCGGCCGTGGCCTGCTGGGCAAGCCGGAAGGCCAGTGGCAGGCGCGCCTGGACAGCGCGGGCGAAGTGCGCGAGTTCAACAATGCCGAGTCCGGCATGAAGCTCGAAGGCCCGTTGCTGGCTTCGCCGCTGAGCGTGCAGAACCAAGGCAGCGAGACGCTGTACCAGCAACTGACCTTGTCGGGTTACCCACGCCAGGCGCCTGCTGCCAGCGGCAACGGCATGCAGATCCGCCGTGAGTACCTGGGCATGAATGGCCAGCCGTTGGACCTGCACAACCTGCGCAGCGGCGACCTGGTGCTGGTGCACCTGGCGCTCAAGGCTGAAGACCGGGTGCCGGATGCGCTGGTGGTGGACTTGCTGCCGGCAGGCCTGGAGCTGGAAAACCAGAACCTGGCGCAGAGTGCCGCCAGCCTGGACAACGCCAGCAGTGCGGTGAAGGAATGGCGCGAGTCGATGCAGAACGCCAGCGTGGTGCACCAGGAGTATCGCGATGACCGTTACGTCGCTGCGCTCAAGCTGGACAGCTACGGTACCACCCACCTGCTGTACCTGGCACGGGCAGTGACCCCGGGCACCTACCGCGTGCCGCCGCCGCAGGTCGAATCGATGTACCGGCCAAACCTGCAGGCCGTGGGGGATGGGCAAGGGGAGATGACCGTAAAAGCCCGCTAGAATTGTGTCGCCTTTACCGGCCTCATCGCCGGCAAGCCAGCTCCCACAGGATGGAGCATGGCTTGAGGGCGACGCGGTCGAGGTGGGAGCTGGCTTGCCGGCGATTGGGCCGCAACGCGGCCCCCGGCCTTGTTCAGTGAATCACCCAGCTCATCACCCACAACCCCAACAGCAGCCAGATGATCCCGAGGATGATCGAGGCGCGCATGAACGCGCGGATTGCCGAGTACAGCAGCATCAGGCCGATGATCACGGCCAGGATGCTGATCAGCGAGGTGTCCGTGCCCAGGGTGCGCGCCAGGCCATCGATGAAATTGCCACCGGCATTGGCCAGCAGGTTGAACAGCCCGCTCAATGCGTCGACGATGAAGCGGATCAACGACCCCAGCGCCTGGCCCAGCCACTCGAAAAAACCTTCTACATGCATAGTTGCTTCCTGATGAACGAATCGGCGATGTTGCCGTTCCCAAGCCTTTGGCCATCACCTGGCCAGGTCGGTTCCCGATGCCAAGCTTAACGCGGCCGCGTACCCGTGCGGGCAGGCTGTTGCGCGCCACGGTAATCGGCATGCTGGTGCTGTTCGGCCTGTTGTGGCTGGCCGACCGCCTCTGGCCGCTGCCCATGCCCGGCGACGACCTGGCCCGCGTGGTGCTGGCCGAGGACGGCACGCCGTTGTGGCGCTTTGCCGATGCCGATGGCGTGTGGCGCTACCCGGTCAGCCCCGACGAGGTTTCGCCGCTGTATCTGCAGGCGCTGCTGACCTACGAGGACCGCTGGTTCTACAGTCACCCTGGGGTCAACCCGTTGGCCCTGGCCCGCGCTGCCTGGCTGAACCTGCGTGGCGGGCGTGTGGTGTCGGGTGGCAGCACGCTGTCGATGCAGGTCGCGCGCCTGCTCGACCCGCATGAACGCACCCTGGCCGGCAAACTGCGCCAGCTGTGGCGCACGGCGCAGCTGGAATGGCATTTGTCCAAGCGCGAAATCCTGCAGATCTACCTGGACCGCGCGCCCTTCGGCGGCACCCTGCAGGGCGTGGCGGCCGCCAGTTGGGCATACCTGGGCAAGTCGCCCATGCACCTGACCCCGGCCGAAGCGGCGCTGCTGGCCGTGCTGCCCCAGGCGCCCAGCCGCCTGCGCCCGGACCGCCACCCCGAGCGTGCCCAGCGCGCCCGGGACAAGGTGCTGCAACGCCTGGCCGAATACCAGGTGTGGCCGGCCCAGCAAATCCGTGAGGCAGGCGAAGAACCGCTGGTGCTGGCGCCACGTCAGGAACCGGCCCTGGCGCCGCTGCTGGCCCGGCGCCTGAACAGCGCCGACAGCCCGCCGCTGATCCGCACCACGCTCGACGCCGCGCTGCAGCGGCGCCTCGAAGACCTGCTGCTGGGCTGGCGCGCGCGGCTGCCGGAGCGCACCTCCGCCGCCATCCTGGTGGTCGAGGCGCAAACCATGGCGGTGCGTGCCTACCTGGGCTCGATCGACCTGGCCGACGAGCGCCGCTTCGGGCATGTCGACATGGTGCGTTCGCTGCGCTCGCCCGGCTCCACCCTCAAGCCGTTCCTCTACGGCATGGCGCTGGACGATGGCCTGATCCATTCCGAATCGCTGTTGCAGGATGTGCCGCGCCGTTATGGCGACTACCGCCCCGGCAATTTCTCCATGGGCTTCAGCGGGCCGGTGTCGGCCAGCTCGGCGCTGGCCCTGTCACTCAACCTGCCGGCCGTGCAGTTGCTGGAGGCCTACGGCCCGAAACGCTTTGCCGCGCAACTGCGCATGGCGGGCATGCCGCTGATACTGCCGCCCCTGGCCGAACCCAACCTGTCGTTGATCCTGGGTGGCGCGGGCAGCCGCCTGGAGGACCTGGTGGGTGGCTACGCGGCTTTGGCGCGGGGTGGCAACAGTGCGCGGGTACGCCTGCAACCACAGGATCCGTTGCTGGAACGGCGCCTGCTGTCACCAGGCGCTGCGTGGATCATCCGGCGCATCCTCAGCGGCCAGGCGCGCCCCGACCGCGACCCGCATGCTGAGCTGGTACAACGCCCGCAACTGGCCTGGAAAACCGGCACCAGCTACGGCTTTCGCGATGCCTGGTCGATCGGCGTGGGCCCGCGCTACCTGATCGGCGTATGGATCGGCCGCCCCGACGGCACACCGGTACCCGGCCAATTCGGGCTGGCTTCGGCGGCGCCGCTGATGCTGCAGGTGCACGACCTGCTGAGCAACCGTGACAGCCAGCGTGGCATCGGCGTGCCGGTGGAGCGGGTGCCGGCCAATGTCGGCGTGGCGGCGATCTGTTGGCCGCTGGGCCAGCCGATGAACAAACAGGACCGCAACTGCCGGCGTCAGCGTTTCGCCTGGACCCTGGACGGCACTACCCCGCCAACCCTGCAGGCCGCCGACCAGCCACTCGGCCTGGGGCTGCGCGAAAGCGTATGGGTCAACGACCAGGGGCTTCGCGTCGATGGCAGTTGCCCGGGCGCCAAGGCCCGCGACATCGCCCTATGGCCCGCCCCGCTGGAGCCTTGGCTGCCACGCGTGGAGCGGCGTGCGGCGCGCCTGCCGGCCATCGACCCGGCCTGCCCGCCGCAGGTGCCGGCCAGCGCGCCACCGCTTTCGATCGTGGGCGTGCGCCCGGGCGACAACCTGCGCCGCCCGGCCACCAGCAGCGAACCGTTGCAACTGTATGTGTCGGCGCTGGGTGGCGGCGGGCGGCGCTGGTGGTTCCTCAACGGCCAGCCATTGGGCGAAACCCAGGGGCAGGACAGCCTGCTGGTGCGCTTCCAACAGGTAGGCCAGGCGGAAATCAGCGCGCTGGATGAAAGCGGCGAGACGGCGCGCGTGGCGTTCCAGGTCAGCGAGTAGCCGTTCGACGAGGGTCGAGGCAGCACCTACGCTTGCAAGTAACGGGTGTGACCGGCTGGCGCCCCTGATGCCTGTCAGTCAAGCAATTTGGGGCCGCTTTGCGGCCCTTCGCGGGCACGCCCGCTCCCACAGTTCAGGAAAGCGCGATCTCGGTGGGAGCGGGCGCGCCCGCGAAGGGCTGCAACGCAGCCCCAGGGAACATGGAGCGCCCTATGCGTCCTCTGGCCGTGCCCCTGTTGTTGCTGCCTTGGGCGCTTGCGGCCCATGCCGAACCGTTGCCGGGCTTTCTCGACAGCCATGAGTACGAACGTCGCCTGCCCGGCGCCAACCTGCCGATAGACGCCTACCGCCCGGTCAGCGCTCACCTGCAGCTGGCCGGGGCGGATGGCGACAGCCCCGCGTGGGCGCCTGCGAATACCCCGCTTGTGCTGCATAAAGTGCGCTTCGAAGGCGGCACGGTGTTCCCCTTGAGCGACCTGCGCGAACACTACCAACCGCTGATCGGGCGCCAGACCACGTTGGGCGAGCTGCAGCAGTACACCGCGCGGCTGACCCAGCGCTATCGGCAGGAAGGCTACCTGTTGTCGTACGCCTACCTGCCGCCGCAGGAAGTGGCCGATGGCCGGGTCAATGTGGTGCTGGTCGAAGGTTATATCCGTGATTACCGCGTGGACGGCGATATCGGCCCGGCCGGCGCCTATCTGCACCAGCTGCTGGAGCGGCTTGCCACCGAGCGCCCGCTGACCCGGGAAACGCTGGAGCGCTACTTGGGCCTGGCCGAGCGCCTGCCGGGGGTGACGATAGAGCCGCAGCTGGCTGTGGCGCAAACCGCTGATGGTGCTGCGCGGTTGACCGTGCATGCGCAGCGCAAGCCGTTCAGCGCTGCTGTTACCGTGGCTGATGGCAACCGCGACGATGCGCAGGCGCTGCTGACGGCAACCAGCCACGCCCAGACCCGCTTTGCCGAACAGATCGAGGCCAGCCTGTTGCTGCCACCGGGAGATGACCAGGTGCATTACCAGCGCCTGGCCTACAGCCAGTACCTGGACGCGGGCGGCAGCCAGCTGCTGCTGTCGGCTTCGCGCTACCGCAGCGAGCCCGGCACGCGGATTCGTCTGGACGATGGCCGTGACATCATCCGCAAGCGCGACAGCGATCGCTATGCGATCGGCCTGCGCCAGCCGGTGATCGTCAGGCCGGATGAATGGATGGTGGTGCAGGGGCAGGTGTATTCGGTCAGTGAGCACTTCGAGGACCGGGTGGATGGGTTGCCATCGGCACGGGACTACGACACCTACGTGCGTGCGCTGTCATTCGAGGGCGACTGGCGCAAGGTGGAAGAGGGCCGTTTGCGTATCGTCAGCGCCGGGGTCTATCAAGGCCTGGATTACCTGGGGGCACGCAGCGATGCCGACTACGATCTGGATTTTCTGCGGTTGCGGCTTTCCGGCTTGCAGAGCGACAGGTTGCTCGGTAACTGGCAGGGGGTGGTGTCCGGGGCGCTGTACTGGAGTGATGACCGCTTGCCCGACAGCGAGCGTGCGGGGTTTGGCGGGCAGAATTTCGGCCGTGGCTACCCGCGCGACCAGGCGGACGGGGACAAGGGCTGGGGTGTGGCTTACGAGGTGAATTACAGCATGCACGCCAACTGGCTGGCGTTGGTGCAGCCCTATGTGGTGGTTGATACGGCGCAGGCCTGGCATAACCGGGGGCCTGTGGAGGATGCCCACCTGGCTTCGGCGGCGCTTGGTGTGCGGTTGGGCGATGGGCGCTTGTTCAATGTGGCGCTGGAGCTGGCCAAGCCTTTGGCGGATGTGGCATTGGACAGCCTGGACCGCGGGCCTCGGCTGACTTTGACGCTTGGCGTTCAAATGTAAGGGGGCGCGCTGCGCCCCAATCGCGACACAAGGCCGCTCCCACAAGTCCACCGCCATCCTGAAGGTTGTGAAGTCCCTATGGGAGCGGCCTTGTGTCGCGATTGGGCTGCGAAGCAGCCCCCGGGAATCAAATACTCAATGGGTAGTAAACCGCTGATGCACCGGCGACGAGCTGGGTGTCAGTGCCAGGGCCAGCTGGGTGCGGTTGTGCATGTGGGTCAGGCGCAGCACCTGCGACACATACAGCTTCACGGTGTTCTCGGTAATGCCCAGCTCACAGGCGATCTGGTAGTTGGTCTTGCCCTTGCCCACCAGGCGGGCCACCTCCAGCTGGCGTGGCGACAGCTTCTCGAACGCCGCTGGCAGCTCGCTTTCGCTTTCTTCCACATCCGTGGCACGTCGATGAGTACCCTGGCCCCGGGCCTTTTCCAAATCCTGGTAGAGCTCGTCAATCGATTCGGCCAGATCCTGCAGGCGCTGATTCAATCCGCCGAGGTCGTGGAAGTTGCGCTGGCGTTCCAGCAATGCCTCTTCCTGCCGACGTACGCCTTCAAGCAGTTCATCGAGCTCCACCGGCTTCTGGTAGTAATCGGCAAAGCCTTCGCGCAGCGCGCGGATCACGTCCTGTTTCTCGGCACGCCCGGTCAACATGATGGCTTCGAACATGCGCTGGCTACCGTCGATCTGCTTCAAGGCGCGCATCAGTTCGATGCCGTCCCGTTCCGGCATGTGCAGGTCACAGATGAGCAGACCGATGGCCGGGTCTGCCATATAGCGCTCGATGGCTTCGTCAGTTGAATGGGCCGGTACGCAGACATAGCCCTTGGTCTCGAGGAATTCACAAAGTTGTTCGACAATGACCGGCTGGTCATCCACTACCAAAACCTTCAGTTCAGTCACTTGTCTGGACACGATCCACTCCCTGTTCGTATGCGGCCCTGCTCCCGGGGCCAGACGCTCTGGCAGCTTAAAAATAGTCGCACCAAGCGCATATGTACAAGATTTGTACAAGGCATCGGACCACAGGCAAGCTCATTGGATCCATACCGCTGTCAAAAGAAAGCCGGCCAGCACATAGGGGACGAACGCCTGCTTGTCACCCATTTCCTCGGTCAGGGCCTGCAAACGCTTTTTCACCTTTGGGTTGAGCAAGGTCCACAGGCGCCGGCGGGTGAGCAGCCACAGCAGCACGCTGACACCGGCGCCGATGAAGGTACCAAGTACGTATTGCGGGCTGGTGGCCAAGGCCAGTGCGCCCATCAGCTTGACGTCATCGGCGCCGAAACGGCCGAGCATGTAGCCGGGCAGGGTCAGCAGCATGACGATGGCCAGCGCCCAGCCGGCATCGCTGGCATCGGCGCCGATCCAGCTGTGGCCGGTGGCGAACAGCCAGGCCAGGGCGCAGGTAGCCACGCCAAGGGTGAGCATGTTGGATATCTGGCGTTGACGCACGTCCTGTTCGGAGCACAAGGCAAGCCACAGCAGGAGAACAATGCTTTGCATTGGCAGGTCGCCTTTCCCAAATGTTGAACACATCTACCCGGTCAGTCAGGTTTCCTTAAGTGAAGATAGACGGGAACCTGCGGGGAGTGGAGCGGGAGAGGGAAAAAGGCGTGGCCGGGATGGATTTTGTCGCTGTTGAAACAGGCCTCGCAGGCGACCCTTGTGGGAGCGGGTTCACCCGCGAACACCGGCAAAGCCGGTGCCATGCACCGCGTTGTTTTCTTCGCGGGTAAACCCGCTCCCACAGGGGCTGCGGCGCTTGCATAACCGCGTTCGGTGTTACTTCCTGCTCCCCGGCGGGTAGTTGGCCAACACCTTGGTCACGGTGTTCTGGATCGCGCTGTTGCGTTCCTCGGGGCTTGGCGGGTAGTTGTTCATGATCTGCTCGGCACTGCCGCGCCACACCAGCTTGCTGTCACGCCCATCGAACAGGTCGATCTGGATGGTGGCGACCTTGTAGTCGACGCTGCGGGTTTCGTTGTACATCGGCCCACCCCAGTAGCCGCCCCAGTAGCCCCCCCAGCCACCGCCGTAGTTGGTGGTGATCTGTTGCTGGCGCTGCTCGACGATCAGGTACGCGCGCACTGTCAGGTCTGGCCGCGCGCCACTTTGCACCGGGCGCAGGCCGCGCTGGTCGAGTTGGTTTGCGACTGCCTGGCGAATGCGCTGCTCGGTCAGGTCGCTCTTGATTCGTGGGTCGTCCGGGCGGTACTGCAGGCCCGGTTCCTGCCATGCCCAGCTGCGGTAGGCGGCAAAGTCACGGCTGGCATCGAAATCCTGCTGGACGTTATTGCTGGAGCAGGCGGCGAGCAATAACGCGAATGACAGTAGAACGAGACGGCGCAACATGATGGTTCTCCGTTAGACGTTAACTGGGAGGATAGCCGCTGAGCGCCTTGTGCACAGAATCGCGCAGGGCGCTTTCGCGTTCACGCGGCGAGTCCTTGTCGCTGCCGCTTTCGGCGCTGGCACTCCATACCGGCTGGCCGCTGCGGGCGTCGTACAGGTCGATACGCACCACCATCACTTGCACCTCATAGGTGCGCACGATGGGCACGCTGGCATAGCCACCATAGCCATGGCGGTAGCCGCCATAACCGACACTACCGTAGGGGTACGGGCCGTAGTAAGGGTCGTAGGCATCGTAGTCACGTACCTGGCGCAAGCGCTTTTCCAGGCGTATGTCGGCGCTGACCAGCAAGTCGCCGGGGCCGCCCCGGGCGGGGCGCAGGCCATGCTGGTCCAGCGCGCCGCTGACGGCATCGGCCAGTTGCCCCGGGTCGGTATCGACCGAGCCACTGGGCAACTGGCCGTCGCGCCAACTCCAGCTACGGTAGTGCCCGTAATCACGGGCCGGTGTCGGGTAGGCACTGGCATCGAAGGTGCTGGCCGCCTGGGCAGGCGCCGGTGGTAACGGGCGGCTGCTGGCCACATAGGGGTTGCTGCCCTGGCAGCCAGCCAGGGCAAGCGGCAGCACGGCCAGGCACAACAGACGGTACGGCATGTATTCCTCCCGGCGGGCAGGTCAGCGGGGGCGGCAGACCCAGTGCAGGTAGCGGCCGAGCCCGGCGAAGCTGGGGTGTCGACGGTAGGCCAGTTCCATTTCCAGCAGGTCGAGCAGCTCGGCCTTGCCTTGGAATTCCTTGGGCATGTAGTCGTGGAACACCCGCACGCCACTTTCGCTTTCAACCTGCCACATAGGATCAAGTTGCGCCCTGAGTTCGCGTGGATCAAGCGGTTTTTGCGGGGTCAGGCTCTGCTTTTCACCTTCCAGCCGGTTGCTGCGCAACTTGCGGAAATGGCCCTTGAGCAGGTTGCGATAGACCAGGGCGTCGCGGTTGTAGAAGGCCAGCGACAGCCACCCGGAAGGGGCCGTGAGCTGGTGCAGCACCGGCAGGATGCTTTCGGGTTCGGCCAGCCATTCGAGCACGGCGTGGCACAGCACCAGGTCGTAGGGTTCGGTCAGCTGGCCGAGCAGGTCTTGCCAGGGGGCCTGGATGAAGGTGGCCGGTTGGCCGGCTTCGGCAAAGCGCGCCCGTGCGCCGTCGAGCATCGGCGCGGCGGGTTCGGCCAGGGTCAGCTGGTGGCCGCGCTGGGCCAGCCACAAGGCCATGTGACCCAACCCGGCACCGATGTCGAGGATGCGCAGCGGGCGGTCAGGCAGGGCTTCGGCCAGGTCGGCCTGCAGCACGGCCAGGCGGATGGCGCCCTTGGCGCCGCCGTAGATCTTCTCGGCAAAGCGGGTGGCCAGCTCATCGAAGTGACGGTCGTTCATCGGGCGAAGCGCCTCTCGCTGTCGGCCAGCTTGGCTCGCACCACCTGGTCCATGTCCAGGCCCAGTTCGCTGCACAGCAGCAACAGGTACAGCACCACATCGCCGATTTCCTGGCCGGCATGGGCCAGCTTGTCGGCGGGCAGCTGGCGCGATTGGTCTTCGCTCAGCCACTGGAAGATTTCCACCAGCTCGGCCATTTCGACGCTGGCGGCCATGGCCAGGTTCTTCGGGCTGTGGAAGCCGCGCCAGTCATTGTTGTCGCGGATCTGGTGCAGGCGTTGGGTGAGTTCTTGCAGGTTCATCGGGGGTCTCCTAATGCTGCATAGCTTCTGCGCAGGCCCGATGCAAAGCAAGGGGGCCGCTATGCGGCCCATCGCGACGCAAGGCCGCTCCCACAGGAGGTCACCGGCATCAAACCGAACGCGGTACCTGTGGGAGCGGCCTTGTGTCGCGAAAAGGCTGCGAAGCAGCCTTACGATTTAAAGCCGGTCCCAGCGCCCGACCATATGCAGAACCCCTCCATGCCCATCCAGCCGCAGCTCTCCCGCAGCCCCCGCCTCACTGGCACCGAGCACCACCTCCGACGGCAACCGCACCGGTTTGCGGAAATCCACCTCGAAGGCATAGCCACTGTACGGCAGGTGCCCGCGCAGTGCCGCCAGGGCCATGGCCTTGCTCCACATGCCATGGGCAATGGCCGTGGGGAAGCCGAACAGCCGCGCACTGGCTGCGCTGAGGTGGATCGGGTTGTAGTCCCCGCAGACCTTGGCATAACGCCGGCCGATATCGCTGTCGGCGTACCAGCGGGCCGCCTCTGGCAACGCTTGCGGTTCGTCCTCGGCAGGCTCATCTGCCTCGCTTTCCAGCTTCAACCCGCGCACCAGCATGCGGCTGGTCTCGCGCCAGAGCAGGCCGATGCCGTCTTCGGCTTCGGTGACCAGGTCGAAGGTGCCGCCCTTGGCATGCGCTTGCAGATTGCCTGCATGCACCGCAAAGCGCAGCCCTTCGATACCGCCCAGTGGGCGCAGCACCTCGATGCGGTTGTGCAGGTGCACCAGGCCGAGCAGCGGGAAGGGGAAGTTTGGCGCGGTCATCAACTGCAACTGCAGCGTGAACGCCATGACATGTGGATAAGTACCCGGCAGGCGGCCATCGTCGGTGAAGTGGCACAAGCGTCGATAGGCGGCCAGGTTGCCCGGCTGGACGCGGATGAAACAGCGCAGGCCGTCGTCCGGCAGCTGGTCGCCGCTGATGGTGCGCTTGCTGGCCGCGCGCAGGTACAGGCTGGCGCGCGAAGCCGGGCTGTGCAGGTCGTGCCAGTGTCGGCTCATGCTCAGGCCCCCATCAAGGCTTGGCCGCATACCCGCAGCACCTGGCCGTTGACTGCACCGGAGCCCGGCTGGCTGAGCCAGGCGATGGCTTCGGCGACATCCTGCGGGCGGCCGCCCTGACCAAGCGAACTCAAGCGTCGCCCGGCCTCGCGCAGGCCCATGGGCATGGCGGCGGTCATGTGGGTTTCGATGAAGCCGGGGGCCACGGCATTGATGCTGCCGCCTTGCTCGGCGAGCCTGGGCGCCCAGGCCTGGGCCAGGCCGATCAGCCCGGCCTTGCTCGCGGCATAGTTGGCCTGCCCGCGGTTGCCGGCGATGCCGCTGACCGAGGCCAGCAGGGTGATGCGCGCGTTTTCACCCAGGGCGCCGTTGTCATACAGCGCCTGTGTCAGCACCTGCGGTGCCTTGAGGTTGACCGCCAGCACCGCGTCCCAGTATTCCGGGGTCATGTTGGCCAGGGTCTTGTCACGGGTGATACCGGCGTTGTGCACCACGATGTCGATGCCGTCGGGCAGGGCCGCAAGCAGTTGCGTTGCCGCGTCGCCGGCGCAGATGTCCAGGGGCAGCGCCTTGCCGCCCAGGCGCGCGGCCAGGGCGTCGAGGTCCTGGCTGGCTTGCGGCACATCCAGCAGCAGTACGTCGGCACCGTCCCGGGCCAGGGTTTCGGCAATGGCGGCACCGATGCCGCGCGCGGCACCGGTTACCAGGGCGCGGCGCCCAGCCAGCGGCCGGGTCCAGTCCTCGACCTGGCTGGCGCAGGCATGCAGGCGCAGCACCTGGCCGGAGATGAAGGCGCTTTTGGGCGAGAGGAAGAAGCGCAGGGCACCTTCCAGCTGGTCTTCCGCGCCGGGGCCGACATACAGCAACTGCGCGGTCGCACCGTTGCGCAGTTCCTTGGCCAGCGAGCGGTTGAAGCCTTCCAGGGCCCGTTGGGCAATGCTGGCCAACGGGTCGTCGAGGCTTTCTGGCGCGCGGCCCAGCACCACCACATGGGCGCACGGCGCCAGGCTGCGCAGCAGTGGCTGGAAAAATTCGCGCAACTGCTTCAGCGCGTCGCTGTCGGACAGGTGACTGGCATCGAATACCACGGCCTTGATCTTCGGCCCCAGGCCAGCCACCCACGCTTCGGCCTGGAGGTTGTCGGTATTGAAGCTGTAAAGCGTGTCGGTCAGGCGCGGGGCAATGGCTTCGACCTGGCTCGCCAGTGGCCCGCCACCCAGTACCAGGGCACCTTCGACCGGGCGCAGGCGGCCGGCCTGCCAGCGCTCCAGCGGCGCCGGGCGTGGCAGGCCAAGGGCATCCACAAGACGGCGGCCGAGGTTGGAGTTGGCAAAGCCGAGGTAGCGATCGCTCATGAGTGGGTCTCCCGGAAGGCAAGCTTGAAAGTGTGGACCAACTTTGTGGCAAGGTCGTTCGAATGCGGTAAAAACACCTAGGCTGTACGGATCAAATTGTTTCAGGAGGAACAAGCGCATGCGTTCACCTCGCCGGGTCGCGATCCTGGGCGGCAACCGAATCCCCTTCGCCCGCTCCAATGGCGCCTACGCCACGGCCAGCAACCAGGCGATGCTCACCGTCGCCCTCGAAGGGCTGATCGAACGCTACCGCTTGCATGGGTTGCGCATGGGGGAAGTGGTGGCCGGTGCGGTGCTCAAGCACTCGCGTGATATGAACCTGACCCGTGAGTGTGTGCTGGGCTCGCGGCTGTCGCCGCAGACGCCGGCCTACGACATCCAGCAAGCCTGCGGCACCGGGCTGGAGGCGGCGCTGCTGGTGGCCAACAAGATTGCCCTGGGGCAGATCGACTGCGGCATTGCCGGCGGCGTGGACACCACCTCCGATGCGCCGATTGCGGTCAACGAAGGCCTGCGCCACATCTTGCTGCAGGCCAACCGCGGCAAAAGCCTGGGCGAGCGGCTCAAGCCATTCCTCAAGCTGCGCCCTCACCACCTGAAACCCGAATTGCCGCGCAACGGCGAGCCGCGCACCGGGTTGTCGATGGGCGAGCATTGCGAACGCATGGCCCAGGCCTGGCGCATTGGCCGTGCCGAACAGGACGAGCTGGCGCTGCTCAGCCACCAGGCGCTGGCTGCCGCGTACGCCGAAGGTTGGCAGGATGACCTGCTGACGCCGTTTTTGTCGTTGACCCGTGATAACAACCTGCGCCCCGACCTGACCCTGGAGCAACTGGCCAGGCTCAAGCCGGCCTTCGATCGCAGCGGGCAGGGCACGCTGACGGCGGGCAATTCCACACCGCTGACCGATGGTGCTTCGCTGGTGTTGCTGGGCAGCGAGGAATGGGCCGAGCGGCAGGGGCTGTCGGTGCTGGCCTATCTGGTCGATGGCGAAACTGCTGCGGTGGATTTTGTCACTGGTCGCGAAGGCTTGCTGATGGCGCCGGTGTATGCGGTGCCGCGGCTGCTGGCGCGCAATGGCCTGACGCTGCAGGACTTTGACTATTACGAGATTCACGAAGCCTTTGCTGCCCAGGTGCTGTGCACGCTCAAGGCCTGGGAAGATGCCGATTATTGCCGTGAGCGGTTGGGGCTGGATGCGCCGCTCGGGGCGATCGACCGCAGCAAGCTCAACGTCAAGGGCAGTTCGCTGGCGGCCGGGCACCCGTTTGCCGCGACCGGGGGGCGGATATTGGCCAATCTGGCCAAGTTGCTGGCGAGGGCGGGGAAGGGGCGGGGGTTGATTTCGATCTGTGCAGCGGGTGGGCAGGGGGTGACCGTCATCGTCGAGCGGTGAGCACCCGGAAAATTGCATTGCCTTCTTCGCGGGCTTGCCCGCTCCCACAGGTACAGCACAGCCTTCAGACGCAGTGATTTACCTGTGGGAGCGGGCAAGCCCGCGAAGAAGGCCGCACAGATGTCACAGTCATCCCCGCTCAGCTGTTAGGCTTGTCTGGTCAGAACTACAAGAAACCGCCATGCCGATCATCGGACACCCCCGCGCCATCCCGGCGCTGGACCACCTGCCCAGGCCACTCTATGCCCGTGCCGAAAGCCTCGGTGCCGGCTCCTGGACCACCCGCCACCAGCACGACTGGGTGCAGTTCTCCTACGCCATCAGCGGCGTCCTCGGGGTGTATACCCACGAAGGCAGCTACTTCGCGCCGCCCCAGTGGGGCGTGTGGATACCAGCCGATGCCGAACACGAAGTGGTCACCTCGATGCAGGCCGAAATGCGCAGCCTTTACGTGCGCCGGGATGCCTGCCCGTGGGCACCGGAGCAATGCCGGGTACTGGAAGTGACCCCGCTGGCGCGCGAACTGATCAAGCAGTTCTGCCTGTTCCCGGCAGACTACCCGGAGGGTGACAGCGCCGAGGCGCGGCTGGTGGCGGTGCTGCTCGACCAGTTGCGCATGCTGCCCGAGGTCGGTTTTTCGCTGCCACTGCCACGGCACCCGAGGTTGCTGGCGCTGTGCAATGGTCTGATCGCTGCACCGGACCAGTCGCAGACCTTGCAGCAGTGGGCGCGAGAGCTGGGGTGCTCGGAGAAGACGCTGATGCGGCTGTTCCAGCGGGAGACGGGCTTGAGTTTTCGCAACTGGCGGCAGCGTATGCGGCTGTTGTCATCGCTGGCGTTGCTGGAGGCGGGGGAGAGTGTGACCGAGGCGGCGTTGGGGTGTGGGTATGACTCCACCTCGGCTTACATTGCGGCGTTCAAGCAATTGTTCGGCGCGACGCCGGGGGAATTGAGGCTTTAGGCAATCAGGCATTGTTTGCCTGCACCGGCCCTATCGTCGGCAAGCCAGCTCCCACAGGATGCCACTGCACTCAGGGCCTGTGCAGTACCTGTGGGAGCCGGCTTGCCGGCGATAAGGCCGGCGCAGGCAACACATCAGGTACGGAACCTGCGCACCAGCGCATCCAGCTCATTGGACAACCCGGCCAGGCTCTCCGAATCCATCCGCGCCGCCTGGGCCAGTTCGGCCACCAGTTGCGCATCGCCGTGAATCTGGCTGATGTGCCGGTTGATGTCCTCGGCCACCTGGTGCTGTTCCTCGGCCGCCGTGGCGATCTGTGTGTTCATGTCGCGGATCACATCCACCGACTCGCGGATCTGCCCGAAGCTGTCACGGGCCAGGCCGATGCGGCTCACCGACTGCTGCGAAACCTCCAGGCTGGCGTGCATCTGTGCAGCCACTTCGGCAGTGCGGCTGGCCAGGTTGCCCAGCAGGCCGTCGATCTCGGCGGTGGAGTCGGCAGTGCGCTTGGCCAGCGCCCGCACCTCGTCGGCAACCACGGCAAAGCCACGGCCCTGCTCGCCGGCACGGGCCGCTTCGATGGCGGCGTTGAGCGCCAGCAGGTTGGTCTGTTCGGCAATCGAGCGGATGGTGCCGAGGATCGACTGGATGGCGTTGCTGTCACGCTCCAGCTGCTGGATCGACTGCGCCGACTGCTCGATCTCCTGGCTCAGGCGGTCGACGCTATGTACCGCGGCATCGATCTGCTGCTGGCCTTCGCGGGCCTGTTGCTGGCCACTGTCGGCCGACTGCGCCGCCTGGCTGCAGGAGCGTGCCACTTCGTTGGCAGTGGCGACCATTTCGTGGAAGGCGGTAGAGACCATGTCCACCGCTTCGCGCTGGCGGCCTGCGGCTTCGGCCATGTCGCTGGAAACGCGGGTCGAGCTGCTGGAGGTGCTGAGGATCTTGCTGGCGGCAGCACCGATGTGCTGGATCAGGCTGCGAATGGCGCCGAGGAACTGGTTGAACCAGCTGGCCAGTTGCGCGGTTTCGTCGCGGCCACGGATTTCCAGGTTGCGGGTCAGGTCGCCCTCGCCCTGGGCGATATCTTCCAGGCCGCTGGTGACGCTGTTGATCGGGCGCACGATCAGCTTGGCGAAGGTGGCACCGACCACGGCGAACAACGCAGCCAGTACCAGGGCCACCACGCCGATCAACCAGGTCAGACGGGTGGTGGTCTGCATCACTTCACTTTGTTCGATCAGGCCGATCAAGGTCCAGCCCAGCTGTTCGTCCGGGTAGATGTTGGCCATGTAGCGCACGCCATTCAGCTCCACTTCGGCCAGCCCCTTGCCGTGCTTGGCCAGCTCGGCGTAGCCGTCGCCAAAGCTCGCCAGTTGCTTGAAGTTATGCTTGGCGTCACGAGGGTCGACCAGTACGTTGCCGTTGTTTTCCACCAGTAGCACGTAGCCGCTTTCGCCCAGCTTGATCTGCTGGACGATCTCGGTGAGGCCTTTGAGCGAGACATCGACGTTGACCACGCCGCCGGGGTTGCCCAGTTGGTTGGCTACGGTGCGCACGGTGCTGACCAGCACGGCGTCGTCGGCAGCCCAGTAGTAGGCGCCGGTACGCAAGGTCTTGCCAGGGTTGGCCATGGCCAATTGGTACCAGGGGCGGGTGCGTGGGTCGTAATTGACGAACTTCTGCCCGGCCGGCCAGCCGACGTAACCACCGTCATTCACCCCGTAGGACAGGTACGCATAGCTGGGATGCGTGGTGGCCAGGCGGGTCATGAACTCCAGCAGCTTGCTGGCCTGCTCGCCCAGTTCGTAGGACGGGGTTGCGCTCATGTACTTGTTCAGCTCGCTGCCCGTGGCGGCAACCATTGGCTGGGAAGCCATGTACTCGACGTTCTGGTTGATGCCCTGGAAGAAGATGTTCATCGCGTTGCTGACCTGGCGGATTTCCCGGCTGCTGCCATCGAGGAATCCGTCGCGGGCTTCGCCACGCAGGTTGAGGACCACCAGGGTGGCCACAAGGACGATGGGCAAGCCGGCGATGACCGCGAATGCCCAGGTCAGTTTCTGTTTGATGCTCATCGACGCTCCCGGATTTTTTATTTTCGATACACGAGGCAGGTAACAATTGCATCGGCAGCATCCGGGTTTAATGTAGGGAAACGCCCGTATTTATTGGATAAAGTCGCAGTTGGTGACTATTCGGTCGTGTTTGGACGTATATGGCATACCAAAGGGTTGCGGGGTGGCTCAGTGACAGCAGCCGCCCGCAGCGCCATTGGCCAGGTCCTTGAGGATCGGGCAGTCCGGGCGCTCGTCTCCCTGGCAGTGCGAGACCAGTTCGCCGAGGGTGTCGCGCAGGCTCACCAGCTCTTCGATGCGCCGGTTCAGTTCAGCGATGTGCTGCGTGGCCAGCGCTTTCACATCGGCGCTGGCGCGCTGGCGGTCCTGCCACAAGGTCAGCAGCTTGCCGACTTCTTCGAGGGAAAAGCCCAGGTCGCGGGAGCGCTTGATGAAGGCCAGGCTGTGCAAGTCTTCCGCCTGGTACAGGCGGTAGCCACTGTCGCTGCGCGTGGCGGGCTTGAGCAGGCCGATGGACTCGTAGTAACGGATCATCTTGGTGCTGAGCCCGCTGCGGCGGGCGGCCTGGCCGATGTTCATGGCGCCTCCTGGGTGTTGCTGGTGGGTTTCCACGCCTTGAGCCACAGCGCGTTGCTCACCACGCTGACGCTGGACAGGGCCATGGCGGCGCCGGCCAGTACCGGGTTGAGGTAACCCAGCGCGGCCAGCGGGATGCCGATCAGGTTATAGATGAACGCCCAGAACAGGTTCTGGCGGATTTTGGCGTAGGTCTTGCGGCTGATTTCCAGGGCGGCCGGCACCAGGCGCGGGTCGCCACGCATCAGGGTGATGCCGGCGGCCTGCATGGCCACGTCGGTACCGCCACCCATGGCAATGCCGATATCGGCGGCGGCCAGCGCCGGCGCATCGTTGATGCCATCGCCAACCATGGCGACCACGCCATCCTGCTTGAGCGCGGCCACGGTCGCGGCCTTGTCGGCCGGCAGCACTTCGGCATGCACATCGTCGATGCCCAGGGCATCGGCCACCACTTTGGCGCTGCCGCGGTTGTCGCCGGTCAGCAGGTGGCTGCTGATGTGTTGCGCGTGCAGGGTATCGATCGCCTGCGCGGCGCCGGGCTTGAGGCTGTCACCAAAGGCGAACAGGCCCAGCACACGGGGTTGCGTGCCGCGTTCGATCAGCCACGACAGGGTGCGCCCCTCGGCTTCCCAGGCCTGGGCCTTGGCGGCCAGGTCACCGGGTTGCAGGGCGCTTTCGTCGAGCAGGCGGCGGTTGCCCAGGGCCAGCTCGCGGCCTTCCACGCGCCCGGCGATACCACGCCCGGTCAGCGACTGGCTGTCGGCAACGCCAGGCACGTCCAGGCCCTGTTCGGCACAGGCATCCAGTACCGCCTTGGCCAGCGGGTGTTCGCTGCCGCGCTGCAGGGCACCGGCCAGGCGGTGCAGGTCGGCGCTGCTGCCCACCTGCGCCTGGCTGTGGACAACGCGTGGGCTGCCGGAGGTGAGGGTGCCGGTCTTGTCGAACACCACGCGGTTGACCGCATGGGCGCGCTCCAGGGCTTCGGCGTCCTTGATCAGGATGCCATGGCGGGCGGCGACCCCGGTGCCGGCCATGATCGCTGCGGGTGTGGCCAGGCCAAGGGCGCAGGGGCAGGCGATGACCAGTACCGCGACGGCATTGATCAGCGCGGTTTCCAGTGGCGCGCCGGCCAGCCACCAACCGACCAGGGTGATCAGCGCCAGTACCAGCACGGCCGGGACGAATACCTGGCTGACCCGGTCTACCAGCTTCTGGATCGGTGCCTTGGCCGCCTGGGCGTCTTCCACCAGGCGGATGATGCGTGCCAGCACGGTTTCTGTGCCCAGTGCCTGGGTGCGTACCAGCAGCCGGCCTTCGCCGTTGATGGCGCCACCGGTGACGCTGTCGCCGGGCTGCTTGGGCACCGGCAGGCTCTCGCCGCTGATCAGGGCTTCATCGGCATGGCTGCTGCCGTCTTCCACCACGCCATCGACCGGGAAGCGCTCGCCGGGTTTGACCAGTACCAGGTCGCCTAGGCGCAGTTGGGCAATGGCCACGTCTTCTTCCCGGCCATCGACCAGGCGCACGGCCCGCTCCGGGCGCAGGGCCTCGAGGGCACGGATGGCGCTGGCGGTCTGGCGCTTGGCACGGCTTTCCAGGTACTTGCCCAGCAGCACCAGGGCAATCACCACGGCCGAGGCTTCGAAGTACAGGTGAGGGGCCATGCCGGCGGGGGCCTGCGCCCACTGGTACAGGCTCAGGCCGTAGCCGGCGCTGGTGCCCAGGGCCACCAGCAGGTCCATGTTGCCAGTCCCGGCGCGCACGGCTTTCCAGGCGGCCACGTAGAACCGCGCGCCGAGAATGAACTGTACCGGCGTGGCCAGCAGGAACTGCACCCACGCTGGCAACATCCAGTGCACGCCAAACGGCTGCACCAGCATTGGCACCACCAGCGGCAGGGCGAGCAGCAACGCTGCGCCGACCGCCAGGCGTTCGTTACGCAGGCGGTGCTGGGCAGCGTGCTGGTCGTCCCTGGCGGTTTGCGGCAGGCTGGCGCTGTAGCCGGCCTTTTGCACGGCGTCGATCAGCAGGTTGTCGTCGAGGGCCGCGAGCACTTCGAGGTGCGCGCGTTCGCTGGCCAGGTTGACGCTGACCTGTTCAACCCCCGGCAGCTTGCCGAGGGCGCGCTCTACGCGGCCGACGCAACTGGCGCAGGTCATGCCGCCAATCTGCAGTTCGACGGTGCGGGTGGGCACGCCGTAGCCGGCTTCGCGTACGGCATCGACCAGTGCGGGCAGGCTGTTGGCCGGGGCCTGGACCCGGGCCTGTTCGGTGGCGAGGTTGACGCTGACCTGTTCAGCGCCGGTGACCTTGCGCAGGGCGCGTTCGACCCGGCCAGCACAGCTGGCGCAGGTCATGCCGGAGATCGGCAGGTCGTATGTGGTGGATGCGGGCATGGCTCTCCTCCTTGGACAGGCCTCCAGCATCAACCTTGCCACGCAGGTAAGGTCAATAGCCCAGGCCGGCTCGCTTCAACTCCAGCCCATATTGCCCCATGGCGATGCGGTATTTGTTGATCTGGCCCGCCTGCAGGTTCAGTCGTGTGCTGCGTTGGTCCTCGACACCCGCTGCGCAGCCGGGCATTTGCCCGGGCAGCAGGCGCAGGCGCACGTCCACCGGGCCGGGCGGCAGGTTGAACGAGGTGGATTGCTCCTGGAACACGCGCCCGGAGAGCTGGTCGTTGAGGTAGATGCCGATTTCGCAACTGGTGGCCACTTCCAGGCGCTCCCGGGAAATGATCAGCACGCTGTAGTCCGAGTTGCCCTCGGCACTGGCCGGTGGCACTGCAGCCAGCGTGCTCAATAGCCCGACGACGCCCAATGCTGCCCTGAACATGAAGAATCTCCTGCTTGCCTGATCATCAAAGGCGCAGCTTGGCCGACGCGGGCGCTTATTTCCACTCCGCGTGTTAAAGGCAGGCCTTGACCTTGCCCCGATGGCAAGCTTGAGACTCGTGGAAAACCTGAAGGAGGTAACCCCCATGCAAGTGTTCAATGTACAAGGCATGACCTGCGGCCATTGCGTGAAAGCCGTGACCCGGGCGGTGCAGGAGCAGGATGCCGCGGCCAAGGTGGAGGTCGACCTGGCGGCCAGGCAGGTACGGGTGCAGAGCGAGTTGGCTCAGGAGCAGATCCTCACGGCCATTCGCGATGAGGGTTATCAGGCCGACGTAGCCTGATCAGGCTATGCGCTGAACCCTGTAGGAGCGGCCTTGTGTCGCGATGGGCCGCAAGGCCGCTCCTACAGGGGCCGCTCCAAGCTCTGTATTGTTGCAAATGTTTTCATGTCGATAGGGCCCACAGCAGGTAGAATCGAGCACTTGCTTAGCCTGCTATGGATTCCTGATGAACCTGCGAATGGTGCTCATCCTGGGCGCACTCAGTGCGTTCGGGCCCTTGGCGATCGACTTCTACCTGCCCGCCTTCCCGGCCATGGCGCAGGCGTTCGCCACCGATGAAAAACACGTCCAGGCCACCTTGGCCGCCTACTTCCTTGGCCTGTCCATCGGGCAACTGGCCTACGGGCCGGTGGCTGACCGCTTTGGCCGGCGCAAGCCGCTGATGTTCGGGGTGACCCTGTTCACCCTGGCGTCACTGGCCTGTGCCTATGCCCCCAACCTCGATACCCTGGTGCTGGCGCGTTTCGTCCAGGCATTGGGCGGTTGCGCCGGGATGGTGCTGTCGCGGGCCATCGTCAGTGACAAGTGCGACCCGGTGGCTTCGGCCAAGGTGTTCTCGCAACTGATGCTGGTCATGGGCCTGGCGCCGATCCTGGCACCGATGCTGGGCGGGGTGCTGGTGAACCTGGCCGGCTGGCAGTCGATCTTCCTGGCCCTGAGCCTGTTCAGTGCCGGCTGCCTGCTGGCGGTCAGCCTGGGCCTGCCGGAAAGCCTGCCCGAGCACATACCGCGGCAACCGCTGTCTGGCGCCTTGCGCCAGTACTTGCGCCTGCTCGCTGACCGGGTGTTCGTCGGCCATGCCCTGACCGGTGGTATCGCCATCGCCGGCATGTTTGCCTACATCGCCGGTTCACCCTTCGTGTTCATCAAGCTTTACGGCGTGCCGGCCGAGCATTACGGCTGGTTGTTCGGCACCAATGCCGCCGGCTTTATCCTGGTGGCGCAGGTGAATGCACGCTTGCTGGCCAAGCGCGGGCCGGCGTTCCTGCTGGCGCGTGCGGTGTGGTTGTACCTGGTTGCGGGCCTGGCGTTGCTGGGCGTGGCGGCACTGCGGCCAACACAACTGTGGCCACTGCTGGTACCGCTGTTCGTCTGCATCTCCAGCCTCGGCTGCATCATCCCCAACGCCTCTGCCTGTGCCATGAGCGGGCAGGGCGCGCGGGCTGGCAGTGCCTCGGCGCTGATGGGCTGCCTGCAGTTCAGCGTCGCCGCCGGCGCAGCGGCGTTGGTCGGGCTGCTGCATGATGGCAGTGCGGTGCCGATGGCGCTGGTGATCAGCCTGTGCGGGGCGCTGGTGGTCAGTGTCGCGCTGCTGACCCGACGCTTGCCGGCCAAGGCTCCCGCATAAGCGGGTGAGGTGCCTGCAGGCGGGTTTCCAACGTGGCGACGAAGGCACGCGCCTCGGCCTCGCTGCGGAAACTGACCACGTGTTGATCGAGCTGGACCTGCCAGGGGCAGGCGGGGTTTCGGCTCGACGCACTGACGACAATTTTCATCGCGGCATACCTCCAAAGGGGGGAGAGCGGATGAAGTGTAGCGCTGCACCTTCTGCCTGCCATGACCTGAATCAGTGTCCTGACTGACGGTCGGCAAGAATGTTTTCTACATGTTTTTTCCTGCTTGGGGTGCAATGCCCGCAAACACGTGGAACCTTCGCTTTGGCTTGCGCTACTTGTGGAAATTGGTTGTCGGCCGCGTCCGAAGTTGCATCCGGTGTTTTTTCCGCCCGTCGTTCTCGTGCTCCTGCCATGTGTGCCGGGCTGCTTGCCCGCGCGGTCCGGGCAGCTTTCACGCACTGTTTCACTGCTTGCCATGGGTAGGCATACCCAGTGGTTTTTTGCCGGTGGTGCCACTGCGCAACGCTGCCTGAATGGCGTTTTTTGCGGCTTATACTGGCGAACCAGGCCAGTGCCAGCGAGAGGCGCTTCCCTGCCAGGGGTGGCCATCGCATCCACACAGTGAACTTGCAGGGAGTTACAGGGACATGAACGCAGCCAGCAGTATCAGCCAGATTGCCAGCCTGATGGCCGACCCCAAGCGCAGTGCCATGTTGTGGGCATTGATCGATGGCACGCCGCGGCTGGCCAACGAGCTCGCGGTAATGACAGGCCTGACCTCGTCATCGGCCTGCGCTCACCTTTCGTTGTTGTCATCGGCCGGTTTGCTCCGGCATGAAGCACGGGGCCGCAAGCGCTACTTCCGGCTGGCCACCCCGCAAGTCGGGGCAGCGGTGGAGGCGCTGGCCAGTGTCCAGTTGGAGAGCGCCAGGGGGGAGCGGGCCAAGGCGCCGGTATCACCGCTGCCCATGTCGATACGCAGGGCACGTCGCTGTGGCGATCACCTGGGCGGGGAACTGGCCGGTGAGCTGTATCACCGTCTGGTGGTGGCCGGCTGGCTGGAGGGTAGTGGTCGACAGCTGATGGTAAGCGAGGAGGGGCGGACGCAGTTGGCTTTGGTCGGGGTCTACATCGATGCCTTGGCGCCGCATCAGCAACGTGGCTGTGTGATCTGCCGCTGCACCGAGTGGAACGACCAGGGGCCGCACCTGGGTGGCGTACTGGGGCAGGCCTTGTTCCGGCTGTTCCTGCAATCTGGCTGGATACGCGAGGCCGAGGACTCGCGGGCATTGCATATTTCTGCGTTGGGTATCCAGCAGATCAATCGCATTGCCCGCGTGCCGACGTTGCAGGTCGGTTGACTGCGACATCGTCATGTCGCGGTCAGGTCACTCAGGCCAGCCGGGCATCCAGGCTGTTCTGGGCCAGGCGACGGGCCTGGTCTTCGGTCATGCCCAGGTGGGTGTGCAGGGCGTGGAAGTTTTCCGTCACGTAGCCGCCGAAGTAGGCCGGGTCGTCCGAGTTGACCGTGACCTTCACGCCGCGCTCGAGCATGTCGAGGATGTTGTGCTGGCTCATGTGGTCGAACACGCAGAGCTTGGTGTTGGACAGCGGGCACACCGTGAGCGGGATCTGCTCGTCGATGATGCGCTGCATCAGGCGCTCGTCCTCGATGGCGCGCACGCCGTGGTCGATACGCTTGACCTTCAGCAGGTCCAGGGCTTCCCAGATGTACTCGGGCGGGCCTTCCTCGCCGGCATGGGCAACGGCGACCAGGCCTTCACTGCGGGCGCGGTCGAACACGCGCTGGAATTTGCTCGGTGGGTGGCCCATTTCCGAACTGTCCAGGCCAACGGCGATGAACGCATCGCGGAACGGCAGGGCCTGGTCGAGGGTTTTCTGTGCCTCATCTTCGCTGAGGTGGCGCAGGAAGCTGAGGATCAGGCCGCTGCTGATGCCCAGTTGCTCGCGACCGTCCTTGAGCGCCTGGTTGATGCCGTTGAGCACCACTTCGAAGGGGATGCCGCGGTCGGTATGGGTCTGTGGGTCGAAGAACGGTTCGGTGTGGATCACGTTCTGCGCCTTGCAGCGTTGCAGGTAGGCCCAGGTCAGGTCGTAGAAGTCCTGCTCGGTGCGCAGCACGTCGGCGCCCTGGTAATACAGGTCGAGGAACTCCTGCAGGTTGTTGAAGGCATAGGCACCGCGCAAGGTCTCCACATCGGCCCAGGGCAGGGCGATCTTGTTGCGCTCGGCCAGGGCGAACAGCAGCTCGGGCTCCAGCGAGCCTTCCAGGTGCAGGTGCAGTTCGGCCTTGGGCAGGGCGTTCAACCAGTCATACATAGTGGTCATCTCAATCAGGTACGGTTGCGGCCATTCTACAGGGGCTGGCTGGGCAATGCGTCCAGCCGGGCTGCGACCTGGTGAATCACCAGACCAAGGGTTCGCCCTTGTAGTTGATGAAGCGCAGGCCGCCCTTGCCGCTTTGGGCCTTGATCTGTTCGATCATGCCGCGGGTGCTGGTGAGCACATCGATTTCGGCGTTTTCGCCACCCATGTCGGTTTTCACCCAGCCCGGGTGCATGGCCAGCACGCACAGGTCGGGGCGTTGTTGCTCGACGACGAAGCTGTTGATCATCGAGTTCAGGGCCGCCTTGCTGGCCTTGTACAGGCAGATTTCGCCGCCATCGGGGATGGTCACGCTGCCCAGGATCGAGCTCATGAAGGCCAGCACGCCGCTGCCTTCGCGTACCTGGCCGACCAGGCGGCGGGCCACGCGGATTGGCGCCACGGCATTGGTCATGAACAGGTCGCCGATGTCCTTGTTCTGTACCGCCTCCAGGTCCTGCGGCAGGGGGCCCATTACCCCGGCGTTGACGAACACCAGGTCGAACACCTGGTCTTGCAGGCGTTGCTTCAGGCCATCGAGCTGGGCCGTGTCGTTCATTTCCAGCTGTTCGATGCGCACGCCGGGCACATTCGCCAGGGCGCCGGGCTGCTGCGGGTTGCGCACGGTGGCGGTGATGTTCCAGCCGTCTTCTTGCAGGCGTTGCACCAGGCCCAGGCCCAGTCCGCGCGAGGCTCCGATGATAAGTGCGGTTTTTGCGTTAGCCATATGAATGCGCTCCGTGATCGGTTCGAAGAAGGGTATTGAGGATAATGCACTGTGGTGCCGGGCGCCTTGTCGTGGGCTGTACGAAAAATCACCAGTTGGGTCAGGCCCTTGTACGGCGTGGCCTTCGGCTTGTTGGCGCACGGGTTATCCACAAGCTGGTCCACAGTTATTGTGTGCAAGCGCAGATGGCTGTGCAGGGCTACGCAGGCTGTGGGCCTGGGGATAACGTCAGGAGCATCAACGGTTTGCGGCTGTCATCAAATGGTGATCAAAATATGATCAAGGCTCTGCAGCCCTTGAGTACTGCCGCCTGCAAGCGAGTGCCCCAAGCTTATCCACAGGCCGGCCCACAGTTGTTGTGGGCAATGTTCAGCGTGCTTCGAGCAGAATGCGCCCGCGGCTCAAGTCGGCCAACTGCTGCTGCAGTGGCGCCAGGTGGGTGTCACCCAGTGCAATCAACAGGTCCACGCCATTGGCGGTGAACTGCTCATCCAGGACCAGGCCGTCAACCTCCGCCAGGCGCAGCTTCACCAGCGCCAGTTCGCTGAAACTGCAACTGCAGGTGAATTCGCTGCGCTGCACCAGCAGCCGCTTGGGTGCCTGTTGCAGGCACTTGTTGGCGCCGCCGCCATAGGCCCTGGCCAGGCCGCCGGTGCCCAGCTGGATACCGCCGTACCAGCGGATCACCAGCACCACCACCTGGTCGCAGTCCTGCGCTTCGATGGCCGCGAGGATTGGCCGCCCCGCGGTACCGCCAGGTTCGCCGTCATCGCTGCTGCGGTACTGGGCGCCAAGCTTCCAGGCCCAGCAGTTGTGGGTGGCGGCCAGGTCGCTGTGGCGTTCGATGAAACTCATCGCGTCGGCGGCACTGCTGATCGGCCCGGCGAGGGTGATGAAGCGGCTTTTGCGGATTTCCTCGCGGTATTCGCAGAGGTCGAGCAGGGTAGAAGGCATAAAGGACAGTCAGGCAGCCGGCTTGATGCCGCAGCCCTTCAGAATGATGTGGATAAGGTTGTTGCTCGCGTCTTCCATGTCCTGCTTGGTCAGGCGGCTGCGGCCGGTGACCTGGCAGATCTGGGTGGCGAAGTCGGCGTAGTGCTGGGTGCTGCCCCAGAGCAGGAAGATCAGGTGCACCGGGTCGACCGGGTCCATCTTGCCGGCTTCGATCCAGGCCTGGAACACCGCGGCGCGGCCGCGGAACCATTCGCGGTAGTCGGCACTGAAGTATTCGCTCAGGCAGGTGCCGCCGCTGATCACCTCCATGGCGAAGATCCGCGAGGCTTGCGGGTTGCGCCGGGAGAACTCCATCTTGGTGCGGATGTACTGGCTCAGCGCTTCGCCCGGGTCGTCGTCGACGCTCAAGGCGTTGAAGGTGCTGTCCCACAACTCGATGATGTTGCTGAGCACGGCAATGTACAGGCCCAGCTTGTTGGTGAAGTAGTAATGCAGGTTGGCCTTGGGCAACCCTGCCTTGAGGGCGATGGTGTTCATGCTGGTGCCCTTGAAACCATGGCGGGCAAACTCGTCTTCGGCGGCCTGGATAATGGCCTGTTCGTTCTTCTGGCGGATGCGGCCCGCGGGCTTGCCCGAGGCGGAGAGGCGATGCGCAGGGACTTCTAGGGTCATGGACGATTCCGTACGGGTCAGTGGCTGCGGCTGTCGGACAAGATTACCTGCCTGTGCCGAAGTGACAAGCGTTTGCGGCACAGACTGGCATCAGCGTGTCGCAGCCAGGCTTTCGAGGAAGCTTTCCAGCACCAGGTTCGGCCGCCGGCCCTTGCGCGTTACCCAGCTGAGGCTCAGGTCATAGAAGCGTTGCCGGGGCTTGAGGGCACGCAAGCGGCCTTGCTGCACCCAGAACGTGGCGTAGTGGTCTGGCAGGTAGCCGATGTAGCGACCGGTAAGGATGAGAAACGCCATGCCTTCGCGGTCCGAAGCACTGGCCGTGCAGTTCAGCGCCTGGTAATGCGCCTGGATTTCGGCCGGCAGGCGGAAGGTGGGGGTGATGGCTTCCTGGCTGTTGAGGCGGTCGTCGTCGATCTGCTGGTCATCGGCATAGAACAGCGGGTGGCCGACCGCGCAGTACAGCAGCGAGCGCTCGCTGTACAACGGCTGGTACTCGAGGCCCGACAGCGGGCTGGTCTGTGGCACCACGCCGACATGCAGGCTGCCATCGAGTACGCCGTGCTCGACCTGGCTGGGCGCGATCATGCGGATCTGGATGCGCACATCGGGGCCGCGGTCCTTGAGCTCGGCCAGGGCATGGGTGATGCGCATGTGCGGCAAGGTCACCAGGTTGTCGGTCAGGCCAATGTTCAGCTCGCCACGCAAATGCTGGTGCAGGCCGTTGACCTCGGTGCGGAAGCTTTCCAGGGCGCTGAGCAGCTGCAGCGCCGAATGGTAGACCTCGCGGCCTTCCTCGGTCAGCGAGAACCCGGCGCGGCCGCGCTGGCACAGGCGCAGGCCGAGGCGTTGCTCGAGGTCGTTCATCTGCTGGCTGATGGCCGAACGGCCAATGCCCAGCACGTTTTCCGCGGCCGAGAAGCCGCCGCACTCGACTACGCTGCGGTAGATCTTCAGCAGGCGGATGTCGAAATCGCTGACTTGGGCGAGTGGATCGGGGCGTCGGCTCATTAGTTTAGTCAGGGCCTGTCTGAAGATTAGAAATGTTGGCTTTTTCAGACTTTATCGCCGTGCCAATTTAGCTGCAACAACATCCATCGTTGCCTAATCGTCTTTCGAGGAACCGCCGATGAACCTGCCCGAAACCGCCACCGCCGGTATCGCCAGCCAGCTCAAGCTGGACGCCCACTGGATGCCCTACACCGCCAACCGCAACTTCCAGCGCGACCCACGCCTGATCGTGGCGGCCGAAGGCAGCTACCTGGTCGACGACCAGGGGCGCAAGATCTTCGATGCCCTGTCCGGCTTGTGGACCTGCGGCGCCGGGCACACCCGCAAGGAAATCACCGAGGCGGTGGCTCGCCAGATCGGCACCCTGGACTACTCCCCGGCCTTCCAGTTCGGCCACCCGCTGTCGTTCCAGCTGGCCGAGAAGATCACCGAGCTGACCCCAGGCGACCTGAACCATGTGTTCTATACCAACTCCGGTTCCGAGTGTGCCGACACCGCGCTGAAGATGGTGCGTGCCTACTGGCGCCTGAAAGGCCAGGCGACCAAGACCAAGATCATCGGCCGTGCCCGTGGCTACCATGGCGTGAACATCGCCGGTACCAGCCTGGGTGGCGTCAACGGTAACCGCAAGATGTTCGGCCAGTTGCTGGATGTCGACCACCTGCCTCACACCGTGCTGCCGGTGAACGCCTTCTCCAAAGGCATGCCGGAAGAGGGCGGTATCGCCCTGGCTGACGAGATGCTCAAGCTGATCGAGCTGCACGACGCCTCCAACATCGCTGCCGTGATCGTCGAGCCGCTGGCAGGTTCGGCTGGTGTACTGCCGCCGCCGAAGGGTTACCTGAAGCGCCTGCGTGAAATCTGCACCCAGCACAACATTCTGCTGATCTTCGACGAAGTGATCACCGGCTTCGGCCGCATGGGCGCGATGACCGGCTCCGAAGCCTTCGGCGTGACCCCGGACCTGATGTGCATCGCCAAGCAGGTGACCAACGGCGCCATCCCGATGGGCGCGGTGATCGCCAGCAGCGAGATCTACCAGACCTTCATGAACCAGCCGACCCCGGAATACGCCGTGGAATTCCCGCACGGCTACACCTACTCGGCCCACCCGGTAGCCTGTGCTGCCGGTATCGCCGCGCTGGACCTGCTGCAGAAGGAAAACCTGGTGCAGGCCGCCGCCGAGCTGGCGCCGCACTTCGAGAAGCTGCTGCATGGCGTGAAGGGCACCAAGAACATCGTCGATATCCGCAACTACGGCCTGGCCGGCGCGATCCAGATCGCTGCCCGCGACGGTGATGCCATCGTGCGTCCGTACGAAGCGGCGATGAAACTGTGGAAGGCAGGCTTCTATGTACGCTTCGGTGGCGACACCCTGCAGTTCGGCCCAACCTTCAACACCACGCCGCAGGAACTGGACCGCCTGTTCGACGCAGTGGGCGAAACCCTGAACCTGATCGACTGATCTTTCCGATTCTGATGCCAGGCGCGTGAACACATCGCGCGCCTGCCTCAACCTTCTTTATCTGGAGTTTTGCATGAGCATTGTTCAGCACCTGATCCACGGCGAACTGGTTACCAAGGGTGAGCGCACCGCCGATGTCTTCAACCCGTCCACCGGCCAGGCCGTGCGCAAGGTCGAGCTGGCCAGCCGCGCGACCGTGCAGGAAGCGATCGACTCGGCCAAGGCGGCCTTCCCGGCCTGGCGCAACACCCCACCGGCCAAGCGCGCCCAGGTGATGTTCCGCTTCAAGCAACTGCTGGAGCAGAACGAAGCGCGTATCTCGCAGATGATCAGCGAAGAGCACGGCAAGACCCTGGAAGATGCTGCCGGTGAACTGAAGCGTGGTATCGAGAACGTTGAGTTCGCCTGCGCCGCGCCGGAAGTGCTGAAAGGCGAGTACAGCCGCAACGTCGGCCCGAACATCGATGCCTGGTCCGACTTCCAGCCGCTGGGCGTGGTTGCCGGTATCACCCCGTTCAACTTCCCGGCCATGGTGCCGCTGTGGATGTACCCACTGGCTATCGCCTGCGGCAACGCCTTCATCCTCAAGCCTTCCGAGCGCGACCCGAGCTCGACCCTGTTCATCGCCCAGCTGCTGCTGGAAGCCGGCCTGCCGAAGGGCATCCTCAACGTGGTGCACGGCGACAAGGAAGCGGTGGATGCGCTGATCGAAGCGCCGGAAGTGAAGGCCCTGAGCTTCGTCGGTTCGACTCCGATCGCCGAGTACATCTACGCTGAAGGCACCAAGCGCGGCAAGCGTGTGCAGGCCCTGGGTGGTGCGAAGAACCACGCGGTGCTGATGCCGGATGCCGACCTGGACAATGCCGTGAGCGCACTGATGGGTGCTGCCTATGGTTCGTGCGGCGAGCGTTGCATGGCCATTTCGGTGGCGGTGTGCGTGGGTGACCAGGTGGCAGACGCCCTGATTGCCAAGCTGGAACCGCAGATCAAGGCCCTGAAGATTGGTGCCGGCACCTCGTGCGGCCTGGACATGGGTCCGCTGGTGACGGCTGCTGCCCGTGACAAGGTAGTGGGCTATATCGATGACGGTGTTGCTGCTGGCGCCAAGCTGGTGGTGGATGGCCGTGGTTTCCGTGTGGCCGGTAATGAGGATGGCTACTTCGTCGGTGGCACCCTGTTCGACAAGGTGACCCCGGAGATGCGCATCTATAAGGAAGAGATCTTCGGCCCGGTGCTGTGCGTGGTGCGTGTGAACAGCCTGGAGCAGGCCATGCAGCTGATCAATGATCACGAGTATGGCAACGGTACCTGCATCTTCACCCGTGACGGTGAAGCGGCGCGCCTGTTCTGCGACGAGATCGAAGTGGGCATGGTCGGTGTGAACGTACCGCTGCCGGTGCCGGTGGCCTACCACAGCTTTGGTGGCTGGAAGCGTTCGCTGTTCGGTGACCTGCATGCCTATGGCCCGGACGGTGTGCGCTTCTATACCCGTCGCAAGGCGATCACCCAGCGCTGGCCGCAGCGTGCCAGTCATGAGGCTTCGCAGTTTGCCTTCCCTAGTTTGTAAGGGATGAGCAGAAGCGGGGAGGCCGACAGGCCTCCCCGCTTTGTTTTTGGGGTTTGGTGTTTTGGCTTTTGGCTTGTGGTTGTTGTGTGCGTCAGGGCGGCTATGGGCCTGTTTTGAGATGGTATTGGCTTTGGAAGGTGCCTGCCTTTGCTTTTCTGGCGCCCGTGAGATCGAGCGCCGCCCGCGCGGCGCATCGCCGGCAAGCCGGCTCCCACATCTGTTTCGGGCCAGTCTC
>RCUT01000160.1_pt1 | contig 37582 bp, 54 predicted proteins | sample 2166171 | NCBI WGS metagenome assembly RCUT01 (sample SAMN09932757, study PRJNA488358) | compost metagenome | isolation source: compost soil in 4-hydroxybenzoic | place: Germany: Experimental Botanical Garden | reverse complement strand
CCTGCTTGGATTAACTGGTAATCGATAACCGCTTGGTATAGCGAATCCGCCAATAGGCGTAGACGCTCGACCTCTTCAGGCGGCGCGTTGCGGTCCTGGGCTTGGTGGTATTCCCGCATTGCGTCAATGGCCTGCTGGATCAGCGGCTCGCCGGCCTCGACCATACCAATGAAGGTGCGCTTGTCCATATCCCGCCTCGATGCTGAGTCGTGGCAGTATAGTCTGCGATATGCACCTGCCACTTCTACGGTGCCTACAGCTGCTTTCAACCCTGGATGAACGCGGCGCTCGATAGACTGATAGGATATCTATGATTAAAAAAATTGAAAATGCCGTTACGACCGCATTTGATCATACATTGCGCAAGTACACCCAAATCCTGACCAATTATTACCCCGCGCATAAAAGCACCGGCTTCACGGAGAGAAATCTGACTAACAATTTTGTCAGCGGGCTGGAGCATGCTCTAGGAAAGGACGCTTTTGCATGGTACGAAGCCCCGTTGAACCCCGAGGCAAGACTTCACCTTGACGCTATCGTTTTTGATCCTTCTACGAAAAGCTGCTTTCTCATTGAGGCCAAGAGATTCTCCAATCTCAACAAAAAAATTGCTGAAACCTTGCATGATGTCCAGCGGATGTCGCATCAGGCTCATCATGCCACGCTGGAGCTAGGGCTCAGTAAATTGAGGGTAGAACACCGGTATGCCGTCGTTTTGGCTGATGTCTGGACAGAAAGTGAATCCAAACTGGAGGCCTTCAATCGTTGGCCTGAATGCTTAGCGGACTCATCATTTAGCGAGCTAGCGCGCAAAGCAGGCTTCGAAGATCTCATGATTGAAAAGGACTGGAAGCACCGTTACAAAATCATGATGGCAGCAAAGAAGCTCTGACTCACTTGATGAGAGCGTTATAGGATGCCTCACATGCTCGCCCCGCTATTCGGGCGTTGTCGTAAGCTTTCGCCAACTCTCCCGCTCGTTCATCAGCCCGTGTGAGCAGGTCGGAGAGCACCATGGCGGCGCGGGTGGCTGCCTGGCCTCGGGCGATAGCGGCGGTATCCGTGCCGGGGCAACTGACGGTGGCGGCGAACTGGGCGGCGTCACTGCGCAGCCGCTGGCCAGCAGCATCGGCGTCAGCAGCGCCAGCATCAGCAATCGTTCTGTCATCCTGGGCATGGGCTCTCGCCTCCTCCTGCGCCGTGGCGCGTCGTTGTTCTTCCTGGCGGGCATCCCGCTCGCCGATCACTTCGGCCAACCGGTCACCACTATCTCGTTGCGCTGATGCCTGTCCGGCGTTCGCTCGCTCGACCGAGAGGCCGTGCTGATATGCCGCCCAGTGGGATCCCAGCAGCACAACAACCGCCGCTATGGCCCACGCCTTCATGCCAGCGCCCGCCGAATGCCTTCGTCGATCACCTCGGCCTTGTACGGATTGCCGCCGTTCTCATGGACGATGATGCCGACCACGGCTTCGCGCAGCACCTGCGTCCTGGAGATGTCGATGGAGTCGCGCACGCCAACACCCAGGCGCTTGGCGATGGCCTGGGCGTAGGCCTGGGTATTGTTCTCGCTGGACGGCGCCCAGCGGCTGATGAACTCCAGCGGGGTGTCGATGCCTGGGCGACCAACCCCGGGCATCCCATCCTTCCCGCGATAGTTGATCAGAAGCTTGCCCAGGGCGCGGATGCCGTTCTCTGGCGTGTCGAAGCGGGCGAAACGCGGCTTGGCAACGCCGGCCTCCAGGCCGAGCTGGCCCTGCCAGGCATTACGCGGGTTGAAGTCGATGTTCCCAGGGTTGTTGTTGCGGATGCCGCGTGCGGTCATGGGTTTTCTCCAGGCAAAAAAATACCGCCAGAGGGCGGAATATGGGTTCTGTGGATCAGGTCGACATAGTGCGCTTCACGATGATCGAACTGGATCGGCAGCGGCTCGGGACGCTAGGCCATTGGCCGTCCTCTCAACCCTCCTCATGCTCACTTTTACTTAAGGCATGACAGTGTCGACGACTGCTGAATCGGTTGCGGTTATCACGTCTCGGCCGGACCACGTATCGCGGTAATGAAGAATCCCATTGACTGTAGCCATGATGTCGCCAAGGCCGTTCCCGGAGGAAACAAAGCCGTCGATCCACATTTCAGCCTGCTCGGAAGCCTGGATGCCGTACGTCGAGTTGTTGAACGCCATACCGCCGGCGTTGTGCGATTTCGCTGTCCCGACATCAACGACACCAGGTCCAGCGTTGCCGTAATAGATGCCATTCAGGCGTATTCCACGGCAGTTCTCATGCGATGTCGAACCATTACCAGTGCCAGGGGCAAGGTTTCCGTATCCGACACAGTCGATTTCAAGAAAGCTCGGGTTGATACCGTTGAGCTCATGGTAGTTGAACCCATCATTCTCGCACTTGGCCGCCACACACCTGATTGCGATAGAAAGCGCAATATCCTTAATTTGGTATGCATCGCCAAGATAGTTCCTACTGAACTTACAGTCCTCAGATACAACCACCGCCCCTGCTGCATCTCTCGCAGAAAATGCACCGCCAGAGCCGCCGATGTAGTGGATGTTCTTATGATAAAACTTAACATTTGGAGCGGATACCCGCTGCAGGGCCGAGCGCAAAGGAAGAATTGAAGCGTCAGCTGTTCTCCCGGCTAGTGGATTCAGGTAAACAACGTTCGATGCAAAGTACCAGCTTCCCGGTGTCGCCGCACAAGCAGCCAAACTGGCAACCTGCGTGAGATCTGTATAGTCGCCATCAGCATCTAGCCTTGCCGCATCCAATACCTTTGTGATGGCGCCACCGGTTGCACTGCTCTGGAATACCGCTGGATAGGTAACGTTAGCCGACCATGTAACCTCTCTCGCAGTAGTGAAAACAGCAGGCTTCCCAACTGCAATGATTGCGACATCACGGGATGCAGTGTAATTCGTAAGGCCTTGTTGACCGACTCCGTCAATTTTGTAGAACACCCCGCCCCTGCATATAACAGCATCCACATTCGCCTGAGAGAGGGCAGTGCTAACGCGCTTAAATGCTGTAGCCCATGTTTTACCATTCGGGGAGCCGGATACCGGATCGGCTCCGAGAATTGGATCTACGTAGTAGACATTGAGCCAGGGGGAGTTAATCGGGTCAAAAGCACCAGCTGGGTAGGAGCCTGTGATGTCTGTAAGTAGCTGCACTCGGCCAGTGTTCAGCTTTACATAGTTGAGCCGGCCAAGCGCATGGGACATATTGGCAGTCTGGTATACCCCGGATCTGCTGGCATGTCCCAGCGAAGCAATAGCCATTTTAACCTGAGCTGAAAGGTTCCCTCCGCGAGGAGAAGGAAATACCTGAGTTTCTATAATATCCTCATTGATTCCTTCAATATCGTCATCTATTCCTTTGAGCTTTTCGCCTACAGTGCCAGGGGGATAGCTTTGGGATTCCGAGAACCCTAAAATCCCGGCCCCGCTTGGCAGCGCTAGGGCTTGGCGTAGTGCGGCATCACCAACTGCTTGCAGCTTCGGCGCATCGGTGGCCCAGGTGCCAGTCAGGGTCAGCGGGATATCTGCCGCATTCATGACTCGGTACAGCTCACCGCTGCGTTGCACGAGTTGGGTCTGGCGCTCAACGACAACCCCGGCGCCATAGGTGAGGTAAACCGATTCGTATCCTTGGGCTATCAGGTAGTCCGTCACCTGCTGCATGATTCCGCGCCATGACTTCAATGGCACACCAAGACGACTGAGGTATTCGCCAAGAGGACCATTCAACAAAAGGTCGAGAACGCCGGAGTTGTCAAAAAGGTCGAAGGGCGAATTCGAACCATCAGGCCCAACTGGATTGCCAGTGTTGTATCGCATAGTTTCTCCGGGCATAAAAAAGCCCGCTCAGTGGCGGGCATGCTCGATTTAGGGTCCGGTCAGGCCGGCGGGAATAGGTCGTCGTAGGTGTAAACGCGGGCGTCGTAGGGCATGCCCTTCATCGCGACGTTGCCGTTGGCTGGGTCTGAACTGGTGATCAGGGTTGGATAGGCCCAGCGCGCCGCCGGGCCGAACAGGATGTGTGGCGGCTCCAGTGGGCCGTCGACCACGGGCGAGAAGTCGAGGGCATCGACACGCGCCGTGTACGGATCCACCTGCGTTGCGGTCCATGGACCTGACAGCGTGCCATCCTGCTTTCGAACCCCGATCAGGTGTTCACCGCCGGCGCTAAAGTCCAGCGACTCGGACGAGATCAGCAGCGTTCCCGAGCCGGTCACCTCGAAGTCCAGCAGGATCGCGCTCTGGCACCCCTTCGGCCTATCGTCGGCAACCACGGCGAAGCTCAGATATCCGCTGTTGCTGCCGTCCATCTCGGTTTCCCAGGTGTAAACGTCGGTCCGGAACTTCTGGTGGCCGCGCCGGCGCATGCCGATGCGCCAGGCCCTGGTCCTGCCGCTGATTCCGGGCATCTTGATCTTCTCGACCTTGACACCCAGGTCACCAGGCCAGCGGCACTCGACCGTTTCCCATGCCCAACTGGTACTGGAGAAAAACTCCACATCCACGCCGTCGAAATCGTTGATCGACGGCATGGCGCCGCTGATCTTCAGCATCTTGGTCATGTTCTGAGGCGAGTAGGTCTGGGTCTTCGGCCCGTAGGTGACATCGAAAGCCGCACGGGCACTGTCCCGTACCGGGCGCAGCAGGCCCCGGAACGTCACCAGTTCGCCGAACCCGCACGCCAGGGCGTTGTTCACCATGTCCTTCACGGTAATCGTCGCGTCCAGCGTCTCGTCGTAGGTGTCGCCCCGAGCCACGCATATCTCGTGGAAGGCCTGCCATTCAGGCAGGTCCAGGTCGTCGTCCGTGTATCCGCGTTGCTTCAGCTGGTGGATGCAGTACGGCACGATGTCGCGCGTCGGCCCGGTACCGCCCTCCATCAGCGGCAGGACCCGGGTAGCCTCGACACTGATCTGGCTTTCCGACTGCGCAGATAACCGGTCTCCCCCGCGAATCTTGCAGGTCATCACCGTCAACCCGGGATAGCTGGCAGGCGAATTGACCATAAGTCCCCGCAGGTCATACCACGTGACATCGTCGCGGGCTTCTTCGTTGCCTCGGCCGCCCAGCTGCACGAAGCGCTTCTTGATGCGCGCCTCAGCTCGCATCGGGTAAGGCAGCACAACCCGACTGGTGAAGCCTTGCGAGTCGAGAGAGCCGCCTGAGTGAACCTTCTCGATAACGGTCCACGCGCCGGCCACATCCATGTCGCGGTACTCGAAGGTGTGGTAGGACGGGATAGAGTAAATCTGACCTTCCCGGCCTATGCCGCACAGCCCATTGCCGAAGAACACCGAATATTCGATCTCGGTGATTTTCTCGCCTTCCGGGCAGCAGGCGAATGGCCCGCGATAGCCGCCTTGCAGGTTGGACGAGTCCAGCGTAATCAGCCCGTTGACGGTCTGCATGCTGTTGAATCCAGGCCAGCTGGCGTCCGTAGCGCCGGATGAGGTCAGCCGCTCAACCTCCAGCAGGCTGGCACTGAAGGCTGTGATCCGGTAGCGCAATCCACGCGGGCCAATGGTGGCCATGCCCTGCCCCAGAGCCAAGCCAAGCACCGGAGACCCGCCGTCGTAGTTCAGCGTCATTTCGGCCGGCTGTTCCGGGATGGCGCTGGTGGTTGCGGTACCGGTGACGCCGACCGGCGATGCACCGAGGATGGTGGCGGCGCCGGTGGCGGTGATGATCTGTCCAGCAAACGGCGTCAATTCGACGATGCGCAACACGCTGCCGCTGACCTGGGCCTGGAATGGCATTCCGCTGAACAGCGTGTTCAGTGCAGACACCAGGCCGGCCAGGTTGGTGGTGGCGGTGTTCAGCGTGATCGGGTAGCTGGTCGCGCCACGGAACAGGGTGAAACTCAGCGGCGTGACGTTGAAGTCGTATCGGGTTGGCGCCGCTGACCCAGTGAGCGTCGAAGCTGTACCGGGATTTGCGGGCACGGCAGGGCTATAGGGCGTGTAGCTGTTCACCACGTACAGGCCGGCATTTGCCCCGGCGACCTCGATCAGCATGCCGACCGTAGGGTTCAGCATTTCCAGCGGTCCGCGAATGATGTCGCGGCCAGCGCCGCCATCGATCACCGTGTACGTGTACGGGGCCAGCACGCGGACGATGATGCCGTTCGACCAGTCGGACGGGAATTCCCCGGCCCCAGAGGGCACGCTGATGTTGTCACCGGTGAACTGGTACGCCGATGCGGAGACGCTCTTCGTCAGGGTTGTTGCTGTAGTCAGCTCAAGCCCCGCCGACCCGCTGGAACTCGCGCCGACCTCAGGCACGTTGAACCAGTTCAAGTGCGCGCTATCGGCGGACAGGTCTGCACCCGGTTGATAGATAGCGAATTCCGCATCGGCACCGAGCGAGATCAGCGGAGTCTGGCCGACGCGAACCTTGCTTGAAGGTATGTCATACAGGCCTTCGCCGATGTACAGCAGCATCTCAACCCGCTGATCGCGTGCGCCGGCGAAATAGCGGCGCGGCTGGACCAGGTAGGATGGGTAGGTGCGCTGATGGCCGGCGATCTGCCGCACAGGGTCACCGAGTTTGACCTTGTTGCCCTTGGCGCTGGCCTCGGTCAGTGGGTCCCCCTGCTGCGTACCGGCGCTTGACGGCATGCCTGGCATCTTGGGCATCAGCGCCTTCAGCACCGCCTTGGCACCCTTGAACAGGGCGAAGGTGATGGAGAAAGGGTCGGTGCCCTTGGGTTCGCGGTAGATCTGCAGCATGTCGCTGGGCTTGAACGTCACCTTGTGCCACAGGTGCTGCTCGATCACTTCGTCATTCAGCACGGCACTGATTGGCGGGCTTTCTCGGCGCTCGTAGGACGGGGCCAGGGATTTCAGCCACTCCTCGATGGTCATGCGGCGGTCGGTCTTCCAGGTGCCGAGCGGCGCAGTGTCACTGAGTTTGTTCGGGTAGAACTCGATCACGGTAATACACCACCCTTGGATGCGCGGCTTCGAACTCGCCGGTTGTCCGGAGGCAGGCGCCGCCGGGGTTTGTGTCCAGCACCTTCAGACGCCCTTCGCTTTCCACCACCACGCCAACATGCAGGCACAGCGCGCCGCGGAACACGGCGGCAATGGCACCTGGCACCGGGGTGCATTCCTCCATGCCCTGGCGCAGGTCGTGATAGGCGGCCGTGTTGGCTCTGAGCCTGTTCTTGCCGACGGCGCCCAAGCTGGGCAGCAGCGGCAAACCAAACACCTGGTGGCGAACCGCGATGCACAGTCCCCAGCAATCGAAGGCAATAGGTCCCCGTGCACCCTCGCGATACGGGGCGCGCATGAATTTCTCGATCATGGTCAGATGTACTTCAGGCCGGGGGCCAGAGAGGTGGTCAGAATGGTGCGGAGACCGTTGGTGTTGAGCAGGTCGAAAAAGCCGGCAGTCAGCTTGGCAACATCGTCCTCATATTCCCGGCTGAGCAGCGTCATGCGGTACCGCTCCTGCGGGAAAGACAGGTCTTCGGCCAGGTAGCGGCGGAAGGTGATGATGAATCGGTCGTCGGCATCCTTCGCCTCCTCCACCACCTCCTGCACCTCGCCGGTCACGTTGTCCAGGCCGAGCACAAGGTTCTGGAACGCGCTGTTGTCGTTCTTGGGTAGGGCCAGGTCCATGGCCATCGCGATGAAGGTAAGCGTGCGGCCGTCCTCGGTGGTGCACACCCGGTCTTCCCATCCCGAGCAGTACAGGTGGGAGACGGTGCTGCCCTCCTTCCTGGCTTCGATGGTGTCGACCAGCTCGCCCCTACCCGAGGCATAGCACTCCTCGATAAGGCTCATGCTTCAGGCCACTCCCTGTTGACCGCCACATCAATGACGTTCTTGCTGAACCAGTACTCAGGGAACTGCTCCCAACCTTCAGGAATCATCGGGCGCTGTTTGAGCTGCAACACCGCCGAATAACGCCATCGGCTGATCTGGGTGAGGTCAGGGCCTTGGTATATGGCCTTGAAGTGCGCCTGATAGGTAGTGAACCCAGACGGCAATTGCAGCGGCATTTCAAACCATTCCATGCCGTTGTTCAGGGTTCTCGCATACCAGGCCTCGAAGAAGCCGGCCTCAGCCTCGCTGAAGTTGAAGTTGAACCTCACTTCATTCGGGACGTAGCTGTGCCGGACCCGGTACCGCGTGCGCCCGGTGACCATCTGCGTAGCCCGCATCGGATCGACCGTGCTCAGGCCATATCCCTCCTGCAGAGGAAGTGGCAATTCTGCCGGGTATTGAATCATTGCCATTCCTCAGCTGAGGTTTGCGTTTAGGTAAGAGGGCTGAGGCCCAGCGCTTCCTCGATGCGGGCGAGCCGCCTTTGGAGCAGAAGTTCTTTCTCATCAGGTGGAACAACGGGGTCGGGCACGGTTTCGCCCGCCCCGCTGTCGGCCTCGTCAGTTTCGGAAGTCATGGGATCTACCTACGTTGGGTTGCGCGAGAGCCCGTAGGCCGCTTCGATTGCCTGCGCACGCTCGCCGCCGCCCCAGATGTCAGCCACGAAGGCGTCAATCTGCAGCTGGCCGTCGTCACCGGTGCGCTGATCAACAGTGCCGGCACGGGACCGGTCTTCGATCAGGTTCACGGTGACGCTTGGCTGGGCGACCACGGGCGCCTGCGTGCTGCCGGACGATTGAGTCGAAACAACCGAGCCGCCACCACTAGCCACAGACACCCGCTCGTTCGAGTTGATCGCCTCGAGCAGCGCCCGGTTACGTTTGGTGGCCGCGGCATTCACCACGAACTCGCCGTCGCTCAGGCGGGCCATGATGCTGTCGGAGGTGCCGGTACCGGCGCCGGACACATAGCCACCGGTGGCGAAGCCCGGGATCACGGCCAGGCTGGACGCCAGAGCCGTGGTCGAGGTCAGCGCGGCCGCTGCAGGAACGGAGTTGGCGCCCAGCGTTGCAAGGGATGCCATCGCAGCCGCCGGTGCCCAGGCCGTGGCCGTGGTACCCGCCAGGATCATGCTCTGGCCGGCCGCGGCTGTGCCGAGAGTGGCGTTCAGCGCAGCATTCAGCGCCATCTGCACGCCCATCTTCACGAAGCCCGCGATGATCTCGCGCACCACGTTTGAAGCGATATCGCCAAGCGTGCTCATGGACAGCTGCCCGCTCATGATCGCGTCGGTGATATCGGTCGAGATGGTGTTGAATGCGCTGGAGAAGATCGACTGCGTTTGCCCGGCAATGTCGCGCGCCTGGTTGCCGAAGTTCTGCACGGCAGCCGTCCACCCGTTGATCGGGTTGAGCATGGCCTGGTCAATCTGCGCCCAGCCTGCCTGCATTGCTGCAAGCTGCTGTGGCAGGAACTCGTTGATGGCATCGATCTGACCCTGGAGCGCCTGCCGCTGCTTCATGTCTGTAGCGTTGGCTAGCTCGGTCTGAAGCTGCAGCAATCGATCGTTGGTTTGCATCTCCAGGTTCAGGCGCTGCTGCATGCGGGAGGCCTGCAGGTCGCCCATCCCGATGCTGGCGGCATCAAGCGCGTACTGGTCACGCTCGTTGGCCAACTGCTTCTGCAGCTGGGCGCGGTATTGCTCGACGGCGGTCAGGCCCTGTGCGCCCTTAATGGCGGCGGCGTAGTTGATCGAGGCCTGGGCCAGCGCCTTGCTGTACTCCTCCTGGGTGATCTTGCCCTTGCTCAGCGCCAAATCGAGCTGGCCTTGCTCCTTGGTCAGCGCCCGGGCGGCCTGGGCTGCTGGATCATACTGGCCGTACAGGCGGGCGAATGTGGTTTCCGCCTCCGGCACGCCTTTGTTGGCGCCTTTCGGCGTGTTCTTCTTCGCCTCGCGAGTCTTGATGTCCGCGATTTCCTGCTCGATGTTCTTGCGGGATTTCGCGTACTTCTCTTCCTCGGCGGCGCTGAAGCCCCCAGCGGCAATGGCATCCTTGCGCGCCTTGTCCAGGTCCGTCAGTTCCTTCTGGAGCTTCTGGGTCTGGGTAAGAGACGACTTGTAGGTCGAATTGATCAGGTCGATGCCTTTCTTGCCGGCATCCTGTGTGGCCTTGTTGCTGGCATCCTGCGCAGCCTTGGCGGCATTGTTTGCCAGGGCCGTTTGCAGCTGTTTGAGCCTGGTTTCGAGCCCTCGCAGGGTCTGGTCGTCATCGCCCGCGAAGAACCCGATGATGCCCCCTTTGCGCTGGGCAATCAGTTTCTCGGTGTTGGCGATTTGCTCCTCGATCGTCTGATCGCGACCAACGTCGAGCATGGCATCCCAGGCCTTCTTGGCCGCCCCGGTGATGGACTGCCACGCGGACTCCAGCGTGCCCAGGTTGCGCTCAATCTCCCCTGCCCGGCTGTTGATGGCCTCGGCATACAGGCTGGCCGCCATGGCAGCAGCGTCCATCGTCCTGCCCTGATCCTGCAGGGATTGGATGTTGGCGTACTGCGACGCGGTGAGGATGTTCAGCTCGCCGTCGAGCTTTTTGATGGCCTCGACAGGGTTCTTGCCGATCTCGTTGAAGGTCTGGACGACCTCTGTGATGTCCCGTCCGGTCTGCTTCGACCAGGCCAAAGAGGCCTGGGTGATTTCCACGTACATGGTGCGCAACGGGTTGCCGGCGGCAGCCAGTTGCGTGAGAACCCCTGCGGCCGCACCAACGGTCCCGCTCGATGCCGCCACCTGGTTGGCCATATCAGCCAGCTGGTTGGCGGACAGCCCAGCGGCGTTGCCGTTCTCTATCAGCGCATTGGCGAATCGCTCGGTCTCTTCAGAGCCTTGGTAGTAGGCAACAGCCAAAACGCCAGCAGCTGCTGCAGCTGCTGTGAACGGGTTGACCAGGCCGGCGATGTAGCCGCCCATGGCTCTTGCAGCCGGGCCGATGCCGCCAAACATGTCCTTCAGCTGGCCGCCCTGCTGAAGCAAAACAGTGAGCGGGGCCTGGCCGGCTTGGAGGCTGACCGCGATGTCGGTGAACTGAGCTGGAAGGCCGCGCACTGCTGCGCTGTAGGCCTTAGCCGACATGCCAGCCCTGTTCATGCTGTCGGCTGTCCCGCCGATCTGTGCACGCGCCTCGCTGATGCGTGCTGCATATTCTTCGAATGTGTCCGAATCCACCAGACCGGAACGCCGGAACCGCGAAAGGCGCTCCTGCTGCGCATCCAGGCGATCCAGAGCGGCTACCGTCGGGTTTATTTGCCCAAGCAGTTGAGAAAGCTCGCGGCGCTGCTCATCCAGGCTTCTGGATACCTGATCGGTAGACTCGCTTGCGGATTCGCCAGCGCGCTCCATGCGCTCGAGCGAACTGGTCAGATCATCCGCATTGCGCCGGGCGCCCCTGGAGTCAATCGTTACGGCAAGGCGGGATTCTTGCGTCATTGCGCCCTCCGGCGTCAGCGCCTCTTGGGCTTGGATGTTGATTCAGCAGCAGCCTGGGCTTTCTCGTTCTGCTCCTCCCAGTGCTTGCGGAACTGGTCGTCGAGGGCAAAAACGGCTGCATCGAACTCTTCGCGGCATATCGCCGATGGGTAGCGGGCGAGGTATTCGGTGATGGCTGAAGGCGGGATAGGCGCCGGAGCTCCGACCATTCCAACGTACTGCCGGGACCGGCTGATGTAGGCGTAGGCCTGGAGGACCTCGGCGGTTACGCCGTCGATCTCGGGCGCATCAGGAACGCCAGAGCCAAGTCGCTCATGCTTCCAGCGCTTCTTCTCGTTGCCATCGCCGGCCCACTCACGCCCCCACAGGTATGCCGCTACTGCTTTTCCGCAGTGGCTGCGGCCTTCTCCTCGACGCGGCGGGCGATGTCGGTCGCGGTGCGCAGGGCCAGGAAGTAGACGCCGGGGTACTGTCCGATCAGGGCAATGCAGAGATCGGCGCTGTACTTTGCCGGCACGCCGGGAGCTTCCTCGATATCCACGCCCTTCCAGTCTTTGATCAGGTGCTTGGCCGCCAACTCGACGAACAAGTCGTCATCAGTTTCAAGGGCGACATCCGGGATAGAGTCCAGGCGGAATGCTGCGGTGCCAACCATGGCCTGCTGGTTGATAGCGGCCAGATGGCGATTGATCAAAGCCTGGTGAGACTTGTAGAGCGGGTTGGCGATTGAACCAACCAGGACGGCAGCGGTGTCTTCGCCCGCCTCACACTTCACGACGACATTTCCAGGTTCAACCTTAAAGTGCACCCAGCGCTCGCCGTTGGTGTCCAGTTCAGGCTTTTTCTCAATGGTGATGCCCATGGTATTCCTCTGCGGTAAAAGGCCCGACGCACACCGCAGGGCGCGCCGGGCAAAGGGTTAAGCGGTTACGGTGACAGCGCAGGTGTCGGTCTTGGTGCCGTCTGCGGCGCTGGTCGCGGTGATGGTGGCGGCACCGGCAGCCAGGCCGGTTACCAGGCCGGTGGCGCTCACGCTGGCGATGGCCTGGGCCGACGAGGTCCAGGTGACCAGCTGGCTTGCGCCTACCGGGGTGACCACGGCTTCGAGGTCTGCAGTTTCATCCACCGCCAGGCTCAGGGTGGCCGGGGTTACTTCCACCGCAGCAACGACGATGGGCGCCGGCAGGCGGGTAATGGTCGGCGGCACGCGGCGTGCGGTGTAGTTCAGCTCGACCTGGATGATGTCGGTGGCGCCGCCGTCCGGCCAGTCGCCGCTGACTTCCATCTCGGGGATGAGGAAGGTGTAGCCGCCATCTGCGTTGCTCAGGGTGAACTCGAAGCTGAGCGAGTCGCCGGTCTGCTGCGCCTTCCAGTACTGGTAGGCGGTCTTGGACCAGCTCAGGGTGATCGAGCCGCCCGGCACGAAGGTGGTCTGAATGATGTTGCCGGCGAACGGGTTGCCGTTCCCGATGCAGCGCTGGGTCTGCGAGTTGTTGGCGAACTGCAGGTTGAAGGTGTCAACGCACGCGTTGTCGTCACCCAGTTGCACGCCGTTGATCTTCAGCCCGGTCACATCCTTGAAGCCGTAGCGCCGCTGGCTGGCCTCGGGCGCAGGGCTGACGATGAAGGAAGTGTTGTCGGCCTTGTCCTGCCACGAGGTGGCCATGAACGTGGTGGTGACGCTGATCTCGTTGTCGTTCGGGACCTCGATGTTGATCGTGTCAACCTGAGCGCCGCGAGCGATGCCGGAGATACCAACGTCCGCGTCATAGGCGGCGATGGAGAACGAGATGCGCTCGTTACCCATGGTCAGGGTATTATCGGACCAGTTCGCGCCGAAGCAGGAGGCCAGGAACTCGTCCAGGGCTCCGTAGCGGAACTTGGTCTCGATATCGCCGCCGACATCCACGGTCGTCTGGGTAGTGCCCTGCGACATGCGAGTCTCGCCGATCTCGTTGTTCTCTTCGGTGTTGTAGGTAGGCACCAGGCCGAAACTGACGCGGGTCAGTACGTTCCATGGGTCTGGCGGGGTGATCCCCGGGGTGACTTCGCGAATCCACGCGGTAGAGCGCTTTGCACCACTGGACATGGGGTGATTCTCCTATCGATAGGCGTAAAAAAACCGCCATGTGGCGGTGCAAGTAGGGGCTCAGTAGGCCCGGTATGGGACCGACACGTTCACCTGGTACCAGCCGTGCCCGTCATCGCCGATCGTGCTGGCCGAGGCCGCGTAGCACTCAAACGGCCCGGTCGGGTCGCTGTAGAACTCGAAGTGCTGGACCAGCGTGTCGGCGGCCTTGGTGATAGCCAACGTGCCCTTGTTGCTGGGCACGAACAGCTGAACCATGATGATGCCGGTGCGGCTAACGCAGGGGCCGATGCCGATCTCTGGCGCACTGGACAGGCCCGGAACGTCCGCCAGCCTGGCCCAGATGGGTTTGCCGGACGAGTCGAACGGTCCCTGCGGGTTGTTCGGGTAGTCGACAGAGGATGCTGGAATGCCCGCCCACTGCGTCATGCGGCCAGTGACGATGGCTCGGATCTGTTCGAAGGTCATGTCCTGTAGGCCTCGGCGACGCCATTGAACGACACCGCGTAGATGCCAGCCGGCGCCTGCTTGGAATGGCCATCCTCAAGCGGTCCTGCATACGGCAAATTGTTCTGGATGAAGACCTGCGTGTATGGTTCCAGGCCGGTGACTGCTCGAACACCGGCCTGGATGGTTTCTGCACCCGTTGGGTCGACGTTCACGGTGCTGGTGTACACCGGCGCCCCGACGCTGACGATGTTGTTGCCACGGAAGCGCCCGGTATCAACCGGAGACCGCAGAACGATCTCGTTGAGCATGGCCATGGCGATAACCCTAACGCGCTGGCTCAGCTGCTCCTCCACCACCCCAGTGAACATGCTGGGCGGCGTGCTCCAGCCTCTGTTCTTGGCCATGGTCAATTCCTCAGCTGGATCTCGTAGTGCGCCTTGGCCGGGTCGATGCCAGGGCTGACGATGCGGTATGTCACTGGCGAGCCAGTGACCAGATCGGTTGCAGTAATCTGGTGCCCAACCGCCGGCTTGTCGGTTACCTCGTTGGTCAGCGCTATCAGCAGCACATCACCAACCAGGATGTTCAGGCCGTCGATGCGCCGGCTGTCGTAGCTGTCGAGCACGCCGCGCCCGGTGTAAGTCACTGGCTGCGCCGTGGTGGTCTCGTTTACCGGGTCCCAGACGCCGGGCCCCATGTAGGTACCGGTGAACGTCGATACCGCGTCGGCCAGGTCTTCGTCGAAGGCCTCGGCCAGGTCTGCCTGGATTTCGTCGCGAAGGCCCATGGCTATCCCCTCTTCACAGCAAAGGCGAACGGATTGCTACGCCAGGGCGCAAGCAGCGCCAGGGCCAGCTGCACACAGGCTGGCTGGGCTACAGTGCTGGTCTTGTCGATCGAGCCGAAGGTCTTGCTGGTCGATACCGATCCGGCCTTGACCGTCTTCGCCTCGAGCGAGCCCTCGGTCTGCTGCTGGTAAAGCTTTCCTTGGGAGGCGCACTTGGCCAGCCGCGCGCCTGCCTCCTTCACATCGTCAGGGATGTTGTCCATGTCGATGCCGACCAGGTTGAGCGCAGTCAGGTAGGCATTCGCCTCGAAGACCGCCTCGTCCTTCAGCTCTGGAGCTGCCCAGTCAGGCCCAAGGATGGCGTCTACGTCGGCCACAGTGATGTAGTTAGCCATCAGGCCTCCGCTTGAATGAGTGGGGCCGGAGCCCCGGTGTTACTGCTGGCTTAGCTCGGCGACCTGTTTCTGCAGCGACTCTTTCGAGGCGTTGGCGCGGTAGGTGACGCCAGCCTTGTCCAGCGCAGCTTTCAGCGCCTCGACTTCAGGGTCGGCAGCCGCAGACTTGAGGGCTTCGATCTGCTTGAGCAGCTCGGCCTTCTCTTGCTCCAGCGCGGTGACCTTCTGCACTTCACCGTCGCGCTCACGTTGCAGGCTGGAGACGCCGGCATTAACCGCTTCCAGCACTTCGAACAGGCGCGATGCGGTTTCGCCCAGCTCGCCCTCCGGGCGCTCCAGGCCCTGAACGGCGAACAATTCGACGATCACCCCGATGGCCGCGAGTTCGGCAGTCAGGCTATCGACAACGTCCTGGCTCATGCCGCCAGCCTCGACGACTACCGCCAGGGCCTGCAACTCAGGGCGAATGGTGACCTCTGGAACGTCCTTGGCCGCACCCTTACGGCTCTCGACCGCGTTGGCGTCGACGATGACCAGGCCATGTTCCTTGGCCAGCGCCTTGATGTCTTCCTGGTACTGGTGGAACGGGCCAGCCAGATACCAGATGTTGTTCTTGCTCATGCGCAAATCCTCAGCAGGCCAGGCCGGAGGCCCAGCCCGCCATCAGGGGTTACTTGGAGGCGTCACCGATCAGAGCCACACCGGCGGTGTGCTTGATGCTGGTGGCGGTCTTGTCCCAGTTGGTGCCGGTGGCGATCTCGGCATCGGTCGGGGACTTGCCGCCAGCAGTGGTGTCCCAGGTGTAACCCTTGAGGCCCAGGCCGAAGGTGTAGTCCACCTGCAGGGTGGTCTCGATCCGCTCCTTGCCGTTGTTGGTCTGGACGTTGCTGATCATGTCGCGGCCGTCGTGCACCAGCGCGGCACCTTGCACGAGGGACAGGATGATCTCCTTGTTCGGAGTGCCGGTCTGCATCAGCGCCGGGGCGTCGGTGACCACCGATACCTTGCCCAGGATGTCGACAACGCGGACGTTGCCGGCCTGGAACAGCTGCTCGGCGTTGGTCAGAGCCTGGCCGATCAGCTTGTGGTAGGTGGTGCCCTGCATCACCTGGGTTACCAGGTTCTGGCTGGCGTCGCCGAACTTCGCATGAGCGTTGTTGAGGCCGACCTGAGTGATGCCGGCAGTAGCCGACACGTCGTTGACCGCCGAGGCCTGGGCGGTGATCGCGGCGACCAGGGCAGCGATGGCGGTGTTCAACTGGTCCTTCAGCAGGATCTCAGCGAACGCGCGGGACGCGACCTCGATGCCTTGGGCGGTCGGACGCTCCAGCCAGGTCATTTGCGACGGCTCGTAGCGAACCGGGCCGAATCCGCCGGCAACCTTCACCGAGGAGTTTTTCAGCTCGGTCAGGTCGGTGATCGGCGCGGCGCCGTTGGCTGCGTAGCGATCCACGCGGCGCTGGGCAGCGGCCAGGGTCTGGAAGAACGACTCTTGCAGGAAGTCGCCGGTGAAGCCGTCCGGGGACAGCACGATGGCGCCGCGGCTGGCGGCGTTGAACGCAACGAGCATCTGATCCAGCGTCTCGATGGTCGCCGGCATGATGTACTCGTTGAAGACCTGCATTTGGGTCAGGGACATGGGTGATTTTCCTTATTTCAGTGGGAGGTCTGGGAACCGGCCAGCGATCGCCGCCGTACGTTCCTCTTTGGTGCCGCCGATGTTTCCTTTTGCGGCCCCGCCGCCCTTTCCAGCACCCCCGGCCCCGCCGCCAGATGCCTTGCTACCAGCGATCAGCGGGCCAAAGGCCGGATCGTTGGTAAATTCTGCTTTCAGCTCGTCCAGCGTTGCCGCCGAGAGCTTGCCGGCTGCGTCCAGCACGACAACGGTGGGTTTGCCGTCGCGCTGTTCGACGCTCAGCCGGCGTTCGATGTGGGGAAGCAATGCCTTGGCGCTGCCTGGCACGGCCAGAGCAGTCGCGATCTCGGTGGCGGTGCGGCCCACGGTCAGATCCCGGATCTGGCCTTGCAGGGTGGCGCGCTCGCTTTCGAGGGTGCCGGTCAGCTCAGCTTCGCGGCGGTTGTACTTCTCTGACCAGGACTTTTCGAGCTCCTCGACGTTGCCCGACTTGCGGGCAGCCTCTTCGGCCTCGGCGCGCGCCTTGTCTTCGGCCTCGCGACGGGCCTTCTCGGCGGCCTTCTTCTCGCCCAGGAGCTCTTCCACCTTGGCCTTCAGCCCGGTGACGTCCTCCTGCTGCGGCAGGCCCTCGATGCCAAGGACGAATTTACCGTCCTTTTCTGTGTAAAGCGCACGCACGGATTCTTCGACACCATCCAGGCTGTCCAATTGGAATTTCAGCATTTTCGTTCCCCTGGAACTTGAATGAGGCCCAGCCCCATAATTTTACAACGAAGGGTTTACAGCTGGCTTTATTGTAGATAGAATTTTCTACAACGAACCAACCAAACAACATGAAGAACACAACAATGAGCGACGTACAATTTTTGCACGACAAGGCAGGAAACCCAGTATTTGCAGTCCTATCTATGGATTACTACCGGTTTCTAACCGCCTCTGAATCGCCTGCCATCGAAGTCGGGCCACCAAATCTCCTTGTAGATGACGGACATACAGTTAAGCTCCCCTACGGAGGCCCAGACGCACAAATCGACATCCGCGACTTGGTTCGCTACCTATTGAAGAATGGTGTTTACGACTTAGCGATCAACCAACGTGCGCAGTCCTTGGATAAGTATCCAGAAGATCAACGCATGACTCTCGATCCAATCATTCGTCACGATTTCTTGGCCGAATCGTCTCCATACAAAAACACCATGCAAGCAACAGCCGATGTTGTTGAAGCACTTGTGAAGTCTGGCTACTTCGTGCGCATCAAAAAGAAATACCCGTACCTCAGCCGCACCGTTAACGCTCTGGCCATAGTTATGGAGAAGGCGACCGATCTCGCCTGATGCTCTCTCACGACCCGGCCCTCCCGAAAGCCATCGGCTCGCGCTCGCGCAGCTGCTTGAGGGTCAGGGTCTTGCCGTTGTCATCGACGAAACGGTCGATGGTGAGCTCGCCCTTGCTGAACAGCTTGTAGCGCTCTGGCCCCAGCACGTCCTTCTGGAACGCCGCCGGCTGCCGGGCGAGCCATTCGCCGTAGGTGGTCTTGCTGCTGACCTGTTCGGCGCCGTCAGGGCCTACCGCTGGGCGAGTCGATCCGGGGATATCCCGGGCAAACTCGTCCTTGAGCACCGGTATCTCGGTGGTCCGGCAGTTCCAGTGAAATGGCGGTGACGGCGCGGACATGGGCACCACCGTGCCATCCAGCGCACGACAGAGCGGCGTGGTCCTGCCGTCCAGGGTGGCGACCCGGCGCTTACCCTTCAGGATGTCGTCGTTGTCGGCCATGACCTGCGACCTCGCCGAGCTGGCGATATGGTTGGTCATGGTCCGCACCAGTGCGCCGGCCTGGTCGCGCTGCTGCACGCCGAGCGATGTGAGTCTGCGGCTGATCTGGCTTGTCGTCTCGCCCAGCGCCGAGCCCACGCGAATCTCGCTGATGATCTCGGCGCTTTTCTTGGTGCCGTATTGGTCGAGCGCACCGGCGATGCTGATGCGCTGCCGGCCCTTGCCGACCTCCAGGTCGAGGGGATCGGCCAGCGCTGCGGCGGTGATCTGCTCGATGCTTGGCGTGTTCAGCTGCACGACTGTCTTCACGACCCTGCCCAGCAGGGTCAGGTTGAACTCGGCCTCGTAGCCGCCAAACTCAGTCAGGTCGAGCACGGCCTGCTGCTTCATCTCACCGTATACGCCCGCCAGATCGCCCTGTAGATCTTGGAGCTGCTTTTCGTACCGTTGGGTGCCGTATCGGCTCAATCCCTCTGATACGCGCGATTTAGCGGTGCTGATGGCCTTCGTGATGAATTTGGCCAAGCGCTTTAGGCTTCCCCCGGCGTATCGCTGCACATGCACCTGGTGGCGAGTCGCCGCGTCCGACAGGTAGCCGTCACTGCTCATCCTCACCGCCTCCGGTGTCGTTGCCGGTCACCGGCGGCTGCTCGGCCAGCTCATCGTCGATCAGCTCGTCGGTACGGTCAGCCTCAAGCACGCCGCCCTGGCGCAGATTCGTGCGCAGGTCGGACTTGGCGATGATGCCCTGCTGCCAAAGCTGGACCTGGGCCAGGATGTCCTGGGCGGTCATCGTCTCGTCGAAGAACGACTGATTTAGCCAGAAGACCGTCCCATCCTCGTCCGGCTCGCCCATCATGAAGCGCTCGGCGTCGAGGATGGCCCGTTTCAGGGCCTCGGATACGTTGCCAGCGATGGTGCCAAGCACACTGTTGTCCGAGCTGTAGCGGATGCGCACGGCCTCTGCTGTCTCGGCACCGCCGGCCTTCTGGACGATGCGGGCGCCGATCATCAGCATCTGCTCTTCCTTGTCCTTCTGCAGCGTGCGAGCCAGCTGGCTCTCGGTTGCCTGGACCAGCGTTGCAGTGCCGTTTTTCCCGAGGCTGTAGCCTCTGGTCGAGCCGATTTTGATGCCGTTCGGGTTCCACTTAGCAAACTCGTCAGCAGCGATGTCCGTGGTGAAGAACAGAGTTGGCTGGCTGCTGATGAACCCGCTCTCTTCCACCGTGGCGCTGTTGCCGTAGTGCAGGATGTTCACATCAGCCAGGTCTTCCAGCGGCGACTTATCGATGCTGGCGTCGTTGTTCTGGGCGCCATAGAAGCTGAACAGGATGTGGTCGAAGGCCCGGCCGTTCTTGTCGAGCGGCGCAAACTCCGTGAAGGTGTTGCCATCCTTTGCGTAGACACGCTGGAAATACCTGCCTTCGATCAGCAGAAGCACCCGGTACTGGGTATCAGTGGTGCGTTCCAGGCTGTCCGGGCTGAATGCAGACACGCGCTCTAGCAGACAGACGTAGACCAGACACTTCACACCATCGATCACCTGCTCATCCCAGTCGATGATCGACTCGGCGTCGTAGTGATTGATCAAAGCACGCCGACCCTGCATGTCCGCCATCGAGGACACGCCCTCAACCGCAGGGAAATCCACGAGGAAGCCGCCACGGCCAGCATCCAGGCATTCCCCCACGGCATCCTTGGAAAGCTGCTCCAGGCTCGTGCCGTCGCCGCTGGCGTTCTCCTTCAGGTACTCCACGCCGGCGGGCAGTTGCAGCTCGGCAGTCTTGCGGAACACCGCCCCCAACAGGCCCGTGCGCGTACGCCCGGTGATGTTCAGGAACATCGCCCGCTTCTTGTACTGCTTGTACCGCGCCAGGTTCTCCGAAGACTTGTTCTCCGGGTCCGGCATCGGCAGGTATTCGTCGTGCTTTCGCACCTCGCGGGCGCCGGCCACGCAGCGCTTGACCAGCTGCCAGCCGGGCAAGGCCTCCGAGTACTCTGCCCGGGGAATGAAGTTCGGCATGGGTGGCCTCAGAAAGTGAACGTGATTGGAACGTGAGTTACCGGCCTGCTGATCGGGTAGTCGTGGTGGATGAAGTAGCCACCTGCGTCGTTCGCGTGGTCCACGCCGGATTTCTTGTCGGGCTCACCGTTGGCCGCCCACACCTGCTGCTCCAGGCCGTCCGCATAGGTCGGGCAGCGCAGCGGGTTGACCAGGTATCGGCGTTCGCCATTCGCGTTGCAGAACATCGCGTTCATGGCGTTGATGCGGTCCTTCACCGGCGGGTTGGCATCAGGGGCGATGACGCTGAACCCGGCCTGGCGCAGGATGGCGATGTCCGTCTCGCTGGCATTCACCGACTTGCGCGAGCCGCCCGAGGCGTCCGGGTAGATCCTGATCTCGCAGGTCTTCTCGTAGTCCTTGCCGTTGTGCCGCCAGTAGCGCTCCTTGATGCGCCGGATCATGTCCGGGGTATCGAAGCCGTCGATCAGCTCATCCACGGCCCTGGGCTTCCCGTCAGGCCTTTTGACATGGACGATCGCCGCCATCTTGCCGACGTTGAAGTCCATGCCGATAAACAGGGGCTCTCCAGGCTCTACGGTGTCGAAGCAGGAATTCAGCTTCCGGTCGTAGGCGTGGTAGATCGACCCGGAGTTCAGGTTGACGAACTGGCCGTTTAGGTAGGCCAGGATCAGCTGGGCCGGGTACGACTCCATCAGCGACGGGATGTAGTCAGGCGGCAGGTTCAGCTCGTTGTCGAACGTGCTGGCCTGGACCAGGCCATACATGCCCTGCAGGGCCGGCTTCTCGCGCAGCTGCTTCACGAACTGCTGGTAGACGAACTTGAACCCCTCGGGGGTCGTCGTCACATCCACGCCGTTCTTCAGCCCGGGCACGTTGTAGCGCATCCGGGCAATGATCTTACGCCAGGCGTGCTCGGCCTTCAGCGCGGGCAGAACATCAAGCTCGTCGACCAGGGCGTGCCCGATCTTGAAACCGACGATTGTCTGCGGCTTCTCCATCGAGCGGCAGATGGTCGTGCTGCGGTACTGTCCGCCGCTGTAGAACTCGACCTCCTTGTCGCTCTCCTTCGTCTTGACCTTCAAGCCCCAGTCGAAGGCGACTTCCTCGATGGTCGGGAAGAAGATGTCACGAATCTGCGGATAGGTCGGGGCGAAGTATCCGGAGTCGATCCGTGGCCACTCCCACACGTGCTTGCACAGCGCCGCGCATCCCACCCAGGTCTTGCCCGAGCCGAACCCAGCCACGAAACCGCGGAACTTGTTCTCCATCCGGAGGAAGCTGGCCTGGGGCACGTTAAGTGACGGCATCAGGCTTCCTCGCGTCCACCACATCGACCTGCACTCGGGTGGGCGGCACGTTGTCGTGGGGATTTTCGTTCTTGGTCTGACGGTTGACGTAAACGTCGCCGACCTCTTTGGCCGCCTGTTCCAGCAGCTGGGCAGTCAGCGCCATGTTCTTCATGGACTCGGCCTTCTCGGCCATCCGCCCCAGCGCGCGGAGGCGATAGGCCCGGTTGGCGATAGGGATATCTGCCGTCTCTTCGCGGAATCGCTTGCGGGTGTCCTCAAACAGGGCCACCCAGCGCTTGGCCAGGCCCTTGCCGGAGTACTTCGTGGGGTCGTGCGTCTCCACCTGCTGGCGGGTCACGGAAATGCTGAATTCTTTCTGGACGGCCTCCACCACCTGTGAAGGCGTGTCGAAGCACGCCAAGGCCTGAACGATAAAGGCCTTCACGTCGTTGCTGAGGGCTGCCATAGGCTTTCATCCGTCCAGAGCCTGTCCAGAATCAAGCCGACTTGAGCAGACAGGTTCCACAGGCCCTCGAAATGTTGATCTTGGCCACCTCAGGCGGCCGGCTTGCAGCTTCGATCAGCTGCTGTACACCTTCGCTGGCACCGTAGCGCTTCACCACACCGACGAACTCTTCGACGTCGTGACCACGCAGGTAGAGCTTGGGCAACCCGTCCTGGGTGAACTTGGGTGCGCCGTACTCATCGGTCGCCTGGGCGATGTGGTAAAGCTCGTGTTCGACCAGGGCGCAGAACTCAGCGTCGGAACACTGGGCACAGTAGTCCGCAGCCAGGGTGATAAGGAAGTCGGGCTCCTCACCGAACCACTCCCGCATCTGCTGCTCTTGGCGGGCTTTCTGCCATCCGCCCGCGCGGAACATCAGCTGCTCGGCCTGGCCAAGAACAACCCGCCCCTGCTTGGCGAACCCAGTCGATGCCCAGAGCACGCCGATGTTGGCGTCCATCAGGTGGGCGTGTTCAGGGTTATGGATGCTGCCGGTGTCGGCAAGAATCTCGGCCTTAAGCCAATCCCATATTTCAGGGGCAGGAGCCAAGCGGATACCGAAGTCGGATAGCTCGGACAGTTCAAGCAGTGACGATGGAGGATACGGCCTATCCATAGGTCACCTTGTGTTTGAAATGATGTTGCGGTGCCGGGACGGCAGGAGTCTATTCAGTGCAGGAGGGAGTACTAAGCCGAAAGGCGATTGGCTCAACGCAAGCTATGCATGGTGATTGCCCCATCTGGCTGCCATGCGGCATTCCATTTCAAGCGTTCGCACGAGAGGCCGACCCGATTAGCTCTTATCATCATGCACAGTGACCCTCACTCCCGTAGCAACGATCTCGTACTCCGTTTCGGAGATCTTGTTCACGGCACCACCCATTTGCATTTCGAAATGCTTCAAGCCTTCATGTCGAACCATTCCGCTCGAAGAGCGCTCGACGGTCTCGTCTTGGTAGATGTAGATGACGTACTCGACATTATCCGTGCCAAGCCCAACTATTCTTCCAACATATTTATCTGCCATGTCCGGACTCCTTGCGTGAAGCCTCAAGGTAGCCGGTGCCAACAGATCAATCCACTGCATTGGAGCGTTAATCATGAATATGATGCTGGTCTGAGCGTGAGCACGCTCATGCAGCAAAGGGCGACCCGGCCCGGAAGGCTCGTTCGATCGCCTCCCAGCCAGGGTGCTTACTGCTCATTCGCTCACCATCAAGAAATGGCCCCGCAAAGTGCGGGGCATGGGATGCTTACCTGCTTGGAACCATCACACCAATTGGAGTGGATGGTTTCTTCAGAACAACTTCGTCGAATACGTGCTCATGCCGTTTCTCTTTTTCGAACCAGACACATTTGGCGCCATTCTCAGGGCCAAGAGGGCCGAAATCGCCGAGGTCCGAAATCGTCATCTTTGGTCCGCCGCTTTTCAGCTGCACCACATCACCCTTTTGAAAATTAGACATATCACAACTCCATTGTTAGACGAGCTAACTATATGGAGCCGACATAGCGGCAATTCAATGGCACTGTGCCGACGCTCGCGCCACGAAATTGCACTTCTCAATTTTGTGGGGCGCTATCCCGCCTGGAACACATGACCGCGCCGGGCGACCGCATACATGACGATCCCAAGCTTGAGGATCACGCCGTAAAGGGTTGGCACATGGCCGTTCATGGCCAGGACGAAGGCGCCGAACGCGCCGATGGCCACCAGGTAGAACGCGACGGCCAGTAGGGGGTGATCCATCAGGCGAATGCGCCGCAGGTAGTCGCACGCAGCGATCACCACCATCACGCTCAAGAAGGCGTTGGCGCCGATAAGGATTGACATCAGGGTCGAGCTCATCAGGTAGCTCCTTTGGCTCCGAACTGACCCACGATCGACTTCATGACCGGGATGATGTTCATTGCCAGAAGGCCTATCAGAAAGGCCACGCCGTATTGGGTTTCTCCGCCTGCCTCAAGCTTGAAGAAGCTGATGGCGAGCGGGGTGCAGAATACTGCCGAGGTGAAGCCGGTGAAGAAGGCTGCGATCGCCTGGCCCCGGGTGAGGCCGCGCAGGAAAGTCAGCGAGAGGATCGCTCCCGCGAAGCCGCCAATGATCACGCCGTACTTCACCAGCAGGACGCCGGCAGTCGTGCTTGCTGGTTCGGCCATAGAGGTGTCCTTGGGAATTCAGGGCCTCTTTAGGGCCTATTCGGGCAATAAAAAACCCGGCTCAGTGGCCGGGCTCTGGATTGGTGCGGATGCCTGGCGTCTATCTCCAGGTAGAGCTATGTCGTGGTCTTCTTGTAGCGGCTCGATCAGGTAGGTGACCGGCACCCTTGCTCATCCGTCGCGCGCCCTTCCCACAACACCGCCTGACGGCGCATCCATCCGCATAAGCGAAAAAGCCCAGCGCTATGGCCGGGCTTTCTGTGTCACTCCTCAACACGCGCAGGAATGACAGGATGGAGCAAATTTACGACATGGCGACATGATATTGCAAGCCCTTTTGAGGGCCTTTTCACGCCGCCTCGTCAAACAGCACACCAATCGCTTCAAGCATGTGCTGGGCCTCGGTCAGTGCCTCGTTCACCAGAGACTCCAGAGAGCCTTTGATGGACCGGTTCCAGCGCTGGTAGGTGCGCTCGGTAAGGCCTTGGGAATCCCAGTTGGTCATGTCGTAGTTCGACTCAGCCAAGACGATCATCTCCCCCGGCTTCACCTCGGCCACGGCTCTCGCGTGCTTGTTGGCGCGCTCAGCCGCAGCGGCAGCAGCCTTGTTGCGCCAGTCCCACTGCCCTTCCCGTTCGTTTTCGCGGGGATCAGGCGCTTTGAACTGGGGCACCTTGCGCTGAATGCCCTTCGTTTGCTGCGGAATTGCCCAGACCAGCACGGCCTGCTGGGTGAAGCGCTTCGGCGCCGGCGTCGGCACGACGGCAACCAGGCGGCCAATCGAATCGATCTTGCGCCCCTTGTGCGTGCTGTACTTCGCCACGAGGGCATTCCAGTGTCGCGGGCTGAGCTGGGCGTGCAGCAGCTTGTGCACGATCGAGTCAGCCAGCAGTGCGGCATCCTTGCCCGAGATCTCGCCCTTGAGCTTGCTGGCCTGCACCCGAGGCTCGACATTGCAGCCGCCGGCGCTGTTGATTGTCTCGGCCGCCAGGGCGCGAACCACCGCTGAAATCACGTTCTGATAGCTCATTGCTTATCCCCTGCCCGCTTGGCCTTGCTCAAAATGAATTCTTCGCTGTACCGCTTGCGGCGCACTGCCCCAGCCCAGGACAACGCCGCACCACCCACCACCATGAGGGCGGCCAAAATCAGGAATCCCCATGCTGGTGTCATGCAGCTGCCCTCCTCAGGTCTTTGAGCTTCTGCCTGTACAGAGCCTTGATGCCCTGCAGGTCTTCGATGGTCAGGCGCAGGGGCTTATGAGGCCCTTCGAGGAATTCCACGGCTTCGGCGCCGATGCGCTTCACCAGACGGATGCGGTACTCGACCGCGTTCCCCGACAGGTTCCGGTTGCACTTCACGCACTGACGGTTGACGTTCAGCGGCTCGAAGCGCAGCTCCGGACAGGAGCCCACAGACCGATAATGCCCCGCGTCCCAGCGGCTGCCGGTGATGAGGTCGTGATCGCTCGGCAGCGAGTCGCAGCTGATGCACGGCAGGCCTGCGTCACGCTCGCGGATGTAGGCGTTGAACGCCGTCTGCGCTTCAGCCACGTGCTCGCGGCGGGTCTTCAGCTTCTCCCGGCGCTCCTGCAGGTCCTGCCGGGCCTGCTTGGTGATTGCCTTGGCCGCAACCTTCTGCAGCTTCGGGTCTTTGGCCATGGCCTTGGCACAGGCGATGCTGCACACCTTCTGCGTGGTCATGGTCGGCTTGAAGGGCTTGCCGCAACCTGGCGCTTTGCACTTCTTCGGCTTGATCTCCTTGGCCAGTTTCATGCCGACCTCCAGATCTGTGCGCGCGTTTTCTTGCCGTTCTTTTCCGCCTCACGCTTCACTTTGCGCAGCTCCTCCTGCACCTGGTCGAGGGTCATTTCTCCGGACTGAAGCTTGGCGACCAGGGCCTGCCTGAATTCTGTGCTGTCAGCCACAACCCCCTGCTCCTCGGCGATCTGCAGGGCTACACGCTTATCCAGGCGCCGGTCGTACCAATCACGCCTTCTCATGCGGCCTCCTCGCTCAGCAGATCGCTGAACACCACACCCTGCGGCGCGAACTCGGCCACGATGCGGTCGGTGTACTGGCAGCCCTGGGCCCGGTCGAAAAGCCGGGTCACCGGGAAGCCATCCGGACCGAACATGGCGCATGGCCCCATGAGGCGCAGCTTCACGCTGTAGTCCAGGTGGATGAACGACTCGGCCCAGCCGGTGCGGAACTCCTCGCAGCCGGCGCGCATGATCGGCACGCCGAAGTGCAGCTTGCAGTACCGGCGCACATCCTCGATGTCGCCCATCTCGATGCTCTTGGCAATGCGGTCGTACATGGCGAACCACAGGGCGTTCTGGTCCAGGGTGCGATCCTTGCCCGGGCGCATGCTCACCACAACGAACTTCTTGTCGCGGAACAGGCGGGTGAGCATGGTCACGGCCTCGGCGAGCTTGGCCTGGCAGTTGACGGAGATCTTCTCAGCCATGGCTCGCCTCCTTGGCCATGAACTCGTCAACGACCGCATCCGCCATGCCACTGAACAAAGGCATTTTCCCTTCATTCCAGATAGCCAGCGGTGAAGTGGTGCCTATCGGGTTACGAACGAAGCGGTAGCGCTCAGCGTCCTTGCGCAGGGCCTCGTTCTCGACTTTGAGCTGATCACGCTCCCCGGCGGTCACCCTGATGTCTGCTTTCAGCATCCCGAGACTCACATCGCCGCCAGTTACCAGGTCTTGGTACTCACGTATGCTCTCGGACTGATTGGCGTTCTTCCGCTCAAGGCTCTCGACCTCGGCAATTAGGGCCAGGATGGTTTGCGGCGTGCAGGCCAGCGCGAGATCCGCGTAGTCCTTGTTCTGGGACATGAAGTCCGGGAATGACGGTTCTGATGCACATCGAACACAATTCCGTTGTCGTTGCGGATGTACAGAGCGCCGTGACTGCGCATGAAGCGAAGCGGCTGATGCTGAAGGCACTTCTCGGCCAGAGCTTTCAGGTCGCGCATCTTGTTGGTGTCCATCAGTGCTTCTCCAGATTCAGGCCGGCGCCGTCGCAGGAGTCGCATTTCTCGCTGTCGTAGCCGTCTGGCGTCAGGCCGCCTACTTGGCCCTCACCATGGCACTGCTCGCAGATCAGAGCTGTGCGGTCGTCGACCTCGGCGATCCAGCCAGGAGAGATGAAGTCAGTGACCGCTGCGTCGCAGTCGCTGTAGAACTCCTTGAGGGAGTGGGCGATGTTGCGCATCGCAATTACTTGTCGAGTCGTCAAAGGCGTCACACCCCCTCCCCGGCCGGCTGGCCGGCGCGCTTGATGTTCAACTTGGCCAACAGGTGTGCACGGCACGCGGCGGCGCTCGACGGGATCTGCTGGAAGTCCAGCAATCGAGCCTGCCGCTGGCTGGCGTACTCGTCGGCCAACTGCGCGGCGCTCTTCTGGCTGTCATGACCGATGCCCATGGCGATGTCGCCCAGAGGCTCACCGGCTACCAGCATGCGGATGGTGATGTCGTAGGCGCGGACGAATACCTTCTCGGCCCGCTCGACCTCCATCGACCCCAGGTTCTGCGCCTCGCATTGCAGGGCCGCGTGGCGCACCGCTGCGTGCGACCAGGTGCGGGAACCTGCCCTGCTGGGGTGGAAGTTCTCCAACGCCTCTGCCAGGGCCCGGGCAAGCGGCGGAATGCCCATTTCTTCCGGCGTCGGCTGACACAGCTTGATGAACTTGCCGCTGCTCGGGGCGAAGTCGGTACCCAGCACCCGGCACTTCTGGATGCCGAAGCGGATCTGCTCGAGCGTGTTGATGCCGGCGGCGACGAAGGACTTTATCCAGCTGCGCTTGGCGGCCTTCAGGGCCTCGTCATCCGGCCAGGCCTGCTTCCACGCCGGGAAGATGGCCTGCAGCTCCTTGAACAGGGCATTGACCACTTCGGTGGTGCCCAGGTCGAGCTGCTTGGACGGTGCCTGGACTTCGGCCGGCAGGTTGCGGGCCGTGGCCATGATCTGCGTGACGCTTCTCAGCTTTGGTTGTGCGCTCATAAGGCCCCCAGGTCATCAGCCCAGCTGGTGTCGTTGAAGTCGGGGCCGTTGGCCTGGCGCTTCACTGGGAACGGGCGAACGTTGCTCGCGGTTGCCATGTCGCGCTTCACCCACTTGACCAGCAGGCTCACCCACGAGGCTTGCGTCTCGCAGCGGCCAGAAGCCGAGTAGTGGCAGACGAACGCGGCAGTGGTTTCATCGGTGAACAGGTCGACAGGGATACCCATGCGCTTGGCGTAGGCCTTCAGCAGCTTGTCGTTTGGCTTCCACTCAAGGTCCATCTCGGTCGGCAGCTTTGGGTCAACGCCGGATTCCTCGCCCGCACGTTGTGTGTTGTGTTCTTCCTTTCCATTCCCTTCCCTTCCGGGGTCAACCGGTCGACGACCAGTCGACGACTCTTCGGCGAATTGTCGGCGACCACTCTCCGATTCATCGTCGATTTCTGCCGGTGGAGCCGGGTATTTGAAGTTCTTTTTCTCGATCTTCTGGTGCTTCCAGCCGCAGATGTGCAGGTAGTTCTTGCCTGCCACCAAGTAGCTGCGAGTCAGCTCGGCGCCTTCCAGTTCGCCAAGGAGCGCGCTCACCTCTTCCGTGGTGATGTCGTCACCAGGGAAGACCAAGGCTTTGATCGTGCGGGCGGCCATCGGGTGATTGCCTCCGTCATCACAGAAGTTCCAGAGACCGATGAACAGCAGGCGGGCCAGCGGGCGGCAGGACATGACCTGCTCGCTCGACCAGAATTCGGGCTTGATAGTGCGAATGCGGGCCATCATTGAACCTCCAGCTTGGTGATGATCTCGCGAGCGGTGCGCACTGCGGCATCGAGAGACTCATGGCCCGGCGGGATTCCGTTTTCGAGCAGTAGCACGAGGTCCTGAGCGGCCTCCATGAGTTCGGTGTAGGCGCAGTAGTCACCAATTCCAGCGGCAGTGACCCGACCACCAACGACTTGCATGCCCAGGCGAATCGGATCGACAGGGTTTTTTACAACGATCGTCACGAGCTTCATGGGCGACCCTTCCCTGCCAGATCAACAAGCTCAGGGAAGCGATCCACGTACCAGTGGGGCTGCGTTTCGCGTGGGCACTGAGGGCTGGTTAGGTTCTTGCCGTAGCGAAGCCCTTTGTCGGTGATAGCCCAGAACGTGACCGTCTCCTGCTTGGAGTTCTTGCGCTGCATGACCTTGAGCAGGCCGGCCTGCTGCAGGGCCTTGTTGAACGACGCGGGCGACATGCGGATACCGTTGTCCTTGAGTAAGGCGGTCAGGGCCTTGGTCGGCAACGAACTGCCACCAGCTGCGTCAGCCGGCGCATCCACGGCATAGCTGGGTAGGAACTTCGAATCGAGGCCGTTGTTCTCGGCGATCTTGGTCAGCATCTGCATCTGGCAAGACGCGACTGGCTTCAGGAGGCGCGTGAAGCACTCCATGATAGCGATCTCGCCTATCACCTTGGTGCCGTTGGCCATGACCGCCTGGCGTGCTTCGGACTGGCCTTCCAGTTCACGCCAGCGGCGAATCACCTTCATGCGCAGAGCCGGGCTGTAGCCGGTCAGGAGGCAGTCGGTGTGCTCGCGGTCGAGCAGAAACTCCACCTGCTCACGATTCCGGCCATCCATGTAGATATGCTCAAAACTGAGCGCATCTTCTTTCAGGTCAGCCAGCATCGCGGTGATGTCTCGCTTCACGTTGTTGTGGCGCTTGCCGGTCAGGCTGGCGATTTCACGCGACGACATCGTGCGCGCCACGAAATCGTGGTTCGCATTTTGTGGCGCGAGGGCCACGGTATTGCTTTGGATGGTCTGGTGCATATATGATGACCTCACACAAGCGTTACGAATGCAGTACAAGAAGCCGGTCTAGCCACCGGCTTTTTTTGCGCCTGCGGTTTGGTGTTGCGGTGCTGCATTGGGTGTCCGGCGCATCCGTGGTAGCTTTTTGCTTCCACACGAAAAGGCCATCGGAGGCCGGACAAATGAGTAAATCGATCTACAGCGATGCTTGGAGGGAACGGCTTGACCAGCACGTTCACGAGCGCCTTCCATCCGGCTCTCCTGTAAAGGATTCCGACTACCGCGACGCCGTTTACGCGGTTTATCCCAAGTACTTGCTGTTCTGTTTCTGCGAGAAGTACAGAGCCCAGCATGCAACCGCCTGGCAGAAGCTCGAAGGGATCCTTCCTGCCCACCTGTACCTCATCGACAAGCATCACTGGCTTCCTGGCCAGGTTGCGTCCCTTGATGAGGACGAGCTTCTGCTGCTCCTGCATCAGGAGTTGGCTGGCCTACGCATTCCGGTCGATGTGCGGGATCTGCTGGTTGATGACTTCCGGCTCCTGAACATTCGTGACCTGCCGGTGAATCACGCCGAGAACGCCTGAATCCGCCATCCTTCCAGTAATCCGCAATGGCTTGGTTGGCGTGCTGGATGCGAGCCTCTTCCGCGTCTTTTTCCATCGGCGCAGCTGGCACGCCAGTGAAGTAGCGGGACATGAACACGAAGGCCGAGGCGAACGCTTCGCCGTGAGCCCTGGCCTTCTCCTCCTTGAGGTCGTCACGCAGGATGACGCTGACCGATTCCTTCAGTGACTCAGCGCAGGCCCGCGCAAAGATCAGTTGGATTTCCTGTTTCAGTTCTTCTGGCGACATGCCCTTCTCCTGCTCTATTGATTCGGCCCCAATGAGGGACTGGCGCCCGGGTCCCTAATTAGGGATCGGACGGTTACCTCGGCGCCGCGAACGGCACCACGTTGTTGCTCTTGGGCTTCCCCCGCTGCGCGAGGAAGTGCGTGGCCTTTTTCAGGATCTGCGCGGCAAGCTCGTCGGTGCTGACACCAACCTCCTCCGCCCAGGCCTCCAGGTCCGCGAAGTCATTCCGGCGGAACCGGGCGACCTCGACGTCGTGCTGCTGTACCGCTTCGTTTGCAGGCGACATTCGTCCTCCCTTGACCTATTCAGGCCCTGGCCTTTTTCTCGTTGATCAGTGGCAGGTGGCCGTGCTCTTTCTTGAACGCCAGCGCGGCTAGGATGATTTCCCGTGCCAGCACGCTGTGCTGAGCCTTGAGCTCCAGGGCGTACCCCTTCAGCTCGTTGAAGTCCTCGTCATCCAAGCGGACCTTGACCTGGTGGTCGTGGCGGTGTGCTTTGTCGTCGTAGGCCATCGGGTGATCCCCTGCGCTGTGCGGTGGATTCTGGTTAGGCCCTATTCAGGGCTGTCGGCGGAACGGCAGAACCGATCCCCTTGTCGCTTTTGGCGCCGTTCGCTTCTTCAGCTCTTTCTGGATCAGCTCTGCCGCCATCTGGCCAGGGTCAATGCCCTTTCGCCTTGCTGCGGCCTTGAGCAACCGGTCGAACTCTTCGTCCAGCGGGACGGCAGTAATTCGTTCTGGCATAGAGCCTCCTCGGGCTCTTCAGGCCGCTGTACCTTGCTTGGTATCGTCTTCGCCCAGCTCGGCCAGCATCCCGCGAAGGCTTGCCTCAAGAAGCTCACGGGCAAGAACGGCCTTCTGCGTGCGGTGGAACTTCGCCAGAGACCGAAGAAGATCGTCGGTGTCTTGGTCCAGTCGAACTCGCGTGATCTGGTCGTGCAGATGACTGCGGTCGTCGTAAGCCATTCGGGTACTGCTCCTTGCGATTGGAATTGGTTAGGCGGCGGATTTTTTTGGGGAAGCGTGAGAGAGAAGCCATTCGGCATCGAATGGCTTTCCGTTGGATTTCGCTGCATCTGCAAGAGCTACTGCGTAGCACGTCTCGCCCGTGTACTCGGTACGCGGAAGACGAGCATTGGCCAGCCACTTGTCTACGGCCTGCCGGCTCACTTGGCAGGCAGCCGCGGCTGCAATGGGGCCGCCTGCGCATTCGATTGCTGTATGTACGGCGCTCATGACGGAGCCCTCTTATCAACTTGCGGTTGATATTACATATCAACTGACTCTTGACGCAAGAGCGTGAGACGATCAACCAATGGTTGAAATAGAAAAAATCCGCGCCGAGTTCGCGAAACGCTTGCACAAGGCCTGCGAACTGGCGGGAGTGAGGGAGCGTGGGCGCGCGGTAGATATTCAGCGAGAACTGAAGGGGCGTGGCGTACACACCTCAACGACGGCTATTGGGAAATGGTTGAATGGTGACTCGATTCCAGAACCGGACAAGCTGATCCCCTTGGCAGACTGGCTCAAGGTTCGCCCTGAATGGCTTGAGTACGGTCGAGGCCCAATGCAGGACGGTGCTGGTGTTCTTCCGTTTATGCTTGGGGCTGCTGTATTTCCAGCCATTGCAGCTGTAGGCGCGGCAGCAGTAGCGGCAACTCCTGCGCCAAGAACAGGCGCGGAAATTCTGGTTGAGTCCGAGAAAGATGCTGAATTTCTGGAAAAAGTAATCGCTGGTGTGCCGATGCTTGCCAGGATTCGCCGAGTGCGAGCAGCTCTTGCCGCAATGGACAAGGAAGAAGCTGAGTCAATTGCACAGAAGGTGGTTGGATGCCCGAAGTACGCAAGCGAGATCCTGATATTGCTGGATGCCGTGCTCGAGGCTGCCGTCTATCAGGCGATCGATCTGGATGAGATCCAGGCCATCACCACTCTGGTGCAGAAGCGCCGGAACGAAAAGGTTCATGGGAAGGGCTTGCTCAAGGGGAAAAACCCCACTCCCAAGCAGTGATCAGGATCTGTTGGGGTGATGCAGGTTCGGATGACAAGGCACGTTGAAGAAGGCAGTACGGCCCCAGAATGAACCGTCAATTGGACTGTGAAGTAGTTGAAGGCAATGCGAGCTCTGGCCGCGTTCATAGTGGTTTTGCAAGGGACTGAATATGCTAGAAATTTTGGGAAGCGATGCGTTTCTAGGATCTCTACGAGATGCCGCTGCTTCTGGTGAGAGCGTGCTGTTCAGGGGAAAGATTGAGGTCTCAGGCACCCAGGCGCGCTGCTACATTAAGCCATTTGCCACGTCTATCCGTCTGGCCGACGGCCACATCGCTGAAAACCGCTCTGTCGTTAGCGAGGCTCTCGGCTATTTCCTTGCCAAATCATGCGGCTTCGAAGTAGCCAACAGAGCTGGCGCGATTATCCTTCATCGTGATCAACTTCCGATCGGCGTACTGACTCAACTCGCCAGACAGCACCCCACCGGACAAGCCCAGGATGAATACCTTGCATGGTTCTCTGAGGACATGAGGCTAGATCCTCTCATAGCAGAGTGCCCCTCTGATGCGCCGGAGCTTATGCAGCAAAGAAACAGATCGCGGATCGCATCTGAACTCTCAGAGAACAAGGCATCGCCAAGAATTGCCTCCTTCGATCAATGGCTTGAGAACAGTGACAGGCATCTGGGAAATTTGCTTGGGTCACCTTCCGGACGCCTATTCTTGATCGATCACGGCAGACTATTTCGAACCCCAACATGGAAACCTGGCTCACTGGAGTCAAGCCCGCTTCCGCTGCGCAATGCCCTGATGGACCTGATTGATAGCTTCATCCCAAACTGGAGCGAGAGAAGCCCTACTCGATCAGCGCGCATCCTCGCTTACAAAGCTTTCTCTGTGGCTTGGCAAAAGGAAGGTAGGGGCATTGCTGGCGTTGTCCTGTCGGAATTCATGGACCCGCCAGAGGTCGAACAAGTGCTAGAATTTCTAACCTCAAGGCTGGATCCAGGGCAGTATTCTGCTGAAGTAGGGCTAATGATATGACTATTCTCGCTAGGCTTAAGCAAAAGGTTGCGTCCGCGCCTGCGCCGCTGCGCGTGTCTGGTCACTGGCGGACAATCCAAATGTGCCTGGATCAGGATGCCGACGAGTATTTGAATGTGGGTGTGATTTTCTCCCATGCCGGGAAGGTTGACGTCCGCATGCTTGATACATTCGATCGCGTCAAATGCCTTTATGGCGGCAGGGTGAACGTTAAGAGTTTGATTCACTACCTCCATGACTTAGAGGAATACCTTTTCTCCAGTCGAGAGGAGCTCCCAGACGTACTGAGTAGCAACGTTAGACTTGGCCCTAGCTTATACGCATCAGGACTATCGTCTGAAGCGGTTGTTGAAGCATTTTTCAGCGATGTTGTAACACTCGGGCGGCCTAAGGACTCATCTAGAAATGAAGCCTTCCGCTATACTTCGACACCAAAACTCCGCGACGGCCTTTTCCAGATAATGCGGCAAAGGATGGACCTCAGCGCTTCCGCCATTATCAAAGAGGAACGTTATCGGCTTCAGCTAAAAAACGGAACGATTGATGTCGACGTGCCACTTCTGAGCTCTACTGCTGTTGGCTCGGTCGTATCCGTTTGGTACAAAAGCCCGGTGGTTGCTGAGAAAAATATTCTCCAAGCCTTTTCGGATATAACGCTTGTATCCAACAGTACGAATCGTAGCGGCGCTTTGTCGATTCTCGTCCCAAACGAGAGAAGCGGCATGGATCACCGAGAATTCCGACGTGTATCTGAGGTAATTGATAACCAACTCCACCGTCTGGAGAGATCAGGAATAGCTGTCATTAAGGCGCCATCTACAGATGAGCTGGCTCTAAAGACTATTGAGTGGTGGGCCCCAAGAGTGGCCTGATGGTAATCAATACTGTCACGCGCCCAAGTAACAGACTCCAATCTTTCCTCTTCATAAGCCCGCCTCGGCGGGCTTTGTCATGCCTGCGTGATGGCGGATGGCCAGAGTGGTAGGATATGTGCTTAACCAACACAGGCCTGTTTCACGATGAAAAAAGTATGGATGCCTTTGGCGCTGTCTATTGCCCTGTCCGCATGCGCCATTCCTCAGCAGCAAGCCGTACCAAGAGTCCCATTCCCTGCAGCCGAGTACGATGCGCTCCCAAAAACCGGAACCGGATCGCTCACCGGCCAGGTCTTCATGCGAACTGTTGGCGGTGACGTTAAATTTGGCGCGGGCAGCGATGTCCACCTCCAGCCAGTTACCTCGTACACCCAGCAGTGGTATGACGTGAATTACCTAGGCGGCCAGCCTCTAGCGCCGGCCGACCCACGGGCATCTCAAGGACTGCTGACCACGCAGGCTGATGGCAACGGAAACTTCAGTTTCTCTAACGTGCCGCCGGGGAAATACTTCCTTAGCTCGACCGTAAGCTGGCAAGTTCCATCCCAGTATGGCCTGCTTCCGCAAGGCGGTGTGGTTGCCAAGATCATTACAATATCGAATGGCTCGCAAGCCCGAGAAATGCTTACGAAGTAGCCTCTCCAAAAGTAGAAGCCCGCCATCGAAGCGGGCTTTTTGCTGCCTGGTTTATAGAGAGGCAGGATCTATACCGATCAGTCGGAGAGACTCGGCAAGCGATGGGTCTATCACTGTCTGTCCGGTGGTTGATGCGGCCTGGTTGATGCCTACAGTCCGGTACTTCAAGTTTTGCCCGGACAGCATTTGCTTCAGGATCTTCTTGGCCTTCTCACCGCCGGTAACCGTATACGGGCTCATCATCTGGGTGATGTTGAGCATTGCCTGGTCCTGTGTCTGCTTGACAAGCGCCGCCTGCTCGGGAGGTAGATTCAGAGCATATTGAGGCGCGGCAGGCATCATGCTGACAGGTGTCTCTTGGGGCGTAATGGTCCATGCCTCGTTCTGATCGATGCGCAGCTGGACGGTGCCAACCGGGATCTTGAAGCGCCCGCCAGACATCAAGCCGACATAGATCTCATCGCCCTCCTTACGGACTACCGGATAGAAGTGGAGCGACCTGGTCACGATTGAGCCCGAGGCCGGGAATTCGCTCGTGGTCACCATCATCGTGGTCTTATCCGTGAACTCGTCAGTGGTTCCAGTTGCCTGCCACGTTGGTCCCGCTGCGCATCCACCGAGCGCAACAGCTGCCGCCAATAGCGCGATGATCCCTTTCATTCCTGCCTCCAGGTTTTTGGTCGGCCGATTGTAGCAGAGCGCCACCAATGCCAATCACTCGACGATCGCGGGCTTTTTGCGTGCGCGTGAAAAATATCAACTTGAGGTTGTTGACATAATCAACCACTGGTTGATATTGTCTTTGCCACAGTCACTCACGAGGGACTGCAGAGGCCCTCACAGGCCGCCGCTCTTTAACAGCCAGCGCAACAAACGAAATACAAACAGACCGAATTGCCTATACCGGCGACCGGCGATCAGACGGGTCAGATAGCCCGCCCACGACAGGAACAACCTGTACGGCTGATCGAGAGCGAAACGCTCGAACCGCGCGAACGACCCGGCAAGCAATGCGCCCCGCGATCCCAGCGGCAGAAGGGAGAGACACCGATTTGAATTAGCGCCCTGAGCTTCGGCATTGAGGGGCGCCGGACCTCATGCACCCTGCCCCAATTACCCGGGCATCCAGAGCTGCAGCGTGCATGTTGTAAGGACCTGCGATCCATGGCGAACAGGCACTGATTGCCGCCACGGGGAGGAAGCTCGAAGCCCACACCGACAAAGAACGGCCAGCCCTGCAATCAGCGGCGGGTAACTGGCCAACACCGCTGACGCAATGCCCCGGCCTATCGCCAGTAGCGAGGCAGGGATTTCACCAGGTGCCATTCAGAGAGTGGCATCCGGGAAATCACAACGGAGCATCAGCATGAAAATCACTTCTCAGCAGAAGAAATTCAGCCTGCCTTTGGCCGGCTTCATCGCCTCATGCATTGCCTGGTATCTGACCTTGGGCACGTTGTGGGCGATTCTCTGTGTGGCGCCTATGGTTGCCTGCTTCATGGTTTTCGCCACCTACAACGGTGACCGGATCGTCAAGCTGGCCAAGGCATGGCTTGATCGGGACGGCTGGAAGTAGCCGATGGAACTGGAGAGAGCCATGGAAACGCGAAAAATCAGCATCAAGCCGGACACGCCAGAGCTTAAGGCGCTGTGTGATGCCATTGGCCGTGCCCAGGGCAATCCAATCATGGAGATCGCGCTGAGCCAGTATGTGAGTCGCCTGATTGTTTCGACAATGGCTGACCAGCGCTTCCGAACGAGCCTTTCGGAAAGCGCTGCCGAGGCGAGATCCAGAGCGAAACAGGAGCGCATCGACAAACTCCGCGATGAGCTCGCGAGGCTTGAAGCCGAGTAGCTGCCCGATGCCCTGCTCCCCATCGCAGGCTGCATCGGGGTGTGATTTGAATGCT